>Ga0163217_1009943_pt1 | contig 14518 bp, 9 predicted proteins | sample SynspAceP_FD_185933 | JGI IMG/M metagenome (GOLD analysis project Ga0163217, IMG submission 185933) | Saline lake microbial communities from Ace Lake in Antarctica - Synechococcus sp. Ace-P (PacBio error correction) | ecosystem: Environmental > Aquatic > Non-marine Saline and Alkaline > Saline ... | reverse complement strand
CAGTGGAAAAAAGAAGACATTCGAATTGCCTGCTGAGTGACTTGAGCATAGGCGAGTTTTGGTGGGTCCTTGGCGAGATGCCAAGCTACCAATTTTATTGGTAGACCCTGATTGGATGAGGGAGGGGGGGGGGCTGGGGGCTAAGGTTAAGTGAGGCTCTTAGCGATCACCGTATGAGTGGATGAACATTCAAGTGTTGTACCTCACTGCCATATCAACAACAGAAGAAATTTGATGCTGCAATATTACAGTGATAAATTGCATCCCGGTTCCGAGGAAACTTTGATTTACTATCCACGTTTCTTTGAGTAACGTCTTTCTAACTAGAACGATTCTAAAAACATTACTATGACGAATTTGAGATTAATTTAATGGAAGCAAGTAGTAAGCGGGAATGGTCGATATTTATAATCCATTCCAAGAAGAGGTGGAGGTGCCTCTATAGATACAAAAACCTTGGATAAGGTTTTAACCGTCCAAAATACCAAAGGCCTTACGCGTATGGCGGCTTGATTTTACAATTGCCAATTCCTTGAAGGCGGGTAGGATGGGTAGGTAGGAATGATTACCGATGAGGACTTTGTTTAAGGATTCCCGTTAGAGCAGTGAGTTTCGATGTGTTGGGTTTTTTTCAGCTTGATGAGACAGGACGATGGCTCTCGGGTTTCCTTGTGATGTTTCAAATGGTACCTAGAGATTTATGAATCGTGTACCCGGTGGGGATTGATAGTGATATTAATCCATTTTAATCCATCCCTGACAGGTACGTGCAATTGTCGCAATAGTTACGAACATCAGTTGTTTGAAACCTTGGCTAAAGCTTTGTCGCTACTATTTTGCTCATTGGGTTGGTTGTGGGTGCCTCCCAATATGTGAATGTGTCAATGGTGCAGAGTGACAGGCTACTGCGGATTGATGAACCATACATCTGAAATTACAATGTTTCCTTTACTAGGAGCAGGTAGGTGGGAAAATTATTGCCTCTAAGTGGTTACAAAAATTGTTTTGGAACTAGGGGAGTTCAGCGTGGTTGTCCTTGAGGATGCAGTATGGATGAGGTGTTGGGTCACCAGTTCTGGAATTTGATTCCGCTCCAGCGTTGTTACGGCCCTTCGAGGGATTTTGGTTACGAAAGTTTGCCCCCCCGATATGTTGCGGCCAAATTGAAAGCTTTGTTTAAGTTTGAAATGATGGGATCGTATAATGCCGTTACGACCATGACGTCTTGTATACTGGGAATTGCTAAAGAAATGAGCACGTGTCCATGCCATAGACTGTGGTGAGTGCTTTTGCGGACATAAGCGGGAAGGTGCCTTATGCCTAACGTATTAGATCATGTGCAAAATGCTTGGAAGTGGTTTGCCAGGGCTTTTGGTCGTGCTCGATATTCGCTTTAAAACTTGGACGAGGGCTATAAATCGAATGATACGCTTATGGCTTATCGGAGGTGGTGGTAAGTAACGCATGGGCCATCCCATACAAAGGGTAATTCGGATTGGATACAGGTAGCGTTATGTGAACGAGCACCAGTTTACGATTGGAATGGACGCTTGTTTGGTGGAGTAAAGGATTTGGCTGTGGGGTTAAGGAAGGGGTTAGGAACGATGAAGGGTATACCTATGTTAACTTATGCTTACGTGGGGATAGTTGCCTCGGGTTAATTTATATATTTCACATCATTATTTAAGTAGTCTAATCTTAATCGAAAATATTAATGCAATAAGAAATGTGTTGGTTAACCCGGTTCTGCACAACCTGAAATCGTAAATTAGCTCAGGAGTTACGGATATTTGCCTAGGGAACAAAAGAGTTTGGGCATTTATGGCAGATTTGTTGCTCTGAGATACCAATTTCGTGGGGCGATCCTAGGGTATGCCACCAGTTATGTTGGCGGTTCGGCGAACGGCAACAGGTAGAGCCATATTGAGTTTCCGTAGTGCTGATGGTGTATCATTTTTTGACATGGCCGCTTTTTTGTAAGATATGTGCCCAGATCAAAAATCTATAACTAGATAGTATCTTTCCGAATCTTGTGCCTAGTACCCATAAGATTTAAAGCACTGGAGGAAGTAATAAACAGAAGGGTTGACGCATTTGCTATGGATTCATTCATACCACTAGGCCTTTGACGATATACTGCGGTTGGGAATTTGTGTACTATAATTAGTTTTATAGTGGACTCTATGGGGTTTTTGGCGGCATACGTGATATGAAATTAGGTTTGATTATTTGGCTGTGGAGTCCAATAAGAATTCAAGGAATGGGGGATAAGGTTTGCCATTGCCAATAAAAGCTTTGTCGGCACCGGATCTTCCAATGCGGACCTTATTTAAACCTGTATGCGCAGTTTGCCTATTTGAGAACACAATCAACAGTTTACCCTGGTACAACTTTTATGCTTACAGGCCTAATTGACAGAAGAACCGTTGAAAGCGTTATGCAAGATTACGTAAATCGGGACTTTTCGGTGTATAGGGCTATGATTGGAATATTTTAAGGTAGAACCTCATTCAAATTATCCTTCTATTATTAGGCTTAAGACGATTATCCGATTTGAGAAATGCATGATTTTTTTTCGAAAGAGGTTTTACCTAATTCCGGTAAGTGATATATGAACACGATTATGAATATCATATAGGCAATGATATATCGAATTCAAATTTCTAAAAGTATTTAAGATATCTTGTGCCATAGGTCATAAGGTGATTTTTCGTTAGTTGGGTTTGCTTTTGGTTGCAAACGGTCAGTAGTTTGTTGTGGTGATTATTAGGTGTAAAGCCTTTTGTATCCGTGCACAGGGGTATGTTGAATCCGGGCTAGTGTTCTGGATGTTTGTGTTCTGGATGGTGTTTTATAAATTCGTCTCCATATTAGGTCAATAAATAATAAAGTCCAACCATGGAGTTTAACGGATAGGACGTATTGGGAAAGAATATTTTTTCCTTGGTCGCTATGCGGAATTTTATTTTCGGGCAGAAAACTTTATCGGCACCTGAGTTCATGGGGAAGATTTTGGGGCATGGAACAACTCGATTACGCTTCTATTATTTTGTATATGTTTGATATTCCCATAGGCAATTTGTATGGGTACCTAATCGCGATACCTTTGGACCTAGAAGGTGGTCATTTTGGATTGTTTTTAGCTGGCAATTGGCATTTATTTTGATGGATTTTATGCCGGTGATTGTATCTTGTAGGAGTTACTGGTTTGGGCATTCCCGGTTGGAGGGATAATAAGATGACTCTGGTTTCAGGAAGACGGAACGGGGATAGTTTGTTCCTGGTGGGTTACTTGTTATGTTACTGGGGCTTTTTTGTTACCTTTTTGCCTTATGTATCTTTCGTATGGACTTTATTTCCCGGGTTGGTGGAAAGGGGGTTTTTTCCCTTTATTTGTTTCTAGTTTATTTGCATCTGTACTTATTGATTATAGAACAATCCGAAGATGTTGGCCTACCAAATAGTGAATAGTATGAATTTGAGGTGGGCCAAAAGGGAGACTCAGATATTGGTGTTATGCTGAGGAACAGTTCCTTTGGGTTATTCCAGTGTTATTGATCCTTAAATGGACTAGTATGCTTTCTTTTTCTGGTTGCCAGTTTTTTTTGGGAAAGTTGCATTTTGTCAGTTGAGCCGTTATTATGTTTCGGTTATGAACTGATAGCTTTTTTGGCGTATTCTAGAGTAAGCTCTGATGATTTTAATCAAATCGATTTAGACGTGCATTATGTGATAGGTTAGCTTGCTGTTAGCTCATCCTATATGGTGCTTACGGGGAAAGAGCAACAATATAAGTATGTCCTTTGGGATTGCCATCGACCGGATTATTATTGCCCATGGAGGTTCACTGGGGGGTGGGCTCGGTCCCAAGGACGGCTATTGTGCGGGTCATTATGGTTATGGGTTCCGTGGGGCAGTGTTCTCAGGTTTTATAGTGTGGTTAAGAGTATTACGGTTGGGCATCTATTTTACTTTTGTTGATTATGTCGTTTATTGGGGGGATTGGCAGCTTAAAGTGGACGGAAAGCACGATTGTATTGGGTATTGTTTTGATGTTTTTAGGATATGTGTTAATCTAAAATAAATGATTTCATATTTTAGACTTCATTTAATATATTGGTTAGTGGTTTGTTGTAGGCTATTTTGCTTATTAGCCCCGTCTTAACTGGTACTATTGAACTTCTTTTTTTTTGTCGACAATTTTTGTTATATAATTGGTCAAAATGGATCAAACGTCTCTTTGTAAATGAAATTGCTTTTTGTTAAAAATTTCCTTTAAAGCGCAATCTAGTTTTCAGGATTCTGGGAGCCCCATGTTAATCTGGAGGAAAGATTTGATTCAGTTTGAATCCAGGTGAGTTGTGGTCAGGATAATTTATTCCTATTTGTGTCGCATCTCGACCCCGGGAATGTAAGAAAAGGATGTCCCCTGATCTTGGTCAGAGGCGGTAGGGGAAATCCATAGATCTAAACGCCGCATATTTTAAAAGGACGATCGAGTAACTTGGGACTTGCGTAGCTGTGGTAATGCGGCGGTTTGGATTATGGCTTCTGGAAAAATGTTTGACTTGTTTTAAGTTGGCCAGCCTCCATATACAGGGTAGTGGTCTTCGGTTGTTTTGTTTTTCCTCAGTAACTAAGGAAAGGCAAATTTGGGTGGTAAGGTTCTGAAGTGTGTTATGTTATGGTGCTCCCGCCTTGTATTGCCACATGGTAACGCTGTGTCCAACTTAACGTGCTAAAGTTGTCGTTCGGGGGTGGCTTTTAGGTGTTTTGTTTTGCGCTCTTTTAAAGATGGGGTTTTCCCAGTATATTGTTTGGAAGTATCTGGGGCGTTTCGAATAATCGAGTTTTGGAGTTTCTGTGGATGCCGTGAACACTAAAGCAATAATTTTCCAGACCGATAGGAGACGGGGCCCCGATGTGTTTTTGAGTAGCCGGAGTTAGGATTAATACCAAAGGGATTCTTGTTACGGTGGGGTATTATCTTAGTCGGATTGGTACATCCCGATCGGATTGAGTAGAAAACTGCAGAAAATTTATTAGACAGTGTCTGTATAAGGCTAATATTTGCGCCTGGCTTTGGTAATGCTGTTGCTTTTTTAGAACCGAATTAACATGACTTATTGAGGATTGGTTGGCCTATAGGTGGGGACTATCGTGAGGCATGTAGAGGGCAAAGACAAAATTGTTTAGGGTTCTTATACCCAGTTATAATGATTATTTTGGCACAAAATGAAATTTCCGAAAATCATGGAGATGCTCTTCCCGCTGTTCTTTTCTGCTCTGTTTATATACGGAGACGATTTTGGTTGGGCCTTAGATTCAATAGGTTTACGTTAACAAACTCATTGGATGGGCTGGTGCTGCTGCTTGGGCTTTGATAGGAACTTTACTTTAATGGCATTGGCCGATAGTTTGGGCGGGTGCGCATGCATGGTTATCGCCGGTTTCTTTGTTAATTATGATGGGCACGGTTTGTACGCTTATTGGAATGTCATATCTTTTGGGCATTAAATGGTTTGTGTCCAATCGTTGGGTGGTCAGTGTCGTTTAGTAGCTTGGTGGGAGTTAGGGGGGGCGTTAAAGCTTTTGGATTTTATGTGTTTTGAGGGCAGGGGCTGTTCTTCCTTATATATTTAATTGGCCTTATTGTTGGTATTTACGATTGGATTGGGGTGGTCTTTAAGATTACCGTGTACTTACTTTTTTTGGAGTGCTTTTTTTTTGTGGTCAGGATAAAGAGCTTGTTTTCTGCTGTCAGAGTTCCAATTTATTCGGGATAAGAAGTGAACCTCGATTCGCTAATAAAGTGGTTTTTGTGATTAACAATGTATTTGGGCATGCGTTCTATAGGTTGTAATATGGCAGTACCCCGGTTTTGGTTGGGTTGACGTCTTTATTATTTGGACCAGTTAAATGGATCTCTATTTATGGATTGCTTTGGAACTTCCTATAGGATGTGTTAGGGAACTCTTCTTTGGCCATTTCGGATCGGTCTTTAAGCAATAGGTCAAAACATGGCGCCTATCTGCGTCTGGAGGATTCGTCTATTTATTGGTCTACCTTGGTTTTCCTAAGGCCAACCTCGGTTCCATACCTTGCGTAGGCTTAATGTTACTGTTATAGCCTGCGGGAGGTATTATCGATATAGGCGGTCCATGTGTTAATTGGCCCCGTTGAGTCGGATTTGTTGGGTTTAGAAGAGGTTGTGATACCGAGGCCGCGCCTTACAGTCACCCATAAGGTGTTGTGCCGGTGTTTTTGAGGTGGATGAAGTAGCATATTTGTTGGGTTTGCGGGGGGGAGAATTTTTGCCCGATATTTGTGGTGGATGTGGAGGGAGGTATTGTTTTTGTGGGCTAGCCCGCGTGATATGTGTTTTCTAGTGCATATTAATTTGTTTGTTAGGGCCCCGTTAGTTTGGTACTTGTTTTATGTGTGGTATATATAATTTTTTAAAGAATAGACCAATGGAGGTATTTATTCTTTTATTTTAGTGCGGTAGGCGGGTGTTAAGTCGAAGATTAAAACTTTAGATGAGTATTGGAGCGTGTTGTATGTTATTGGTTGATGGCTAGCCGTTGAGTATTAATACGCGACACCCCCGTTTGGGACGCTAATGGCGTGGTGTATGTCCATTTGACCACTGATGTTTTTGCGTCGTACTTGCCTAATGAGCTTTCCCATTTTTGGCAAAGTGGCCTGACCACACCGGGTTTTAATGTAATGGCTGGGTTGGGTAAGGGTTAATTGCTGGTAGGTGGGAGGGGTTTTATCTTCTATTTTTTAAGTTGAGGGGGCGTCCAAAATGTAAACGACTTTTATTATTAGAGGATATAGATCAATTCTTTTTCACGGTACCTTGGATGTTGTAGTTTTGAGAATGTGATATTCCAAAAAAATTATGGAGCCTTAGATTTCGCAGAAATCTATCCTACTATGGTATTTCTTTATTCCTGGTGTACAGATCACGTGGTCAATTCATGGTTGGATTTCCAGGATATTTACATCTTTGAGAGTGGATGTCATTTTATTGCGGAATTTTAATAGTTGGAAGAGGATTTATGAGGATAGTTTTATGTTTTTGAGATCCGGTGGGGTGCCAGAAGTGGTACGGCGGACGTATAGCTCCAGATGGAAGTGGCTGGCCTAACAGGTCCCGGCTACCGGGGCCAAAGATTGAGGACAATTATTCGGTTAATGGGATGACATTTCTATCCTTTTGGGCCTGTTTGTTCCATTTCTTGCGGGAAGTGCCATGTCCCTTTTTGAACCCATGAAGTAAATGCCATTATAGTTATAGTCAATTGGGCATTGTGATTCTCCCGTAGGTTTTTAAAAAATTAAACTGTGTGAATGAAGGTGAGTCCGTTCAGAAGACGATTAGTTATATTGGGGGGATATTTTTTGTGCCATTGCTTATTTTACAGTAAATTCCTGGGAAGAAGTGTGTGTTGCCGCGCAACCGGCTAACCCATGCGGTCCGTCGAGCTGCCGCTTATGACCATGGTCGTTCGCAACCGATGCTATATTCCATTAACCTTTGAACCTTTCGAGTGGCTAGGGAATGGAAGAGAATTGGTGGAAACGCTGGGATTTTAAGTGGTTGTATGATTGTGTGGCTGCTTAGTGGAGGCCAGGTCAAGATCTGGAGGGTTATGTGATTGCAGGATACGCAGGGTTTGCTTGTTACAAGGGGGCACTGAAAGCCTTGGTAGGTGGAGAGGCCTTGAAATAGGCTTTGTGCCATGAACCTTTGTGACTTATATGTTGGGCTTCTTTGTGGATGTGCTAGACAGTTGGAGCAAAAATTCGTAGGGTTGAGGCTTGCTGTGTCGCGAGGGCAAAAGTTTTAAGTGTTAAGATTATGAGGGAATATATGCCCGGAACCGTCGTAGATGTGCGCTGGTGTTTGGGTCATACTGCCAAGGATTAGGGTCTTTCAGGATGCTATGGGCACAGTAGGAGTCAATGGATTACCGGAGGATATTTTTCCCACGATTTTCTTGGTTGCTTTTGCAGATTGGGCTTCTTTGCCCCGTGGAAGGAGGAAGTTTGCTTTTGGGATTGGAAAAAAAACTCACTTGTTGCTTCACCTAAGTAAGTTGTATACACGTTTGTTTTTGTGTGGGATGAGATCATGTTTTTGAATGGGGAAGGACTGGCCGTTTTTGCCGGCGTTCTATTGATTCGGGTAACATTATGTAGCCGGATTTTCCGGCTACCCGGATACAATAATTTTGGGGGCTGTTCTGGACAAACGGATTCTTGGTGCTGGATGTTGTGGGGCGGTTTTCCGTTGGGGAGGTGTGGTTGGCATTTCGGACAATGGCATCTGGCGGTCCGTCCTTGGATTTTTCGATTTGAAATTTCGGTTTGGGGAATTAGATCTTTTGGAGAGTTGGTATAAATGCGCGCTGGCCAGATTAACCAGGTGGTGGTTATAAGCTAATTAATTTATGCAATCAATAAAGGACGTCGCAATTTTCTTGCAATATGGTTTGGAATCTTGTGGCTTGGTTTAGGTTCAGGTGGGGCTTGTGCTTTTCCACAAGAGGAAAGTTGTAAACAAGGGTTTTATATTTGGTTTTTACCGATATCACAAATGGGTTTTGGCCGATGGCTTTAGATGTTTAGGGGTTTTATAAGAAGCTTTCCTCCCGTGAATTGGTTTTATTAATCCAAGAGGTGATTGTTTGGTCCCCAACGCCACCCGGCAAAAGAATGTGTGGATCTTTGGAATTTAAAGGAGGATTCTGTTTGGAATCATGTATGGTAAAGGAAGTAACAGGATGCCCCGGGATTCGTTTGGATGAAGGTATTTTTCTTCGATAAAGGGGTTTCAATTTGTATTAATGGTGGAAATTATTTTTTGAGGAATGGAAAATTGAAGACTCGGGTTGCATTTTTATGATCAGCATGAAGTTTGGTAGTCCCGGAACCGTTGGTGGTTGCACAGGAGTTTGGAAAAACGGAGAAAAGCAACCCGTATTATTTTGCCCATCGCTTTGTCGAAATTTGGATGGTGGTCTCTCCAAAGTAGTTTGCGTTAGAAACGTATAGATGATGCCCAATAAATGACGGCTTACCAAAGTATTGCTGCTTTGCGGTCATACGTAGATGACACAGTGTATATTACATGTACATTTTTTCTATGACGTTGTCCTTTTTATGTTGGGAGGTTTGGTTCGATGGGAGTAGGGCAATGTTGAAGTTATTTTCCGCTTTTTTTAACCATGATCCTTTGGCCATTTCTTGAAGGAAGGAAAGCATTTGTGCCGGAGCCTCCTTGAAAAAACCCCCCGTGCGCCGCTGCAGCCCCATTAGTATAGAATTGTACTTTAAAAGGATAGAAACCATTTTAAGTATTTTGGAAAAGTTAGGGGTAACTATTAGGTTGAAGGAATAGTTCTCTCCAATGGAAATTCACTTAAATTTCGGTGGTTTTGCCCCCGATATTGTTTTTTTTGCATGGTCCCTCATGCGGCTGGTGCTTTACTAAGCTTAATGACAAGGGATAATGGATATATTCTGTATAACTATTGGAAGGCATTAAAATGGCCGTCAAAAAAGAGATTTAACTTGAAGTGGGCAAAGACGGCGTTAGTGTGTTTATTCCAAATTGAAAGATTTTAGAATAACGCCTCTCCCGTACTCTTAAATATGAGAATTGACTAGCTCGAAGTTAGATTTGTGTGTACCACCAATGGTTTCAGGAGTCATTGTAATTAAATGGTGGGGGACTAGAGTACGGGAGATTCATAAATTCGCGATTTACGCCTTATTTATTCGTTACCTTCAGTGGTGTATTAGGTTATATTGTAAATGTTTGGCGTGCGATTCGGGAACTTATCTTAACCCCCCCCCATTGCCATGAGATTTCGGTTTTGGGGGTAAAGTGATTACGTGCGGCAAAGATAAGTGTCTTGAAGGTGATCTTTGTATTTTGATGGCTAATCATGGGTTTTCCTGAATCCGTGAGGGGATTATGTTGAGAAATTTTTTGCACTAAATTCCATCAGCTTTGGGGTGTCAAATTATTACTCAAATGATAATTCTTCACTCTATGATGTGTTGCGCACGGCGTTTAGTTATTTTGCAATTCCCCCGACTTGCTTTTAGTTTTATGGGATTATATCAGTGCCCTATTGTCAGGTCCCAAACTGCTTAATGCCCTTGCTAGGCCCAGATTCTTTATCATTTTTTTCCATGATCATCCAGTTATGCAAAGCTGTGGCCTTGGTATAAGTTTTATCTTTTGTATCCTGTCAAGTTATCCATTATGTAAGGGTGTAGCCAGGTTTTGTTAAATAGAGGGTATAAAGTTAACTTATAAAATAATGAAAGTATTGTTAATTTGGGGCCGGGGAACATGGGCTGGGATTGGACCTCCGGGGGTCTATGTCAAAATCAAACTCTTAAAAAAGAAATTAATGATTTTGGAAATTCAGAGAAATTTGTCCTTAAAATGTTTACATTTGAAGTACCCACGAAATTGGGATTGCGTGGCTGGGACTTATCTTTTTGCCCCCTGTACACTTACCAGAGGATTTATTCCAGAGTGAAAACCTTGTCATGAGGGCAATTGTTTCATCTGGCAGGAGGTACAGAATCTATGCAAGTTGGTCTAGGGTTCATAATTTGTTTGGGGCCCCATGCCAATTACCCAGTAGATTAGGAAGGCGGCGTACATATTACAGTTGACTGGAAGTATGAGGAATAGTTATTGACCTTATTGATTTATTGGACAATCCACGGAACAAATCTTTTTTGTTGAGTCCCCGAAAATTTATTGCGCTCCCGGAATTTTGGAAAGTTTGGCGGGGCATAGTTTTTTTTTTTGCAAGTATTGTGGAGCTGCTTTAAATATGGGTTTTCGGCTGTTGTAAGGTGTTGGTAGTTTGATTGTGAGGAGCAGGTGATTTTTCAGTCCTCGATTCTTTCCCATTCCTGGTGGAAAGTAGATCTAGGGGTAAGGCGAGCAAACTGTTGGGGACTATTGTAAGGGCACTTATTAAAAGAGCAGCTATTCCCGCTTTACGCCGCCGCGGTGGGTGGGACCCGCAAAATGTATGTTAAGGGTTTATAAGTAGGTCATGTGTATGACCATAGGACATGGATAGTAGCCTTTCTGGTCTTTTGTACACGATGCCGATTGATGAAGCATATATGTCGTTTTGGTTATCGGTCGGTATTGCTTGGTGGGGAAAAGTGATGGGTGGGCACGTAACGGATAAGGCACTAGGGCGGCAGGTTTATTTCGGCATTGGGCCAGCCTCGGTATGATGCCGAATTCCTATAATTATTTCGATTTTGGATGAATGTGCGGTTTGCCAGGATTTTTAACTGGATAATTCGTGTATTGTTAATTGTTATTGGGTTTTTGGCGGGGAGTGTGCCAATAGTGGGTGATGCAGTACCTTCCATTCTTATGTTTCGGCAAGATGAGTTGGCGTTGGTTGCAGGATCACAAGCTGATAATTGTTATTTACGTTACGGGGCTATTAGGAAGATCCCGTGTATGTACCGGAATTGATTAAAAGATGTTGGTAGAGTGTGGAGGTTATAAAACCATTGTAGGGTGAGGGAGGTAGGGGGGATGGGCTCAAATACATTGCCAGAAGCGGTCAAAGAATATCGACTACATTGCCAGTGTAAGAATAGGGTTATTTGGATTTATTGAGGAAGAGCGTAGGGTACCGTTACGGTATAATGTTTGTAACAGAATACCATGTGAATTATTATACGAATAAAATAATGTGTGTTGCATCCATGATGGGCATTTTGGAAAGCAAACACTGAAATTTGCCCGAAATAAAAGACCTCGTCTTTTTGATAAGGGAGACAGGCGATTACGATGACTCTTTGTGGACGAAAGAAAAGTGGGAAATGATCCGTGCCCCATCCGGAGGTTTTGCCAGCAGGGGATCGGTGGGTAAAATAAATTCGTCCCCAAGACTGACGGTTCGAATGAAATAGGACGCCCCTTTTGGTCCGTCATGATCTTATGGGTCAAGACGGTGTCGTTGGTGCCGTTTTGCTTTAGGCCAGAGTAATGATTTTGTGAAAGGAGGAAGGAAGCCGTTCCAGTATGTTGTTTTAGGGAAATGCTGGATTAGGGGCACTTCGAGATGGATTAGGACATGATTGATTTACAATTGTTTATTGATAGGCAAGAACTCAGGTTTTTCGGAATCCTACGAGCTAGGATTAATAGTGCCCGCCCCGGTGGGGGAAGTTAATCGCTTTTGTAAAGGAACATGCCAATGTCCGTGGTCCGTGGGCGAGGCTGAAATTTTTTATATGTTGTAGGTGCGGTTGGGCACAGTTTAGAGGTATCTTATGCTAAAGATTAATTCAGCCTTGCCATGCCGCTCGATAAAATTTGGTCCCCGATGTTAAATCTCGGGTTATTCGGTTAATTAAATATTATCTTCTAAGTAACGTGGTGTTACGGTTTGGTAGTGTCGGGTAGCAGAGGTTTTGTAGTGCTATTGTTACGGATGAGCTTTTTGGTATTTGATAAGTTTTGGGCATGAAGTGGCGTTGTAGGGGTGTGAGAACTTTGGCGGCGCTTTCACGAGATCCATAAATATTCCGGAGGACATTCCGGCGCGTTATTGCCCCCCGATTGATATGGCCGGAGTTTTGGATCAGGTGCCAACGTGCTGTCATGCCCTCTACCGATTTCCCCCGATGGCGGTCGAATGGGGTGTTGGTGGGGAATAGCTTAGTACCGGATAAATTGACCTAGGGTCTGGGTATGGAACTTGGTTACCATAAATTATGTGTTTGGCAGAATGGGAGTAAGAGGTATGATAGGACCATCTCTAACCTTAATGGGTTAAACACTGGCCCGCAGTTTCTAAAGCATATTTGCTTGTTTAGGGCGTGTGATCGTTTTTGATTTGAGATATTTATGTAACAGACCCTAAGGCATTTTGGTGGTTGGATTTTTAGTAGCCCTTTTGACCTTGCCCAGAACATATAACCGTTTTCCAGCGAATTGCCATCCATTAGGGAATGTTAAAATTAACTAAATTGAAAGAAGGTTATTTTGGTCTTATCTTGATAGATGCTTTTTGAATTTTGGGGAACGCCGTTTGCAGGTGAGGGCAATTGATGATATCCATGGAAGAATCACGGTGGACATATGGAGAATGATTTACCTGTTTTTTTTAAGGTATAGCTATATTTTGTTGTGGGGGGGGTTGTTGTTTGGAAAGATGACCTTTATTGCTTAGATCAGTCTATGCCCAGTGGAATGGTGGCCCAGTTTTGGAGGACCCCTTGAATTGCCGAACATCAAGTAGTAACCAGGTCTTTTAATAACTTTGGAAGACGCATTGTTATGCCACAGGTAAAATGTGCTTGTACGAAAGTATATAGGATTGCGGGGAAGGGCTATCCTGGTGGAATGTAGGGATTAATCTCTTTTTTGTTGTTTTTACATTGGCGGGATCGTTACCAAAGGCATGTAAAGCCGTGCCATTCGCACGAATGTAGTCGCCCCAAGCCGGCCAGCGCTACGTCATTTTTTGAAGACGTATACCCGAGGTATAGAGTATGATTGGTGTTTAAGATTCGGAAAAACCATAAAGGTGTCGGGGAAGTAGAAATTGCGAGTTTACAAGGATTGGTAGGCAAGAAAAGAAGTTTTTGTAGTTGAATAATCGGTAGAATTGGTTAGTTTGATTAACTTAGGTCCCTTATTCTACGAAAGGTTTCGGAAAGTTTCGTGATTGTTGCCCCGGAAAAATTTAGTGCTGAATTTTTAGTTGATTACACAATAAAGTTCTAATTTTTTACGGGTCTACTTTGTTTTATTGATTCCTTGCAGGTCCACAATTGCTGGAATGATTTCGATTTTAATTATATTTGATTATATTTCTAGGATTTCATATTGGGAATATCTATAAAATTTTGAAGACATATGTATTATTTGGGGTTTGGTTTGGAGTTTCTTAGTGGCCCTTGGTGAGGGGCCAAGGAAAAGTGTTAGGGGTGTTGGTCAGGAACGGGAAACGGAAGATGGGAGAATGATTGCCTTAAAAAATGGATGGGACAAGACCCAAAGGTGGTCGGGGGATATTGTCTGAACGGATTAACAAAAATTTAACAAAAGCACGGGGTAGAGGCAGTCAATAGAAGGGTGAAGGGTATTGGCTACAGATTGCACGGTGTTGGTTGTTTGGGGCCAAGCAGGGAGAGCCCGTTCGGAAATCCATTATTTGGTGCGATAGTCGTGCTTGTTTTGAAATAGGTGGGAAGCGTTGGTGATTATTAGGTGAGGAAAAATATGTTAAGGCCCATTTTATTGAATTCCCAGCCCAAAACTTTTTAACGTTCCTAAATTAAAATGGGTAAAGGGGGAAAACCGGAACCGGAAACTTTTTTTCTTTAAGGATGGCGGGGAAAAAAAAAAAACACAACAATTTTTTAAAAAATTCTCTTCTTGGAAACAAAAACAAAGTATTTTTTGTTGTTTGGGAGCGACCAACAACCACAACACAAA
>Ga0163217_1075506_pt1 | contig 14519 bp, 23 predicted proteins | sample SynspAceP_FD_185933 | JGI IMG/M metagenome (GOLD analysis project Ga0163217, IMG submission 185933) | Saline lake microbial communities from Ace Lake in Antarctica - Synechococcus sp. Ace-P (PacBio error correction) | ecosystem: Environmental > Aquatic > Non-marine Saline and Alkaline > Saline ... | reverse complement strand
TGATCAGCAAGCTCGAAAATTTTTTGCTGGAGTTTGATGGCCCTCGGCCTGCCGGTGACGCGCCGCTCACGGAGAAGCCAGGGCAGTTTGCCGCCTCGCCCTGGTCGGCAATGGCGACAGAGGATCTGGATTTTCTCCGATGCCGAGCGGGCACGCCGCTGGAATGGATGATCTGACTTGCGCGCTTTCCCGTGTGAGCTAGTGAGTCCAACCGTCTCCAAGTCCCCAACCTCGCCCAAAAAGCCCCCTAGCTCGGTGATGGAGCGCAGGCGGCAGGCTTGCGCGATCACTAGCGCCGGCCGGGAAAGCGGGTTTCCACAAATCTCTGGAGGAATTGGCCCTCTTTTCGGCCTGTGCGGTTGGGTTCTCGGCACGGGATACTCCGCCAGGCTGGAGCTGCGCGAGGTCCTGAGCAGGTGAAAACGATGATCGGCAGCCAGCAGGTGTAGCCCTCGTTGAATCAGAGGTGTGTTGAGGCGCTGGGCTGCAATTCCCCGTCTGCCGGCTTCCAACCTCCAACCCAAGCAGTTGCAAGCAGAAGGGCTGGCGGGCGGCGCTGCCGAGTGGGAGAACGTTGAGGAGTTTGAGGGACTGATGCTTGGCTGCCTCTCCTCGGTCGGATCGATCTTGGTCGACCGCCAGAGCCCGTCGCCACGGGCGCAGCCGGGGAAAGGGCGTGGTCTTGAGCGGGCTTACGTCGATCGTTTCTGGGCAATTTGGATGAGCCTGAGCCACCAGCAGGTCGCCCTCACCAGGGACCATCCGCAGCCGATGGTCTCGGTTGGCTGGCTGGCAGGAAGTGCACCGTCCGGCTTGGCCCAGATCCTGAGCGGCGCCAACAGCCTGAGAGGCAGGCCCACTGCAAGAGATCCAGTTTTTCAGAGCCGATGCCATCTTTTTGCTTGCGGGACCAAGGCGACGGGCCAAGGTGAGATTGGCCCGGCGATGCCCAGCTCCTGCGCGGCCTTGAGCTGATGCTCACCTCACCGGGGGAGCTGCCCAGGCCAACTCAAGGGCCGAACCAATTCCAACTCGATTGGATCTGAGTGAATACCGGACAAGCCGGAACTGGGCCTGCCGGCTGCCCCCGCAAGGGGCTGCAAGGGTTCCACGGGACCGTTACGGCCGGGACAATGACCGGTCATTGTTCTCGAATCAGGCTTCCAAGCAAAAAGTGATCGTTTAAAACCAGATGGGAGTTCACGTTTGGCAGACATAATGCTGCGAAAGCCGGAAGGAATGAGGGTTCTTCGTGGAGACGTGCACCTGACGCCATACACCTCCACTTACCCAGATTCTCTGCACGTTTTTCCGTACCACACCCTCCCACTCCCCTTCTCCCAGCAGCAACGCATCGTGACCCAGCCAGACCGGCGCGGAATCGAGCAAGTGATCGGTGGTCGCGGCGGCGGCAGTAACGGTCAACCGGATGATCGCCCTCCGATCTCGAAGGGGTGGGCTTACAGGGTTCTCAACACCGATGCTTCAGGGCGCCTGCTGCAGTCGGACGTCCCAGAAGCGGGTGCATGCAGTTGGCCAGAAATTGACCCGGGGCTTGGAGCCGTGGCAACCCGGTGAATCGGCCAGAAGGCGGCGGAAGATAGCGCCCGAATTGCTGCGGCGCTTGAGGCGGCTGATCTGGTCTTATTTGCCGCCGGAATGGGTGCGGCACGGGCAGCCAGGGCGGCACCGATCCTCGCGAAGTCGCAAGGAGGCGGCGCCTCACCGTTGGGCATCGTCACCAAGCCGGTCAGCTTCGAGGGCGCAAGCGCCAGAAAGGCAAGCGGAGGAGCATTGCCAGGCTGGCTGAGCATGGTCGGACACCCTGATCGTCATCCCCAATGACCGGCTGCGTGCGATGGCGATCGCGGTTCGCCTCTGCAAGAGCGTTCCGCAGCGCCGACCGACGTGGTGCGTCCCAGGGTGTGAAGGGGCAGTCAGTGACAATCATCACCAACCCCGGGCCTGCGTCAACGTTGACGTTTGCCGATGTGCGTTCGGTTGATGACGATGGCCGCACAGCCTGCTGAGGCATTGCGTGGGTTCAGGCCGCTCCGTGCCACCGAAGCGGCCCAAGCCGCGATGAGCAGCCTGCTGCTGGAATCAGCACGGGAATCGATGGGCCAAGGGGCGCGTGATCAACGTCAGCGGTGGCAGGAACATGGACCCTGTGAGGACATGACAATTTGCCGCCGAGTCAATCTACACGACCTGGGTTGATCCCGATGCCAACATCATTGTTGGGCGCCGTTGGTGGATGAAAAGCTCGAAAGGTGAGCATTCACTCACCGTTGATTGCCCACCGGCTTTGAAAGTTGGCATTGCCTACAGGCACCAAAGACAACGTTCACCTCCAGTCTTCGCAGCCCCAAAGCCTGCTGCTCTGGACCAACCGCCGGCGATCAACGGGGTGCCAGATCCCTCCCTTTCCTGCTGAACCGCCGACCCGCACCGAGACGAGTGCCGGAAGCTTCGGGGCCGGCATTACCCTACCTGCTGACCGTGCAGCTGCGTGTGTGCGGCTGGGATTACGTTGGACCTTGCGTTGGGCATGCCGACAGATTTGACCTTCAAGGTCAACGTCCTTGAAGTCAGCCAAGTGCAAAAAAGGCCTAGGTGACCGGAGCCGACGCCTGCCTGGAGCATCCCGTGTGGCTGCTCCCTTCCGGTTTCTGACCAGGATATTGGCGTCCCGGCCGCATCGGTCCGGTCGAACGCGATGATAGCAAGCGCTGTTTAGAAGCCCTTGCCTGTACGTGACCGATTCCTCCGGTGATCTCATTCGGCGCAAAGGCGGGTGGCAACGATCGGCTTGCTGACCGCCTGGATTTGCGACTCTACGGCGCCTGGTGGAGGAGGCAGGCGCTGAGGCGCTGCTTGTGGGTGATTCGCTGGCGATGTTGTGGCGACTGGGTCACCCACCCCCTTGCCAGGTGACGCTCCGACGAGATGATTCACCAAACCCCGCGCCCGTGGCCCGGGGCTGAGCGAGCGCCCGGTCATGTCACCCCTGCTGATCTGCGATCTGCCCTTTCCTGAGTATCAGTGCGGGCCTGACAGCTGCTGGCGGCAGCCGGACAGGGGTTCTTAAGGAGCGGCGGCGGCGGCGTGAAGCTGGCAGGGGGCTTGACGGAAACCCTTGTGGTGGTTGATCGCCTGGTGCGTAAGTGGCATCCCGGTGATGGGGGCACTGCGCGCTTGACTCCCCAGTCGTGCATCGAGGTCGGCTATGGCGCCAGCGCAACGACCACGATCAGCCAGGAGCGGCTTGTGCTGCCAGGGCCGGCAGGGATCTGAGGCGGCGGGGCTGCTTCGCCCTGTGCTCGAACATGTGCCTGCGGGAGTTGGCTGGCCGGCCTGCGCGGCAGTTGGCGACTCCCTTCGTTGATCGGATCGGAGCCGGTGACGACTGCGCGGCCAGGTGCGGAGTGGACCGCCGATCTTGTTCGGGCTTCGGCAGCCGCCAGCCTCCGTTCAGCCCGGCCCTGATCGGATGGTCGTGGTCTAGGCGGATTCGAGGGGCGCTTCAGAGGTGGGTGCGGGCCCAGAACGCTCCATCCCACCAGCGCAGGCAATCCCGCCAGCACCGCATTCTTGAGAGGCCAGGCAGTCGGGTCACTGAGGCGCAGCGGTCCCCCTCAAATCAGGCAGCAGGCCCTCTTCAAGGAACGGCTGCAGCCGCTGCCGCAGCGAGGCCAGTTGCGCGGCGGGCTTGAGGCCGTAGTCGATCGCTTATCTGGCCCCATCGCCACCCCTTTCGCGCCGGCGCAGGCCACCATCAACAGGCTCATCAAAACGGTAGGACCTAGCTCAGAAGCGCTTGCTCAGCGTGAGGCCTGGCCCGTCGGGCCGGCTCCGCCTGGCTGGTTGCTCGTTGGTTGCTTCGCTCAGCATTCCCCATAGGCGGCCTGGGTTCTGGCCTGGGCCAATGCCGTCCGTTAGGGTGGCCGAGGTGGCTCCCAGCCCGAAAAACCCACCAGCCTGCCCCCGCTCCAATACACCGGTATGATTGGCGTGAACTGCCGGCCTGGCGTAATTGGAGATTTCGTAGTGGCCGTAGCCCGCCGGCCTTTCAGCCGCTTCGGAGGTGGTGCCATCAGGTCAGCGCCGAGGTCGGAATTCGGGCAGTTGGCAACTGCGCCACGCTTTTGGGCCAGGCGAACACCGGTTGCCGGGTTCGACCGATCAGGTCGTAGATCGAAAAGGTGGGGGCGTTCAACGGCCACGGCCTGGCGCAGCTGGTTGTGCCAGGGTTCAGGTCCTGTTGGGGCAAGCCCTGGATTCAGGGTCGAGGCTTCCAGCTGGCCCAGCGACCCTGCCGCTGCGCCTGGGCCAGCCAGCCGGCGGACTTCAAGCAGGTCGGCGCGGCGGTGGCGGCGGCCCAGCGTCCTCCAGCACGGCGATCGAAGCTCTGCCCCCCAGTGCTGACGCGGGTTGACGGGCCGCGGCCAGCACGCCCGTGAGCGCGCTGATCGAAGCTGGCCGAGTTCCATTTCCATGCTGATCTCCGCACGGCAGCCAAGGCCGAACTGGCAGTTCCAGGCGGTCTGAGCAAGGCGCCGTCTGCTCGGGGGTGAGCAAGGCGGGGTGCCACCGCCAGAGTCACGGTGGAGAAGGGGCGGCCCTGATGGAGGCACTGCTGATTCCAGTGCAGCAGCGGGAAGGTAGGCGGGCGATTCGGTTTGGAGTGGGCGCCGTCGGCTTTGGTCTACCTGAGGGGGAACACCGCGAGTCGCAATAGAAAGCAGCGCCGCTGACAGAAGGGGATGTGCAGGTAGGCGCTGCGGGAGTTCACGCCAATGGGACGCGGGCGGCCGGCGGGCAACGATATGGAAATCCGAGCAGGCAAATCGACCGGAATCGGCCCATGCTGCCGCTTCTGAGACGGTCAGCCCGACCACCATGTGTACCCTGCTTGATCCTGCTGTTGTTTTGTCTCCGGCGCTGCCACCGGCTGGCTGGGGGTCGACCTGCTGCCTGCTGGCGTTGCTGGATCAGGTCCGACCTGGAGGCCTGCGCTTGGGTGGCTGGCTTAGGCATTCGGCGCCCTTTTTCGGCCTGTTGCCGGATTCTTCTTTCAGCTGTTGCGCCGCCGATGAGCGGCAGGTTGCGGGCGATGCCCACGAGTCTGCTGGTGAGCCGGGCAGTCCGGACTGAATTCATGGGCCTGCTGAGTGGCCAACCTGCTGCTGGCCCCGTCCTGCCTGTTGCCGCTTCCTGGGGAAGGCTGATTCCGTGAAGCCCCTGGCGGCGGTGCTCAGCAAACGTCTTCTTCGGGGTGCTGGAGTTACCAAAAACTGGCGAGGTGCACGGACGCACCCCTGCTGCGCCTGTTCATCAACCACCGCGAGCACGACGCCCTGCTGGTTGCCGAAGGCGGTGTTGAAACCCGGCCAGCGCCAAGATCCTCACACCAAGCGTGAATCATTGATGGCCGCATCCGTGGGCCTGCTCGATTTCGGGCCTGCTTGAGGGGGCCAAGGTGATCGTGGCCCAGGCCCCGTGCAGATCGACGAACTCCAAACAGCTGGCCGACTTACCAGGCAAACAACGAAAAAAACGCCGGCAAGGCGCCGCCGTGGCCTCAACCTGCTGCGCGGTGACTCGTGGAGCGCTACGGCCGCGCTGGTTTGGTGGAACACGCACCGCTACGAAGGGAAATGGCGCCGACGACAAGTTGCTCAAGCTGACGCCGATACGGCCACGGCACCCTCTCACGCCGCCATTACAAACCCTGGGCCAAGGTGGTGAGGTGCGGAACCTCAAGGTGATGAATACTGAGCGCCCGTGGTGATTCGCCCTGCGGCCAGAGGTCCAACCCGGCGATGGCCTGCAGCTGAAGATCGTGCGCGAGGGCAAGGAAGCGAGCAGGGGGTCGGATTACCTGGAGGACCGGCACCATGGTTGCTGGTGGAGGCCGGCCGCAAGCGGATCGGCCAACGGCTGCCGTCACCGTGGACCGGAGCCCTGCAGGCCTCGGACCGCCGCATGGTCTTTGCCCGCTGCGATCAGGACGTTCCAAGGAGGGTGGCTGTGGTCTCGGCCACAGCTGGCCCCCGCTAGGCTCGGGGCCTGATGTTGAACGTTGAGACCTGATGTCGGGTCGCCCCTCTACGGCGATTTCGGCAGCGATGCGCACACCGCCGCCGGATCTGCCGTCGCTTTGCTGAGAAAGAGCGAAATCGTCTAGTCTGGGTTTGCCCACTTCTTCTTCCGCGACGACGCAAGCGCCAGATGGGCGTGGATGTTGACCCGAGCTGATCGTCGCGCAGTATGCTCTATCTGGACATTCGACAATCCCGAGAAGCCAATCTTTTTCTAATATTCAACCTCAACCGGGACGAGTTGGACATACACCGGCGATGCGATCCGGGTTTGAACCGAAGCCATTTCGCACATCTGCGACACGATTCGCTACGTCAAACCCCCGTCCACACGATCTGCAATCGGCCACGGCGATGGGCCACCGCCGCCATGATCCTCTCGGCCCCGGCGCCAAGGCACGCGCCGACCCTGCCCACACGCCTCAATCGTGATTGCACCAAGCCCGCTCCCGGCGCTCGCGGTCAGGCCAGTGACATTCCAGATCAGGGCCCCAGGAAGTGCTGCACAACAAACGGCACACTGCTCGACAAATGGCTCTCGGAGAACACCGGCCGCCAGCACGCGAGCAACTCAGCAAAGGATTCAGATCGGATGACCTACTCACGCCGCCGAGGCCCTGGCAGCTACGCGCTGATCGAATCGGATCTTGGACAGACCGCAGGAACTTCCAGCGCCGGTGGCCGGCGCGGCCTGACGGCCTACCTACTGCCTTTCCCTTCCCTCCCGTTCACCTACCCCACTTCAGCCACCATTGCCCCACGGCACCCCCCAGGCGTTCCTTACCGTCTGCCGGCAGCACAGTACGAGGCGTTGGGTCGACATCTACACCGGCTGCAGGTGTAGAGCCATTTCTCTTTCTCGGCCGGAAGTCAACGGCGGATTGCCAAACAGGCCTGGTGGCCCAGATGCTGTATTCCTGGATTCCGATTGACAGCAGCAAGCCGATTTCTACCTGATACATTCAATCTTCCGGGTGGTTCGGTCCACCGCCGGTCTGAGCGATCTTCGACACCCATCCTTCCCAGTACGTCAAATCGGAGGTTGGTCACAATTTGCGTCGGTCTGGCGGCGAGCATGGGCGCCTTTCTCCTGGCCGCCGCACCAAGGGCAGCGGGGTTGAGCCCTGCCCCACAGCCGGATCATGATCCACCAGCCCTCGGTGGGGCACCAGCCAACGCCAGGCCAGTGGACATCGAGATCGAAGCCGACGAAGATCACTGCGCATGAAGACATTGCTCAACCACTCTCGCTCGCCGAGGATGTGCGGCCAGCCGATGAGAAGGTTGCAGGAACCGATCGCGACTATTCCTCAGCGCCGCCGAAAAAGCGATGGAGTTACGGCCTGATCGATCGGCGTCATCGCGCACCCCAGCGAAGTGAGGGCGGGATCGGCCCAACCGTAGGATCGCCTCTGCCCTGCCCGATTGCAGCCCGGATGGCCCCAGCTCTTCTACGACACCGACGCCGACCTCGAGCCTTCTGAACGGCAAAAAACCGTTGCCATCATTGGCTACGGCTCCCCAGGGGCCACGCCCACGCCCTTCAACCTCAAGGGCAGCAGGCAGTCAGCGTTGTCGGGTGGTTACGAAGGCAGCGCTCGGTGGGAGAGGCCAAGGCGGATGGTCTTAGGTGCTCAGCGTCGCGAGCTCATGTTGCAAGGCGGACTGATCATGTGCTGCTCCCTGATGCAGACCCAGAAATCGGATGTTTACGCCGCCGAGATTCGCGGCCGCACCTGAGCGCACGGCAAGGTGCTCAGACTTCGCCCATGGATTTCAACATCGCTGTCGGCCAGATTTCGTTCCTCCCGCGATGTGGACGTGGTTGATGATTGCGCCGAAGGGTTCCTGGACACACCGTGCGCTGGAGTATCAGGAACGGCAGGGGCGTTCCAGCCACTGTTTCGCCATTACACCAGGACGCCACGGGCAGGCCCGCGGTCTGGCGATGGCCTGCCAGGCGATCGGCGGCACACCGCGCCGGCATCCTTGAAACCAATTTCAAGGAAGAAAACGAAACCGATCTTCTTTGGTGAGCAGGCGGTGCTCTGCGGAGGCCTGAGTGAGGCAGGTGGTGAAGCCGGCTTCGAAAAACCCTTGGTGGAAGCGGGGCTATCAGCCGAGCTGCGGCCTTACTTCGAATGCCTGCACGAGTTCAGCTGAATCGTTGATCTGAGCGTAAGGGCGGCCTCACCGCCATTGCGCGATCATCTCCAACACCGCCGAATACGGCGACTATTGTGAGTGCCTCGCTGATCACGCGGAGCCAAGGCAGGAGCATGCCGGCGCATTTCTTGTTGATATCCAGACGGCACCTTCGCGAGAAATTTCGTGGCCGAATGCGAGGCCGGCAAACCGGCGATGACGCCCCCCCACAGCCCGCCAGACGTGAATTCCCAGCCACCCGAGTTGAGCATTCGGCACCAGGCGGCTGCGCTCCGATTGTTCAGTGCTCAAAGACCACCTGATCGGATCCGCGCACCCTTGCCCTGCTGCCCCCTGGTTGCCGTACGCCGGGGGCCTGCCCTGCTCGACGGCTGATCGGCGACCCGCCGGGCTGGCTGCATCCGGTTCAGGTGATGGAGCTGGTTGGTTCGCCGTTTTGCGCCACACGGGGCCGAGGCCTGGGGCCAGGTGATCAGCCTGGGCCTACGGCTCGCCGGTGGCCTGATCACCCGTCTGCTGGTGAGGCGAAAAGTGAGCGGCCTGGGTTGGGCCCCTGGAAATCCGGCTCGCTCGCAGCCTCTGATCGGACCAGCCGCTGCTTGTGCTGGCCGCTGGCAGTTGCGTGGCGGATGTGAGCCGGATCGAGAGCCGTTTGCGAGGCGTTCTGGCGGTCTGGCTGGACCGCCAGGCTGGGGCTGACAAGCGGGGCTGACCAGCGATGGGCCCAACGACGGCATGGGCTGGAGCGGGCCCGTGCTCGCTTGCCTGGATCGTCGGCCGCGATGTGGAAGAATCTTGATGGGGCCCAGATTTTCTGCGGGGCAGCGGGCCGAACGGGCCGCCGAGGAACGGTCATACAGCCTGTATGGATTGTTCGCTCCCTGTTCTGGATGCTGGGGGGGGCTGGGGCTGGGGATTCGGCCGTGGGAGTTGGTCTGTGGGGAGCAAAACCCCAAATCCGGGCGAAGGTTTCCTGCCAGGGCCACTCACGCTGGCCTGGGCCTACCAAGGCCTCCAGCACCCTCGATTCGATGCTGGGCTATCGCCCGCGGAGTTGCAGTGGCTCGGCACGGCCGGCGCTCGGCCTCGATGACCTGCTCAACACTGGTTGCCCTGCCGGTTCGTGCCTGAGCCTCCCCCGGTCAGCGGCGGGGCCTGACAGGCGTGGGACAGGTGGGATGTGCGTTTCGGGAGGGCCCGCAGTGCCTTCCCCAATTGCCGGCCTTTCCCAGGCGGCCTAAATGCCCAGGCGGGCCCAGGTGCAGCTCGAGGGCAAATCACTACCGGCAGAAAACGTCGCCTCAAGCCCGCTGCTTGGCGTCTGCATTCGCGGCCGGTCGAACAAGCCGGGGTTGAGAGGATCCTGTCGACTTGAAAACAAGCGACTGGAAGTGGCCTGGTTGTTGAGCCCTTGAGCCACCTGGCGCTCCTCGCTAGACGGTTCTGGCTCAGTAGGCGGACCCCTGTCCATGGGCAACAGGATACTCGATGGTGCGGATGATGATCGTGAGATCGAGCAGAAGGTCTGCGTCTGGCGTTAGCTGACATTCAAGCCTGACCCGGCTCGGGTTAGGGAGCAGGTTGTTGCGACCGGGACACCTGCCAGAGGCCGCTGAGGCCAGGGCCGGACGCCACGCACCGATCCATCTGGTCTCCACGTACGCCGTCGAGCTCAGGCTCTGACGATCAGGCTTAGGGCCCGACCCACACTCATTCTCGGTCCCCTGAGGCACGTGAGGAAACTTGGGGAAGATTCATCAGGCTGTGAGCGGCGCAGGAACCGGCGATGGGCGTTGATGCGCGATCGGCCTTGAGTTTTGAGATCTTCTTAACTCGCCGGAAAGTCCGGGGGTTGCTTCAGAAGCGCGTTGCAGGATGCGATCGGCGTCCGACCGCTGGTTTCGAATTTGATGGCAGCGAACTCTCTGTACTGACGCCCGACCGCCGCGGACCGTTAGAACCACCGGCCCCGGTTAGCTGAACTTTGACCAGAATGGCAACAGCAGAAAACCAAAGGGGCTTAGCCCCAGCCCAAGCAACGCAAGGGACAACAACAGATCGCCTGTTCGCTTGCATGAACCCTGAGCGCTTCGACTGACGCCTCGATCACGCGCGTGGCCGGAGGACAACAGCACGGCCTGATGGCTCGCTGGCGGGAAAACGCCGCGTTGGAATTCAGGGCTTGGAACGACAAACGGGGTGTAAAAGCGTGGAGTTGCCAACAGGGCCACCCACTCCAGAGCTTGACCTCGCGCGGTATCGGCCGAAGTGGGTTGGGGTGGTACGTGAATGGTAACAAGCTCGCCGACATGCTCACAACTGTAAAAAATTCATATCCCGCTTCCACCAGCGGCGAAGGTTCCTCAGGCAGAGCACACAGAGGCTTCAGGGCGGGGGAAGTCAGGGCGGTGCGGTTTGTGTGCCTTGGTTCTTCAAAAAACTGCTGGTCCCAGTAACGCATCCAGCCAGGACCTAGCCGGTCGCGAAAATCGCTCAGGGCCTGAATTGGGCGGGCCAGCGCTGCTGCTCATTCCAGCAGGCAGCCGCTTCAGAGCTGTTCCCCTCCTTCGAAGAAAGGGACAGGGCCTCGACGGGCCGTTGCTGGTCTGCTGGCCCAAACAACAGTCGCGTCGGTTGGACTGGCGCCGCTGGGCCAGGCAGCGAAACGCTGTCGAAGCCAGTCCGAGCGCCTAGTCCCAGGGCGATGACCGGGCACCGGCCGGCCATGGGCTTCCACGCGGCGATCGAAATCTTCCAGCCGCCATTAGAACGTAGGTAGGCGCGGCAGCCGACCATCAGTTCGTTCCAACCTGCTCGTGGAGCGATTGGCCGTAAAGGTCCCAGTGGGCCAGCCATGGCCTCACAGTCGCCGTCGCTTTCCGGTCCTCAACCGGACAACGATCAAAGGCGAAGTCCGCTGCGGTTGACGGCCTTGCACCACCAGAAGTCAACGCGCTTGTAGGGCACCAACGGACAGGACCGAGAGGTAAGTACGTCCTCCCGTGACAGATCCCAGCGGAATCGCTCCACATTCACCGGGGGGATGGGAGAACCTGAGACGGGCCGCCCCCAGCAGCGCCTGGATCCGCCGCGCCGTGAAAGCGCGATTTTGGCGTCAACCGGTTCGGGGCGGCCGACTTGCTGTCACATCCCCAACTGGCGCAACTGGTTTGCATTGCCAGCGCACCCAGGGCAAGCGGGACCGCGGGCGACCGACCGAACCGCCAGGTAGGGCGTGCACTGGTCCCAAGGGCTAGCGAACCGGCGTGAGTACATAGCTGACATGCAACTGGTCCGTGCGGTGAGGATCCTTGCACCAGATGGCTGCTTGCTGATCACCAGGGGGTAGCCAGAGAGGGCGAGCTTTGCTCGATCGCCCAGCGGCAGCAGGGCAGTACTGCTGTACATGGCTCGGCCCAGGGCAGGCCGCTGCACTTAAGGAAGTCTGGATTCGGCTGGCCGCCAGCAGCTTTCAGGCCTGCGGCTCTCCCCTATCCACCAGAAGCCCGAACAAGCTGCGGGTGAGCCAGCTGGTCCAGCTCCCGCACAACCTGTTCGGCCCCAAACCCCACCGAACGGGCGTGAACCATCGTGCACGAGGGGCGTATGGAGGCTGGGCAGGGCAGGCAGTATACTCGGCCCGTAGAGGGCGCCAGAACGGGCGCACGGACTCACGAATGCTCTCCAGCTGATTTGCGTTCCTTGCTCTCTCTGATTCCCGGTGTGACGCAAGCTCGTGCCCACATGGCGATTCGCGGAACTCCTGGAGGATGCCTCGATGAACCATCGATCGGCCTGACCAGCTGGCTTCAGCTGGGCATGCCACCTCAGGAGTCGGCATCGCCGCCTCTGGCTGGCCGGCCAAGGCTCCGGCCAAACCTCCCTTTGAGAGGCACTGCAGGGAAGGGGCACTGCAGTAGGCCTGGATCTCAGCCGTGAGGAACGGGAATTTCACCCAGATTTCCCCAAAGGGTCTGGTTGCTTAGTGTTTCCATTCACGAAGCCCCGCCGGGCCAGCTTACGGGCCTACGCTGCAGGGATGGAAGGACTGAGCCGTCGTTGAAGTGGCTGCAGGACGATAGGCGGACCGCAACTGAGCCAAAAGGCCCTGACCAACACCCAACCGAACAGCCAGCCCTGCAGTAGCCAGCCCTGCAGCCGGGTCTCCCTCTGGGCAGAGTAACCCTGTGCGTGCCAGCCCTGGACGATCCTGACAAACAGGCTCTCGTCAACAGTGGCTCAAGTTTGGCTTCTGCTCCAGCGTTGGTGGATCACATGCTGTAAGGTGCTGAGCCGTTCTTGGCCTGGTGGTTGGTATGTTCCCTCGTCCTGGTGCCCGCAGGGGCGGAAGCAGCGCGCGCCTTTCAGGGTGACCGAGTGAATTGGGGCCATTGCCAAACAACACAGCATCGACCGATTCGCACTTCAGTAGGGTCAATGGGGCTACAGTGACCCCTCAGGACCAGCTTTGACTTCGCCCGTAGCCATGTTCTCGCATGGGCCACCTGTCCTCAAACTTTTCGCCAAATTGTTCTTGATTGTTTCCGAGCCGTTTCAGCCATCCTTGAGTCATGACCCAGAGCTAGAGCCCGGTACCAGCCGAGTGCCGGTTGTTGATCGACAGCAAGGCCCAGTCGAAACGGTTGCTGGCCAATCTTCCCGATTGGAGAACAACCGACCACATCAGGCTGCAGTTTGCTTGCGTCTAACAACAGCTGGAGGGGTTGCACGGGCACCTCAGGCGCTCCAGCTTCCTGTGGGATCGCGCTATTTCAGGGGTCGACACGGATGGAAACGCCTGAGGGAAGGCCTCCATGGGCATTTCGGGCCGCAGCGCCGTTTCAGCCCGGACCTTCCAGCTCACGCCCCCAGGCGGAATTCTCAGGGGGCATTTGTCCGTTCCCAGCGGTAGACGACAAGAGCGGTAGTCGCACTTCGGGCGCAGTCACGCAAGGCGAGGGAAACGAGTTCTCCCTGGCGCTGGCAGCGCAGGAACCCCGCCACCAAGCCTGCCCGCTCGAAAGGCCATGGCGTTCTACGATCGGTTGAAGCGGCGGACCGCCGCCAGGAGCGCGCCGCAGCGGGGTAGCCCCCAGTCACCGAGATAGAGGGCGAGCGGTGCACAGTCTGGAAAGCAAGAAAGGACGAAGACGGCAACAGGTAGCCACGCAGCGAAAAATGGTTGAATTCACCCGTCAGTGCCCCCTGCGGTAGTCAAACCTGGTCCTTCCCGTCGCTCCTGTACTTGTTTCGGGGTGGCTCGCCTGATTGGCTGCACTGTTCGCGGGCCTATGCCGTGAGCGGAAATCGGTCCGTCCGACCTCGGCAGCCTGCTTCGGGTGGGTCAGGGCGATCGTTGAGGCATCGCAACCTGCGCAGGCCAAGGGCTGGCGTCCAGCGACTCAGCGTCGACCGATGCCCTCGACGCGAGCGTGCTGGCAACCACCCTGGCCAAGCCTCAGCGCCTGTTCCGGCGGCGCCCCGGTCTATGCGCTACGCACTACCGCGGGTCCCAACGACGCCGTGATGGGACTGCTCTGATGGGATGCTCGCCAGAGCCAAGCTTGTTGTTGATTACCTCGGACAACGGCCACAGAGGTTCAGGGGCATGGCCAAAGCCAAGATGGTTGCGCATTGGAGCAACGAGGCCCAGGTGAGGGCGCTCGGGGACTTTGCCAGCAGGAAGCCGGAGCCGCTGCTGCCCCTTGCGAGTGACGTTGAATCCGGGTGTCTCGTTTGATCCGATTGTCTGCGTTTGATCCGATGACTCAAACAGATTAACGTTGGCTGTCGCTGCCCTTACCGGATGGATCTCAAGAACGGACAAGCGGAACCACCTGGCTGAACCTGGCTCTTCCTGCTGATCTTTCTTTGGAGCAGCTGGCAATTGGCGGGATTTTGGTTTTCAGCAAACTCGGCTTGATCGACGCTTAGCAGGAGTGAGGCTTCAAGCAGAAAGAGCAGCCTGTCAGCAAGGAGGAAATTGGTGGGATCGACCCGGTTTCATCGCCGTTCTCCAGGGCCTGGGTTAAAACTGACAGGGCAGCACCGAGGCCGCCCTGGCCGGCTGAGGGCCGGGCGGAGGGCAGGGCGCTTCCACCCACTGCGAACAACCGATGGAATTTCAGGTCGCGAGGCAAGCCGCTTCACCGCGCCAGGGCGTTCGAAAAGCCCTTGGTTAAGTTCCAACTAGGCCGGGGGGCTTGTGTGCACATGGGCCGGGCTTGCGATGTGCTCATACATAGTGGA
>Ga0163217_1068381_pt1 | contig 14519 bp, 11 predicted proteins | sample SynspAceP_FD_185933 | JGI IMG/M metagenome (GOLD analysis project Ga0163217, IMG submission 185933) | Saline lake microbial communities from Ace Lake in Antarctica - Synechococcus sp. Ace-P (PacBio error correction) | ecosystem: Environmental > Aquatic > Non-marine Saline and Alkaline > Saline ... | reverse complement strand
GTCTCTTAGGACCGTATTAGAACGAACTTTGTTTACGATCGGCAAACACCGGATGTATCTAAAGCACCACGAAACAATATGATAACGAACTCCTGGGTAAATCTTTAACACGTCCTCACGGATAAGTACAACACTATGTTCTTGAAGTTTGTGACCTTCTACTGGAATATATGCGTACTTCAATAAGTTAGACAAACGAACACGTTGCATATTTACGTAACGCTGAGTTAGGTTTTTTAGGAGTCATAGTTTCCCACACGAGTACATACACAGTTTTTTGAGGTGAATTTACTGTTGTTTTTTTTTCTTACTGTTGTAATTTTTCCTCTATTAAAGCAGAGGAGATTCTGATTTCCGACTTTAGATTTACGAGGGCTACGAAACTAATTGATTAATAGTAGGCAATTGTAATTTCCTCCTTTCTGTATTTATCTTTTCTAGGTCCACACATCCAGGTGGTTCTTTTTTTCAGCAAAAAAATAGTGCTGCAAAATCGCAACCACTTTGTTTATGGAACGTTTGGCTATGTTACCAGTCGAGAACGGACGATTAGGATAGGAATCTGTTATACAAAAGCACCTTGTGAATCATACCACGTCATTTTTTCTTTGTCAATTAAATGTTTCAACTTTTTTTATTTTTAATTTTTTAAATTTCTTTGAAGGCAACAACGATAATTTTAATTGATTCACGTATACTGTTCAATAGAGAGGAAATAAAATATTGATTCATATATTGCTTGTTTTTCTATTTTGGAGATTGGAGGCTTGTTTCGGTTCTTTTTTTCATGGTTATTGGATTAAGAATTTCCAATTTGTCATTCCATTGTTTCATCCAGGTCAACTTGCTCTAATTGCTTTCATTTATCTTGGAACTCTTTGAAACTGATTCCCTTCTTTTTCTTATGTTTATACAAAAAGGTCATTGTCGTCATTGTCAATACAACATTTTCCTTTTTATATCCTTTTCACGAAGCCTTTACCGCGATTACATTTTTGTTTTAGTTTTTTTCAATTTATTTAAATCACCCAAAGAAAATCTATTGCTCTTTTTTTTTAATTGCTTTTGGCATTATCTTTTTTACATGTGATTTATATTATTTTCCTATTGCCGTGATTCTTTTAATGCTTTTATTTTTTTCATTCAACCTAATTGTTCGATTGTGGTTTCACCCTCTACCTTTATATTATACTTTATAAGTGCATTAGTTTCTCTTATTATTTTATGCTTTCTATTGCTTTACTAGCAAGGTGGATAAGGAAGGGGGGATTGTGAAACTTTTTGGTGTTTAGGTTCTATTTTTTTTGGTTTTGAGTTAACTTTTATTGCGTCTTATTTATTGCCTGTTTGGTAGCTAGTAACTGTTTAAATCTTTTTTTATTTGGAAAAAAAAAATCACGACAAACTCCGATTTCCCTTTTGCGCCTATTTTATTTTTTTAGGTGCTTTCTTGTTGCACTATACGGAACGAAAATTTTTTTAACTATCCTCTTATTTCCTTTTCTGTAATGAATTAATAGTAAATACAGAAAAAGCTGAACTAATATTCAGCTCTTTCTGGTGGACTGAGTTAAAATACATTTATTCGGCTCTTTTCAGACACTTAAAAAAATTTTTTAATAGTATCCGGCCTCTTCGCATGGTTCTAGTTTCACATTTTTTTAGTTGGCTCACGAACTTCGATTTAAAGGAAATATAGCTCCAATTCCAGATGTAATGGTTTCCAGTTAGCCATTAAATCTGAAAGTTTAATCCAGCTCTTCCAAACGTAGGGACCTAGCTTGACTGAAAATTGCTGTTACCAGAGGATAATCTTCCGCAGCTTGTTTCATCAATATCAATTAAACTAACTAGTTACCTCTTGCGTTTAATCACTGACCAGGATTTGTTTGGTGTATTCTCCACTATTAAATTCAACTACCAGATCAACTTTTGCTACCTCTTTTTCAAAACTTTTTTGCATGTGTAGAGTCGATTGCTTGATCTACACCTAGTTTTTAAAAAAGTTGATTCTTTACTAGATTGCTTTCCAATAACTTCCGAGCCTTTCCATTTAGCCCAATTTGAAACAGCGAATTGTCCAACTGCCTCCTGATGCACATGAATGAGCACTCGTGTCCTTCTTTCATTCCCCTTTGAGAACCAAAGCCCTCCATGCCGGCCTCTGCTCCTGCTGTAATTAGTAGCAGCATCTTCAAAGTGAGTTGTTTTGGGCTTATGATTTTTAAGTTTTTTATCTGGGATAAGTCGCATATTCTTATTAAGCACCTCTTTTGGTTCTGCCAAAAACGGCTTCACCACTTTAAACCCGACTACATTCTTTTCCTTATTTCTTCAATAACTCCAACAGCTATCCTTGGTGTATAGGGAAACTTTCTTTTTACCAATTACCTTGACGAATTTTAAAATCAATCGGTAAGCACACAGCATAGTAAACTTTTATGAGTAACTTCTAACATCTTTAGTACCGGAATGTCAATTTCTTCATACTTTAGTTTGCTCAGTATCTCCAAATTCATTAACACGAATGGCTTCATTTTCTTCATCCCTCTTCTTTTAGTTGGATTAAACTAACTTAGTTTGCATTAAAGATCATTCAATAGTCATTAAATTTTTATTAATCGTAAATCAACCTATTTTTATCTATATACAAATAGATATCTATTCTTTGTTTAAATCCTTAAAAATAATGGACACTTTAAATGATAATACAAAAAAACGTAACTAAAAAATTACTAGAATCAGAATTGAACGGTTTCCTCTTAATTACATTTATACCTATTGGTCCTATTTAGTCATTTATACTGTAAACATTTTCGGCTTTGTAACAACGCCAAGCCTTTAGTTTCCATCTTACGGTTATTTAGCATTCCAGTACCAGCTGGGAATAATCTTACGATTGTAACATTTTCTTTTTCAATCCTAATAACGGATCACGTTTTGCCCCCGGCGGATTGCAGCATCTTGTTAGGACACGAGTCGTTTCTTGGAATGATCAGCTGAAAGGAAACTGTTTGTTTTCCAATTGAAGTATCTTGTAATTCCCAATACAGACTGGACGAGCTGTAGCTTGGTTGCCACTGCCATCAGTCTTAGCATTTTCTTCTGTAAAGTGCGTGAATATCAATTAAAGTAACTGGTTAAAACATCTGTTTTCGCCTGGCATCCATAATCCGAACTTTGGCGCACATTTGACGGAACCATTACTTCAATATGTTTGGTCTCAATTTTCTACCCCTTGCATACGGTTACTTTCTGAACTTCACGTAAAACAGGTAATTTTCAACAGATATTAACAATCGCTTATGCCTCAATTAATGGTTTAGGGTCATTGATCCTTCAATCCAACGAGTACCGCGTTCAATTTTATTCTCCTTAGCAACTTTCACGAAGAACATAAATGGAACTTGATAGCTCCGAGGTATTCTGTTTCACCTTTAATAGTAACTTCTTTAGTACGGTCAGCAGGTTTTCATCAATTGAGAGACATTCCCCTGTCACTTCGGTAATAAGCCGATTGTCCCCTTTAGGATGACGAAGCTTCAATATCTCTGGGATACGAGGCAGCCCTTGAGGTAATATCAGCCCCAGCAACTCACCTGTATGGAATGTACGCATAGGCAATGAAGCTTCCTGGCTCACAATTGATTGAGCAGCGATTGTCACCAACTGCTTACCAACTTCAACTTACAGAACCAGTCGCTAAGTTACGACCATAACAATGCTACATTACGCCCGTGTTTAGATTACATGTGAAGGACTGAAACGATCGTGTGATAGATTCAATTCCAACATCGATAATTTGTCTTAGCAATATCTCTGTAATTGATTTTCATTGTTCTTGATGAAAACTGACCCCATTCATTAGGGTTAAGAACTGTTTTACGAGATGTAACGACCAATAAGCGTTCTTCAAGAGTTCAATGACCTCATTACCTTCTTTAATTGCCATAATTTTCAAGTCACCGTCAGTCCACAATTCATGTTTCACGAATGATAACATCTTGCGCCCGTTCTACTAAAAACGACGAGGTCAAGTAACCTGGTCAGCAGTTTTTCAGAAGGCTGTATCGGTCATTCCTTTTTACGAGCTCCATGAGTAGAGATAAACATTTCTAAAAAACGCGAAAGTCCTTTCACGGAAGTTTAGATGTAAATCGGCAATTCCATTTGGATTTGACCATTCGGTGCAGCCATTCAATCCACGATAACCAGGCCAAGCTGGGTAAAGTTAGAAATGTTTACCACGGGCACCAGAGTCACTCAATCATGAAGATTGGGTTACGATTCATCCAAACTTATCCATTCCAGTCTGTTTTGAATCGTATCTTTTGTAGCGTTTCCAAACAGCAATAACACGATTTCATAACGTTCTTCATCCGTGATCAAACACGACGGAAATTGTTTTGTTATGTTATTTACTTGAGTAGGGCTTCATCTAATTATTTTGTTGTTTTTCCTAAAAACAACCAATATCAGAAAATACCTACAGTAATTCCGGCAATAGTAGAGTATTATACCCTAAATTCTTTCATCTTATCTAACATTTTTGAAGTTTTCTGCAATTTTTAAATCGTTGAGGACTTCAGCAATGATATTCCCTAGATTTTTTTTTCTTGAATGGTTTGTTAATTTCTTGCTTATCTTTATATGAGCTAGAATAATCCGTTCCTGCTTCAAAACAAAATAATTAATCTGGTGTTGCAATTTCAAGGTTCGCTTCTGTGTTGGCTCATTCAAATAGGAATCATTTGCATTAATTTTCATTAAAAAATTAATTTACCAATGTTGTAATTAAACATTTTATCTTTTTGCCATTCAGTAATGCTTGACAGGAATATCTATCGAACGAATTTACCAAACTCGGAATGAAATGTACATACCCACTTTGGTAAGCGATTAAAGCCTTTCGTTCAAACTACTGAATGTCATCCCTTCGCCTTCGCGGATCTCTTCTTCCATCGTTAAATAATAGTTACCTAAAACCATTATCTTGCTGATGGCGTAACGCTGGCTTACCATCTTTTAGGGTTTTAAAATATTTGAGCAGCAAGCAATCAACTACGTGCTTCAGCTTGTGCCTCGTCACTTAGTGTACGTGGAACAGCCACTTGGTCACCATCGAAATCGGCCATTATACGCTTCACAAACTAACGGATGGAGACCGGGATAGCTTTTACCTTCAACTAAGATAGCGTTCAAATGCTTGAATACCTTAATCTATGCAGTGAGGTGCCACGGGTTTAATAGAACCGGATGTTCACGGGGATGACTTCTTCCAAAACAGGCCAGATAGCCATCATCTTGACGGTCAAGCTTACGTTAAAAGGCATTCTTATATTGCTAAGCAATATCGCGGGCCAAACTAATTCACGCATAACAAATGTTTGAAAATTCGATAAGCCATTCTTTAGGCATACCCACATTGGTAACATTAAAGTTGGTCAAACTACGATAACTGAACGACCAGAATAGTCGACTACGTTTTTCCTTAAATAAGTTTTTGACGGAAACGTTCCTTGTTTCCCTTTAAGCATGTGAGACAATGATTTTTAATGGACGGGTTTCCCGGACCAGTAACAGGAGCGGAACCACGACCGACCATTAATCGATTAAAGCATCAACGCTTCTTTGTTTAGCATCGTTTTTTCATTTTGAACAATAATATTGGAACCATTAAATCTAATAGGACGGTTTTAAAACGGTTTATTACGGTTATAACCTGCGTTTACAAGTCATTCAAATCACTTGTTGCAAGCGTCCACCTTCTAATTGACCACTTGGACGGGAATTTTTGGCGGAGAATTGGAATAACATCCATAAAACCATCTATGAGGATGATTCCTGAATCGAAAACGCTTCTTAAAATATCTATCGAAGAAGTAAGCACGTGTTCGTTTTTGCCCTTGTGCAGTTTTTTAATTTTCTTTCAGCTCAGCAACTTCTTTTTTCAACATTTACATCAGTTTAATTAACTGCTTAATGGCTTTCTGCTCCATTGCCAGCTTTGGAATTCATCGCCGTTATTGTTCCGGGCGTTCACGGTATCTCTATCATTTAGCAACTTGTTTTCTTTCCATTGGAGTATTCCCAGGTCAGGTGATACGTAAGAAAGCAAAATAAATAACTTCTTCAAGTGCACGTGCGGCTCATGTCTAAAAACCACAGTCCCAACGGACTTGAATCCCTTTGAAATTACCAAATGTGAGTAACTGGTGTGCTAATTTCGATATGTACCCATACGCTTCACGACGTACTTGTTGAACGTGTAACTTCAACACCACAGCGTCACCACACAATACCTTGTATAACGAATACGGTTGTATTTCCACCAAGCACATTCCAGTCTTTTGAGGTCCGAAATACGTTCGCAGAATAAATCCAATCACGTTCAAGGTTTCAATGTACGATAGTTAAGGTTTCTGGTTTTTTTATTCTTCATAAGACCAACTACGGATCTTATCTTGAGGGCCAGGCCTATTTGTGCTTTCAAATTATTAACGTCGATCAAGGGGCCTACCTCCCTTTATTTTTCGAGCTGCCTATCTTGCTCTCTTTTTTTGGTTCTTTTAATCATAGAAAACCGAGCCCTAATTAAGGACTCGTTTTCTCTTTCTATAATTGAGCTTCGAACAACGCTTTCTCAGGAAAATGATAAAAAGTGTTTGAAATCCTTAGATTGTTCTTCCAAACTTTTCATTTTCTTTTCGAAGAACCGTTGTTCTCAGCTCTTTAGTCTTTTAATCGTTCTTTGTTCGGCTGCTTCTGCGCGAATTTTTTCTTGTTCTTCAGCGTATTTGCTTAATGCATCATATTACGATGTTCATTCGTCATCATCCATGTCACGTAGTTTCAATTTTCCTCGTCATCAAGCGTTTCAATACTTTATATCTAACCTAAGCTTTGTAATCTTTACTAGTACACGGAATGATTCAGGAAAACTCCTGGTTTTTGGAATAGGTTCCCTTTAACAATAGCTTCATTACGTTTTCACACGTCCAACAACATCATCGTTGATTTGTAGTAAAAGAATTTTCTTGTTAATGTATAAGCTGGCCCCATTACGCCCAAGTGGCCCAAACTTCATGCTCACCCAAAACGTTGTCCACCAAAATTGAGCATTTACCACCCAATGGTTTGTTGATGTTAAACAAATGAATAGTCCTGGTTGAACGAGCATGTAATTTATTTCATCAACCATTGTGGGCTAACTTAATTCATGTACATAACACCAACAGAAATACGGTTATCAAATGGTTTCCTGTTCTTCCATTCATATTAAACCAGTTTTAGATCTGAGGCCATCCCTGCTTCTTTAACCGTTTCCCAGACATCTGTATCGTTTTGCTCCATCGAAATACTGGATAGCCAATATGAATACCCAAATTGACGAGCCGCCATTGCCTATATGCAACTCTTAATACTTGGTCCAATATTCATCCGTTGAAGGAACTTCCTAATGGGTTCAGCATGATATTTACTGGTGTTTCCATCAGGCATCAAATGGCATTATCTTCTTCTGGCATGATTAAAGAGACAAACCCTTTGTTACCATGACGGCCAGCCATTTTATCCCCTTCATTAATTTTACGTTTCTTGAACAATGTATACTCGTGCAAGCCATGTTTTACACCTGGAGATAATTTTCATCGCAGCTTCACCGTGTAAATTTATCTTCACATCGATGAACTGTTCCTCCACCAGCGTGTGGTACACGTAAAGAAAGTATCCCGTACTTCACGAGCTTTTTTCTCAAAATAGCATGCAATAGGCTTCTTCAGCAGATTAGTTCCAGTTACGCCCTTAGGTGTTACTTTTACCAAAACTAATAAATCGGGGCCATTCGCGCACTTCAAGCACCAATACGAATGATACCCATTTATCTAAATCTTTTAAATGGCATCTTCTCCAACGTTTGGAAGTTTCACGAGTAATTTCTTTCAGGCCCAAGTTTTGTGTCACCGGGAAGCTTCTGATTCATATTCATTCAATATGGATGAGTGTAGACATCATCTTTAACCAAACGTTCAGCTCATGATTTTGATAGCATCTTTCTAGTTTACCTTCTCCATGTCATGAAGGCTACTAGTGCGATTTTGGCTATGCCATTTCTTTCCATTTCTCCATTGAGAACATCTGCAATATTTCGCCTTTATCGGCACGATCTCCTTAGCAACCAATTGGACGTTTGGTTGTAACAAGTTCCGCATTTGAACGACGGAATTTTGTAACAGCGTATTTGTCTAAGCCACCATTGCTGTGGCGAATGCGAATTTCATTTTAGCGTCTAGTATTCAACAATTCCGTCATTTTGGACAGGATAATTGCAAGCACCTGAATCTTTGCAGCTACGTTTCCATACCTGTTTCCGACTTAAAAGGAGCTTGCGGATTAACCAGCGGAAACAGCTTGACGTTTTGCATGTTAGCGCCATTAAAGCACGGTTACTATTCATCATTTTCCAAGAAAGGAATACAAGCTGTTGCGGACTGCTTACTACTTGCTTAGGTGATACATCCCCATTATAGTCCACTCGAGTAATAGGAACTTCCAAATTTTCTTCACATTGTAACGGGCAAGAACAATTTCGATTCGCCAAATGGCCATTGCTTCATTTAATTTTGCATTGCTTTGCGGCTTTACGTACATAAGCATCCTCTTCATCGTGTTAAATAATCAATCATTATTTGTTACTTTACAGTTTCGCGATTCACACGACGGTAAGGTGTTTCAATAAAACAAATTTTATTTATTTTAGCAGTAATTGATAAACTGTTAATCAAAACGATGTTTGGTCCTTCTGGAGTTTTCAATCGGGACACACTCGGCCATAAATGCGAGTAATGTACGTCTCGAACTTCATAACCGGCACGGTCTCTAGTATAAAACACGGGTCCTAGGGTGTAAACGACGTTTTGTGTAGTTAAACTTGCCTAATGATAGTTTGATCCATTAAATTGTGCAACTGAGAAGAACGAAGAACTCTTTAATTGCTGCCACTATGACGAATATTATAATTGTTTGTGGTGTGGACAGTTGCCATTATCCTTGAATAGACATTCTCTCGCGAACCACACGCTCCATACGAGACAACCCAATACGTATTGGTTTTGTAATAATTCACCACTTGAACGAATACGACGATTACCTAAAATGGTCAAACATCTACGTGGGCGGATTCCTTCTTGTTAAATGAAGAAGTAGTTCATTGAAGCAATTTAATCTCAGCAGGTGTAGCATTTTTTATCTTCTGTTTGAAATTACACTGTTCCCATGACATTAACCACGCGCTCAGGATCTTTTGGAGAAAATAACTTTTTTACAAAAACTTGTACATTAAAATCGGTTCTTTTACTACAGGTCTTCTGATGGATAGTAAGTTACCACTGTTTAACCCGCATTCAGATAAGGATCTAAAATATCCATATGATCACGATCTTAAAAGCGTTTCCTTTGCTCGGATTAATATTTCACCCGTTTCAGGGATCAATAGCGTTTCAAGTAATGTCAAAGGAATAGGACGCGTTTTTAAACTTTAACTTTTTATTACTCTTGTTAAAACGACCTACATTAGCTAAGTCATACGTTTGGATCAAAGAACGAGCAGTTAATAAAACTTCTTGAGCTATTCTGCTGTTTTTAGTTCACCTGACGTAGCGCTCATACACGTCTTTGAAGGCTTCTTCCGTCGTGAGTCCACTTGCATTTTTTGTGCAAATCTTTTCTTACTGTTAAACGAAGACTTTCGTTTAGCCAAAGTTTTTCAAGAATTTGGTTCATTGAACCCAAAGCCTAATGCAGAATAAAACAGATAAAGGATTTTTACGAGTACGGTCGATGCGGACATAAGAAATATCTTTTGCATCTGTTTCATACTCTAACCATGCTCCACGGTTTTGGAATCAGGTCGTTCCAAAATTTTCTTACCATTTTTATCTAATTTACTATTTAAAGTAAAACGTGTGAACGAAACTAATTTGAGAAACAATGACTCGTTCAGCTCGTTGATAACCAAAGTACCCATATTGTCATCAATGGGAGTCGCCGAAGAAGACTCTTGATCTTTAAACTTCTCCTGTTAACTTTGTTAATTAGGACGTAATTTAACATAAATAGGGCTGAGTATTTAGCATCATGAGAAACGAGCTTCTTCACTGTTATATTTTGATCTTGTAATTGATAGTCAGAACTTTAATGAAGGTTTCCTGCGAAGTCTTCTATTGGAGAAATGTCTTTAAACATCTCGCGTAAGCCTTCATCTAAGAACCATGGTAGGAATTGGTTGAATTTCAATCAAATTTGGAGTTCTTAAAACTTCGCTGATTCGCGGCAACACTTTTTAGTTACGTTGTTTTTCCGTTAATTTACTAAGTTGGCTTGCAACCTATTCACCCCTTAAAATTGTTTTGAATGTGGCTTTTTGTAGAAAATCAAAAGCACGGTAAAATCCGCTATATATTACATTTTTTAATGTCAAACGTTTAAAATTTGTAACATCGCATAAATTAAACCTATTTTTGACCAAAAAAAAAACAAAAGAGTCGTGAACTTTAAAATAAAATCACATTTTCTTTTGTTTTCGTTAAAGCTTGTCCTGGAACAATATTTTCAGAACACTCTTATTCTAATCTACACACTGATTGATTAGGTTATTTACATCATATAATTCAAACAGTCAAGACGAAATTTAAATTGCCTTGTTCTATTTTTTAATTCTTTGTGCTTTGATAATCCAATACCCTTTATCTTTTGTTAATACCTTACATTTACCAAATGTTCTTTCATTTTTTCTTTGCACTAGGTGCCCTTGCTTTTTCTGTATAACAATGTCAACTTCCTTGTGCTTTTAACGAGCAAAAGAACCGTTTAAATATCTCATTGTACGACTTTTTTTCGCTGCACGAATAGGAGGATTGATGAGATTGCTGCATAGATTCGCCTTCTACCTGTTGATAATATTTAGAAGATGAATCTTTGCATTACGATTCTTTATTAGATGCATTTGTTTGGCTATCCTAGCTCGTTTCGGTTGACATTCAACCATTTCGACCTTCGTTCATTAGCTCTTTAGCTTAACGAGGCCAATCGGATATAGATATATATATATACTAATCTACATTTTATCAAAAATCAATTCGTTTCAATAATAAACGCGACCAAAATCAACTTGTTTTTTTAGAAAGACGCCTAAATCTGTTACAATTTAAATGTAAACCTCGCAATGTATAGGTCCAAGCTGACTGCTTTCGCTTTCAAGTTGCGGCTTATTTGTTAAATAATGAATTCTTGCATTTTAAAAACCCCCTCATGTTTACCTATATGATTAAAAAGACACCGCAGCAAACTTGCGTGTCTCGAAAGTTTCCAACATAAATTGTTGATATAACTGTTTACAGTTGCGCAGCAGCTTCAGAGCTTACTTTCATATTGCTTCAGCGTCTTTCTTAGAATTAATTCTTCTTTAAATTGCTTGCAGTGCTCGTCAACTAAAAGATTTAGCTTCTTTCAACCTAAACAGTTGCTTCGCGAACTTGCTTGAATTACTTTAATTTTTTGCGTCTACAACAGGCTGTTAATTCAACTGTGAATTCTGTTTGTTCAGCAGCACAGATTCTGCTTCCACCAGCAGCTGCTACAGGAAGCTGCTTGCAGTACGCCAAAATTTTCTTCATAGCTTTACTAAGTTCGTTTAATTCTTAATACTGTTGATTCTTTTTCAATCAGGAATGATTTGTTCCAATGTTTAATGACATTGTTATATTCCTCCATATGGGTTAATTTTTTTGTTGCGGATTATCATTTTTCAAATTGTAGAAGGAGCGATTTTTTTTATTAAGCTACTTTTTTCTTTTGATTCTGCAACTGCTTTGAGTAATAAGGCAGTATTGCGAATTGGAGCTTGAAGTACAGCATAGTAACATGTAGTAAACCATCGCGATATCGGTAATGTTGCAAGAGAGTTCATTTCTTCTACTGATGATACTTTTACCTTTTCGATTACGCCCACTTTAATTTCTAAAGCTGGTGCTTCTTTAGCAAAATTGCAATAATTTTTTTGCAGGTGCAATTATATCGTTCATTACTAAAAAGCATAGCTGTAGGTCCTTGAAAACATCATTCATTCCTTCTAACCTGCTGCTTCTTGCTGCACTGGCTCAAAACAGATTCTTGATTACTTGCATCACAATTACCTGCATCACGTAATGTTTCGTAATTCAGGTCGCTTCTTGAACAGTTAAACCACGGTAAATCATTACTAACAATTGACGCTGCGTTTTGGAATTTGTGTTTTCCGCTGTTTCAACTAGCAATTGTTTTTCTGTGATTGCTGCTTTGACTATTTAATTTTTCACCCTCCGATCGATTGATGGAATCTTTTTTCGTATATTCAACTTAAAAAGTTCTATAACGCAAAACTCCATGTTCACCTAGACATAGAGGGGACGTGTTGTATGCTGAAAAGGTTCACATATCATCCTTCGGCAGGAAAATTGTAAGGCACAAGGGCACCTACTGTCTTCGGTAATAGTACTTAACTTAGGACGATTTAACAAGACCACTAGCTCATAATTATTATTTTTTATGCAAATGTATTTAGCGTCAACTTTAACGCCAGGTTCCAAAGTGCTAGCTGATTGATTTTATTTTTATATATTGACTTTAGCAGTTGAAGGTTTTTACTTTAGCATTGTTCGTTGATGTTCAAAGTTTTCAATTATTTAGCTGTATCCAAATGATTACTTTTCGATAGGAGCATTGAACGTTTCCTGCTTTGTCTACACGTAAGTAAATTTACCAGCTTTATTTCATTGTTGCTTTCGTTTAACATCCATAGTAACAGTTCCCTGTTTTAGGGTTAGGCATTAACCTTTGGTCTTAAAAACGCGTCCTAACGCAAACTCAGCCATTCATGTCTGGTTGTTGTACAACAAAGTCAAAATCAAACATTCCACCATTGATTTTTTTGTACTAATTCAGCTTTCGCCGAACGTAGTTCTGTCCGCTGCTTCTGCTTCTTTTGCTTTGTCGCCTTTAGCAAAACTAAAACTTTTTGGTGTTTTACCTGTTCCGTTGGAAGACAACTGCCCACGAATTTGTTGGTCAGCTTTCTTTAGGGTCTACACCAAGTTTATATGCTACTTCAATCGTTTTCATCAAATTTAGCAAAATAGTTTCTTTTATCAAGCTAACAGCTTCTTCTACAGTATTTAAAGTTATTTCAGCGTTCTACTGGTTTTCTAAAGATTTGCTAAATATTGTTTACCTTTTTTAGCCATGTTTTATTTCTCCTTTGGATTGTGGTTATAAACGTTTTACCCTCCCACTTGATTCCTATCTTATTGTAGACGAGAGGACACTGAGAGCGAGTTTCGGGGATTAAACCTTCGACAGAATTCCCATTGCTTCGTGCAGTACCCTTTCTACCATTGCATAGCAGCTTCCAATCGTTGCAGCATTTTAGGTCAGCATTTTTGTGTCAGCCAATTTTTTTATGTGCACTTGATAACAGCTGCCACTTTTTTTCTTGTTTGGTTCACCGGATGGCTTTATCCAATACCAGGCAGCTTTTTTTAAGCAAAACAGCCGCAGGCGGTTGTTTTTTTTGTAATAAAAGTAAATGAACGATCTTCATATACAGAAATGAACCAACTGGTGTCAGTATTTATCCACCTTAAATCTTGCGATTACGTGCATGAATTTCTTTTACAGAGAATCCCATGTTGATGTTTCACTTTGCGCTTGACCTAAAGCTGGACCTACTGGGGGAGCTGGCACTTGCTTTTTCCTGCAGGGAATCTGCAATTTAACTAATTTTGACAAACTTTTTTTGGGCACGAGACATTACTCCTTTGAATGAGTCCGCGATGTGGTTAATGGGGCTAAGATATTCCCTCCCACATATCTTCATACCGTAAAAAACGTACTTAGTTTGGGACTATAGCATTTTTTTAATGCTTATTTACAACAAGTATTTTAATTTTTAAAAGTATTTTATTTTTTAGGAACGGAAATCTCTGTGAGGGTTCTTTCCCAGGCGGGGTTTACTCCTTTATTTTTCCAATCTTTTTGACTAATGAACTTTACCCCATGGATTTAATTGCCAGCTTTACTTAACTATAGATAAAAAAGAAAAAACGATTGGAATCCCCACAACCCCATCGGCCGCGTCAGCAAACTCCCATTATTTTCCCACGGTTTAGTTGGGGGATGGCTTGTTGAATTTTTCAATTCGCAAAAACTAAAAAAACGAAACCCACAGAGGTGAATGTGTAAAAATTAAAATGCCACTATCGTTGTTTTTTAATTTTAAACTGAATCAATCCATTTAAAACCAACTAATTAATAAAAGCTAATAGGAGGAAAAAGAACCACAAAATTACCAATCAAACCCCAATTTTTTTAAACCCCAAAAAAAAATTTTTTGGCCAAAAACTTTCTTTATTTTCCTGTTTTTTTTTTTCCCAATTTTTCTTTTGGGGGGGGATACAAATCGTAAAGCTATTTGATCATGTATCTCT
>Ga0163217_1059097_pt1 | contig 14521 bp, 11 predicted proteins | sample SynspAceP_FD_185933 | JGI IMG/M metagenome (GOLD analysis project Ga0163217, IMG submission 185933) | Saline lake microbial communities from Ace Lake in Antarctica - Synechococcus sp. Ace-P (PacBio error correction) | ecosystem: Environmental > Aquatic > Non-marine Saline and Alkaline > Saline ... | reverse complement strand
TATCTATTCAATTTATATATGCCATAGGCTGTTTACCACCGAGATTAACAATACCTGGACGATAGCCGTTCGCTTTTAATAATTTGCACCAATGTCTACCACATCGCGAGGATCTACCGGTTCACCTGGACACTAGTACCAACAATGATCACGGAACGCGGCGCTTTTATATAAGACGTCTTCGGGGTTTGCGCTTAAGAAGAAAGTCTGTTTTTTTTGAGTACGGGACGCTTCTAAGAACCAAAGGTTGACGGGGCTGGAGAAAAACATTAGTTCCACTCGCTTATGCTGTACCAACCAAGACACGCGTCATAGAGACTCAACGCTCACTGGGCACGGTTCTTTTTGTGCAGTGATGAGCAAGTTTTGTAATGGCCTTAGATATTGCCGCCAGATCGTACCTCTATAGCAACCATTAGTCATAAGAGGGAGTTAGCGGTCAGGCGGTGGTAATAATCTCAATGGTAGTGTATTGTACGCCTTGCGTGCAGTTTTTTTAGCTCGTTGTTTAACGTATTGAATTTCTTCATTAATAAGTGGTTTTGCCCGTTTATAACAATACGTTGACCATTTTTGCTGTAATGGACGTTATTCAACATCCTTGGAAACGATCTGAAAGCTGAGGATGGCATGAGACGTTTGCCGGTGTGGTAGTCAATCGTCAAGCTCAGGTAAGATATGATTTTAAAAGTTCTTATCTACCATGAGAAAAAAGTACAGTAACAAAAAGGACGACATATCATTTATCGATATTGGCTGTTAAATTAACTTGTACGTATCTATTTTTTGACGACGAAACTTCATGCCGCCACATCCTGTTTTATCTCTAATCACCTGTGTAATTGCGTTCCATACCTTTAATTTTTGTCGTGTCTCGATTGGTTGTTCCATGGTTACAACAAGCACGTCGGGATTATTACGGGCTAAAAAAAAGTCGGATGTATATATTTAAGCTTTGGGGTGAAGTAGGACAACTCCAAGCCTGCTGCGGTAGTCAGTAATGCTTGCTGATATGACACGGAAGTTATCTGCTGTTATTACGCAGCGCCACTTTGCCATCAAAACAGAAAACATTCTTTTGATTCTTTGATGCCATACCACACCGTTACCCTCAACAAAACCTAGGGCAAATGGAGAAATGGCGCGGCAATAGTTCTAACGTATTATCTTTAAAGTCGCTTCTAATTCATATGATGACCTATGATGAGCGTGCTCCTATGATAACGCTCTCTTCTAGACACGACATGCTTTGAATTAAAAGGCCGTGTCCGCAAAAATAGGACGCTTAATCCCTGTTTTGAGACCTGCATTTGGAGGAAGTGTATTTCAATCGGTCTGTCTATCGTCACGTAATGGAGTCTTGGGGGATTATTTCGGATAAAAGCCCATTGTTGGTGCTACTCCTGTTTTCGCAGCGTTAGCAAAAATGCGTTCAATAATAATGGCAACGCGTGGTTTTTTAGGTATGGAAACACGCATTACGGCACATGAAAAAACACCAGTGTTGGTTTATAAGGCTAGACACTCGTCACTCTCGTATTTAGTTGAAATTGTAATTTTAAGATCGTTCTAAACTTTTCTTAGATGTTTGAAGTGGTCAGATTTCATAGAGAAAAAACGAAATAATGCAGAGGTTGCAGCGAATATGATATTTTTGTTGAAAGTGAAAATCCAGCGATCCTTCAGCAAGGAAAACCAGACCGTTTGCGTTCTCCCGTCCAAAATGGCTGTTATTGTTTTCTGCCCATCCGTGTTTTTAATATCAAAGCCATTTTTACCCATGCGCTAAAGGGTATATTCTGAGGCTGGTTGATTTCGTGAGAGTATTACTTGGCGTTAAGAAAATAACCACCTTGCTTGCTCTGAAATTTAAATAAGGAACGGTGTCGTGTTAATCGGACCGAGTCGGATCCACCCAAAGTGTTGGTTAACAAGATATACGCTCTTTTCCTGTCAAAATCAGTTTGTTATTTTAGGTTGCCAAGGACTAAGCTCTCAGCCTCAGAAGATTCACAGCATAGAAGAAAACGCGAGAAGGTAAACCCTAGAATCCCATAGAACTGACGATTCTCTTTTCAAAGGGCTTTTGATAAACCAAACGGTTTATGACCAAGAAGCCTAAGTAGCCTAGTGCTGTTATCTAGAAGGCTTATTGCTGTTCGGATAAAATTCAGCCAATGGCATTTCAAAAGCGTTCATCTCAATAAACTTACAATTAATATGCTATTTTCTAAGCAGTTCATAGGATGTAAGTTTGTGAGCCTCGTTTGTATCAATGCTTCCATTACAGGGGAAGCATGTGCCCACGCGAAACCATTTAAATAAAGCAGCTATGGATATCCAAGTTAGCAATATTAACGAAATATAGTAAGGGCTGCTAGGAAGGGAGGCGATCCTTGCCAAACCGGCAGATATTCGCACCATCGACCGTGTCTAGCTCATCACTGTGTTTGTTTGTCCACCTGATGAATAACGCTCTGATAATTGTGTCGAGTGTTTCTGGCAAAAATCTTATTTAATAAATATACCAGCTAAATTGGGGAAAAGCCAAATCCAGGGACTTAGTACTGCCCTGGGTTCTAAAGACTCACCCACCATAAAGGCAGAAGAGAGGTAATGTGGGTCTGAAGCGGTGAGAAAGCTTTGTGTTAGCTGTTCCAAATTCGCAGCACTATTAGTAGATCTTTACTGGCTAAGTCATGTGATTGGACGCGCTCTCTACAACATTTCCCCCAATTTGTATTTATATAGGCATAAAGCAAGTGAACAAGGGGCTTACATATCACGGCATCGCTCAATGCCAAAGCGAGCCACACTCGCAATTTTGTTAGATAGCCTTTGAATAAAAACACGTTGCGAAACACGTTCGTATTCTTATTTCATTTTCGGCTTGACAACATATAGCAGTATAGCAGCCAGAGACACAAAAAAGATGCAGCGGGCCAGCGTGGTGGCGGACCAGTCAAGTGTGCACGGTTCGCGCTCCACAAGTCATCTCTGACCAAGCAATAAAGCCTTATTTGAGAACGCCTAATAGGTTTCGAAAGTTTATCAAAGACAATAGATCAAGTTTCGGCTAAGAGCTGTCCTAACGTCGTTCATGAAAAAGACTCTTTGGCTCTATCTTATCGCTGCAAGCATGTCATTCTTGGAAAGTTTTGAGGGTTCAGTTCCGCAGACTTGTCTTTTCTTATATAAAGATTCTGCTGCCATCCAAGGGCGCTTCTTGTTTGGGAATACAACTTCGCGAGGCGGAATCTGACTTGAGTATAATGTCTGGGCGATGGGTCCCGGCTGAATTGAAACTGAGTGCGAAAATGGTCAAGAGGAAATAATTCCTCTGAGCACGTGCCGGGAATCCGGTCTTTTTCTGGCGAAATACACAAGTGTTTTCGAGACGACTGTTTTATTGGACCAGCGTGTAGGAGTTTTGTCGAGTTTTTAGAGAGCGATTGCTAATGAGTTTTTTTATTAGTGCAAAATCTTGCCAGCAAGCTCTACTTGTTCGACAGTCATAGGGGGGAAATAAAGGGAGATGTGATGGAGAATTTCACTGAAAAAACAGGGAAACAATAGGTAGAAAGGTTCAAAAACGAATACTATTATACGCTTGACACATATTAAGTAGAGGTATCCGCAGAAGTGTGATGTGAGTATGAATACACCCACAAATAATCGCTGGCACAGTACGGCGCCGTCGAATATGGACAATACTTCAGTAACTAGAGCATCACTTGTCTTCAATGCTAAATTGATTTTTTACTGAGTATGCCGAAAGATTATCTAAAAAGGATTCATAACCAAATCGCAGAAAAGTTTTAAGAAGAGCAAAGCTTTAGGGCCTATTAGGCTCGAGATTTATGAAGCTTAGATTTATGGCGCCATAAATGTAAATCGGTGGGCGGCCGCTTTTCTTTAATGGTTTATTCTGGGCGATTATTCCATGCCGTCAGATGGTTGGCATCGTTCTGGTGCGGCATATACCATTACGTGCAAATATTTGCGGCTTTCCATGCGGCTTGGTTGGGATCACAAACCCCAAGTTCGAGTGGCCCTTTGTCTTTTACTTCAACTTACAAAGTGGCGATCATTAATGGTTCTTGCGGATCTCTCACAAAAAGATTAAACGACGTTCTGTTGAGTTGATTCTGTTGGAGAAGATTGGTAAGGCACATTTGGGGGTGTGCAGTCTGTTGATGGACGTAGGGCTCTAATTTGGTATCCGGACTCATTGCTTGTGCGTGTGGTATTCAGTTCACGTTGCTGTCATCATTATTTTATGGCGATTGTGCATGTCGGTGAAACCTGGAAAGAAGCGCAAACTTATTTCGTAATAAAACTCGGAAAAAATATTGCATTAGCAGATGCACCCGCAAGATGGACAACAATGTTCTGTGATTGTAAAGCGCCTTATGAGCCTTAAGCGCGCTGTGGTTTTATTGGTTGCAGGGAGGAGCACTTGGTAGGAACTAGGCGATAAGCCGAAGTCCAGTCCAGCTCAATAGACATTTTTGATTTCGATGAGTGTACGACAACAAAAGATATGCCATGTAGGTGAGCTATAAGCTCTTGATTAGGTTTGTGAATCGGTCGATTAACGACGGGTTTCATCCAGAGTTACCCGGGTGGGGTGGATCCATCAGATACACACGCCGGACTCGGGTTGGCCAAATGGCGCGCGCAAAGCCCACACGCTGTCTTTACCAACCCGATAGCTGTGAGGGGGCTTATGGTGCGAAGCGATCTTTTACACCAACTGCCGCTGAACAAATTTTCCCCGCGTTATTTGCTTTCCTTTTTTTTTCATGCCGCAATCCACCAGGGGCATTCATTACGTATTTCCGTTGCGAGAAATCAGGACAGCAAATGGTGGTGAAATTGGTAAACAAAGCCCATTTCCATTGTGGCATTTTTGGGGTTTGGCGTCTTATCATATACTAGACAGAACATTCGCGCAGTTTCACTTCGCTGTCGTTTTGCCAGATCTAAACCGGCAAGGAAGTAGGACAACTTGGATTTCCCCAGACCTGAAAGATCCAAAACAATAGCGCCAGGGCTGACCTTTGTTTTTAGGGGTCAAATCAAAATGGACGAAAACAACATCTTACAATTTGGCTTGCCGTCCTTGTATATGTCTTAGGAGAAGCGCAGCGAATTCCATTACACATTTTTTATTATAAGCGTATAATGCTACTGAGCCAGGTGTCTAGTTTTGAAGGCTCGACCAAGAGGGATAAGTATGGGGGGGGGGAGTGGCCGTAAAACGTGTATTACAAAAGCAGAATAAACAATCAATTCACATCAAGACCATTCAAGCTTGAGAAGCAGATAGTAATAAAAATAGACTCTGAACTCAAAATCTGAACATTGCTAATATAACGTCTGCACGCGGCAATAGAGTTTCGCGCGTGCACATTGAGCGGGCTAACATCACAACCTAGCACGAGACCAATTAGGTTCCAACATACCAATTAAGCATACCTGGAACACAAATCCACTAAGCTGACCGCGAGGCTTAAGGCCATTGTTCTAAGAATGGCTCGTATGTCATTGCGTTTATCCGTTCGACCATACAAGTGGACACAATATAAACGCAGGCACAGCTTTACATCAGCAGAAGCGCAGGTAAACGAATCGTGTTTTGTCATTTAATGCTTGAAAGATTACCGTGTTTTACGAGTCCATCCGCGTTACCCTATGTCGGTCAGGGCAGGCCGGAGGCAATATCGCCATATGCGAGAAGGTGGTAGGAAAGCTAAATATTATTAAATGAAAATCCTAATGCTATCGACCCGAATCTTTTGATAAACGCTTATTCGACATTGGCGACAATGCCAATATTAATTACGCAAGACTGCTCGTGGTTGTAAATTCTGCGCCCACTTCAATGTTCCCACGACTGTAAAGCGCTGTAGCACTGGCGACACCAGCCAATAGAACATTTGCCTTGAGGCAAAAATTGCCGTGACTTTAACCAATATCAACGGGGCCTAACCTCTTTGGCCAAATGTGAAGCACCTAATACATACCGAAACGAGTTTCATTGAGAGCGCCAAGAGAGGCTGATGCCATGATTTTTCATCGATGATTGCAGCAGACTTTTTTCCGCATTTCTGGATTGATGCCTTAAGATGGCGCTATGCACACTTGGATCCAGATTGGAAACTCCACTTTGCGCGTGAATGAGGGAAGCAGAACACCAATCACATTGGGCAATTTTTTAGCAGTGTTGCTGTATTTCGCCAATCATCGCGAAGAACGGCCAAGCCATTGAAAGTGCATGAGGAAAACCATAACCAAAAATATCGTTGGCGGCAACTCTCGATCAAAGCCATTCATACAGACGAGTACGGTATCAAAACCATTGACACCAAGCGCCAGGCCAGCAAATAGATGAAGAAACTGATAAAAAGAAATAGAAGTTGGTTAGAACGTTTTGCGCCGAGCATAACGCAAGCCGATGGCTATAGGTAGGAATTAATCAATGTATGTCTTGTGTGACAGCTTGGCGTTGGCAAAGAAGATGGGGAAGGGTGCTTCGTCCAATTTATGAGCTAATCGCAATACGCTTTATTGCGTACGAATCAGATTACCAATACGGCGGACTTACATTCTTTCGTAAGTTCAATCCACGCACCTAAGCCTTGGACGGGAACGGTCTTTTATCTAGATTTTTCTTTTGGTGTTGGCAATCCATAAACGCGGCATTCCATCGGGGAAAATTCGTCACGCGAATGACAAACCGGCAGCTTTTATTATAGACAAATTCTAGTTTGGATCCACATAGGAATCATGCCGCTTTAGCAAAAATCTGCTTTTAATACATTCATTGACTTAAATGTAAGCCTTCTTTTGCTTTCGGCAAGGTCGTCTGCTATTTGCCATTCCGATGAACTCAAACATGTGATTCATTGATCATTGGATCCGCCTAACGCGTGGATGTCTTGTAAGAAGGCAATCAGAACGTTGGTGGCGTTACGTACGCCTCTCTTCTACACCTAAACGACGACAAAGCTCCCGCCGGCGACATTTCGAACCAACACAACTCAATAGGATGATAGTCGCCAAGACACTGAAAGCCAGCGATTCTGTATTCACTTAAAAGCTTTTCAAAATGGTAGGAATTCGGCTTTCTTGTAGCTTCGTCATGATGAATGGCATTGAGACCTTTAGTTGTTCACCATGCCTGTTACGGTCAAAGGCTGTCTATTCTTTTACCGATTCAAATGCAGAGTAATCATCACGAATAATAACTAGACCATTTTGTCAGGGGATCATCTGTACGAAATGACAGATGGGTACTTTGCCTTACCTGCCATACAGCTCTTGTCGTTTTTTTCCATTGGAGTGGGTCTCCGGATCTTCTTTTCTGGAGGGGGTTATTCTTAATTAAGTTTACAAAGCGTTGTACTAAAAATGGAAACGACGTCACTTTCGCGGTATCCGTTGCAGAGACATCACATTACCAAAACAATCAACCGCTTTTTGATGGGTGATTCTTATACGAGTATTCTCGCTCTTCCCAAACTCACATCATCTAAGTTTCGACGTATTACATTGAACAATGTTTGCTTCTCGCCACTTGCCTACCTTGGAGATATCTGAAATCGAACCAAATCAACCAATGGTGCATGCATCATTTCTGGAAACTGCGCACAAGTAACGCTCTACTCCTGGTGGGGATTGAATGTAGATTTTCCGCAGGCCGCTACTCTCAATGTCATTCTTCTAATTCAGATGGCTCTGAAGTAACATTTATTGGCCTAGGGTACTGAATGTTGCTGGTGATGGTTCAGCTCAACTGGAAATGTAGACGGACCGTTCAACACGATTCGATAGATAAGCGGATCATGATTGATTTAATTGCGTCCTATTGTTCCCATAAAGGCGACTATCGCAACAGAGTAAGCATTCGTCATTTTGATCTAGGGCTTTATCAAGGCACTTGGTTCGACATTCCTGACTGCACTCAACCGAAACTGGACCACGCATCTTTTCCAAAGTGTTTACTTCTTTATTTCATTGAAATGAAAAAACGAGGAAAAGCGGTCTTGAGCTTGGATGTATACGATGTAATGTTTACTCACAATGATGCCCTACCAACTTGTGGATGAAAGGTCAACACGGGGCACCGTGGATTATTTTGATATCTGTTTGGCGTTTGAAAATCAGCGGTGTATGCCTGGCCCCATGTTTTGTATATGCGGTTAGGGAAACAGCCACGATACGTTTCGATTTTTCTTTGCTTGCCGGTATTAAAATCACATCGCGTCGTCTCTGTTCTGTTAATTCCCACCGCAACCATTAGGGTAAAAATACGAAACGGCGCTCTTGGCTTGTGTGAACAAATATTGGGCTTCGAAGAGTGGGGGGGGGTCTCGGATAGCATGCTGCAATCGCTTGGTTTCATTTGGAATGATAGAGCATCTTTGGATCTCGATGTGAGCCCTCTCTTGTACTTTCTCAATGTCGTCAAACAAACCGTTTTTTGTATCTTGATAATCATCTGACATGGTCCTGGTTCAAAAAAAACTACTGCAACACTAGTAACAGCGATTATGGGTGTAGTTTGAACTCCGCTCCCTTAACTGTAATGTTAAAACTCTATTCATTTACGTAATAAACTCAGGCTTCTATCATTGCTTGTCGAACGGCAGAGTGATTTGCTGTTCATGAATAGAGGTGTTAAGCAGTCGAATCACCTTCTCGCGAGCCCTAAGTGTGCTACCAAGCCATTTAACAGGAGATTGGATTGGACTCTAATAACATAAAATTGTGGGGCAGTGAACCTATGGTTGCTATCAATTGAGGCTTGAGCGCGATCAGCGTTTGCCAGCATAGACGCAAAACTCAGCGGCTTGTGCTAGGGCTTTTGGATCAGCAACAGTGTCGCGGTAAATGAAATATTACCTGTTACCGCCAAGAAGGCAGTAAGTGGAATACAGCCGTTGGTCATCGCCAGAATAATAAACAGCGAGTTGTGCTAGGGCAATGATTTAATAGAGGCTGTTCAACGCTCGCTCTAAATTGTCCTGTGGCATCTTTAATTCCCGCCTATATTTTTGATTGCAGAGCAGTGTTCGAACGACAGTCTTCTTTTGCAGTATTCACACGCCCGTTCTTCCAGGTACATTGTTAAGGGAATTGAGGAACTAACGGCGTCTGCAATGGCTTTGAAATGTTGTAAAACAAGCTCTTGTGTTGGTTGCTTGTAATACGGTGTGACAGTGCCAGGTCTGGCATTCTGCTCCTAGCCTCTTTCGCACGACGAGTCAGATTCGATGCTTCATGCGGTCGGCTGTTCTGCGCCAGTACCAGCATAACGGACTCGTGCCATTGCACTCCAGTATTGACGAGACCTGTGTCGATCACTATTAGCGTGCTCGACTGAGTCAAAGTAGGAAGATTCGCCGTCCTACCCACTAGGATGCAAACAATCTTTCCCTTTGTTATCTGTTGAGTAACTTTCATTTAATATTGAAACTCTATTGATTATCTAATTTTTTTAAGTATCTACAGCGCCCATCTGGCGGTGACATCGGTGTGATAAGCGCAACAGTAGAATACCTGTGAGTCATTTCGAGTCCCGATAAAATTATAAGCGCGGCCTATTAGTAACGTCCAGATTCCAGGGTATTAAGCAATGAAGTTGTAGGGGCGTAAGAGCGGCGAGTAATGTTAGCGTGTGTAGAAGAAGCGCATTCGGGCGGGATTTTTCGCTTTTGCTCTTGTTAGCTAATGAGTTTTTTTTTTTTCAAGTAATAATAGACAAACTACTTTTTTCTTCTAAATATTTCGTTTGAACAAAGAGGTTAACTATTATGGACAAATTCGAAATTGCGACAAAATTGCACCGGACGTTAGTGCGAAAGCGATTTCAAAATCGGTGAGACTCATCAACACGTAGTCCAATTCTAAGGTAAGAATTGGCCTTTTGTATTTCTACCAGGAAACTTCGACTCCTCGGATGCGCACGCTCAAGCTTGTGACCTACGCGACAATTATCAAACTGTTAAATTGAGCAAGATTTTGTTAATTCTAGGGTCAAGTAATGATACATAGCAGACAAATAGATCAAAACTTTATGCTTAAGTACAGATTTTACCTTTTCATTGATCGCTTGATACTAGAAAAAGACGATACACGAGTTAATGGAACTGGGCAGCTTAAAGAAATTTATGGTCGAAAGAAGTCCTATGGAACAGTAAGACACACGTTTTATCATGATGGAAACGGACCTTAATCTCCAGACATTAATTAGCCAAAGTGAAAAACCAAAGAACAGCAGCACAAATCTGAAATAAGCAGAACTGTAATAAACAAGGTGCGCATAATGATTCGCACTTGTTTTTGTTTACTATTTAATGCCACCGCGAATTTCCCATCCTCACTTCTTCACGAATTAATAGATCCTCTAATAATGTGATGCGTTTTTTTGCTCAAAGGCCGTGCAAGGATGAGACACCGCCTGAATTACGTACTTTTACTTGAGAGGAGGGCTTTGCGCCCGCATTCAATTTACTAGACACCTGTGGTTGATCTAATATCTCATCGAAGAGGAGACATCTAATATCTCGGGTTTGAATTATCTGGGCAATTTGTTTATTTAACGAATTTCCAACACCAGAGCCACCACCCTTTATCAAAGGAATGCCGGTAAACGGTTTCCCCTACAGGAAGGCGGCATCCATCTTTGTTGTAAGATCGCATGATCGCGCTCATTGAAACGTTGATCAGAACGCATTTCCATATTAACAAGCCACTCGCCATGCGCGGGGTAAACGCACAAATGATGGCCAAACATTGTTTTTTCTCCGCTAGAGCGGAAAAGAGGCTCTTATTGAATCTGTCGAAAACCAACCATAATTAAAATCTGTAACTCGTATTTCTGGGGTGTTTTTGGTACAGCAAACTTTGCTTCATCTTAGATCGTCCGCCACTGGCAACCAGAATGGCTGATAATACCCTCTGCTTAAGATTCTTTTCATCCAATAAGTATATCCAGCCAAGGCACCTTCCCCTTGGCAACGCATGCAAATTGAAGCCAAATCATCGGCATTTCACCCCCAATCTTATCGCCGAAGCCTGCAAGCTCTTTTTTACAGAGGCTTTGACTTGTAGCGCCGTCGAGGGTATAATGCGGCGGCACGGTCCAACTTTGGTGGCATAAAGGCGGCGTTGTGAGGTTTGCGGGCGCCATGTTTGCGCTCTATTCGCTGTTCACTTAAACCGCCGCCGTGTGCTCGTATCAAAAAAACTGATTCCGTGATCAACAGCCGTTTGGAAATAGCGGTTTGCCCATTATTCTTCCACGGTCGGCCCAAGGTCAATTCCAGCTGCCAGCATCCAGGCCATATTCTGAGACTTGTGAATACCTTGTTTTTATCCTATATTTGCTTAGTATTCAGTAAATTGGTCTCCGTAAACTCACTAATGAACAATGGATACTATCCCGGAGCTTTAAACTGGTTGTATGATTACAATAATTAAATGCATTCTGTTTATTGAGAACGTTTAATCCTAATTATGAGCATTTCACCTTTCCGAAGATACGAACAATTTTTTAGTGAGTTGTGGAAGTCCATAGCTTTTCCAACAGGCTCGCCGAGCAGGCTTAATATTTCTCGAGCAAGAGTGTCTCTTTGATTATTAGTGCGTCTAGAAAAGACGATGGAGCGTTGCAGTTTGGCTATTACGGATCGGATCTGATCTGCTTTCTGTGTGCCCCGGCTGTGACTACATTTTTTTGTACTTCAAACTGTCACAGACAAGAGGCTTTGGAATCAATGTCTGGAGGCCACGACGGTTATATATCGGCCCAGAATGCACACTCAAGTACTTAGAGACAGCTCCGAAATCAAGCGGTAGATGTGGTTTATTCGGCGAGAAGAAATACTCGCACAATTTATTGGTGCGTTTTATGGCGGAAAAATCCTGACATAGAGATATGAAATCTAGTTTGCAAGTTACACGAGAGGACTTTAAATTGTCAAGCAGCAATACGACCTGTGTCGGTCAGAGATGGGGTTGGGTGGTTTGTTGGCTAGAGTTTCAAATGCTCAGTTGGTCGAAAGCGCTCATCCAGCTACACAACCATCTTGCTGTAAGCCAAGCCCAAACTACCTTAAGTCAATGCCAGCACTAATAGACAAAAGCTTTACATGGACTCATTCGCTTATGGGATTAATTGGGCTCGGTGAGAATGCGTGGTTTCATTTACAAAAACACCTCAAATGAAGAAAATACGAAACTTTCCTTCAGTTAGGCAAAATTTATAATAATGCCTCAAAACGGGCAGTTGCAACATTAGACAAACGAGGGACAGGTATGATCCCGATCAGCCAGACGTCATTATGTAGAACCAAAGAGTTGATTAGGGATAGCTCATTGAAATACTTCCACTCAGTGGCAATTACCATCCTTCCGAATGTCACGCTTCCAACCCGCATCAGATAATTATTATTTTAAGCCTGAGAGATAAAAGCATGGGCACTATCTCATTGAGAGCCGTGTAAGATAAGCACGATTAAACAATAAGAAACCGCACAATACAACAAAGGTTTTCTTTATGCTAATGGCATTGGCTGCACGCACTCACCCCCATTTACTCATTATTGTTTAGGTTTCTTTTCTTGGCCAGAAAACAGACTATTTTGAGACAGCTTCCTCGTTAGGCGCTTTTGGTTTCACAATTTTATGGGTGGCTTTTACCTGCCTGTGTTTGCTTACTCAAGTAATTATCGATTGGCAATGCTATTGTACACGTATGCTAAAAGATCATTGCTGCGACCATCATTGTGGGTTAGCCTTACGTAGGGGGGCAACTAGGACGCGTTTCATACGCATTCTAAAAAAAATACTCATAATTTTTGCTCCGGGACGCAGTTTCTTTTTGTCCTTCCCCCACTGTGTACAACAGCTCCGCGAGAACAGGCGTATCTTGGCATCCTGCTCGCTTTACGCGCGTTGTTTGGCAATGACAGGGCAGTATGGCGCATCGCCGGTCCGTCATTTTCATCTGGGTTGTTTGTGTACAAATCACAGCCATTTTCACTTTAGGCAGTTGGGAGTTGGTATGGTTCAGGGCGCCTATCTCAGCCCAAAAGCAACTTACTAAAGAATGGTTCCTGTTCATTATTTTGCGTTTATTGGTTGGTGCGGTTTTATTGAGCGCTTGCAAGGTAAAGCCGATCTCCAACGCCCAATTCATAATGAGCACGTTCTGGGAAACATGCTTCTGTCATATTCGCATTACCAATTAATGTCTGATGTGACTAGGGAAAGTCTCTAGAGCAATTTAAGATTCATGAAGCAGTAGACAATATGTTCAGTCGAGCCGCGGTGGCTGGTCCGATCTTTCGTCCTTTGTGGGTGGATTCTTAGCGTCTATCGTTTAAGCCACACTTCTTCTTCACTCAATCCCTTAGAAAGCTCGCTTTTGGATTAATAGTACTTAGTGCGATTGCCGTTGTTGCGTTAAGTATTATTGCTAGTGTTAGAAGGGGCCAGTTGACGAGATTGAGCCGCTCCTATGATTTTCTTCATTTCTCTACCCGATCACTTTTTCACTGTTGGGTTCTAGGTGGTTTTACCTGTAGAGCGACTAAGTTTTAAGCCAATTTAGAAAACGAAGCGACAGGCGCGCGTAGGCGCTCGCTGCTTCGGAAGTGCAATTGCTGATAAAACTTATTGTGTTATGACCTTGCTATCGGAAAAAGTTTGATAAGCCGCTAGTAGCACCACTTTTTGAATAAAGTCATCTATAAAGCGGACCAACCAAGGCCAATACCTTGTCCAGATTAATTGGCCAGGCTTGAACTAATAACAGTATATTATTCAATTCCCATAAAAGACTCTGATGGCCTGTCCCATTGAGAGCCATTTTGTTTGAATAAGTGTAGCAATCATCTCATTTTTTGGCCCATATTTCAGCATCAATCTTAGTATAGGCAACTTGACTAAGATCCTCATTAGATTGTAAACCATGTAAAAGCATTCTAACAGTTTGTTTGGGCTTGTTACAGGACGGGGGCAGTACAATTTGCAGCAAGATTTTCCGATTCAAAAGTACCCTTGATATATATGCCCTCACAAACAGAAATCGCTCATATCGCTTCATGGGAATACCAATCCACTTCTAGATTGGAGAGTTTTGGATCGCGGTATGGGATTTATCAATCTAGTTATGCAATCGACGAACTCTGGCAAGCGAAGGCATTAGGCCACTATAAAGGGGCAAAAGCGAAGTTCGTGCGGACAGTACAATGCTGTGAGATTTTAGGTTTATAGTTTATTTTTTGCAACCAATCAGCGCAAGTTCTCCGCAAAACTAAGACTGCGTCGCTTTATTACACGTAAAATATGGCCTTTTGATCCGTAAGCACTACACCACGGTAAATTCTTTTCAATAACGGCACACAGCGGATTGCTTTTCTAATAATTGTATTTGCTGGTTCTTACCGCTGGCTGCAGGTGAGTGCCTTACGTCTCCGTCGTTCCGCTTCGCTTGCGTGTAAAGCTT
>Ga0163217_1058649_pt1 | contig 14522 bp, 16 predicted proteins | sample SynspAceP_FD_185933 | JGI IMG/M metagenome (GOLD analysis project Ga0163217, IMG submission 185933) | Saline lake microbial communities from Ace Lake in Antarctica - Synechococcus sp. Ace-P (PacBio error correction) | ecosystem: Environmental > Aquatic > Non-marine Saline and Alkaline > Saline ... | reverse complement strand
ACTCTTCACCGCATGGCCAGTGGCAGACGGACCGGGCTCGGCGGGCGTTGGGTCAACCATGCCGCTCCCACAGCGACCATCGAGACCGCTTTCGTACAAACCCCGACTCCTCAGCCTGGTGGCGATGGTGCCGGCGACGATTCCGATCCTGCTGCTGTTTGATCCCGCGATCCTGGCGGCACTCTCCGGTGGTGCGCGAAAAGGAGCTGGTGCACGATCGTCAACTTCTATGCCACCCCGTGACCCGGCTGGAATTCCTGGTTGGCAAGCAAACTGCCCTACGTCGCCCTGGCGATGCTGAATACGTTCTTGCTCACCTTGATGGCGGTGACCCTGTTCGCCGACCCCTCAAAGCAGTGTTATGGCCAGGCCAGCGGCGCCCTTTGATCATGTGATCTGCGCCACCGGGCTGGCGGCTGTTGATCTCGACCCTTGGTGCGCACCCAGATCGCCGCCGTTTTCGGCACCGCAGTGCTAACGATCCTTGCCGCAACCTTCTTTCTGCGGGCTGCTGATCCGGGCGTCAGCTTTGCAGGGGCCGGCCCGGTGATCGGGGCGAATCTACCCACAGCACGACTGAGCCATTCTTCCACCGGCACCTACCTCAAGGGACTTGCGGCTTTCAGCGATCTGGCTTGGCTCTTCGCCTCACTGCGCTGGGCTGTGCCGGTGCTGCTGGGGTGCCCGTTTTTTGCTCAAAGAAACAGGAACCTGAGCGATGGCGCGCCGCCAATGTTGTCCAGCTGGCCTTCCAAGGAGCTGTGGAGTCTGGCCGCGACCCGATCATGATGCTGCTGATCGTCTTTGTATTCACAGTGTCGGTCTATGCGGGGGCCACGGTGTTGCCGGAATCGCTGCACCACAGCCCCGGATTGCGATCGTGGATGAAGACACTCGCAGCTCTCAGAGCGCATCATTGATGCGTTCGAGCCGCCCTACTTCCTTTGCCACCTCAGCTGATGAGCAGGCGCGGATGGACGAGCGGATGGATTGCAGGGCTCGAACACCTTCGCCCTTGGCTGATTCCCACCGGCTTCCAGCGCGATGTCTGGCTGCCGTTCGCGGCGGTTCAGCTCAATGTGGGACCGCGACCCGCGTGAGCCAGGCCTCACCGCAGTGGTTATGTGCAGTCGATTCTGGCAACCGAGGTGACCAGACCTTTGCGCAGCCGCACGCAGGAGCGCTCTTTGCCGGCGGCGGAAATGTTGTGTACGCATGCGCTTCAACCCCCCAGCGTCACCCAAGGACCTGGTTCGGGGCGTGAACAAGTGATCGACAACATTCCCCTGCCTCTCAATCGTGCTCACCGGTGCGCCCTGATCCGAGAGCGCGAAAACGGGGCACGCATCGAGCATCTGCTGGTGATGCCGGTGACGCCGTCGAGGGATTCTGGGCCAGCAAGGTGTGGTCGATGGGCCTGGTGGTGCTCAGCCACCGGCTGCTTTTCCTTATTGATCGTTGCGTGCGCGGCGGCTGGGGTTGCCGCTGGCCGGCTCGCTGCCGCTGTTTTGCAACCGGCTTGCGGTGCTGTATCTGTTCTGCCGCCACCTCGCTGGGATCTTCCTGGGCACCTTCGCGCGTTTCGATGGCCAGTTCGGGCTGTTGTTGATGATGGTGCTGCTGCCCACTGCAGAGTGCTCTCAGGCGGTGGTCACCCCACGCGAGAGCATGCCGAACTTGGTGCGCACCGTGTGCTGGCGCCACACCAATACCCACTTCGCTGATGCTCGCCCAGGGCATCCTCTTCCGCGGCCGCCACGTTCTCGTGGTGTTGGCCCAGTTTCTCGCCCTGCTGCTTTTTTTACATCGGTTCGGTCTTCTTCGGCGTGGCCCATGCACGCTTTCCGCAGCTCGATTACGGCGATGGCTTTGAGTGGGGAAGGTGGTTCGCCGGTACCAGAGCGGCGATTTACCGACTGCCCCACCATCCCCACCAGGCACAGCGTTTCGCAGCACCGTGCCAAGGGTTTGAGGAGATCGGAAACTGGGACGAGAGCTAGCAGAAAATGGCACGATCCCGGATCAGGAACAAGGTGGCGTTCCACCACGGAAACACTGAGGAACGAGCTGTAGCGAAGCCAAGCAAAGACCTCCATAGACCATCACGGCGCCATGCCGCTGTGTAACACCCACCCGAGGCTTGGTCCAAGAGGTTCTCGTAGGTGGGGAATTGTGGGCCGTTCAATGCGTAAGCAGTAGTGAAAGCAAAGTAGACAAAAGCGAACCATAAAGGAGTGCCCTATGAGTCCCCACTTGCCCAATCTGGGGCGCTGAAGGGCGTTAGAGGCCCAGCATTATTGTGCATCGTAGAGGGCTAGATAGTCAGCCAGAGTTGCAAGGCCTGAAAAGCCACCCTGGAGCCATTCCATACCATCGGTTGATGGGAGTGGAGGATTGGAAAGGAGATTGCTGCGATTCCCACTAGACGCCTGCTACGCGATCCATCACTGCCTCAGCGGTAATTGGACTGAATGGAGAGTGCAGCGAAAGAACTCGCCTTCGCTGTCGAGGCGGCCGGTGACTTGCCAGGAAAGATGATGCGCCTGCAGGTGATCAAGCGGCCATGGCCAACGTAGCTGTTTTCCTTGGCCAATTCTGGTGGTGGGCGGTTGAATCTCACACCACTTCTTGTGATGCCAAGCAACTAATCTTATCAGCCCAGCGTTTTGGATACTCTGTAAACGCGCCTGCTCGTACCCATGGCACGGTGTGTCGGCAGATCTCCAAAGCGGTAACTTCAGGGGTTACTGGTACGTTTCCTGAGAGGGGGCTCTGACGCATGCCGCTTCCTGGAGTGCTTCGGGAGCGGATCGCAAGCTGGAAGCTATGCTGGAGAGGATGCCAGCACCGGCATCCGATCGTGAGGCTCGGAAACAACGCTGGGCACTCTACAAGCCGGAGCGGCCATTTGAGCGCTGTTCTGACGTCAAGCTCCTGCACCAAAGCCAACGATGTACTTCGGCAGCAATCATTCCTGCACTTCAGAGCCTGGTAGCTGTTCAGGCTTGGCCTTCCTTGCTGGCGTGGTGTGCCGATCGCGCGCCCAGGGGGCAAGGCATAGAGCTCGGCGAAACCCGCCAGGATCCGGCTTTTCTGACTCTGTGTCGAAGCTGGTCGTGGCGCGCCATGGAGTAGGTACCCCCCAGCAGGATTCCCTCGGAGCGGGATTGTAAATACAGAGCATCCGGCCGAGAGCGTGTAGCGCAAGTGGGGTCGGGGGGGAGCATCGTCCAACTGCCCTTGATCGGCACAGTTCGGTAGCACCAAACAGCGTGGCGCTACCCCAGCCCGGTGCAGTTTTCACAACCACCGATTCCGGCATTAGCCGCAATCTGCGCTGGAGCCTCGAAGCGCGTTGCAGAAACACAACGCCCATGCGGCGGAAGATCGCGCTTCATGGCCCGCATGTAGATCGGCATGTCGGATCAAACATCCCCGGCACGGCCCCCACATAGGGCGCCTGAAAAGGCAGGTCGCCGATTCCGCAGACGTTCTCAGGCGGTGGGATCAGATCGGCCAGCAGGCGCGTCGACCCAGCCAGGTGAGGGCGCCCGCAGGCCCAGACGGATGTGTGGATCAAGTCCACGCCATAGCCTCTGCCGATGCAGTCGCCGGAAGCGGCTGATGCGAAACAGCAGCGCTTTGACCAGTTGGCCTCAATCTCTGCGTGTGCGGAACTCGGTATCCGAGCGCAGCTGGGAGGGGAAACAGCGGGCCGCCGACCCACATCAGATGTCGTCGCTGGGAGAAGCGCTCGCGTACACCCCGCACTGGGCGGCCCCGCTCGCGCAGCAGCCATGCGTCGCAGGCCTACCGCCCCTCCACGAGCACGGCCACCGCCCCCCGGCCTGGCGCTTGCCAGGACCAAATCCACCGCCTGCCGGGCCGTCCCCAGGACAGGGTGACGCCAGACCGTCGTGCCCATATGATGGAATCCAGCGTCGTGTCGCCGTTCGCTTCCCCACCTCAATCCGTACACCCATCGCGCCGGAAGGGCCTCAGACCACCAGGCGCCGCGCGATGCGCTCGGGAGCAAGGTCTGGCGCCGCGCGGTGAAGTCTGTTGGCAGAAGCGACCCTTTCCAGAAGCGGTGCCGCAGTGACGGGTCTCCAGGGCCCCGGCCAGGACGGAGGCTTTCCAGTGCCGTGGATCCAAGCAGAAACTGACCGGCGCGACGCCATAGCGCCTCAGCGCCTGCTCGTTTGAAACATCAGGATCGGCGCATTCGCTGCTGGGGCGTGAGCCTGCTGACGGCCAAGCGGAGTCGAAGAACGTGAGGAAGAATCTGTGGGTTCTCTTTGTTCTTGCGCACCGATCACCGGGTTCACAGGGTAGTCAGGGCCGCCCCAAAACCACGTTCCCTGATCCCTCAGCAGTCCAGGGCCGATTCACTCCTGCTGACCATGGGGAGTTCAACTGTGGCCTGTGCTCACTGGCCACCCAGAAACTGCAGAGGACGCCGATGCGGCCAGCCTCGCTCAGCTTGCACACAGGCGGCATGGCTGTTCGGGGCGATTCAGAAAGATGTCGTTGTGAAGGGCGAGCGAGCCCAGCGGCTGAGCAAACGCTCAGGGTTTCCAACGGCCCTTGCCTCCGGGCAGCCCAGAACCTCGCTCATTGGGCGCATCGAGAAGCGGGTAGAGCTGGCCTGGAACGCCTGCCAGGCCGCAGGTTGTCGTCGCAGGTCTTGGTGGCGATCAGCTGCCGCCAGCACGGATTGGGCGTAAGGCGTATTGGCGGCCACCAAGGCGACGGGCAAGAGCTGCAGCGGGCGCGTCCCTTGCCGGCGCGGGCGCCGTTTGACAGCGTCACCAAGGGATCGTTGATCGAGGCCGCTGTCGTGGGGATGAGTTGGCTCAGGTGCAGGCTGGAGAAAGTGGTTTGAGACGCAGCAGAACGATTGAGGTTGAACCAGTGCCTGGCAGACGGCTGGCCAGAGCCGGGTTGAGCCCTCAGTTTAACCGCAGGAAGGAACCACTGACCCACAGGCGCGAAGAAGCCAAGCGAAATCGCAAGGGTGAGGCGCGGTGACTCACTGTGGCTGCTGGCCTCGATGATCTCAGCGCGTCTGGCTGGCTTCCAGAACCTTGCAGGCGCCGCTGATGCGCCAGGGGACCGCGCCAAATCAGTGAAGACAGAGGAACCATCCCGAGACGCTTTTGGCCGCCAGTTCATCGCTCAGACCGTTGACGAGGAGGATTGAAGAAACGTTACGGGAGGGATAAAAAATTAAATCTGCTCGTTGAGTTGTGGTTTCGATCACACCGAGTGACGTTTTTCGCCGTTCCATGCTCACTTGGCCACGGCGTCGATGCAGTCGTCCTTTCCCCCCTTGCCGGCGGGTCTGCAGGATTCGCGTCGTTGACCACCCGACAGAGCACTGAGCGCCTGCAGATGGCGAGCAGAGTCCAGTCCACTAAGTGTGTAGTCCCTTCCCTTTTTTTTTTCTTTGCCCTTTTTTTTTTTTTCTCTCTTTTCTTTTTTTTTGTTCCCTTTTTTCTTTTTTTTTCTTTTTCCTTTTTCCCTACTTCTTCCCCTTCTTTTTTTTTCCTCTCTCTTTTTTTCTTTCTTTTTCCCCACCTCCCTACCCCTTTTTCTTTTTTTTTCTCCTTTCCACACCACGTTGTTCAAGCTGACCCAGGGGGCATGAGATGTCGGCGTTGGAGGTCAGCGCCAACCAGCGCACTCCTATCCCAGGCGCTACCCTGTTCGCCCCATAGGAGGACGCTTCCCTCAGCGGTATTGGACTGAATGGAGAGTGCCGCAGCGAAAGAACTCGCCTTCGCTTCGAAGGCGGGCCGTACCGAAACAGCCAGCCAACACGAAGACGGCATTGGGAATGGTCACGCCTGCAAAGGATTGTTCCTGCTCAGCCGCTCCGCCGAAAATGGGTGGTAGGCGAAAACACCCGTGTTTCCTATCGCCCAGCGCGAGAGGCAGGCAACTCAAAGCGCGCTGCTGGGGAAACTTCAAGGTCGGAGCTCGGCATGCCACCATTGCGCATCGAAAATCGCGACGTATGCGTCACTGCCCGGTCGAACCCAGCTGACCCTCCTTTATCAAGCAGAGCGGCGGAAGCCAGATGGCCTCCGGCATGGAGGCGGCCTGCGGCCGGCGGGCCGATCTCTGCGCCCCACCATCGGCCTTGATTGACAGAAAAAGCCCCAGCAATTTCCAGCGCATGGCCCCCACTCCATCCACCAGCCGATCAAATCGGTCACGGGAAGCCGTTCACTTGGCCGTTGCGCCCATACGAAACCGCGGGTCCCAGCGCAGCACCTGTTCAGCTTCAAACTTGCACCCAACCTGCTGAGCCTTGATCGTTGCCGGTCATGCTCAGCCTTGGCGGCAGGTGCTGCTCGAGACTAGCACCCATGCGCGGCACAACGGCAATCTAGACGGTCTATCCATACTCTGTCGGGACTAGCGAGTGAAAGGGTAGCGAGGGCGACTTGTGTAATTAAGGACCTCTAACGCGACTAGTAGCTCCGCTTGGTGCAGCACCTGCTTCCAGGAGTTCCTTCGTAGCACTTCTGTCAGTGTCGCATACATGAGCCTTTGATAGGACAATTGGCATTTAGTACGGCTGACGCTCCGATCAGAAGCGGGCAAGTGCTTTTGCTGATTGAGGATCAGGCCCTAATCCCGCCTTTCTGTGGTCTGGATGTTAGCCAGCTCATGAGTCTGTGGCCCAATTCCAGGCATTGAGCCATGTGGCTGGTGACACATAGAGTTTATCGACCTTGCTGAGAACCCTTCACGAAGCTTTTCATGTATCCAAGCTACCAATAAAGCTGACTCCGCCCTGCTTCGTCTCCGCGATTAAGGTATCCCAAGCTTGAAAACAATATACAGACCAGGGTGTGTCGGCGAGCTAGCTCATGTAAATGGCGCGGAGTCTGCGTTTCCATAGTAGTAAAGAATATGTTTTGCCTCCCCCTTCTCGCTCATGGATGACTCGGCCGACCATGTGTGAAAGTACAGCACATCGGGGCCCCATTAGAGATCGCACGCTTTTACAATTCAGCCTCCCACGCGAAGCATCCAGTCAGAAACCCAACGTTCAAAATCTTTTGGGCGACCCCTTACTTTCTGTTTCGTCTGTACAGCTAGATAGCCATGTTTATCGTTTGAAGGCCGTAAGTGAGCGTGAGAGTGGTATACCCCTCGCTTTCCGCGTCTTCTCCATTGCCCGCCAACTGTGGTCGACGGCACTGGCCAGGTTGTGAATCTCCAAATCTCCTCTTCGTCCATGTCCTAATGTTCTGGCTAATATGCCCCTGAGTGGCAGGACTAAGGAGCCAGGTTGCACAGCAAGATGTATGCGCCTGTCCACACAAGGGGCTGTTATACGTCCCTTCAATAGCGAGGAACTTCTTTGCAATGCCTTATTAAAAAAGCTTGATCCAGGACTCTTGTTCTCTGCGGCTGAATACATTGACAGGAGTGTCTGATCCATAGGACGTCTTGCGAAAGAAGCAGTCTTCATCGTACGGAAGCGATGATTCTTCTGAACTCTGGCATACAAATCGGAGCAGTTCTCTTTCAGGGCAAACCACCGATTTATACTGCACAGTTGCAGGTTTGCTCTGAGGTATGCTGAATAGGCATTCGCCTCCAAGTTGCTACGGCTTGCCGATAAAGGCGACAGCAAAGCCGTCTGTCACCGTTAACCTTCCAAGTGCGTACTGTGCCTCACCTCTTACCAGCTCCTCTTGAGCGAGAAGTGAAGCAGCTTTTCTTAAAGAATAAGCCACTGCAGGGCGCTGAAAAAGTAAAACAGTGATTAGCAGCGAGCGTACGCGTCATGCTGTCTTTCACAGTGTGCAATAGATAGGATGCCTCGCGTGTGGCGGGTGTTGTTAAGCCTGTGCGGATAACGCTCAAGATCAGCGGCGGGGAGGATTCTTGCCCAGCGGCTTTAACGCTTTCAGCGCTCCCGCCGCTTGATCTTTGATGTTAGATTGCCGGAAACTTGAGCATGGGCACTAACCAAATCTGACGAAGTACCGTTAAAGTATTCCCATTGCCAGCTTAGTGCACCACGAAAAATTGCGCCTTGCCGCGACCGTTGGCCAAGGCCGACCTCCTCGCCGCGCCAGCGAGGACATGAGTCTCAATCGTTGCTCTCCAGGGTTAAAACCGTATTTTTCGAGGTGCCCTTAAGAATACCTGCCTCAACTCTCGGTCAATTGACTTTTGAATCTTCTTTTCTGGACTCTGATCGTGGAAAAGATATAGGGACAAAGTCAAAGACATCGCACAGAGTTATGAATCATTGGACTGGCCATTCCGCGTTTAATGCTTGACCCTTCGGCTCTAAGCGTATTGGATTGCGACGAGAAAATATCCGTGATTATGAAATCAGTGATAGTGACATTAATGCAGAACAGCATAGGCTGTGAGGCCCTCCTCAAGCTTCAACATCTATCGGCCCCCATCCGGCCGGCATTGGAGCACACCCGGCATGCGTTGAGTGCTTCCACCCGAGGATGCTAGCTATGCCGTTTAGGGCTGTTTTGAAAAAACAAGTTCTCATGATTGTTCTTGGGCGCGCAATTCTTGACAATAACAACCATAAGAAGTTTATACATCAGCGCAGCCAAAGCTACATCTCTCAGTGAAACAATAACACATGAAGCAAGCCAATGCGTGCACAGTGAGTTAGATGACTATTTTGTATCCACTCTAATGCCATCCTTATTCCCAGTTTTCAAATGCCCCTAGTAGGGCGGAATTGTAGAGACACCAGTTCCATAACGGCACGCTGCCATTTGAATATAGTGCCAGCTTCCTCATCATTTTTTTGTTAATTTCTCTAGCCTTGTGCGACTCCTCGATCTTAATCTTGCCAAAAAAAGGCAGCACGTGGCTGTTCTTTTGGCTTTTTTTAATTTTTTCTTCGAGGTTGCGCTGTTGAGCACCAATTGGCTAATAGGCATCTTTATCTCTGGAATACAATAAGTAAATGGTGATTTGTCTGGTCTTCTGAAATGACTGTTCAGCCTCATGAGCTATCTTCTTGAAACTTATTGCTACTTTTTCGGGAGCAGTAAAGTAGGGCTTGCAGATGTCTAACCTTGATCATTCATGAATTCCAAGCGTATCTCCCGTAATTCCATGGTACTTGTATTCTTATATTTCTCAAAAAACTTCTTGCTCTTTGTCAATGCTTTGCTTGACGTAAATTCTGGCGGTTCCCACAGTTTAACTCAGGGAACACTCTCTCTATTGCCTTGAATCCTATCTCCGAGTTTTTTCAGGCTCTCTTTACTCCAACCTTGTACGACCTGTGCTGGTCGGAATACAGGTAGGTATAAAGCACATGGCCGCTTGGCCCACACCTGTCAGGCGCTGGATACATCCCTGGCCCATCAACTAGGCTATTCCCGTATTTGGAATGTGGGTGGGTGGTCTCATGTATTTGCACGCCTGTAGTGTTTACCACCCTTCAAGTCGGGATAGCAAGACCGGGTCAGCTCCCATTCCACGCTTGTTTTCAGGGGAAGGAATGGTCGGTGCTGGACTCGGGCAGGGCTGGGCAGCAATGGGGACCGCTTGGGACGGCCATGGTTGCCGATGGCCTCCTCCAGAACAAGCTTGGCGGGGGCTTCCCCAGGGTTCGTGGCCACCGGCCTTCTCCAGCAGGGGAAGACGGCTCTTGCCACCATCGCCATCCAGGTGGTCGCCACCGCACCACGGCCCGTTGACCATCCAGCCGCACAGCTCGGCCTGCTGGGAGAGCAACAGCGTGCTGAAGGCAGCTCCAGGGCCGCCAGATCTGTTTGCCAGAGCTTCGCTCAGCGGATCTCACCCTTCGCCCAGAGAAGTGGTTGAAGGGTCGGGACTGCAGGTGTTCCTGCTCGACCTGTGTCACCGGTGCCGCTGTCAACAGATGCAACTTGGTGCAGGTGTTGGAACAAGGGCTAGGTTACAGGGTGTTGGCCTAGATGCATGTCATGTATGACCCTTTTGTGCCAGATTGATACTTCTTTGGCTAATGTTACTCGATTAACTTTTGTCTGCGATCTCTTTCGCCACTGGGCGTGTGAATCTTTTGTGACCGCGGACAATTTTCGAAGCAAATAATATATTGACTACAGCAAATTAGAATACTCAGCAGTAATTTCCATGACATTAGAAAACTAATTTTATGCTATTAATGCTGGCTGAAGTCGCTTTCGTTTCACTCAGTGCTTCTTTTGATTGCGACCTTCCGTCTTTCTCTTTCATGTCAGCATAGTGATCTGATTCGTGATTATACATCCATTCACGCCGTGGCTGCCAGGGCAGCACCTATACGTTTCCCGCCTTGCTCAGGAAGGCTCACTCGTGCATCTAACGCTCAAGACAGGGGGGGGTAGTGACTTTTGCGGCATCAGGCTCCTCCTAGCCCCCCTCCGCTGGTCTTGATGTTATAGGATGTCCCTCTGCGTTATAACTCTAGAGGAAAGTTGACCAGACGGATGGCTTCGCATTCGTTTGAAGCATCAAATTCATGACTCATCCAATATTTGCATTCGCTGCATACTCAAGTAGTTCCACTCTTGATGAGGATTCCAGAAGATTTATCACCCCCCTGGCTTTTGACGTTTGTTGGACTGAGACCCCAAGAAGTTCTGAATCATTCCTGAAGTTCTTATGTCTGATCAAGGATGTTAGTGACCCATTAATTAACTGGATTGATTGTTGATATTGACGGAGCTCGTGCATCTTAGCTTGCTCAAGTAAAAAACTCCATTTCTTAGATATCGGATTGCAGCAGCATTTATACGCGAGCCAATCGAGGCCGTTATCCTGGACTTGCAATCTCCATTACGCATTGAATGCGGCAACAAATACTTCCCGTTTTTCGTGAAACATTTTCCGACTGCAAGCGCTTCTTCAAGATCTTTCTGACTTCGGCCCTTGCAAGAATATGCTTTCTTAAACGTCTCGCCCTTTTCCCCTTGCCGTCATATTTTTGAAAAACATTGGGCAATATTCTCGAAGACGAGAAATCTCGCTTACATACTTAGATCTCTTTTTATTTCGTTTTTGCTGAGGCTCCCAAGCATTGTTAAATATCCACTAATTGCAGGCCGCTAGCAACATTACAGGCAACAAGTAGATAGCCCAGCTCATTACTTGGCTCAATAACAAATAGTACAGCAAAATAGACAAGCGCAAACAGCCTGAAACTGCACTAGAGGATCCTCGATCTATCTCCTCTAATTCAAGGTGTAGGTTTCTAGCCTTGTCACCCTGCTCCTTAACTTCGGAAACCGCTAAGCAGTGAACGGTCTGCCCCTATCCCCTGCTTTAAACTTGTTTCGTTGGTGCATCTAATGACGGAGCTGAGCCGCACCGCCGTTCTACCGAAACGACGTTCGGCTAGCAACGGTGTTTCGGCTTCCAGCGAAGTTGTTGCTATGCCGCGCAAGTATTCTACGCACTTAGAAACAACCGTAGAAACGCGGTCCAAAGCAAACAGTTATTCGGCGGGTCCGGATCCACCACTGTCCCGGCGGTATGTCCGCATTAAAAATGCAACCGGGGCTGTTGCTCCTGGGCTGAGAACCTTTCCAGCATAAGGCGTTTGTCGCAATTGGCAATAGGCGAGGGGAAACTTAGGCGGCGTCGGGAACCACATTTCCAAGCATTACGGCATTGGTCTGCTGCGCTCGTTAACGGCCCAACCGTAGGTTGCTCCCTTTGTTACATGCAATTCGATGATTGTTGCTTTGCCCTGCAAGTCCGAATGCTGCCGTTGTTTGCCTCCCTCCAGACTTAGGATGCAATAGCTCCCACTGAAAACTGACCCCCGCTTGCCTACGCGGTTGCGCGGCCTGCGCAAGCTGAAGGCAACGTGGCATCAACACCAGAACGGGCCGCCATCAAGGTGCCTGGAGCCACTAACTCCCCGAACCCATGAGCACCGCCCCACAGGGCGGCCCAGCGGCCACCTTGCACGTAGCTCACGGCGGTTGCGCGGGCGGCCGGTAGGGCCATTCAGGCCCGGGGAGGGCGAGGCTGGCCCAGTTGGGTGAACAGTCCAACCGCCAGCAGGCCAGCCCAGCTCCACGGCGGTGGGCAGCCAACCGATCGATCCAGAGGCACCGGCAGGCTCAGCGGCAAGGCACCAGGGGGAAATAGAACACGAATCCACCAGCGGTGTGCTCGCTGCGGCCCAAGGCGCGCACACTCACGTAAGCAAGGGCGGAGAAACAGGGCGCCGGCCAGGCCGATTCAGCAGCGGCAGCAGCGGCAAGCCCCGCTTCGTTGCCGGCCGAAAGCTGGAGCCCAGCAGGGGCCGGATCGGCCAGCAAGGCACCCACCCCAGCCAGCCCAGCGCGGCTTTGCCAGCAGCACCCGACCGTTTGCAGGCGCTCACCCAGGCAGGGGCCAGGCCAGCAGGGCTGTGAAGGTGGATGGAGGTTATTGCCCACGTGGCGGCGGCAACGGCAGGCCTGGCAAGGCGCTGTAGGACGCAATAGAAGCCCCGCAGCTGCCGAGCAGGCCGCGCGGCCGAAGGCAGCAGGGCCGCGGCGTTCGCCCCAGGGAGGAGACGCCGGCGGCGCGCAGCATCCAGACGCTGATCGTCAGGCTCACCACGGCCCGGGCCCAGCATCACCTCGCCCCCGGCAGGCGACCCACGCCTTTGACCGGCACACGCCCATCAGGCTGAAGGGCCAGGCGGCTGGTGAGCATCCACGCACTCCCCATCTCTGGTGTTTCTCCGTCAAGAATGGGATCCTGCCGGACTTCCACAGGTAGTGTCCTGGTGCCTGCCTCCATCCTTGAGCCAGCCGACGCTCCAAACTCGCCTCCCCCCCGCCGATCGAGGCCCGTCAAAGGAGGCGCGCGGAACATTTGTTGATTGTGGTCGGCGAAGCACGTGGCTGCTCAAGAAGAAGGGCCGGGAATCGTGGGGATCTGCCCCTTCCACGACGACAAATCGCCGTCGATGACGGTGTCACCGGCCAAGCAGTTCTACTACTTGCTTCTCTTTGTGGCGCCGGTGCAACGCCATCAAGTTCCTGATGGAACACCAGCGCTCAGCTCAGCGAGGGTGGGTGCTGCGAGCTGGCCCGCAAATACCAGCTGCCGCGTCGAAACCGTTGATTGGCCCCAGCAGGAGGCGCCTGCGCCGCCAGCTCTCCATCGCGAGGCCCTGCTGCGTGCCCTTCGCCTGGGCCGCCGGTTGGGTTTTCCGGCAGCAGCTGCGCAGCCCCGCCGGCGCCCAGCCCTCGCCCTACCTCAAAGACCAGCGCGGCCTCAGCGAAAGCACCCTCGAGAGCTTTCGCAGATCGGCTACGCCCCCGATCGCTGGGACGGCCGTGGCTCGGCCATCTCACCCAGGTGGAAGGCTCTCGACCCGAGCTGCCTCGAAGCCGCCGGCCTGGTGGTCTCACGCAAGGGCGGCGGAAGCGTCTACGACCCGCTTCCGGCATCGGGGTGATGTTGCCGAAGCCACGACGCCAGGGCCGGGTTTGATCGGCTTCGGCGGGCGCAGCCTCGGGATGGCGGGTGAACCCAAATTACCTTTCAACTTCCCGGAAAACCGAGGTGTTCGAGAAGGGGCAAGCACCTCTTTCGGCCTGGCATCGCGCCACCTCCGCCATCCGCAAGGACGACCAGGCGGTGGTGGTGGAGGGCTACTTCCAATTGTGATCGCCCTCCACCGCCGCCGGCCTCACCAATTGCGGTGGCCTCGCTCGGCACGGCCCTGAGCAGCCAGCAAGAATCACCCAGCTTCTGCCGCTGCTGCGAAAAGGGGCGCGGCTCGTGCTCCAATTTCGACACCGATGGCGCCGGCCGTCGCGTGCCGCCCAGGCGGGGCGATCGGCGAGGTGAGCAAGGGCTTGCCCTGCAGGGCCAGCTTTCGAATTGCGGGTGCTGCACCTGCCGCCGGCAAAAGACCCCGACGACTTCCTCAAGGGAACACGGGCGCCGGTGAAGAATTACCGCGCCCTTGCTGAGGCAAAGCGCCGGCTCTGGCTGGACGTTGGCAGATCGAGAGGGCGCTGGAAGGCAAGGATCTGGCCCGCTCCGACCAGTTCCCAGCAGGGCCGTTTCGGCCCTGTGGCACTGCTGGCCAAGCTAGCCCCAGGAGGCGCCGTGCGCAGGCCCACTACCTCAGCAGTGGCCGAAAAACGTCTCTCGGCGCGTTCAGGCCCGGCCTCGCCCAGAAACTCGATGGAAGACCTGCGCCGGGCCAGGTGAAGGCGAGCGGCTGGCCATGGCGCTCGGCGCGCTTGGGAGAAAAAGCCTCGGCGATGGCAGGCCTGGCGGCGAGCGGGCGAGGCTGAAGCTGTTGCGGCTTCTATCTGCACGACCGCCCCGCCCTACCGCGGCGCCATTCGGCGTGAAGCTTGCGCCCCTGCGCGAAACTCGACCGATTTCGCCCTTTCAGCACCCATCGGCCCGCTCTTGGGGCAGCGAATTCCAAAGCGAACGGGAAGAGGGGGACAACCTCGGTTTGGGGCGGGGCCGGCCTTTTGAAGCCATTAATTTCCTCCTCGGTTTTTCCCCTTTTTTGG
>Ga0163217_1032241_pt1 | contig 14522 bp, 17 predicted proteins | sample SynspAceP_FD_185933 | JGI IMG/M metagenome (GOLD analysis project Ga0163217, IMG submission 185933) | Saline lake microbial communities from Ace Lake in Antarctica - Synechococcus sp. Ace-P (PacBio error correction) | ecosystem: Environmental > Aquatic > Non-marine Saline and Alkaline > Saline ... | reverse complement strand
CATGTAATCGATGTTTTCCATTAGTCAAAAAGTTATTGTGGCACCCTCATTGTCTTGGGTGCCCAATCTCAAAATCACAGGAATTTAACACTCAGAACCAAAAATTTTTTACACAGGGATATACCGTTCGTTGCTTTCACGTATAATAAGAGAAAAAGGAACAACTTTGATCTATGCGTCAAATTTGTTTCTATGGATTGGTATGGCTAAGTTCAAAAAAATTAATACCTTTGACATGATAGGCCCTTGGTAACCTGCCATTATTTATAAAAAATATTACCATCTATTATTTAAAAGAAAAAAAAATCTGTATTTGTACTTAAGGTTTGGTGGCTTTCACACTTATCCAACACTGCACAGCATGACCAAACCAAATTCAATGGACGGAAATGTGGGGCGAACAGAATACACTGGGCGCAGATGCCCCCGGCTTCCCGAAACAGCCCTATTTTGATGATGGCAATTATGGCCATGGTTTATCCATTGTGGGTATTTTACTCCAAACATTGCCAACAAATGGAAAGATAGCACCTATTATGGGTGATAGCGAATGGATCCATTGAATCCTAGAAGGGCCAAATATTCCAGTTGACGAAACATATAATGGCGAGGCAAAAACTTCGATCCGATTATTTGATGCCAAGGCAATGCCCAATTGGGCTAAAAGAATGCCGGAATGAAATTAATATTTGTCGGTTACAGTAAAACACCATTGATGGTCTTTTGCCATGTACGACTTCCAAAAGCATATGATCTTCAATATTGTAAAAATCAAGGCCACTCCTTTGCCAAGAGAGAGAACGAAAGGGGGAGAGAGAACCCGTATGAAAGAACGGCAAGAAGCCTGTAAAGAACTTGGGCTTTTGATTTGGATTTTACATTCGCACAATCGGACTGGACCTTTGTCCGGGGGTAATGCCGGTCCAAAGGTCAATTAAAAAAAAGCCCAAAGAGGGGACTCGAAACTATTATTCAAAAATAAGTTGCCTTCCCCAGAGTTAAGGAAATAGTTACGGAATATTCGGGGATATTTGCCATGTTTGGTTTGATACTCGGGTAATATGGGAGAAGAAAAATATGTAGCAGAATTGGTTCGATGTGGTGCGCAAGCATCAACCAATGCTATGATTTCTGGTTAGGGGCAGGCCACGGATTTAGGAGATTATTAAATCTTGGGGCGATATGAATATTCCGTTTAAAATATTTTGGGAGACGCCTTCACTCCGTTTTAACTGTCGCGCATCTGGGTCTATGGGAAAACGTGTTAGATAGTTACCAATGACTCTTGGGGAATATGCCTGGTACGATCATAATTGGAAGAGCCCTAAACGGCATTTTGAAGAGTATAATCTCTACCACTTGGCCCGGGGGGGCACCTATATGTTGAATGTTGGCGGCCCGCCACCTGATGCGGCAGTATCCGTCAGAGGCGCTAGGGAATCGTTAAGTAGCTTCGGGGAAGAGTGGATCGGTAGAATATCCTCATGGTAACTTTATTAAGACTGCTTGCTTCGCCATGGGCGCGGAAAGTTGCCCGGGGAGAATCGTTACCATATCTTCCAACTGGCCAAATTTGAACCCTCTGGCGTTATGAATGGCCTATAGATGGTAAATTGTGGCTTCCTGCCTAAAAGAATAAGTTATTACCTCGCAAAGCTTTGGGTAAACGTGAGAACAGCTAAATTGGAGACCAGCAGGGATGGGGACTTGAGGCCGCATTAATTTCTTCCCGGCCAAACGTCCAGCGAAAGCTTGATTCTTTCCATTATTAAGAGGTGAGGTATGGCGTCCTGAGGTAGATGTACCAGCCTCCAGTCTAGAACCCCATTTTTGCAACGGTTACTTCCTGTGGGATTTCCGCCACAGCGGAAGGTGCGCCATCACCCAGAAAAAGCGTTGGATGGGGAAAAATTTGGGGAGCGCATGGGAAGTCATATGAACAAGCCCCAAGATTTGGACAGATAAGGGTAAAGTGACTTGGAAGGTAGTGGTTGAAAGAGCCCGGTTACACAAATAGAACTTCAATTATGCAGGATCTGGGCCGCTTTGTTTGGAATAATTACTTCGGACGAGGGAAATGTTGTTCAGAACAGCCAAAACTCTTCAGAGTCTACAATTATTATGAAATGGGACTTTTTGAATTTGTAGAAAAAGGTCTGCGAGAGCATTACCATAAAACCGTGTCTATTGTTAGATGGAAATAGGAAAGGTGCCAAGTTTCACAAGAAATACGATTGTACTCCTGAGGAAGTAGTGGAATAAAACCACATATTTAGATAGGGAATGACGAATAAAGCCAATACATTCTTTTAGTAAACAACTTGTTTTTCTATTATTCTATATCATTGCACGTTCGCAGGAATTAGATACCATCCAGTTTATTCTGCAAATTAAACATGGTATTGCAGCGCTTGGCCACGGACGGTCCCTGTATGGAGTTTGCAGCCGCCAAACGGGAAGGATAACGGTAAAAATTTTAGGCCGGTCAGACCTCCTCAACAAAAGGCAGGGAAAAAGATGGTAAATGGATGGTCTGATTAGGTCCCTTGCCAAGGTCTCGAAAATTCCTCGGGAAATGGACTATTGTGGAAATTACGGAAATAGTTTTGGGTCCCAATGTGGTTAGTGGGTGAATCTTGGGTATGCTCTGGGACAGTCCAAACTCATTTGCAATTTTCTGTAGACAAGTGTTCTTTGAAAACAAAAAGCACTGTTGGCGCTTCTTCAAAAACATTAGAAGTTTTGAGGTGAAGAGAACCGTTTCCTACAAAGAACGAACTGACAATGTTATTGGAAAAAAATGGGCAGATGTCCCCCAACAAGTGCCAGTTGCATTTGGTTTTGCATAACTTTCTTGGAAAAAGCTGAAGGACATTCCTATTGGAATAATAACAGCCTCTTGGGGAAGTTCTTCCCTTGATAGCATGATGCCTCGGGACATGTGGTAAAGAGTTTGCCTTATTTTTAAAGATATTATGGAGGGCTTTTCGATCTCGCGAATACGGTAACTAGAGCTAAATCATCTCATCAATTTCTTCTCCTAACGGCTGGTCCTAAACACCGGAACGAGGATATTTTTATGCCGATAGAGCAACCCAATATTCTTTATAATGCCATGATTGAACATTGGCTCCTATGCCTGTAGAGGCTTGTTTGGTACCCAAGGGGGAACGGGAATTACGACGTTACTTTTTCGGGGTCCAAGAAGTAACAGAGGAAACAATTGGTACCACAGGGTATATAGGAATGCACGAATATGGAGATGTTCTTAAACATGGATCAAGCGTTATAGAACGAAAAGAATGCAAAAAATAATTACAGAAGATGCACTTCCTCCATTAAGTAATGCTTCCAGGTTTATGGTTAAAGGCACTAACAAACAACCCGGATATCGAAACCCCTAAAAGTCCTACCGCCATGTCTTCTTGGGCATGGTATTGCGTGGGGGGGGGAATCGCAATTAAATAAGTATTGGATCTTCCTAATACCCAATGTTGTCAAACACCATTGATCTTGGCGATGAAAAAAACGTCCATCCCAGGACAAAGTCCCTATTGGAATTAGATTGGCCACTACTCGCTGAAAAACATACCCTTAATTAAGGATGTGGTTTCAGAAGGCCCCCCATTCTAAAGGTTGTTAATGGCCACAAAAATTTAATACACTGCATTAATTCATTTTAAGAATTGCCACAAGGTTTTGAAAACTATTCGATGGAAAAGCACCTTCTAGGCTTTTGGATTGCAGATGAATTATTTGTGCACTGCAAGGTGGGCGGATCAAAGTTGGATGGAGAAAGAAACAGTAAGTGTTCTGTCTACAATGATAAAATTAAGAAGCCCATTATATGTGCGATATGGCCTTTGCTGGAAAACCTGACGTTAACTTGGTCAATGGCGCAGGGTACTTGGGCACGGCATATCCCTTTAGAGACGGATAATGGAAATTCCTAGGTATGATTAAATTTAAATTGGAATTTTGCTTTTGGTTGCAAAAACGAATAACTGTTATAAGCTTACAATCAAAAAAAGAACAAAAATAGTAGCATTTTGAGTTTTGGCCAAGGATGAAATAGGTGAAGTATAGGATGTAGATAAATATCATTATTAAAGGATAATATGGGCCAAATTAAAAAAGTTAGTTTAAAGGGCGGGCTGGTTTATTCTTCAGTTATTTCTAAATAGCGATATCATGTGAATGCTCAAGATGCACCGATCCTTACGCCGGAAAACTGCATAACAATAGCATTAAAAAAGAAAATTGACCCAATCAATTAATCAAGGGCGGACTGAGATTAACGTGTTTCAGGTTGGTTCTCGCCGAAAAGGTTCCAATTTTAAAAACTACGGATCTAAATTTTAGTGTCCAATGGATTTGAGTCCGATGCTGCTGGGGCCATACACTCATAAAAATGGAATTTGGAATCATCCCAAAGAGGGAAGTTATGATGTCGCCCATTGCTAGAATCCTTGGCGAAAAATGTTAGAGGGAATTATTAATCCTGCAATGGACAAAGTCATTAAGTATTTTCTTCAATGAAAAAAGAGTGGTCCGAAATTTAATCTTGGCCGACTGTTAAATTAAAACAAAAGGACTCAATAGCTGCAGTTGGAAATAGATCGGATAAGTGTTTAAACTATCTGCGTTGGAATTAATTGAACCTACTTAGGCAAGGAAATTAGATCAAGAAAGGCTCTCAAAATTGAGGCAAAAAGCAGTACTGGTTCAAAGATTCTGGTTTACGGGCTTAATGTTTCAGTGGACCAATAGGGCCAACTCCGGAAAAAGGTGACTACGATCAGGGGCATGGGAAGACTTAAAGTCAATTGATTTTGATGTTGAAGAATTTGTGAATATGAGTGGAGGGAAATCCGGGGCGAATATTGTCATCTGGTCCAATGACGTGGGGGCAACAGTATATTTCCGCACCTATTGCATCCTTGGATAAGGTATTAAAAGACGAACAACTAAACGGGATCTTTTTGGGCGAAATGGCGGATCGACTTTATGCAAAAAGGAATCAAATTAAATATTCTTTACTATCATTATGGCTATTGGAGGCTATCATTCAATTAGACGCTACTTGGATGGAGGCGTAGGGGAGGCTATAAGGGGGGGGGCCGATTTTTTTTTTTTAAAAACGGAATTGTATCGGCAACATAAGAACATTGCGGCGGAGGTTGGTAATTAGGATATGGGAACAAATTGGCCGGATGGTTTGATGGGGCGCCACAACGCTATTACGACACCACATTTTAGATGGCAGTTTCGGAGAGTGTTTCCACAGCGCAATTTTAGGGACGATAAGTAGGCGCCGCCAAAACAAATACGCTCAACGGAAATTGGCCTTTAATTCTTGGATTCTGCCCACATGGTAACGCGAATATCAGGATTAATTTATGCCGGAGGGTGTCCAAAAACAATTTGCTGGACTTGAGGACGGTGTATTTCCTGAAGGAAAATAATAATGGCTTACAGGCACATAACATGTTTTCCACTTTAGAAAAAAGATGCGGAACACATCGATAAGGAATACTACCATTGCCAGCCCGGGCCCATTCACTTGAGACTTATTGGCAGAAGTAAACATGCGCAAAAAAAATAATCGATATCCACTTTCCAATAAATCTTGAAATGTTGAGACGGTTTCGGTTTCGCCAGAGTCCAAGGGCATTATGCAAAGTTCGTCAGGGTATACGGTGGGAATAGATTTTAGTAAAAATTAGTTTAAAGGAAATCATGCATCTTATTCAAAAAGGGCCTTAGAGTTTTATGCTATTATTTTCAATAACAAACTGCGGCGCAAAATTTACAGAAACCAAATCATTAACATTTCTTTTATACGATGACCAAGGTTATGGTGATGTTGGAGCCCTAAATCCGGAGGCTAATTTAGGACTCCAAAATATTGGATAATTGGCCAATGAGCGGAGTCATTTTACGGACGGGCCATAGATAGTGATGCAGTCTGCACCCCCTCGTAGATTATTCCTTGTAACAGGGCAGATACAGTTGACCTAAGAGGACAATATCTAAACGGGGTTCTCTTGGTGCGGATGGCCCCAATTTGATAGAAAAAGGATTAGGATGACACATATTTTGCCTCCCTACTGAGGGATAATGGCTATTTAATTACCGCTATGGTAGGGAAATGGCATCTACAAATGGAGTTTTTGAAGGAAGTTTGGGGCAAGGATCGTGGAGTACTGGTTCAAAACCTTATACCGATGCGCGTATTGAGAGGCGGATTTGACTATTTTTTCGGGATTCCCGCTCCATGAATTTATGGGTATTCTTACCTATTTTGGAAAATGATAGGGTTTGGATCTTCCAGTGTATGGACTAAAAAAAAGAGATGAAAAGCAAGGTTTCTTACGGGAACCGCGATAAAACCCGGCAGCCCCTACAGATGACACCCCATATGAAAAAGAGGGAGGGTAAAGCTGGTAGAAGCAGTACCATCTTTTTAATGGATGAGTTGGTACTTGAAACTCTGGCCACAAGGCATGGAGTATATTGATGAATCTTCCCAAGGGATGCAAAAAAATGGCAAGCCTTTCTTTTATACCTGCCATTGACCAGTCCACATTTACCACATTGTACACTCACCCGTTTTCAAGGGTCGTAGCGACTGTGGTAATTATGGAGATTGTATGCAAGAAACAGATTTTTAGGGTTGGACAGGTTACTGTGATGCCTTGAAAGCCAAAACGGGTATTGAAGACAATACTTTTGTAATTTTTTCTTCGGATAATGGCGCGAAACCAATTAGTTCTTCAACGGGATGGACTATGATCATTATAGTAGTTTGAATTTTAAGGGTGGCAACGCGACATTTTATGAAGGTTGGTCATCGTGTACCTTTTCTTAAGCGTTGGCCAAATGCCAATAAAGGCAGGGACAAAGGTAGATGTCCCTGTATGTCAGACCGATTAATCTGCGACTATTGCCGATATCATTGGTAGTAAAGCTGCCGGATAATGCAGTTTGAGGATAGTTATAGCCTGTTCCGATTTTAAAAGGGGAGACTTAACAAATGAAAAAAAGTTCAGAGGGCCGGGTAATCCATCATTCCGTACACGCGTGACTTTGCCTACGCGATGGGAAATGGAAACTTGAACATGCTGCTGGTTCAGGGGGTTCCTTTTGGAACCTAGATTTATTCAACCCCAAAGTTGGGGAAGGCGGTATTTGAGCTTTATAATTATGGAGGAAAGACCCTGGGTGGGGGTAAACCACCAACCTTTATTTTTGAACATCTGATGTGGTGATAAGGACAAGAAAAAATATAATTTAAAGCATCATTAAGGACGGTAGAACAACAGCCGGGAAACCTCAGTCAGGCTTATGTAAAAGAGGAATTGGGAGTTGCCCAATTGATCAAATCGTAGTCTAATCCCAACGAAAATGTAGCAATAATTCAATTTCCCTCCTTATTTGATCGAAATGAGCAAAGAAAGGGCGAACTGAGAAATCCTTATTTTAAGCGCAACCTTAGGTTTGCTTATGCTTAATTTCCTTTACCCATTTATAACCCATGCTTAAAATAAAAAATTTAAGGAAATGAAAATAAGATCTATAAATTCTTGTTTCATTAGTTCCCTACTGCTCTTATTCATGTGGTGGCCAAAACAAGAAGGCTAAAAAGAGTAGTCAAGAAGAAACCCCACTAATATCATATTCATTTTCGCTGATGATTGGGGCTATGGGCGATTTGGGAATTTCAGGGAAGCAGCTTTTGCAAGGGGACACTATCTAGATTAAAATGCGGCCGAAGGTATCGATTTCAGAAACTTCTCTGTTGTAAATCCTGTTTGCTTCTCCAAGCAGGGTGGCTGTAATGAAGGTCACATTACCCTGCACGACAAAAGTGTTCTATGGGCATTTTGCTTTCCGTAGGAATCACATATTCCAAAGAAAATATGCCGGGATTGGTGGAATCCCCCAGGCTCCCTTACTTTCCCAAATAATGTTAAAGGAAGGCTGGATATTCCTCACGGCCCATTTTGCGCTAATGGATTTGTCCAATAACCCATGTTGAAATGCACCTTCTCCCTTGGAGTATGGGATACGATGAGTATGGGCGCATTAAATTTACGAGCAACTTACATCAATGCAGGCGATTCTACTTATATATAAAACTAATTGATTTTGTTGTAAGCGCAATAAGGATAAGCCATTTTTTGTAAAATGCCTGGGATCCATGCAACGCATACTCCCGCTACCCTAAGGAGGAGTACATGCAACAATTTTGCAACCATTTAGTGAAACAGGAACAGGTTTATGCCGCTGTTTGTGGCCGAGTATATGCGCGTATTGGAAAACTGTTTTGGCCGTTCTAAAAACTTTGCGGAATCGATGAGAATACTTGGTGTCTTCTCTTCTGATAATGGGCCCGAAATAACTGGTAAAAATAAAATAACGGAAGATAATTCTCAGGACCAGGTTTGGGAAACTTATTATTCGGTGAGGGGAAACTGGCGGACTAAAAGGTCGTAAGCGTTCCCTTTTCGCAGGCGGTGTTTGCGCATACCGTTTGATTGGTGCGCTGGGCCCGGTAAAGTGCAGCTGGAAGGATTGATAATACTACCGAACTGGCCACCGTAGGATCTGCTACCAACATTTGAATCTTGCAGGGGCAAGCGTATACAGAGAATTACCAACCTGATGGTGTGAGTATAGTATCGGCCATTATGGGCAAATTCTTTTAGTCGACAAAAGCCATCTTTTGGGACTGGCGTTTTTCAATGAACGAACAGATTTTTGGCAGTGCCGCTGTGCAGAAGAAACTGGAAGCTATTGACGAATATAAATTAGAAAGGACAGAACTATATAAATATTGGTTTTGGATTGGGCGGCAAGCACGAAGGATGTGTCTGCTTGAAAATCCCTGCTCTAAGGAATTAAAGGAAAGCTAAAAACTTTTAAAGAAACACCCTAACTAGAATCAGGCCCAGAAAAATAGTTTTTCAAAAGCAAGGGAACGCCCCTTTAATCCTTAGAATAGATGAGGATTACCAATCACGGAAGAAGACAAGACATTTTTAAAAAGGTGGGATGGACTTGCAATTTAACACCAAGGATTTTCGATTATGATATTTTTTTCGGGGATCAGGTCCTATTCTGCAGCCCCTAATCGGCAATTACTGAAAATTGTCTATTGGTCATATGGTTGTTTACCGTTTCTAGGCCAAAGTATCCACTTTGTGTACGGTGAGGGGTCATAAAATTCAATGATGCATTGGCCATCGCCGGTAATATTGAATAATTCCGTTGTACGCTATTGATCTTGATCTTTGTTACCTTATTTCGGCACTATCAAGAAAATTTTGGTTCCGAAAGGTCATGCTCTGGTATAGGGGCCTATCCTCTGGTTCCCGTTATTAGTTTTTTTTTTTTGTTTTTTTTTGTTTTTTTTTTTGCGTCTGGAAACGGTTGTGGTATTTGTCGTGTCCCCAACCCCATATAATAAAGCCCGCAGACTGTTCATATATGCTGAATACCTCGCGGTTTTTTTTTTGAATTTGCAAAAAGATCATCAGGATCTCAGGGTCTTTGGCCATCCAAAAACAATTAAGATCGGAAACACGGTCTTGAGGATCCCCTTGGGCTATTACATAGGCCATCATATTGGGATCATAATAGGGCTTCCAATAGCTATTGACCAATAGTACAACCAGTTTCACAATCGCGTATCAATTTCCAATTTCTCCGTCAGTATTAAAAACTGTACCCCCGGCATCTGCTTCCACCATTTCCAATTATCGAGTCCGTTTTTGATAATCTATCTTTTGGGTGGAACAATGTTGCTTTTCGCGATAAGGGTACGTTAATCCAACCACATCCTTTACTTTTTGGGAAAGGGCCTCCGAGAGCAACCATAACTTAAATAAATCGATAGAATGGGTTTGTTTCCATAAACATACAGCATTATGGAAATTTGCACCTTAACACGTTTTTGGACTTTATAGTCTCTCACAGTCGGTTAGCTGCGGCACGGTTTGGCCTGTACTTGGTAAGACTTTTTTGCAGATTCGCTATATTTTGAATCTCCGTCGTTCATTTCACTTTGTTGAATACCCAATCTTTATCCCATTTGGCCTCCAACCAACATTTTAGCCTTCCTCTTTGTTCAGCAATTTTATTATAACATGCCGTAGTTGTAACCCCTGTCGCATCTATGAGGTCCGGGTCATCCGGGGGGGGACAAATTTACCAGCAAGGCACCTTGTATCTCCGTTTCCAGGCGCTTAATAGCAGGACCTCCAGCACTTCCAATATTGCCTGCAATTAAGTACTTAACCAGCTGGGATGCGAAAGCTACATTCAACTTTTTGGAAATTGGCTCGGTGCTAAAGCCAATAGGAATGCCGTTCTCATTAAAAGTGCTGGACTTATTAGGCAAAGTGAAAAAAATGGTTTTTTGCAATTTAATGCTTCTTTTATATGCTTGGGATGTTTACAGTTGGGTTCCTGTGCCGTCTAAGGGTTAAAATGAATTATTAGCATCCTTTGACAGCACGATTATCCCGCCAATCAACTCAACTAGTTAGTTTCCTCGGTGAATTTCACCCCCAAAAGGAGATAATACGTCAATTTGGATGCCCCAAACTCATCATAGGGAGGAAATTCTTAAATCCCCAATTAAGGAAGGAGATTTTTCACTTACCCTGATAATTCCCTTGATTGGATCCACAAAGCTGGGTCCGCTACCACAGAATTCAAATCATACCCTTCCTTTTTGTCCAGGCTTCCCAAATTTTTATTTTCTGTCATGAGGAAATCATCCGGTTGGGGTTGATGTGTATCCAATTACCAGGATTACCCTGTTCATAGTGGTTGCTCCATTTGGTCTGTTGGCAAGCTACAGGGCGGGCATTAATAATATCCGTAGGGTTCTCTTTGCCAGTCTACGCAACCGGAAATACACAAAGATTGTTTTGGTAGATTTCATCTTCCGATTCCTCTGTGGCAAAACATGCCATTCGCTCCAATGGTACAGAGCTTACCGGTAAATGTTCATTGTAAACTTTGGCGGGCCATACCATCGCGCAGCTTGATAGTGGATCCCAAGTTGAGGTTTTATTATAGATTTCAAAAATAGCTGGAACCATTCATCAAGATCAATTGTCCCAGTTTCGGCACTGATAGATTTGCCGATAATTCGGCGATACGATTATATTCCTTAGGAATTACGGATCGATAGCATCAAGCTTGGTAAAGTTCTTTAATGAAATGCTCGTCTGTACCCCTTGACCCTTTCCATTGTTCTTTCCCTTCCCCAAGAGTAATGGCCGTGTTCGCCCGTCTCCCCTTACTGTTTCCCAAAATATTCGTTATTGCTCACATGATATGTCCGCCCCAAGTACCATCATTGATGGCATATACCGGCTTCCGATGGGCAATTATAGATGGTATTATGTGAAGCTTTAATCTTATGGCTTCGATGGAGATATAAACGCCGGCAACTTTGCTTCCGACATCACCAAAATCGTTGCATGGATGGAGTTTTCCTACCACTTTACAGTTTCTAGGGTTAATCAGGGGTTTTAGGGCCTGGTTCCATATCCATATGTTCACGATTTATTTCCAGTCTTTCCCATGCTATTTCACTGTCAATCCCCAAGTCTGCGTAAAAACGCACGGCCGAAGGAGGCCAACAAAACAAAACTGCACTTTCCGCCAGTAATGTACAAATTTGCAGGGCCTGTACCGTATTGTTGCGGTGTGTAAAATTACTCATAAATACTCCGTTACCTCCTATGTACTCAAAGCTGCAGTCTGCTACTAGGGCAATTTCGGCACCTTCCATAAAAAACGGGTCCCCGCCCCTATGAATGGCCCAATCGCCACGGGCCACGGTGTTTCATTACCTCTCCATAAAGAGTTGAACGTGAATGCGTGAAATGGAAATCCCTTTAATTGACTTTGTTGTACTGGGGACTTCCTACTCACCTTTTAAGTTGTATGAGATCTGTTAGAACAGGGAACTCAAAGGTGCCTCTGTCAACATTAGACCTGGGCTAGGATAATAATATAAAAGATTGCCTTGGTATCCAAAAAACCATTCCATTCGGCAATCCAGTTCCTTCCAAATATGTTCTCTATAAAAAACCAGACGCCTTATTTCTCCTTGCCGCCAATGCCATGGATTCGTTGCAATTGCCATTCCTCCTTCCACTAGATGGACTTAATTTTCTCCCTGTCAAACTTTACTTTGATCCGGTATTGCCCTATTTCCCCAAATATCGGCTTTGGTAGGCATGAACATACCCGTTTCTGGCATTGTTTCCAGATATTGGTCGAGAAAAATGCTTCGGATCGTAGGAGAACCAAACTTTCATAACGATGATTCCGTTGCTCCGGTAACTTGTTGGAACCCTTTCGCCCCTTAGGGGGTTTTCATAATCCGTAGTTGGAAATCCTTGCCCTACTGACGATCATTGTTAATGGAACAGTTGATCAAATGTTAGCCCTGGTACTGTCGTACCATTTCCGTCCTGTACTCGCGCAATCCAATTATTCCAAATCGCTTGGAACCTAATGGGTAACCTTGGCTCCGGAGGGCTGAGGAAAATAACGGAATTTTTTTGGATGTGCCCGAGTGTTTCACTGCCTAGGACCATACGGTTTGTGCCAAACTCACGCATAGCTCCCTTCAGTTATAACCACGCATAACGTTGAACCGTATTTCTGTTATCCGCAAACTTTCCTTATACCTCCTTCATGTCAGTGCCCTTAAAAGTGCAATAATACGGACTTCTACTTGACCGCAAACTATCACAGACAATTCGTAATATAACGTGAAAACACGTGGTACCTTACCCAGTTCGGTCCCACGATGGGTGGAGAACCAAATGATTTTGGCTATATAGATCCTCGAAACCGGACAAGCTAGTACAAATAAAACACAGGACTTGCAATATTTAAAACATGCTCATAATCTACAGTAGCTATATGTGTCTCTACAATTTGGATTTTTGATATCACCACAGTCTCAAACGCTACGGACTCGTCATGGGCTCACCATCTCTGTACGCTCTTAGCAGTAGTGCCTCCGCTCACGCACTATTTCCCCCCTAAATTTATCTACTGTTATTTGGACGATTATGCGCCAGGATTCGGTTGAGCAATGTTACGGTCAGCTTATATTATGGCTCTGGTCAAAACTACTCCATTGAGTGTTTTTCAAGCCAGACTTCTAACAAAGTCTCGTCGAATCAGGTTTTCCTTAAACTGCCCTACGCTCTAGATCGATACACATCGTACTCTTATTTACATTATCCAGATCTCCTTTTATCACCGTACGCATACGCCGGTTTAAACGACCCAGGCGGACAGTTACCTCCTCTGCAGTAAACCCCAGTAATTCACACATAATAAACATCTCTGCCCGTAACACCCTCTCTTTCCGCCCATTCTTCAGGACTTGGAATACAAAGCTTTTATCCTTCCCACACGCGCCGCTAAGAGGTATCCATATGACACACGAGCTCATAGGGTCTGTAATTCCGGCCAGTTCACAATAGTGTTGGTTACAATACCATCCAAAGAATAATTATTTCCTTTAACGCGTTTTTGACCCAGCTTCCAGTCCGGCGGCCTTTAACCATTAATAGGCGTACTCCATGTGTGCTCGTTCATAATTTTTGCTTTCCATTTAAAACCATGGCGGAACCGTGGAACATACAGGTCTGGTTGTAATAAACGTAAGGTAATTTGTCCAGCCTCACCTGAAAGCCTCAAGTTTAGCGAAGCCACTTTATTCAATTGAATATCTATATTTTCGGAACAGGCATATTCACGACCCATTCATTGCGGACCGTCTGTTCTCCCTATTTTTCCCAATACACCACTTAACACGTTCGCTCATCCCTGAGTTCCGGGGTTGGCCATGTAAGAAAGGAGTTGCGTTTAGGTAGTTTTCCTTGTAATTGGCTGTTTTGGGTTGGCAGGAGGCAAGGACTATTTTGACGGTATGGTTTGTGGCTTCCGGTTATTTTTCCAGAAGTTTGGGCGTACCGTCCGCGCGTATCGTTGCGTTATTGCGAAAAAAGCCAAAAATATATGAAAAAGGGATCTTTTTTTCCCTGGGTTTCCTCTCTATCGGCCTAGATTAAGGTATTAATACTTGGTTCGGCAATTGCCATTGGCACTCCTGATTTTCTTCCGTTCCTCCACGTTTGGTTGGCATCATTTGCACTACAGTAAATTGGCTTATTGGGGCCGCGGCATTAGGGAGTTTCCCTTTTTTTACAGGTACGGCCAATGGTTTTTTGTTTTTAACCCGGGGCCCCTATTTTAAAAAAAAACTGCAAGCTTATTAGATTGCTGTTCTAAAAACTTATCGGGAAAGCCCAACCAACTTTCCCTTTATTATCCCCGCACTTTTAGGGCAAAAAAAATTTGCCCCCCCATTAAAAGGGGGTTTTCCTTTTACCGGGTCATTTGGGGGATCATTTTATTTTGCCTTTTTGGAAGGGCTTACATTACCGCAACCTAATGCCTGCACATCTCTCTCA
>Ga0163217_1055895_pt1 | contig 14523 bp, 6 predicted proteins | sample SynspAceP_FD_185933 | JGI IMG/M metagenome (GOLD analysis project Ga0163217, IMG submission 185933) | Saline lake microbial communities from Ace Lake in Antarctica - Synechococcus sp. Ace-P (PacBio error correction) | ecosystem: Environmental > Aquatic > Non-marine Saline and Alkaline > Saline ... | reverse complement strand
GGCACAATGGCAAATAAGTTCATCATCAATAAAGAAGGTAGCAAATTCAGGATTCGCTTTATTATACTGGGTGAGCATTAATGATTTGGTTGTTGCATTTCAATCTCGCTAACCAAAATGTTCTTGGAATTCCGCCAAGAAAAGATTATACAACTGCGATGATATCTTCGTGATATTTCATCGGTGACTTTTAAACTCACGTAACCATTTCGGACACACTTACGACAACCAATCGCGTAATATTGTGGTGGATGACCACTTCAGAAGCCTTGGCGCCCATTAGGGCAAAGTCGGTAACGCTTTATTTATGTTTAAGGATTGAACCAACTGGTTCGGGAAGGGGGGTTTAGAATTTTTCCGGCTACTGGAAATGATGCGACCTTTGTTCAATTATATTAAAAAAACACTAAAGACGATTGTTCAGGAATGCTGTCTTGTAACTTGGCCAGATAATCTTGATGTTGAGTCAAATACCAATCCGAATGCCACCAACAATCATATAGCGTGTCATTTGACCTGATTGCTGACGTGATAGATTAGTGGGGCATGTTCAAATAGTGCTCAAGACAAAAAGGTGACCCTGCACCAATATCCGAGCCATCTTAAATAGAAATTTCGGCCTTTAATTGCACAGGCATTTTGGGTGGAAATTTCCAGTATTTTTGGGCCGTTAACTCAGAAAGTGTCATCCAAAATCTAATGATGAATGTGCTCTTTCTGCTAAATTTTTTGTAATTTGAACGAAGTGAACAAATAGCCAAAGGCATGAATTGAGCTAATAACAACGAACGACCGCAAGGTCTCATTAATGAAATGACAAGGTTTTGAGTACAGAATGCCAGCGTAATACTCTTACGAGATGACTTGTTATAAGGTTGGGTGCTTACAGCGGAGTTTATCTTTTTTAAAAAAATTTGACTTTGGGAATATTTAGCGGTAGCTTAGATTGTACAATATTAACTTTGATTCAGTTTTTATACTTTATCCGGATGCTAATACACATGAAAAAAAGATTGCAAGCCTATCAGTTTGAGCTAACACCTAAGGTGCGCTGCTGCGCCCCATTAGGTTGTTATGGCAGGTTCCTCTGATTTCGTGTTTAACAAAGCGTTAGATTGCAAAATACCCGATATTAAAGCAGATTACCCAGTTTAAGTTTAGCTCACCAGATTAGCTTAAACCGCAATGAAGCAGGAGCTTCCATGGCTCAATTGCGGCACCTAGGCCAGGTGCTGCTACAGCAGTCAATTTAAGCACTGTAAAGCTGTTGCGGCAAGATAGCATAAGGCAAAACAGGACCAACTCAAGCTAAATTTGCTTGTGTGAGTTGTGGTTACACAACTAACGCTGAGTCCAATGCAGCTAACAATATTAAAGCGGCAGGACATGCCGTGTAGCGTGTCGCACGGATATTGCAGATCATCTGCTTAACATCCGTGGTGAAGACCCTCGGCGGTCTTGGAGAGGATGTGCTGTTCAGGACACCTCTTGTTGAAGCAACGAACCCAACCGAAGAGACAATTAACCATAATCCCATGGTTAGCTCCAGTAGTAATTCCTGGAGTGTCAATGAACAAACTATCTCGCATAATAATTTACTGATTTTAAAACTTGTTTTAGGGGTTCAAATGGTAAAAAAGGAAAAGAACAAAATTGATCAAATTCAACAAAAATCTTACAAGATTCCGTTGTTCTGCAGGCTGAACTTGAAGGCTGGAAAAACCGCAGGCAAAGCAACACGGACATACTCTACCAACATATTGATACGTATTTTCAGCGATTCAATGTTTCTAAATAAAGGCTCTTAATTCAAAATCATTTGGCTGTTTTTAGCGAATTAAGACAGGCTTGTTTCTGCTTTCGTGAAAACTTGAAAAAAACACCCCAACACTTAGCCACATTCTATCGTTAATTTACTATTTACAAATTGCGCTGAATCAAATGGTTAAAGTTATGAATAAGGCTGATGGAAATCTAAAATGACGGTGATTGTAACTATTGGGCTAACTGATACTCCATCAATTAGATTAAAAGGATTATATGTTACATCAAAAGCCTCAGGACGCTCAAGAAACAATCAATGAATGTTTGGTTTATAATGCATATGGAAAAAGTCGGCATAGCAGAAATGTTAGCCATCAATCAATCAAATCCCAGAGGTAGAAGAAACATATGAAACATTTAGGTTTATCTCTTACGATAAATCAGTATATCCAGCGGCGCCGCTTCACAATCACATCAGCTTGTGAAATTACCATTGCTTCTGCGGCCTAGCGAATGCATAGCCATGGCTGGATTTACATTACGATTAAGTTCCATATTCATATTACATTTATTGTAGTTGCATTACAATCCAGTTCTCGCAAAATATACCTAGACAGTGTTTATAGAAATCTTCACCGCTCGCTGCAATCGTTTAATTACATACCAGGAAATGGGGGGCCTCCAAAATCATTTCAGATTTACTCAATTATTAAACGAATCAACATTAGTTGGCTTGTGCGGTAATTTAATCAAAATCACGGAACGCTCAAAAAAAACGCGGAACTACTATTATGGGTCAAACGTCGGCTTCTGAGTATGTTGAAGAGGTGCTTTTCAAAGGGCCATTGGTATGAATCATCCAATTCATTAATTGGCATTCCTACAATCAAGATTTAGCTAATAATGGAATTGTATATAAGCCAACAAGTAAAGGTATGTTTATTAGATGTGAATCAGATGACAACCGATCACAATAAAAGCTTCGTTCAATCAGCCATCAATAAACGTAATTAAAACAAAAATTCGGGTTATTTAAAAAATTCAATACAAAAAGATGGTAACCCTATTATAAAGTTTGTAAAGCCCAAGCCAGCTCTAGATGGATGAGTGATCAATACGGAGGAGTGCTGGGAGCAATTTTTATCAATTAAAATTGGACTTATTGAAGCAACATAAAGATTTTAAAGGGTGGATTTCTAAAAATAGAATGAATTGAATTTGATAAGTTAAATATAGCTTAAAATTAACTTCTCATTAAATGCAGGTTACGATACCAGTAAAGCTTTAAGGGAAAACACCGCACAGAGAAATCAGAACTTAAACAAGTTGTTTGAGTGTTCAAAACAAAAGAATTTACAGGCTAAATTTAAATGCTGAAAATGGACCAGTAAATAAACTTTTATTTGACTATTTAAGTATGTTAATTTATTGAGACAGTACCAAGCTCGACCAGAAGAACAATATCAACAAAGTAAATATATCTATGCGAAGCATTTGCATAAACGCCGTCACAGAAGTAAATAATTTTAATCTTTTCATTAAAGGTTATCAGTCTGAAACGTCTAAGGATTGGTTTCGAATGTAACTCATTCAGAGAATATTGGAATCAGGATGGAAACATTCATTTTGTAATTGAAGGATTCAGCAAATTCTTTTTAAAAGCATGCATATTACAATATACCTGAAAGTAAGTAATTCGGGCTTTTTAACCACTTTGCTTCACAAAATGGGAATAAGGTTAGGCTAATGGATCGCTAGATTTTCAATTTCCAATGTGCTATTGAGCAAGGGAAAATGAAGGTTGAGCATAAAATTTATTAATTTAATTAGACACCTTCTACTTTTTCTACAAAAAGTGATGCTGGTAGATTCGAGACTAATATTAATAGAATTGGAAGCTCAGGGAAATTCATCGGCAAGCTCAATTTAGCCAAAAATGTAACTTTTTGATTTGGCCAATTCCAGGGAGATTGAAACAGCCTAAGAGATGAAGATAAGTAGTAAAAAAAATGATTATGGAAACCAAAGACTATTATCGATTATGCTATTAATGCATATTTATTACATTTAAATAAATTAAGGAAATAAACCAAAAAATAATTATTTTAAAAAAGATCTGAGATTGCAATTAGGTTAAGAGTATTGGGATTTAGTGATTTTCATATGCATCCGGACTATCAAGCAGCATTTCTCCTTAGTACTTTGAATTCGGATGTACATTCAAATTATCAAAGCATTTATTAGTTGTGAAAATGCATACTGTTATAGAACAGAAGTGGCGCTCAGTGGTAGAGCTTAAGAAGCGAAGAATGGTTAAATGTAACAGGTTTTTGCATTTAATTCTTCGGATAAAAGACAGTGTGCATCAAACTGTCAATACTATAAAGATTGCCAGATAACTCTGTTTAATGTGCTTCACTCGGTATCCCCCCCATTTTTTAGGCATCGACTAAAAGTAGAGTTAAGCGGCCATAGCCAACCGTGTGTATTGGTGTAATGCCGCCCAAGGCCATGTTTGGGCGTTTCATGATTATAGCGCCACATCCATTTTGTAGCATATTAGTTCTTACCTTCAATCTAAATCTTGCCAGTGATTATTGCCGATGTAGCCATTTCATTAAACGCACTGCGGTTTAAATCGTTTGTCAACATAAGCATTCTGTCTTGTGGTTTGCCTGGTTGGGATATAGCTGATGGGCAATTCCACCACCATTGCAGCCCAAGCTTGAAATCACACCGCTGATATACTCAGGACCGTTTTATTTCGCAGCGCAACGTGCTGCTTACCTTCCCATTCAATAATTAGATTTAATGCGCGCAATGACCTTTCAGAAGGGAGGGACAAGTCTACTTTCAATCCCCAATGATCCCGATTTTAAAATCGTCAATCACATTAAATAACCTAAAGCTCCTTGCCATCTTGTAGCTGATCATGCATGAATCCATTGACCATTACTTGGTTAATCTTACAAATCGTACAACCAATGCACTGGTTTTCTCTCGCTTTAGTCGCTTTCTTTTGGCTTGATTCGTAAATTCAACTCTAAATTCCCTGTAGATACGATAAACACGTTTATTGAATTCCATCAGTAGCCTTTGACGTTACGTAAATACCAAGAGCACAGTCCCCAAATCCCAGTTGCGATTGTTCTCAGTTGAGCTTGAGTAGCCAGTCACTGAATATGCTGTTCTCGGCATTTGAGCAATGGCTGGTAACCGATAGCAGAATCAGGCTAATGCGCTGAACGTTACTACAAGTCAAAACGTATGGATACAAGCTTTGTCCGTGACTGCTTTGAAGCCATCTCACGACGCAGGAGATGCTTTACACTTTTTTTGTGATAGCTTTCTTGCAGTATTCTCTGACTTTAACGCTCTTCGGCATACATCTTGTTAAGTCGCTGCATTCTTAAGCTCCCAGCTCTTTCATTTACGCGAACATCATTGGAACTTTCCATGCCACCATATTTGGCACCGCCACTTTATAAAAGGTGGCTGAACTTAATCCACTTCTCGACATAAACTCTGGAAAACAGCCAAGCCGCCTTTCAATACGTTTTAATGCTTCAATGATTGGACTGTCTGCTAAAAAATTTCGAATGCTTCATTTTGTTATTCCTATTTATAGCAAATTCTACTTTTAATCGGTACTTTTTGCAGGGGGATTAAAACCTTACTTCCAAAAAGAGTTAATGCAGGCACCTTAGGATATGTTCATAAAAATGCGGCATACAAAAATGCACAGGCACCCGTGCAACAAGGGAACGATTACGTATCGTGAATGGCTTGACCTCAGTAAAAGACGCCAGAAATACGCCTGATAGGGCTGTGCCTGGTAACTGGTAAGGCCGATTTGATTTTGTGGCAGGTAATAACAGCCATGTTAGCAAACGATTGTTAACGCAAGTCACGTATTACGATTAACGGCACAACTCGAGGGCAAAGGACACTGACTCTGTTATTCAAGCCATTACGCGTGAAATGATGAAGCTACATTTGAATTTAAGAAAACGTTAACTGGGATAGGAGGTATGGAAAATGGCCTAAAACATTGCAAAGCTTTACCATTGCTACGGATATGGCCAGTCTATTTTCTGCGACCACAAAGTCCATGGCAACGTGGAACTAATGAAAAATACGAATCGCCTGTGAGACAATACTTTCCGAAGGAAAACGCCATTAAATCATTTTACCAAAGATGATTTAGAGATAAAGTGGGTTTTAGAATTAAATGAACGTCCAGAAAAAACTTTAGACTATAAAAACCCCTCGCTGAGGTTAATATCAAACTATGTTGCCGTTGACCAGTTGGAAGTACTCAAGCGGCCTCCTTAAAATGTCTCTTTCCTCTGTTCACCGTCGGAGCGATGAGCTTTTAGCTGCCGTATTTCATCTAGTTCGTATCAATAAGCTTGTCGCTGGGTTGCCTGAATTATCATAATCTAGCAAACCCAAGATGTAGGCTTTTGGTTGTAACTTCCTAAAGCGATTTGGCAACATCGCTTAACTTGTCTTACGTTCTGTAACCTGTTTGACTGCTTCAACTTGAATTCATTTATAGCGCTTACCACTTCATTTTTTAAACCCTCTTTATATGTTGAAATTAATTGTAACGCTACTTAAAATGTTCTAGAATAACTAGGGGCTTGCCACAAGGCTGCTCTAGTACAGCACCTTAGTTTTATCCACCAAGTTTCCCCGTATTATTTGTTAAATGCGCATTACTTAAACACCAGGCATTAGCACATTCGTAGTCTGCACAATACGCCTAAAGCCTTTGTGATTGCCGCAACCGCACAAGTGGACTTAGATGTAATTCTGGCTTCATTTGCAGCACGCATTACCTCTACCTCTTCTATTGGTCTTTAATCACAGCTAAAAAACTTTGATGTCAAGGCCACTGTGTAAGAGTCCGAAATTTCATCGATACGAATACTGTAGTTTTTTTAACTTTCCCAATAAACTCCGCCAACAATTCTGCCCCAGCCTCGCCTGGAAATTGAATTTCAGCGTATCCCAGCTACAAGAATTTTGGTTATCAACAACATAAAGGTTATTAAAGAATGCGTTAGCATCCCAAATGGTGGTTTCTTGATTTACTTTGTTATTAGATGAATCCAACACGAGGTTTCTCCTTTTGTTTTACTGCAAATTCACTGACATAAAATAGTGCTTACGTTGATGTCGAATTGCTTTGAATGCGGCTTCTTCAATAGCTAATTTAGCCGCTCTAGGGCGAGTAAGGCTACTTTAGATGATGAATAAGGTCTGCCACCAATTTTGGATCTAAAACTTTCCATAGGCTTTATTGGCCAAAATATGACTTGTAAATACTCTTTAATAAACCCGATGTCATGTCCGACGGCTCTGGCTGTGAAATTGGTAGTAAATAAAACGCATTCTTGGACGAATAGGTGCTGGGGAACTATTCCAATAGTTACTGGTTTAGCAATCCATACAATCTTGCTTGCATCTAATTCAAAAATCAAGCGCTTCAGTCTTTTGAAACCGCTTAGCAAGAATGTGGCTCTAATAAATCATAAAGCACATTGATGGGGTTATATCTTGCACTACCGTCAGCTTTATCAATTTCATCAATGAGAATTATGGGGATTTGCCAAAACGGCACTAGATGCAAGGGCGTATTAGCGATAAAGCCAGGTTAGAGCCTTCTGACCACTGTAAGTTACACCACTCAAGCCAAAGGATGCGGTATGTGGCGAATGAAATATCAAAGGTTAAAGGTTAAGTGATACGATGTTGCCAGTTCACTGGCAAAATAAGTTTTACCTAAACCTGGATCCCCTGCCAATAAAATAGGCGGGACTTCAAAGGGAGATTAAGCCTAGCCAAAACCTCAAAAATTCGAGTTTTCGGTAGGAAAATTCAATGACCTCAAGCAATTGCGGGGAATCTCGGGGCGTAATGGATTGAGATCAATCTCTGCAGGATTGCCACGTTAAAATGCGCTCGGATTCCATAGTTTTTTTTAAGGGTGTGCCCAACACGACCTTTAAGATCGTCTGGCGTAACGTAATGCATATAAACGACTTTTAAACTGTTCAGGTATTTGCAATAGATGAATTAAATCGTTTTAACATGACAGCCCTAAGCCGTCATGCGGTTGTGACGGCTAATTAAATTAAAATAAATAGGATAGAAATACTAATACTTCGTATGAGAGATCGTCCCGTGAGCCGATGCGCTTGAGATCAAGCTTAAGGTCTTTTGGCTGGATGTTTTAATATAAAACTTGCATAAGTTGCATTATATGTTAAACTCATGCAATACGGTCAATAAAAACATAAAAAACAGTTACTTATAGAATAAATTCGTATTTATTTGGTTTATTTTAATGTATTTTAATAATCGGATAAAAATCTCATTTTCTAAGAAATATTCATATTGATAATAAATGGTCCCAGAAAATAGTTGCCCTGACGAATTATTAGTCAATTTTTAAAATGAAAAATATATTAAATCAGCCATAGTATGCTTAATAGTTTCTTAATAAAAAATCTTTATTTTGTTATGCAAATTTGAAATAACATCAATTTCGTTATATAAATAACCCTACTTTCTAGGGAGCGTGGATTTTACGAATGGCTATTGGAGCACTTTTAAATAATAAGATAATTGAATCCACAACTTGCTTAAGGCATAAAAAATTGTTGGTTTACTTTTGAGGACGTTTAAAATAGGAATATTATTTATTTGATTATTGTGGAGTTTAAAAATTGAGATGCTTGAAAATTTATCGATATGTAATTAAAGGTTTACAAAAAGTGGACAGACACCATTGAATAAAGTTGATGTTATTCTAAAAGCAGGAATTATTTCGGAATTTCGAAAGCTTTTGACGATGATACTAATTCTAAATGAATATTTCACTAAATCTTACAAAATTTAGCCTTTTTAAGCTAATGCAAACTACATTAGCAGCTTAAATTTGTATTATTTAGGTGGATTTTTTATCAGTTAAGATAATAAGCGGGAAATAATCACCTACTTTCCAGGCTAAAACTATTTGGGAAAATTAATCCACTTGGCTTTATGCGAAAAAGATAAAAAACATTTGGTGGCGGATCTAGGAAATTATTCTTAATAGCTGATTTCTGTTGGGCAATAAAAAGAATCGCACTGCTTTGAGGGTTTAAAATGGATTGGTGGCCAGAGCTGGAATTGACCAGTGACACGCGGATTTAAAAAGTAGCTGTTTTTTCACGTGTGAAGGTCTGCTAAAATAACGGCTCATCATCATTTAGTGAACTTTCTTACATTTAAACGGTACAACTTTTCAGTCAAATTTAATATGGAACGCTCAATGTCACTTTCTTTCTTAATTCAATTTTTTTAAAATCATAAACAAGTCAGCATCATTATAGTTTTACTTTTGTAAGCGCAACCTTCGCAAACGATGAGATTGATTCGCAATACTGAAAACAGTATCCTCGAAGCAAAAAAATCTTTATGGTTATGGCGTCGCTTGTACTGCCAAAAGACCTCTTGGATCAGATGAGTTGAGGGCAATTAGCGTGCCCATCATTACGCAAACTTATGGCGACGTTTACTATATTTAATGCACTACAAGGCAGGAGTATGGTTAGTTGATTCTTATGACAAGCGACTAAGATTGGCTTATCCACACAAGCCGATTTGGATGGGGATTGCAGAGATGGAAAAACTCACCTCCGGAGGCATGAATAATTCGCGATTTCTCAATTGACTTAGGGCCAACTGTCCGTTGGCAAACTGATGTTTGGAACTTTTAATGCCCAGTGGGGATTTGATGTGGTTAGCGCTAGTAATGGGCAAACAGTAGATTTGCAATATATAAAAGTTGTATACCGAGCAGTGACAACTTAAGTTAATGGGAAACTTTCGGATCACATGGAATGACCATAAAATAAATGATTACTTTATTTTGGCGTTGGCGCAAACGAAAAACTTCAGCCTTTCGGACCAGGCTTATTTCTGCTTGGATCAAGTACTGAGGTTAAGTAGGTATAAACGGAGATATTCTATTATAAGAGAGATCAATATCTTTTGTTTGAAACGTCTATAACAAGGCTAGGAGGACGAAACAAGCCAAACAAGCCCAATAGTTGAAAACACGTATTACACCTTTGTTGCCTAGTTGGCTTAATTCTATTGCCTTACTAAAATTACAACCTTCGTTTGGCTTTTTTTTGCGGTTATTACAAATCCTTTAATAAAAGGGTGTTTCAACCAAATAAAGCTCACATTAATGTGACTTATTTTATATGGGAGCACGAAACTGGGATTGAACCAGTCCACACGCCGTTTTAAATATGGAATATCTGCTTTTAAAAATCCTTAAAAAAATAGGTTACTTTAGCCTTTATTGGACTTAGTTAGCTAACTAATTATAATCAGATTTATGCTTGAATTAAAAAAGATATGTCCAGATGCTAAAATCTCAAAAAAGTTGCCGATTCGTTTATGACAGTTAGATTCAAAATTAGATAATACAGTTTTAAGTATTCTTCGAATCGGAACTGATTTTAACTGAAGTCCTGAATAGCTTCTTATATAAGCCATGACTTGCTTGCCAAAGGAAGATGGTGGGTGCTTATTTTGCTAATGCGTGAAGATTGATCTAACTTCAACCCCTTCAGAACTAGCAATGAAAGCTGATTTAAGTTAAGCCAAACAATTGAATGGGTTAATTAATCGATTTATTTAAAAGAGGGTTTAATTTTCGAATGTCAATGTGATATAGACAAAAGAAGTTATATGGTTGAAATTGAAGCAGCTTAGGCCATCTAAGCTTGATGAGTGATGCCGGGACTAATTATCTAAGAGTCAATAAACTAATGACCACAATAAGTAATGTTTGATAGGGAAGCAATTACTAGAGCCACTTACTGTTACTTAAAAAAAATAGTCATGTATTCGCAAGTAAAGTTTGAATCGAAAAAATATACACTTAAATTTTTTCATCCCTTTAGGAGGACTCAACGTCTTGAAAGTTAATTGTCGATTGCCATAAAAAAGGCCCTCAATTGATAAGCCTTATTAAAATATAAACAGTTTTAAATCGTACGTTTAGAGTGTGTTAAAGCCTAGTTTACTGCTGGCTTATATTCCAAAACATGTGAACGAGCTAACCATTTACCATTCTGGGGTTTGGCTTCAAGTATATTTTGTTGGTGATGCCGCCAAATGTAGGCGTTTCACCGTTAGTTTCTGCCCCTTGCGCACTCCATTTAGCAAACCTGAATTAAATCATTTTTCCAGAGCCACCCACCTCAATACCTCTAAGGTATGGTTGTGTTTAACTCCTCCATCAACAAAATCCTTTAAATAGATTTTCAATTAGCACGGACCTACTAAAAGTCTTTCCAATCCCTGCAGAAAGTATTGCATTTTCTGCGTTAGAGTAAGCTAAGGCTTCAGTGGTCACTTACTTATTAACGCTTTATTCCACTTCACTTTGAGCTTCAACTATCGCAGACGTGTCGGCCTACTGGCCTCCTCAAAAATGTTTACTACAAAGCGACTGTGAGTGTCGGTTGCTACATACAATGAAACCGCACGTAATAATTGAATTCATTTGACAATTACTCCATTAGACATAGTGGCCCCATGGCTTAATTTTAGGACCACAGGGCGTTAATATTGATTATCAGCAACTATTATAGTTAGTCGGCTAACTAAAGTCAACGCGATGCTTAAAGTCAGCTACTATTCAGACAATAAAAAAGCCAGAGGTTATCTGAGCTTTATTTTATTTGGGTGGGCCCGAACTGATTGAAACAGTGACACGGGCGGGATTCAAATTTATAAATTGATGTTTTATTAAGCGTTAAGGCGCCCCACACTCGTTATAGTCTCGCTAAAACGTGACAATTGTCACGTTTATATTCATTTCCAAAAACTAACGCTATTCATTTCTTTTGGATTAATTCTATGAACCCAAAATGACCGGTATTTTTTAAGCGTCAAGATATTTACCATTCCCAAGAGATTTTGCGGTTCTTTGTCGCTCTTCAATAGTGACCAGTCAGCGTCACCCATAAATTAATTTTTACTGGAGCTTTTTACACCTGAATAAAAGGCTCTTTGCTCTTCCCCATGACTGCCAGTTTGCAAAGACATTACGTTCTACGTATCTAAAAACCTCTTCGGTAGCCCGAACGGTTTATCTTACTCAAAAGTGTCTTTGGCATCCATCTTCTTTTCTGCCAACCCGCCTTTCATACAATACAGGAAATAGCCAGTTTTCAAGTTGCTGCAAAAATGGCACCGTGTTATTGGTTATACTATAATTAGCCAGAAACAGATTTGCAAGAAGTTCCCTCTTCGTACACCATCCGCATACCGTGTGTCATTAGTCGTAAAAACTATTCGATGCAACTAACTTTAGCAAATTGCGCTCTGGTATTGAACTGGGCTACAGTCAGCGCTAATACTCCTCCAATTGATTCACCGGACTAAAGTAAACTTGTTTTAAAGGCAAGTTTCTCTAAGAATTGCAATCACAGCATTTCGAAGTATGTTCATCATAATTTTGCACTTTTTTAATCTTATTAGAAAGGAATATTCCATGGCCTGGTAAAATCCAGTGCATAGACGGTGTGATTTTTAGCCAGTGCTGGAATGACCTTCTTGGAAGTAGTCTAATTGAGTCGAATTGTATGCATTAATATTAGCGGGCTGCCTGAAAACCTGCCTTTAAAAATATCTGAGCTTTGTTTTGCTATCAATTTGAATTTCTTAACACTTGTCCAAATTATTGGATAAAGTTTGCATTCTTAAACTCCTAGTTAAAGTTTTATTTATCATTGATATCTGTATATTGGTTGACTTTATGGTGCTTCAAACAAGTTGATTCCAGCAGCTTATTTACCAGCGGCGCTATTATCAAAATAGCTATAAATACAATTGGCCAAGCGATTAACAAATGATGAAAGCCAAATCCTGAATAAACTTGTCGTAAAGACATTGTGCGTGACGCGATAATTGATGGCGGATACAATCATGGATGTAAAAAATGGACAATGATTAATGCAAAGACATAAACGCGGTTACCTGAAATGGTTTTTTTTTTGCCCATGAGGCTGCCTTTCTTTTTTACCAATACGGTAATGTTTCAGATTCATGAAGGAACCTCCACTAGGGCCAATCACTGTCTAAAGTGGCTTATCCTTAAAAGATGGTTTTATAACTGTCAAGAACCTTCCATTTGTGGCATATGGCCCCCTAGATCATTTAGCGCCCAACCTGGGTGTGCAGAGTTGACTTTAATCTTGTGTGTCTTTTAAACGCATGTGCCAAATGTATTGTGTAAAGCATTCAAGGCAAGTTTTTGAAGCGTATTTGCGAATGGCCTTAGCCGGGTTTCAATTGGAGAGTTTTCCCATGTATGAAGTCGTTAATGATAACCAACGACAGCTAGAAAGGTTAACAATCCTGCCTGAGTCTGACCTCCTTAATTAAGGAAGTAATTTTTGTTGTAAGAGCAAACAACTGAGAAAAAGGTATCACTTGGAAAGTGTTTTGTAGAACAGATTGACTAACAGTGCTACCTCTCCGAATTTTCACCAATAAGCTCTTCTTGCAATCATGCGGCAGTTGTTAATTTAGAATGTCTAACTCACCATATTTCTTTTCGATATATTGATAACCAGCATCAGCGGAATTTTGTATCATTTTGCGTTATTAAGTATTGGCTTCTGCCATTGAATCCAGCGCCTGCAAGCTCTTTTTGCCGCAGCCTTCTCTTTATCTATATTCTCGGCACCTATAATTAGATTAATATTAATGCGGCCCTAGTGCTTTTGCCGTTTCAAAGCCAATCCCACGATTTCGCCTCCAGTAATTAATTGCAAACTTTGTTCATTTGTTTCCCTAAATTAGTTTGTCCATTAAATAAATAATATAATTACAGATTACATTATTATTTGTAATTTGCTAACTTTAACATATATATGTTAATCTGTGTTTTATATTAATAAGAATATTTGTGCAGGAGTGAAACAATGGCTGTGGTAGGGAAGACCGAGAACCATTCGATAAGACGAGGCTTAACAAGGCAATGTATGTCTTTTTGGGGAAAAGGGTTATGAAGGAACAAACAATTGGTGATCTAGTCAATTAATAGTAGAAAAGCACCTAGTATCTATGCAGCCTTTGGAAAAAGAGCAATATTTAAGCATGTTCGTTTCACATTATTTTACCTTATCGTTGCTATCGGACAGTTAGCTGTTTTTAAATACGCGCACCCAATATACAGGAGGCCGTTTAGAAAAAACCTTAAATGCGTGTGTGCGTTTATTTACTAGTAAAGACAATCCAAATACTATGTTTAATCATGACTTGCGGCAATTAATACCTCACCTGAAGCATGTGGGAGCATGTACAAGCATTGAGGACTTAAGAAAATACTACATGGACCAGCTTGCAAGCGAGATTCGAAAAGCTAATTAGATAATTCAGATAAAGGCCCTCGCCAGACCCTAATCACGGCAGACCTCATATTACTTACAATTATTCAGGGGATGGCTTTAAATGGCAAAAGGACTGGAGCAGTTAGGAGAGATTTAAGCAGCAAACATTCAGATAACAGAACAACTTCAAACATTAACCAGTATGGTGGATCAACTAATTAGTATTAACAAAAAAGCCCACATCACTTGAGCTTGATTGGGTGGCCCGAACTGGGAATTTGAACCAGTGAACGCTTGGATTTCAAAATGGAAGTTTCAGTTTTAAATTTAATTAAATCTAATAACT
>Ga0163217_1067268_pt1 | contig 14524 bp, 12 predicted proteins | sample SynspAceP_FD_185933 | JGI IMG/M metagenome (GOLD analysis project Ga0163217, IMG submission 185933) | Saline lake microbial communities from Ace Lake in Antarctica - Synechococcus sp. Ace-P (PacBio error correction) | ecosystem: Environmental > Aquatic > Non-marine Saline and Alkaline > Saline ... | reverse complement strand
AGCGATCGCCGAGAGAACCTCGAAAGAAGTGGCCTAAGCCCATCCGCTAAAGTCGCTAAAACAAAGCCTCGGGCCCTGTGCGGGGTTTTTTTGTTGGAGCAAAAGCATGGAGACTTTGTGACAGCTTGGGACGCGCTGCCACTCGCAGTTTTGATGGCTTGTTTCCAAGGACGACGCTACGGCGTCATCGCGGACGCGAACTGGGATGGCGGTTGACAGGTGGGGCTGTGGGCGGAAACCTCGGCGGGTCAGATTCATACAGCGCCAATTTCTATCGCGCTGAAGTTCAGGCCATATTGAATAGCCCTTGCGAAATGCCCACTGCAAAAGTTATCGCTTTTATCCTAAATATCCGAACCGATTCGCGCGCGAACCGTAAAGAGAGGGAAAGACCGGCAATCCGCCGGATGATGTTGGAGCTCAAATGCGCCTATGTTCTCATTTGTTCCGCAACGGCGATTCTAGCGCGGGCGGTCGCCGCGGCACCGGAAGCACAAGACAGTCCGAAAATACGCATCTGTGCGGCGCGCGCTCTATACGCCGAAATGATGTAGCTTCCGACGATTACGATCTCGCGTTCCTTCCGTCATCAGTTTCGATAATCTTGGCTGGCTATTTGACACTGTCAGGGACTAGCGCTGGCCTATCCTTGATCGACATTGGAACGGAGCCCCAAGGCCAGCCGCTGTTCACTCAAAGCCGGACCAACGCGTCGCTTTCGACTTTGGTTCGCGACAGCGAAGACCAGCCAACCCTGACTGGGTTCGGAAGATATTGGTGCAGCCTACTGACGGCGGGTTTCTACGCGCGTCTTATGGCCCGCTGGGCGTGAGGGTCGATGCGCGGAGGGTTGTGACGGTGGGAATGACCGGTTCAATTGCCGACTTGTAGTCGAAACCTATCTGCCATACGGATATTTGGTCGAGAACTAGCATCCAAGCCCGCCATTACGATCAGTTTGGGCTGATGAGACTACAATCAGTCCATTTACGGATTCCACGGCGCAGACAAGCCGCAGCGTCGGGGATTGCCCAAATATGATTTGGGTATTGGCTTCACCGTGCCTCCGTCAGATGCTTAGCTGGTACAAATCGATGATCGGCTGGCAATTAAACACGGCTTATCTTTTACGGAAAATATAGAGGTGGATTTTGCCGCAGTTCCGATATTGCAAGGCCCCCGATGGTGCGAAATTCTGTCATCTTCGCACTGGTGCGGGTTTCTAGGCGGTTCGGTTTATTGACGAGTGTTTGAAAACGCGACTTTTAAGGTGTCGGCACTGATGATCGCGGGCTGCACGTCCGAGGCGCGTATTCAAGGACCGAGACAGGCACGCTGGACTGACATTTGGACGATTCAATAGCATCACCGTCCTCCGCCGACATGGAAGACACAGGCTCAGCGTTATTTACGAACGCTTGGCTACCCGCACGCGCTGCGCCGAAAGCCGAGGGGTCGTTAAAGACTTTAAGGCTCATGACTTCTGACACGCCAATAATTTCAAACCCGACATTCAACTCATTACATCTATGAAGACGATCAGCAATGGAATGCCAGCGAGGAGGCTTTTCAAAGCGGGATCTTCCAAGATTCGGCCTACCGCGCCCACTCTTAATCGACGGGTAGAGCGCAGTGAAGATTTATGCCGATACGGTCGAGCCGATGATTACCGCTCGTTCGGATCCGTTCAGGGCTTGTTCCTAGCGCTTTAACGAGGTCCGTGGCCTAACTATCGTGTCAGAAATTTCTCTTTGGGCCACTGAACCGATCGCGACAGGGCGTTTCGTAAGCGGCCGCGCGTTGTAGGACGCCCTGATATGTCTGGCGGAACCCCGATACAGCCTCCCCGTCTTGTTCAAAGGTTGGAGTGCCGTGACGCAATAATCCAGTGCGACCGCATAGGTCCGGTGCGTCAAGCGTGTCGACAAACCAAATTACCATGCGGCGTACCAATTCGAACGCGCTGTGAACACAGCTCTGTCAGTTCGCGCAAGCCAGATACTGCGATGCGCCGCCGTCTCAGAACGATCTGCGTCGAATATGTATCCAGTCGCATGAACAATCGATCTCTTGACGAGCTCCAATGGTCTCTTTCGGTCCGAAGCGCGGATGATGAGTGAGACGAACCGCGGCGGCGTTTGCTGTAAGATCATCCATGCGGCGAATGGTGGACAGGGGAATTGTCATGCTTCATCGCGCGCGCCGTGCAGCGCTGAGCCGTAAATAATTTGATCGTTCGGCGCTCTAGCGGCGTATTTAACCTCGCGCAAATACAGAGGTGACGTTTCGCCCCGGACCCGATGCTCCACAGGACCAGCGTATTATCGCGAAAGAACAAGCCACAGTGGTAGCCCACGCCATATCGATCAGGGGTCACGCCGAGATCACGCTCATCCTCGTCAGCACGGATTGGCGCCGCGGCATAGGGCTAACGTTGACACTCCTCAGGCTGAGATGGCACCGCTCATACAATGAGCGAAGGATTGCGCAAAAATCGGGTCCGATCCGGCTTGTCACGAAGTGATATCGACACGAGCTCTGGCCAAACAGTGCCGCGTGGACGCGAATACTGTTCTCTCCGTCAATTCCCAATCGCGCGGCAAAGCATGGAGGATGGCATAGTCAGGCGTCTGACAATTCGGTTCAGCGAAGATCCTGATAACGCGTTTTAGATCGCGGCCGCGATAGCCGCCTGAGGCAAAATTCAGTTTGAACGCGGAGATGACGCGATTGACAGCGACCGCAAGCGACATTCACGTGACGCCATGTACAGAGACGCCAAGCAGTCGCGTTCGGCCTTTTCGACAGCTTTGCGAGATTGCCCAACTCGCGCATCCAGATCAACGAAGCAGGCCCGTGCCTTCACCCCGCGACTTGACTGCGTCCATAGCCTAGCAAAGCGAAGGCCAACGGACGGGTCCTTCCGCCCCAATCAGACAAGGCGACCTGCTCGACCCAATGTCGAGCAACGGCAGACAGTATCCGGTGGCGAGCATCACGCGTCACGGACGTGGCAGGTGTCAGTTGTATCGGTCACTCAAGAACGCAGATCGACAACGCGAAAAATCGTTGCACGTTTCGACGCTCAATCGCAAACAAATCGGCCGTAATGCCTATCGCCGTTCATCGCGAGGAAGCGAAGGATTTGTCAATCAATCCAGCGTCAGGATCCAATCGACCCGACGTGGGTAACGGGTCAGGGCTTCGTCTTGTCCCAAAACAACCGGGTGAGAAGCCATCATCAGCTGCGCATTTCTTCAGCTGAATAGCGGCATTCCGCACCAGTGAACAGGCGAAGCCGCGGGCAGGGCTGGCTGTATCTACCGTATAGGGCGCAACAATCGTTCCCTCGCGGATCTGTCGATGCAGCGATCTTTTCTTAAACAGGCATAGGGGCGTCGGTTTCCACGAGCTGAACAACAATGCTGTTGGCAAGAGACGACGCACCACGGCCGGTCGACCCAGGCAGGCTTTCCGTATTGCCTGCGCGCGTTTCAGGTACGCCCAAGAAATAGTGCCTTCATAAATCCGACGGCAGCGCGAAATCGCTTCGTTTAAGGCGCCCTCCCCGTTCACATCGATCCGCTGCTCACCTGAAGCCAACGCATCAACCGCTCTTGTTTTGAAGTCTCAATATTATCCGGCTCGTTGGCAAATGGCCGCTATCACAAAGCAATAAAAAGGCGAGCCGTCAGCGAGCGACAGAATGGACGACGAAAACCGCAAACATCGATGGGCGGACAAGGTTGCTGAGCGAAAAACCGGCTGAGAATACCCGTGAACACGGGATTGAACCAAGGCGAGACGCGCCGCTCAGGCCGTTTTAGAGGGCTGACACCGAGTCATTTTTTGCGGGTTTAGAGGCCCTTCTTGGCCATGAAGCATGCTCAATCATCCAACGACAGAGCTCACCAAAGCTCATGCCCCGATTACTGCACTTTCGGGCACCAAGGACGTCGGGGTCATTCCAGGCGAGTATAAGCTTCAAGCATAACAAATCCATGTTACCACGTCGGATTCAGTTGGGATTCTTCTGTCATTCGTATCGTTCAGACGAATCGTGTGCGGTCACACCACAGTAACCAAAAGCGCGTGCCGCAATCACGGGGCATTTTTAGCGCCTGAGCGTCACCGCTTCGGCCAGATCGACATCAACAAGTGGCCGAGCCTCCGGGTCCACATACTTCGCGTGCGAATCATACCAGTCGCCCTGCGGAACAATCTCAGTCACACCAGAGCGCCGGTCTCCAAGGACCGTCACCGTCAGCTCAGCCCGAATGAATGTTCGATGACGGGCTCATCGCCAATCACATCATCCGCATTTTCGCAGCAGCTCGCGTTTCATCGGTCACGATATAAACTGAGGTCGAGCTGCATGACCCATTGGGTTGACGGACCATAGGGGTTGTCGGCAACAGGCGCTTCGGCAATGAGCGCACGCGGCATTTCGTCTTGCCCCTGCGGCACGGTGATCGGCCGGACGAGAACCTCTTGGCGCGATCTATATTCATGGCGAGGCGGGATTGCCGCGACCCAGAGTGGGTGTAGGCATTTCTAATCGTCGAGGGATTCCTGACCTCTCCATCTTCACCAATTCCCCGTGCAACCCGTTAAAGACAACGTCCGGGCGCGCGCCAAAGATATCGGCCACCGTATCGGGATGCGCGTCAATTTCGGACGACGTCATAGCCTTCCGCGCGCAGAGCGTCGGCACAGGCCGGCCGCTAACCCGAAGGGGGGGGGCTTGGGAACTTCGCGTTCGGCGATATTCGCCCTTTAAAACGGCGACCTTCACGCGTGTCCAATCCGGCGCACTTCCCAATCCAAGGTAATGCCCTGCTGTCGCCAAAACCTTCGGCCGCGAACGCCTCGCCCAACCTTCAGATCAGCGGGCGGTGGATTGTCCGGCATTGATCATTTAAGTTACAGGCTGCTCGTCATCTGCGCGCCGCAACACGTGCCCGCGCATCCGCAGCGTCGAATGACTTCCACGCAGAATGGCCGTCTGGATTTTTGAATGTCGATTCCGCCGTCTTGACCGGAATCGGTTGGCGATCTTCCGCTCGCTGTGATGGCGTCATCGGCGCGCGGATAGCTTCGGCGCATCAGACTTGCGACAAAGTCGCAGACACGAAAATCAGATTCAATCGGGCGCTTGTGCTATGTTCGATAAGCTATACCCCATATCCTCAAACGCTATGGACGATGCGCGCCCCGCGGTGTCGTCAATACCACAAGGCCCACCAAGACATCTTGATTCTCTGACCATAACATCCGGCCATTTATTTGTGCGGGGATGCTCTCTCAGCCAATTGTGCATGGTCTGACGCGATATAGTTAGGAATTTTTTGAGCTCTTCCTGTCTCGCGTTCTGGAAAATTTTACGGCTTGCGTTGTCGAGGCGCGGACTTGGTGCCACACGCGGGTCGCTCAGCTGTCGCGTGCGCGCAGGACGATTAGTAGGCAGCGGACCATCGGTTTGCAACTCCGTTTCGGTCTCCGCACGAGATCGGGTAAGGTCTCCCGAATCGTTGCGATTGTGAATGAGTCACGGCCTTCATTATGCGCTCCCGGTGTACGGGTCGGATCTGGGTGTGTGACGTGTTAACTTAGAGCGTAATAGCCTCGAGAAAATTGCCCGATAAGACTTCCGGATGAGTGTGTCGGAGATCATAGAAGAGAGGAACAGGCCAGATTTGGCTTCATTTTCCTTAGGCATAAAGAAAGCATCTCGCTCGCTCGGGCTCGAAGCTGGTCTCGTTGCACATGCGTCTGATCTGTCCATCTGATGGGCGGCGGGTGTGACTGCGACACGTCTGCCTTATATGTAGCTCGAAATGGTGTAGGTTGCTCACCTCGAGGAGGAGAGTCATGTTCGCAGGCAAGACTGAGGAGGTGGTGTTGCGAGGCGCCGTCAGCCAACCCTCGCTCAGTTGGAACCAAGGACAGTTGGCTGGAGTTTGATTCGAGGGGAACGCGAGCTTAGTCGCCCGGCGCTCTCATAACGACAGATTTCTCACTCAATGAAATGATCGCTCAAGCTGTATTGCAAGTCTGAATTCGCGTCGGTGCTGAGATGGAGTGTGCTCTCGATTTAAGCGGTCAGCGAAGGTCGTTTCCGAGTGACAGCGTGTGAACGATGTTAGCCATTGGTGTCCCGCTTCGAAACGAAAGATGGATCGTCTGCTCAGTGGGAGGGACCCACAAATCAATTACTCTTGTGTCTCAACTCCTCTCTTCCGGGTGGCACTATAATCGTCGAGGCGACCAGAATTAACTGTGGTGTCTCGCAAGTGCGGTGTGATTGTAAACACAGGGTGTTAGGAAATCTTTTCAAATCATAGGCTGCTAATACTCAGTTTCAGTGAATAGCTCGTTTCCGCGTGCCATTGTGTCAATTCAATCTGACGGCATGAACCCGCCCGTTTTTGGGCTCGACTTACGGGCGGCTTGCTCGGAGAGCATCCCAGTGCTCCGCTGTATCTTTTCCGCGGATCGGTCAATTTTGCACATGTCGATAATCGGCCAGATTTGCTCTAATAATTTTCCTGTGGAGGTGATCTCTCGTCTCCCGATTTCATTCCGGGACGAGGCTGAGTGAAGGCGGCGTTTTGACGCCGAGCGCAAGAAGCTCTCTGAACCCCACCGACCGCGGCACGAACACTCGACCGCTTCATTCGCCCCTTATCGCGCACGCCGCTTTAATTCGCGTTATTGCGCGCGTCGCTTTAAGACCGGCTCGATCTCGCGGACAGGACATTTTGGTATGTTGACGCGGACGCGAAATGGACCAGGCACAGAGAGTGACGTTGTGACAAGCGCGGCTTGCTGCGTTCCTTGCCTGAAGTAGTCGTCGCGGACACTCGCGTACATTCTAGAAACGCGTTAACAAAACCTTTGGTTTGAGGCAATCGCGTACCGGGTTTTCCGCCGCTCAATGAGGATTCCCTTAATGTCTGAGGCGTCTCTCTCTGCGTATCATTTGCTGTCTTTTTGCGGCGCGCTTACCTGAGTGGTCGTTATTGGGTACTGTATGCGAGCCGGCGAATTCCGACCACACGACGCTGCGCCGATCAATGAGCTAGCACCGTTCAGGGTTGATCGGTACTTGGCAGTAATGGCAATGCGTCTCGACTGTGAGAAATGGTAAGGTTCTTCGAAGCGAAGGGTGTCGAAGGCGTCGCTGATCACAGCGCGCAGGACGTTATCAGTAGACCTGGCTGCTCTCTCGTGCTATGTCGCGTATAGTGGCTCCCCGGATAATCTCGCCCTCTCGTGAAATTCGACTCCCTGTCTGGTGACGACGTGGCGAGCCGTCTCGGTGATGAAACATAGATCTTCGCCAGTGATGACCCCGACATCGTCCTCATCCGCGTCCCAACCACATAATCTCGTTTTGGTCGGATGCTTAGTGGCGGTTGGCATCCATAGGGGCATTAATGATCCCCTCTCAGTGGTGTACGGTCCGATCAAGAGCCTCCCTCGGGCCTCTTGCTAGTGTCGAGACGCCGTGCCAATGATGGGTCGTTGTTGGTCGCGCCTCTTCTGCCCGTTCGAGCCGGTGTTGTGGTCCGTGCGCGCTCTGACAGCGACAGCTTGCACATGTGTCACCACGTCGTTGCCCGCGAATTCAGCTTTTAGTATAGATTTCTCGGCCGACTGTTCGCCAAACACCTCAAAGGGAATTGAGCGCAGACTCGTGGCTGTCCTTCGGACTCAGCTCTGGATTTAGTCTCGCGCCATTGAGTTGCGGAGCTTCATGACGGATTTTGGCACCCGCGCAAGGATCTGTCTGCTTTTCTGGCCAATGAAGATAGTCCGCGGCGAGGACGTTTTTAACGGCGGTCGCTTTTGATCGCTCGGCTTTCGTATCGGAGGGCGAACCTCCGTCTGAGCCCTGCATTGGATAGCTCGCACCCGAGGTTCAGCCATTTCACTTTCTCGTGCCTCGCTCCGCCAAATGCCACTCACCTTCAATCTCCGAACCGATACGTGCTAAAGGTGTCTGCGGCCCCCATAGTTTCAAAAGTCAATGTTAAGTCGACTGTTGGATTATTCTTCACAGGCATCGTATTATTTCGTGTCAAAATTTGGTGCAGCCGCAGGTGCAGAGATCTGCTTACCCGACGGCGGCACAATAGTCAGACGAGGAGCACGTGTTGCCGAAGTGGGCCCGATCGGGTATTTCGAGCGTCTTGGTTTGCGGGACGTTCGTTCTCGCGCCGCTGGTCAGCCAGTCCTGTAAGTGCTTTCAATCGCGTCCGGCAAGCGCTTTCACTCATTAGGCCTGGCCTTGTCTGTAATGCAGATGTCCGTGCTTTTCCGCCCAGGCATCACTGGCAACCGAATGGCGGCAGCGTTCAGCGCCCGCGCTATCTCGGTCTGATGATCCATCCATCGCAATTGGCGAGCGAATGAGGGATTGGAGGGTTCCCCGCCAATCAGTGTTTGGGCAATTTCAGAGGTGGTAGCGCGACGACGAAGCGCGGCGCTGGTGCCGATAGTTCATAGGTGCCTCTTCTCGGCGAGTTATGTTGGCCAATATCCGGTCCGAAGAAATATTGGTTGTTCCCTAGGCGTGAACTAGACATTTCGCCTTTCGCTGCGATAGGACACGCTGGGCGCACTCAGATGGACGGGCCGTGGTGTGTGTCCTGAAAGCTGGGGCGGTGACAGGTCGGAACCTTGTTGACTCCCGGTGGCCGTTTCTAATTTCCGCCGGTAAGGTGCCGCAACTGGTCATTCTCGCGTGAGCGAGCATGCGAATAGTAATGTTGGCCTCGAGGACTGCCGCCGACAATTGAGAAGGTTGAGTGTCCCATTCATCTTCGCTGGTCACGGCGTTCTTTCGGCGCCGAATTGAGGCGAGTTCAGCGTCTCTCTTCGCAAATGCAGATATTTCCCCCCAGGCGACTGACATGGGATATGCGCTCGTATGATGACTGGTAGAGGAGTAATATTGCGTGATAGTGAGTCCTTCACCAAGCCGTTGTGCTCAACGCGTGGTCGCCTTACTTTCGAGAACAGCCACGCTGAGGATTACGGCGTGGTCCCCGGAGCCGCCACCTGATTTTGCCTGGGTTCATGGTGTGGACAGCTATTTGGGGAATACCTAAACTTTTCTCTAGCTGCTCTTCGCTCAGTGCTCCACTCTCGGAAAAACTGGTGTGGAGGTAACCGCACAAAGTCGTGTACCTCACCCATCGACATTCGTGGCTTCAATCCGCATTAAAAGCCTTCGCTTGGCGAATGCCGTGAGGCCGGTGTTAAAGCGGCACCACCAATGCTGGATAGGACGTCGCGGAGAAATAGACGCGGCTTGATTCTCTATGATTCTCGGATCCGGCCTTTTTGATCTCGCTTGTTCTCCTCGGCATGTTTTGGGCGCCCGCGCAGCGGCCCGAGTCTCCAGTCAGCGTTTGCGCACTGCCTATTCCACTACTGCTCGTTCTATGGTCTTTCAGAAGCGGATTGCGCGGGCTAGAACATGATGTGTCCGCTCTCTGTCCGCACGTGTTGCGAAGCTCAGGAGCTCGCCGCGAAGCATTGGGATGTGCAGACGGCCACTCGCATCGCCCAGGGCGCGCCGTCGGGTGGTTGGATAGGCCCGTAAAAAGATCATGCCGGCTTAGTTCGCAAGGCCACGAGGCGGGAAGAGCAGAGCATTGATCGCGTACAGAATAAAGGGCTAGACGTTGCGGTTCGATGCCTTTGCTGGGGTGCCATGTTGAGATTAACGGAAGAGGACATTGAGTGATCGCGTGCATCCCAATCAGCGTCGCACGAAACCGCCTGCGTTGCCGCGAGTGTGCAGAGGCGTGATTGCATTCAGCCGTACCGCGCGTTATGAGGAGGAAAGCGGCGACAACTGGGAGAGAGCTGTGTGGTCGCTGGAGCAGAGGCAACAAAAAGTCGCGGGCTTGGAATCTATGGTGAAGTGGCTCGAAGGGCCATGCTCCCTCGAGGTTGGACAGCCGCATAAGATGAAGTTTCGCCGTAAATCGAGCGTGATTAACGTTTTCGAGACCTGCCTAGCGCATATTTAACGCCGCCTTCGCCGGTAGTGGACCACGTGTGTTTGCCCAGAAAAAGAATCTGACCGCGGCAATCGCTATTCCAAATGCGGTTGTCGTTTGGTAGAATTCGGATCGGTCGGGCGAAAGGAAAGCGTCGACGCGGACAAGACAATATGTTGGGTAGGCGCGAGATTAGGCGCCAAACCGCGCCCAGCGGTAGTGACGGGCCCAATCAATACATTTCAGCCAGGGCTCTAGCAACGAGACATGCCTTGGACAAGGATAAAGACTGCCGCAATAAGCGATCACGCCAGAAGTCAGCAGAGAATGAGCTGGACTCCAAGATCTGGACGTGCGTTGGTGGACGATTTGGGATTCTAGAACACGTCAGGATTCAAATGGCGGAATTAAAACAAGCCCGAGTATCTGACAGATTCAGGACGAAGGGCGGGGGACATCGGACCACGTTTGGCGGCAGAAAAGAGTGCTACGCGGGTCTAAAAATGATGAAAGCGAGGTTGTTTCTGAACCCTTGTGAGGCCCTGCGAGGGACCGACAGGGCTCCGTGACTTGAATGATGCCAACCACGGACAGCGGCTTTTCACTTCGTAGCAATCTCGATCTGTTGCAGCGCGGCCATGTGGACGCCAGCATTGGGCACCGATATAGCAGCGAGAACATAGCGCATCCCGGCGCGCGTCCCGTTAGTGGTTCTTTCGAATCACGTGACAACAAAAGACGGCACCGCAAACGCATGGCGAAGTGCGCGAGATTACCGTGCCGTAAGCACCGAAGCATAGTGACACCACGGGAGACAGATTAATACGTGAGCCGGTGACTATGGCTGCGGCGGTGAGCCCCGCCGCCATTAGATTAAGAATCAAACCGACATAGCAGCACGGCACGGAGGCACAACCATCAGGGTATCATGGTGGGTCGAAATGTGTGACGCACAATTCGGCGAGCATAAACCGGCTGCGACCGGTGAGGTCAGTGAGGGAGTTGCCGGGCGAGTGATCCTGCGTGAACTTTCTCTTGGTGCGGCCTCCTTCGCTCCGTTGCTGTAGGCGGGAGGGTCGTCCGCGGATGTCAACTCAGTCGCCATCGCCCAAGCTGCTCTGCTAACCTCTCTTGCGGTGACACGGGCCTCCCCCTGGACCCGCCTTCGAAAATTAGCAAACTGATACCAACTGCAACAGGCGGGAAGACACGAATGCGAATCGAGAATTCCGGAATAATCCGGATTGGCCAGCGCGCTTATGGTCGCGCAAAGGCGAGCGCCATCTTAAAAGCGTTCCTGATACCTTGAGTTGTTCGAAGTTGTCTCTGGCGCCAAAGTTGCGGCAAAGTCATTAGAGAAGTGGAGCCATGGTTGATGCTGGCGTCACCAGTCAGAGCATAGGCTTTCGGCGTTCGCTTCAGAGTGCTCCATAAGCGAGTTGTGATTACGCTTGCGTGATCATTTGCGCGACGCTTGGCTGCGTCTGCGAGTCAGGAAAAAAATATCTGTTGGTGAGCTACCCAAAGCCTGTTCAGTGGCGCCTCGCGTTGGGTGCTTTTGCTAGTGCTTGACGAAGGGCGGAACGCGTCCCCCGTCCCCGATGTTTCCATCCCGGTGCGCTAATTCCACGGGTACGAAGACAGAAAATAATCGCTTCACCGATTTGTGTTGGTTCATGCTCTGCCAATAGCCGGAGTACTAGGATACGGGGTCCGGCCGTTACAGCTGCGGGCGGGCGTTCTGCGCGTTGTGGGTAGCTTTCGTGGAAGGCCTTCGCTTCGTGAGGTACACATTAATCACAAGCCGTGGTACGCGCTGCGACCGCGTTGCGGGGTTCTATCAAGAGGGACCGACCAAGTGGCGCCAGGGACACCATGTAACCGAGCGCACGCGCTTCCGAGGACGGGCACAATGCGTCGGCCATTGCGCGCTTTTAGTTTTTGTCGGTGAGCGCTTCGCATATAAATATCAATCATTCCTACTGCTCAATGCACCCGATAGTCCAGCATGAGGTCGTTGAATTGCTTCTGAGCATATATCGCTGTCTATTGGATCCTGGGACCATAGGCGGAGCATTTCTATCAAGTGCCGTGGTGCGCGTATCCCATTGCGATTCGTGACCCGATGCGTCAAGCGCTGAGCGTTCTCAGGTAAGACTGCGCCATGGATGGGCCACGGAGACTGGATAGGATCCTGCTCACAGCTACTGTGGTAGGGCCCGATATGCCGCATAAGCTCAAGATCAAACCAATAGTGGTGTACCGTATGTGCTATCCGTATCGAAGATCAAGCCGCCGAGAACTCAAGTGAGTTGCCGCCGGTGCTATCTGTGCGTCTCGCTTGCCGACAGCGGGTTGTTAAGACATGCCCGATAGCGGCCGTCGTGGTCGATTTGCAATGGAATCTGTGTTGGTGCCCGTTATGGCGATGAACCTTCGGTCGGTGAATCTTCCATCCCGTTCGGTCGGCACCTGATTTCTGTCTGCCAGAAATTCGAATGTCGCACAATGGCATTCGGCACGCCAAGAGGCCTTGCCGGTCACATGTCTCGAGTCAATTCAAGATATAATGGTAGTCCCTCATTGCGTGTGCAGAACGGCGCGGGAAGGACGAGTCAGTCAATTTAGCGCCAATCATAGGGGCCTCTCATTCCAGCAGATTCACGCTTCATCGACTCTGTGACGCCCGCTTTTGCTTGAGCGCTATCTGGGTTCGCGCGCGCGGGAACGTCCCCTTCCGTCGTGCTGCCACGACACAGAGACTGTTCCGCGGTCGGGCACCGGAAATTTGCGCGCTTGCTGAGCTGCATTTCCCGATCGACCAATCTTCCAGATCAACAGAGTTGGAATTTTTAAAACGGATGACAATCTGAAAAGCGATGCATGTTTCTGTCATCGAGCGCCGTCGCAAGCTGGTGCCGCAGATCGTCGTGCCCGTGGACGTGGTCCGGTTTCAATATGTGATTAAACCACGCTAATTCGGCGTTGCTCGCTGTTGTTCTGCGGGTGTGTGAGGTTCGCCCCTGTCTAAGGGCCTTGCACAAAAAGACGATGCCCCTCGGAGTATCGGCAGGAAAGCCCAAGGATCTACGAAGACATTGCGCCCGTTGAATGTGGTGCCTCGATCAACGCGGTGGGACGTTCGGGCCATATAGACAGTAAGGTGCCTTGTTGCAAGCGATTCATAATTTGTCGGGCAGAATAGATGAATGCTAAACAACAGGCGCGTAGGGACACAACGCACAGAAGCAGAGACCAGCAGAGAGCAAAGAGAAATTTAGCGCGACAATGGCTGACTATGTTGATAGTGAGACGATGAGTTTTGAGTAATGTGCGGTGGTGCACAAGAGTGATTTTAAAGATCCCCCGCCTTACAGATTCATCGGGAGAACCGATTTGCCTGCGATGGCAAACAATCAAACGTCGGCGAATGCGGGCCATTTCGACATGTCCATTGCTCTTCATGAACAACTAGCGGCGCGAGCACCGCTGATTCGGACGTCGAGCCGGCAATCCCAGTTGTCCTTCATTGGCCCGAACAAATTGGAATTTTGCCGTTCGCCAAGCTTCACTGACCACACGATTCGATCGCTTTATTAATTTGGCTATGCTAGAGAATAGGGGCGAGAGGCGGGTCCATAATGAACAGCTGGTTCAATGCCTTCCCTTATATACCCTGGTTGAATCGATTGTGTGGGCTGGAGTGTGGGGCCATGGCGAAGAACGCGCTGCCCCGGCAAATTGGGAGGGTAGAATTTTCTTCTCGGGCAAACTAGTTTTACAGTTATGGAAGGACGAGGGTTTTACAATTCGTCAACCGGCCACGTGCCGCCTGCTAGGTTCCTTCCAACGATTACAGCTAGTGACGTGGGAGTTACGGCGGATGACTATTTTGCTCCGAGCGCGCCTGACGATGAGTAGGTTGGCCGCGCCAATGGCAAGTCTGAACTTATATAACAGGAAGGTGGTTTCGCTATCCCTGATAAAGGGTTGTCATCGGGATGGGAGCATCATATTTGATCCGAAGACGGACGGACATTGATCTGCGGATCCTGCGCCTTTTCCGGAGTCACCGGCGTCACCAATTTCGTCGCAAACAAAGTGCGTCAGGTGCAAATGTCAGCGTGAACCAAAATGACGCCCGCCGCCAGATTTGATATTCTGACGGGGATTAACCTCTTGCTGATCAAGGACTGCCTCAAGGCGCTCTGATCAGGCGAGCGGCAGGGATAGCGTCCCCCGCGACCACCGTACATGGTTTCTGGAGAACGAAAAGATAATCGTTATTATCTGCAAAATTGGGATCAAGCGGCGGACAATCCAGCAACCACCTGCCGAGCAGATCGATAGTAGCGTTACCTTGCCAGTCAGTCTCGTGATGCAGTTGAGTCGCTCACGCACTGGGAGCCGTCTACGGTTGCACCGCAATCGGGCAGGGGCGCTTCGGTTACCCAAAAACAGTTCCGTGGGTAAAAACTCTGGGATTTGCCCATGGATTTTCCCAGACC
>Ga0163217_1102117_pt1 | contig 14525 bp, 19 predicted proteins | sample SynspAceP_FD_185933 | JGI IMG/M metagenome (GOLD analysis project Ga0163217, IMG submission 185933) | Saline lake microbial communities from Ace Lake in Antarctica - Synechococcus sp. Ace-P (PacBio error correction) | ecosystem: Environmental > Aquatic > Non-marine Saline and Alkaline > Saline ... | reverse complement strand
TGCAGGCAAATATTTCACTTCGTTGCAGCGTGAGCCCTCAGCCACTAATGCGATCTGGTAGCTAGCCGGTCGCATAAGCATCGCAAAAAGGACTGTTGCGCGATAATCTGAGGCAAAGACGGCTGCGTGCTGGAGGCGTCTGTATCGGAACGGTGATGGATTGAGCTGGGACGATATCCGACGGGCAGGACGATGCGATTTCCCTGCATTACTGTGTCTGCAACAGTCGATGTGCCGGCCGAACAGCTTGCGCTGGATCAGGGGCGGATGCCAATGCGGCCAATGACCTGCTGGGCGACAATGTTTACGCGTCGTCAAAGTCACCTTGATCGGGCCGGAAGCAGTCTCGCACCTCTGTCGTGGACGCCGCAATGGCTGCTCAGGCGGGTACTAAATGCGGAACCGTTTTCAACAGCGCAGTTCGCGCGTCTTGAAAGGCGATTCCGGAGTGCACTTCTCTTTTGAGGGGGAGGTGGCATTCGCGGTCTATGGCGCTGCGGGCGACACGAATTTTGAGCGACGCTTAGCTCACCGACGCGCAGGACTGAACGCCTTGTCGTCGTTCCGGAAATGAGACCGGATTGTCCAGGACGGGGGGTCTGCTTACCAGCAGCGCGGGCCTCGTGCTCCGGACGACCGTATTGGACTATATCTGGACGCCCGGCGTGTTTTGGCGTGAACCTGACGGACGAGGGATGGAGCCGGGCTGCGTTGCCTTTGCATGGTTGAGAAAAAACGCGACGCGTTCCCACATGGCTTATTTGACTTCGGGCTTCAAGCCGACGGAACGTGACGCCTGCGGCCTGGCAGATTCGGATCTGAACCTGCGGGGGGGGGGCCTAATTTCCAGTTTCGATGCTGGGGTATTCGCGCCAACCGACTATGTCCCGGTGTGATTGGGTTGCGACTGCGAACGAGATCAAAAGCCGGGGACGTGTCCAAGCGGTTCAGACGTCTGCCATCTGCGCCGATCAGCGCGTCAGGGCGAGTCCTACCCAAGCATCAACGTGTCCGCATCGAGCGGCGAAGATATTGCGCCATCTTCGATAGGACGCTGTTCGGATGGTAGCGAAGGGGATGCTTATGTTGGGGGGTGCGAGACGCGATCGGCCTATATATCCTATTGCGACGAGATGGTATTCCGTCCTACTCCTTCGCAAAGTCGCGGTTTGGCGGGCTGGCGCTGGATGCGGCTCGAGAGCTGTATCAGGGGTCGATTGCAGGAAACCCATCAATGCCTTATGTGCGGCCTGGCACAGCCAGCGGGACATGGACGGAGTGACCTTCGAGAATGCACTGGACATTGGCCAACGGCATTATCATCCACGAGCCCTGAGCAGCGAGGAACGCTTGCAATCGATCAGGACTTCTTCCTTGTCGAAGGTATTTTAGCGGGAAAAATTGAACTTGCTGCACCCAGTATCCGTACGCGCCGGGCCGGGCAGCAGTGGGTTCTACCAGACGTCCGATTTACGTACCTCCTTGGTACAGCCATGGCAAGCTTCCTCAGGGCGCATGAGGGTCCTGACGTGACTATTACCGGCGACTTGCTTGGTCGACCCGGTTGGAAACCTTGGGCTCTCGGCAACATGGATGAAAAACGCGCCGTACGAAGGATGCAGTGCTCAACCTTTTACCGGTTTGTGGGATTGTTCATTGCAGCGCGGAGATTCGCACGTATGCTCGCTTTCTGAGGTGTGAAGACGGCCGGATGATGCTGTTCGAATGTATCGCGTCGGCACCATTGGCGGGCGGCCCTTTGCAAAAAGTCCGAATGATCGTGGCCTCTCCGCACAGCCCCGCCGTTGGGCTTACAATAACGGTTTTGGGTCCCTGGATATCAAACCTATGGAGTTGCGATTTCTTACGGTCGTTGATTCCCTTTCTGTCCGCGTTTTGGCGGTTTGCTGCAGGGTGATGATCCCGAATGGAACGGACTTTATATATTAGCGATGGTAGGTGGCTACGCCGTGGGCGCGCGCTGCGCTGGACAGATCGATTTTGCTCCCTTCTGCAGGGGGCCCAAACCCAAAATGACCATGTCGTCCAACCGAATTCCCAGGTTCCCGTCAGCCCCGGCCGATGGTCCTTGGTTGCGCCGTCTTGCTAGCGTTTTCTGGCGACGGCGGCTTATTCTACGCCAACATCATTGGCAGCCATTCGTTGACGGTCTTCGTTAGCGCATCGGCTCAGCGAGGTCAGGCGACAAGTCGGATCCGGGTAATATCTATGCGCGGCAATCGGGCTGCTGACGGCGGTATTCCGATCGGGCGGCCCTTGGAAATGCTGCTGTGGTTCTGTCTTGTCTTCTCATCGGCTTGATCTGCTCGATCAGCCTTCACACTTCAGAAGCTGTGGCGGTTCGCGCGGCGCACGGCTTTGCAGGGGCATCTTGGACAGGCACTGCTTCGCCGTGATTGCGCGCACCGCCAATCCGGACGGGACTTCGGGCATGCTGCTGTTGTGCGTTTGGACTGGAGGTGGGCCTTGGCGTCATGGTCTTTTGCGCATTGGCGCGATTTAGGCACCGCAGCCTTGTTTCTCGCGCTGCGCTGTTCCAAGCTGGTCGCTTGCAATGTTGGCCATTTCTGTAGCCTATCCGCTCGCGCGAAGAAAAATGTAGCGAAGGGGCGATCGTCTGGGGACGCTCGGCATTGAGCTTGGTGGCTATCTTTATCTTCCAGGCCGCAATATGGGGCTTCTGGCCTATATCATCGGGTCGCTCGATTACGGGATTGGACCGTTCGTACCGTTTCGACAGCGTTGGGTCTGGCGACCTGGGTTGCACTAATTGGGGCCGGCTATGGTTGATGATGTTGTGCCTGAAGTCGGCGTTCAAACTGTTATTGGCCTCATGGCATGACGACTCAATCGGGACGGGCGTGTTTCACTACTCAGCGCAAACCGGCGGCCTACATGATCGCGAATTGCGGACGGTATCACGTGGGGCTTCCGTGACGCCTACCTGCTCGGATGACAGCAGATTTCGACAAGGCGGACGCGGCATCGGCTTTTCGGCGGCTTTATCTCAAAGCTCGGTCTGGCATCGGGGCCATGGTCTGCGGGTTGGGTTTACTGGTGAGAGGGGAGGATTACCGGCCCTGGTACTTGCGGTCGCGGTCTCGCGATAGCGGATTTGGTCATGCGTGGCCGGCACGGACCAACTGGGACCACGCCCGCAAAGCAAAACGCCTGATTCCGATTCTGGGCAATGCACGGACTCGAAACTGGCTCTATGGACTGGGCCAGTTGCGCCTAAAACTAGGCACCATGATGTTTTCAAGGACACACCTCATGGCCTGGACTTTAGAGATATCTTGCCGACGCAGGCTTACATTGGTGGTCGCTGGATGTGACGCAGCGATGGACGGACGTTTGACGTCACCAATCCGGCAACGGGAGGTGATCGCGACGGTTGCTGATTGCGGCGCCGATGAAAACCGAGCACCGCGTCGCGGGGCTGCGGACGCGGCACAGGAAAGATGGAGGGTTGGGACCGCCAGTGACGTTTGCCAATGTTCTCAAGCGCTGGCGGATTTGTATGGTCGCGCAGGCTGACCGGCTTCGCACGAGTCCTGTAGTGCTGAAACCGGCAAGCCCCTGGCCGAGGCGCGCGGGCGAAATCCTGTAAGGCGCATCCTATTGGAATTGTTCGCCGAAGAAAGCCCGACGCAATTTAATGGGGATGTCCATTCCGGGCCGGCGGCCGACAAGCGGATCGTCGTGATCCGCCAGCTGTCGAGCGTCTGCGCCGCGATTCACGCGTGAACTTTCCCACGCATGCTGGCCCGGCAACGGCCGCAGCAGGCGGCTCGCCGGACAGGATGCACCATGGTCGCAAAACCGGCGGAGGATACACCCTGTCGCCCTGGTGTGATGCAGAATTGGCGGGCAAGCCGGGCATTCCTGATTGGCGTGTTCAACGTCGTACCAACGTTCCCGCCCGGCGGATGTTGGCAGCGTCCTGACGTCTAGTAAAACAGGTCCGCAAGATCAGTTTACAGGGTCGACCGGATAATCGGCGGCTTGTTGCTCGAACAAGCCGCAGGAACGATCAAAGGAAGGTCTCGAATGGGCTCTGGCGGCAATGCGCCTATTCAATCGTGTTTGGGACGATGCGACCTCGACGCAGCGGCGATGGCCTATGGGCTTCAAAGTTGCGCAATGCCGGACAGACCTGGTTTGCGCCAATACGTATTTTCGTCCATTCGAAGATCATGGATGCGTTTGAGAAAAAGTTGCTTGAGCGAGTCGCAAAACTGAAGTTGCAGGCGCGGTGACGTCGAAGGCGCAGAAAATCGTCACTGATTTCAAATTGAGGACGCAGTCAAAAGGTTGAACGGCCCTCGTCAGCGCGGCCAAAAGCGCGGGGGTCGGCTTGTGACCGGTGGCCAGAGAAACGAAGGCAGGAAAGCTATTTTCCAGAGCGACGATCATGTCGAGGTGACCACCATCCATGGATATCGCGCGCAAGGAAATCTTCGGGGCGGGTGGCTTGCGATGATTGCCATTTGACAATGAGGAGAACGTACGTGGCACATGGCGAACGATACGACCCTACGGGCTTGCCCGCCTATGCCTTGATACGGCGCGACCTGGCGGCGTGTGAGTTGCCAGACGCGCTCTCTCTCGCAGCCTCGGATTGGGAATGGTCCTTGGCATCAACGAGGTGTATTTCAAGTGCTGCCGCGCTTTTGGCAGGGTTAAGAATCGGGCATGGGTCGCCGAAGGCTCCCGCCATATTGCAATCGATGGACTAATCTGGAACTCAAATATATCATGATGGGAGCCTCGGCGCTTAACCGCCGGCCAAATGAATGACAAATCAGGAACTTTTGGTCGAAACGTGATGCCGCTGTACCGCGGGGGTATGGCAGCATTGCATCAGTCTTTGCCGTTCGTGCACTGAATGGCCGGAAATCTGGGACGGTGAGGTCGTCGATATATCCGATTCGCGTCGTCTGGTATCGCATAGTGACGCTAATACCGGCACAACCATATACGTGATAAAGCACGCGGTCGGCGGTCCCAGTTGGAATTCTCGCACGTCTTGTTTCATGGTCACGCCGTACTCGAAATTCATTACGTTAGCTGGAAAAAACTCAGCGCTCTGGCCACGCTGTGTCGCCCGAGAATGGCAATCTCCTTTGACAACCGGCCGCTGAAGCGGTCGAGAAACGCCGATCAAGATTGCCGCGCGTGCACCGAGCGTCCCGGCATTATCGCATTTCGAGCGGCTTCATGTCGCCGATGATGACGTGCGACTGACGGGTAAGAAGTAGCTCCTTACAAGGTCGGTTTCGGTCCGTTCCCGGGGGATGTCGGCATGTCCCGTTTCCCGCACGTATCTCGGCATTTCGGAAGCAGATTCGCTCAAAGGCCTGGAGCCCTATTTAACGTCTGACGGAGGCTGCCCGTGCTGGCTGGCCATCATCAATCGAGCCGGTGCAGGGGGAGGTGGTTTTATGGCCGGCGACTCCATCCTTTTTGTACAGACCTGCGTTGCTTATCTGTTGACACGCACGGCATTCTGCTTCATCGTGGCGATTGAAATCCAAGTCGGGGATTGCGCGGAAACCGGAAAAATTTCGCGGACCGAATCCGCGCGGAAAATTCGAGCCCGACCTGATGAACGATCGCAAAGCTGGCGGGCGGTCGACTGCCAATCTCTGGCGTCATTGCAAAGCCGAATCATGGACGCCCCTGCCCCGGCGGGCTAGGTGGAACCTATGGCGGTTCACCATCGGATGCGCCGACGGTTCGCGGTTCTCGAAGTGATCGAAAGGAAACCTGTGCGAGGCGAGCGATGTGAAATTGGGCGAGAGGATTGTCGCGTCGGTGCGAAGGCGCTGCGTCAGCTCTGGATCGGCGGCATAGGCGAAATCGAACGCTTGGCGCCATGACTGGCAATGGACTGATCCACGACGGCGGACGGCATTCATGCGGACGTATCGGGACCAAGCGCATCGTGTCAGCGGGCCGCGAACAGTGAGTTGTTGTTCATTTCCTGCGGCGTACGCCCAACGTCATTCGTTTCCTGTCGCCATTGACGATTCCGTTCGAGTTCTTGATGAGGGCTGGATATTCTTGCTGAATGTTGTCAGGGAACGCGGTGAATTCGGTTAAATTCGAAACCATTACAAATTGTGCCTGCACTCGATTTGTATCAGAGGGTCGGGAGTGTCGAGTCTCTCCAACCGGCACAATAAACAAGGACTTGGCGTGTTCTTGTTCCTCAAACCAAGCTTGGATTACCTCTGGGGTTCCATTTGAGGGTTCCAGTTTACAAAAGTTTGTGATTTTTCGGCCAGACAGGAGATGGCTCCGAGCGCTCGAGGAGCACGGGGGTTCTTCCCGAGGAATTCTGCCGATGAGTCGCCGCACGTGGGAGCTAATTACTTCGTCTCAACGAAATAGCCGGTACGAACCAGAGCAACTGCCGCCCCATTCATCTTTTATGTGGATTGGGTGGCTATCAACGCTGCCGCCTGAATTTTCTATATGCTTTAAGTGGGCATGGTAAATATGACCGGATTGCACCGAGCTAGTTTTCCGCGCAACGGACATTGCGCGACGGTCGAGACCGAGCTCTGGCTGAAGGCGGCGGCGGGCGATGTACGCTTCGGGCAAGCTGCGGTTTGCGACACCTTGAACAGGCGCCTTGTGGGCTAAGTTCTTACAGCGTATCTGGGTGTTAAAGGCGTATTGGTAAACGTGCCCGTTGCATTGCGAATCAACGCGGTAGGAGCGATGATCATTTTCGATCTGTATTCCATGCATTTGCAGCGCAATGTTCCCGTCCTGTGGCTGCGCAGAGAATAGGGTTCGATGCGCCGTGGTCGTCCTTGATAATCCAATTCCACCAAGGAGGCGGTTGGACCCGCAGCGAAACGAATTGAATTTCCAACTAGGGACTGCGAATTGACCCGAACACTGGTAGACGAAGGTTCGCGTTTGGCGAAGGAACACTCGCCCGCGCTAAATGACATTAGGCCGGCCGGGGCTACAGGGCACGAAGGCGCCTGCGAGCAGTCGAAAAATGTGCAAATTTCGTCCCAAAAGCATCTCGTAGCGGCAATGTGAAGTTGGTGCGCCAGCATTGTTTTTGCCAGAGGTTTTCTAGTCGCCTCGATGCGGCTCCAGATCGGTCAGAGCACCGGCACGGGCAATACTTTGAATTCACATTTTTGGCGCAGCACATCCCGCATCACGGGCGGGAATGCGGACGGGATTCGCGTTTCGGAAGAGGTTGTGATGACATCGTAGGAGATCGCGGGAGGACGCGTACGTCAGCGAGGCACGCCATTTCCCGAATAGCTCCTCGTAAGCGTATACGCTGAGAGAACATCCATCCCATCGTCGGGGACGTCTGAGAAGGGGTGAAAAACGCTTCGCGTACCGGCGCGAGGACGATGCGTTTCATCGCGGTGAGGGGTCGAGCTTGATGCGTGAGGGTCGCGGCTGGCGACGGGACCACGGTAACTGACCTTTCCTGGAAGGACACGGTTTCACGCGGATTGCGTATGATGTCGAAGCTCTGCAGGTTTTCCGGAACTTCTATGCCTGTGCGCTCATAAATCCATTCGCAATTTCGCGGAGGTGGTTTTCAGGAATTCTCGTCAAGGGCGAAGCATCTTTAAGCGTGAATCAGATCTTCGGAGAACCGATTAGGTTTCAAAGAAGCACTTTTTCAACACGTGCTCGCCTTTAAACAGCAGTTATCGCGTAGGCGCCGGGTGTGCACTTATGCGCGAGGATCCAACCCAGACGTAGTCTTTCTCGACGACGTTTCGGAGTAAGCGACATGCGGGACGGCTGTATCGAGAATTTCACGCGTCGATCTCGTGCCTCAGCGCTTTTTCAGCGGCGCAGGAACATAGCTGCCATTGGGTCGTAAGTTTAGTGGCCAATTCCAGCGAGGGATCATTTCGCCGTCCTTTGCTCAGGTGCCGCGCAGGCTTGGGCGAGTTGTTCTTCTCCGCCTTGTATTTCTGGCAGTATCCGAGGGCGATTGTAACACCGCACGTTGCCTACGCAACCGTAGTCGATCAGGAACTATCGTTGCGGTCAGTTGCGCTTCGCAATATTCTCCCCAAGCGCAGTCAGGCAACGTGCTGAATGCCCCTCTATGTCCAGGGTCGTCGAGGCATGTCGATCTGAGGTGTCTTTCTGCTCAAATCGACACATGATACTTTAGCGCTACCTTCGCCAGGACACTCTAGTGCCACAAAGAGTTTTCCAGTCCTGACTGTTTGAGGTGTAAAGATCGTCCGTGTCGCTTTTGCCGATTTTCTGGTCGAATGGGCTCTTTGTGCTGTGATTACGACCCGATGTCGTTGAGGTTGTTCAGTGAGATCCCATTCAGCTGACCGTTGCGTACGGATATAGGCGGGGCGCAACAGGGCTGGGACACCGAAACAAGGGATCTCAGAGAACATGTTCGCTCCCCAATGAATCGAGGGCCGTGGCACGTAAAGCGCGTTGACTCGCCGGAGCCAGCTTGTGCCGATTCCCGTGCCCAGAGTCTTTTTGGCGGGCACATCGCGGTCGATTCCGGGGAATTCGAACGGCGTGTCGATTTGAATTACGTCGCCTTGCTGTTGCGATTTAGTTTCGCCACGTTGCTGTCGGCCTTTTGGAATCGAAGCTATTAGTATTTTTCATATGCCATAATTCGTCGATCAATATGATTACTACATACAAATATACTAATTCCCTGTTTGGAACGTTATATATATTTTGCGTAGATCCCTTTGAGGAATTACGGCAAAACAAAAGTTACTGTTCGGTATGGCCTGATCGAAGCCTGACCGTTGGTTAAACTTTCGGCCGGAACTATGATTGGAAGTGTATGTTTGCGGGGGGCTTCCTCGATCCGTCTGAAACTTTGCTCTCGCGCCATTGCCCATACGCGTCTCAGGCAACTTTACGGGGTGCTTGGAACACTTCGCGCGCACCTTTCGCCAAGCGTCGTCCGGTCTTATACCCGGTGAGGTCAGGAACCTGCTTGCTTGTTATCAATACTGGACGATTATTCTCTCCACTGTTGATTGTACGGCTGTTTGAATCACCCTGTTCAGGATTTGCGAAGCTTTCCGGGATCGCTGTCACTCGCCCGCACAGGAAAGGCCTCAGCATAGCGCGCGGCACAGTGCTGAGGCCGAAACGTCCGGCTCCATGGATTCGGGAATGAATTACGCGCATAGTCTCAGATCCGCCGCTTAGGCAGCGGATCGCCAGGGACGGCGAGTTCTGCGGGCGTTTCCGGTCCGGGAAGCGGCGACGATCTCACACTGGAGCCTGGTATTCATTTCCCGCGAAATAAGCGGCTTGAAAACTGGACTTCTGTCGGCTTTTGATAAAGACGAGGACGGACTATGAGAAATCGAGATTTAGAAGCCGCGATCTCGCCGATCCTGAAGCGGCGAGGCGGCGAGGTGTGGCATGTAGCTGACCTTTTGCGCGAGCATGGGATAGCATGCCACGTTTCTACAGCTGATTGGACGGGCTCTCCCGCGCAAGCGCATTATGAGATCTGTTGACTGGTAATCATCCATTTTTTTAGCGGGCACGAGTTTTCTCTGAGACTTTCACGCGCAGTTTCAGTTTCATGGCGGGGGGTTATTCCGCCGATGCCCATAGTTTCGGGCGTCATTGTTGTAAGATTGGGTGGTTGCTCCTCCCAGACGGCATCGAATTGTGCCAAAAAGGTAGTTTTGAGAAAGAAGGCCACTAAAGAGGAGGGCGGCGAGATGAAAGAGACATGATTGGGTGGATTGGCAAAGGCTGTGTTCAACTCCAATGTGCATACAATGGAACGGGTTGAGCTGGGATACCGCAAGAGCTAACGCGGATGCAGTTCAAAGATTTATGGCAGACGAGGCACTCAGTGGTGTTCATGGAGGTTGTGGAAGCGCGCACTACTGGGCGTTGATGATCTGTCACGCTGGGCCACGACGTTAGTTGATCGCACCGCAAGTATGTCCGACCTTTTGTTCAAAACAGTCAGAAGATGACTCTGCCGATGCGAGGCGATTTGTGGATGCCGTCCGCAAACGTCGGAGGAATGCGTATTCGTGGCGCCAAAGTCGGAGAAGCAGCAGGCTAAAGCGGCGATGTTCGCGCCGCCGAGCGCTTGGTTCATCAGCGTACTGAGTCGGTGAACGCAGCTGCGCGCGATGCTCTATGTGAATTTTGGGTATGCCTCAAAATAAGGACTGATCGGGCAATTATCAAACGAATTGAGGCGCTTCTGGGAGGGATTCCGAACTGCGATCTGCCCGCGCGGTGGGTCCGCTGCCGAATGCCAGGATATAGTTGAACAAAATCTCTGGAACCACACGATTCCGGAATCGATGCTTAAAACAAGGGACGCTAAAGAGAGATGGCGGCACCGCCGCCACTCTGCCCGAACTACAAACGATGCAGGGGGTCGGTTCCGATAACGGCGCTGGCTGGAAGGCATTTGCGCTCACGATGCAAAACTTCAAATGCGGTCGCGACTTTTTGCCGCATCGGCTAGGCTTGTTGCCAGGCAGCATTCGATTCTGGCGCGGCAAGGAGCTTGTGGCGCGTCTCCAAAAGCCGGTCAAGCGATATCGACGTCTGTTTATTATCGAGCCAATGTCACGGCTGACTGCGGTGGGTCGCAAAACGATTATCGATAGGATCGTGGTGGCGCGGATGTTGGCAAGGAAAAGCCACGCATGTTGGTGGCAATGTGCGTTGGCAAACAATTGAGCTGGTCCTGTTTCCTGCACAAGGTTTCGGCCTTTCGCTAGGTTATATCCGGGTTGTGGGATTTCAGCCGCTCTTTTCTGTTATGCTGCCATACGTTTCATATAGCTTGCTTTGGTGTGGCTTTGCAAGGGGCCGAGTTGGCCCGTTCGCGATCGATAAGAAAGTTCATCCAGATCATCGACTACGCGCTGGCAGCAAGCCGTCGGCGTGTCGCTGTAGCTAGGACAGCTCGTATGTTGAGAGATCGCCACAGTCGTTCGATGAAAGATTTGGCCAGGTAGCGCCGCCGCGCCCATCCATGCTGACGGTCGCCACGTTCCTGGGCGTCGGTACAGCGCCGTGATCCAGTCGGACCCTGTGAAACTGGCTTCCTTGAGGTCCGATATTCATTATCTCCGCGGGGGCCCCCCCATAATTTTTTTTTTTTTTTTTTTTTTTTTTTTTTTTTTTTCCGGGGGGGGATTATTTGGCTCTTGCAAGGCCTCGACACAGAATCCGCATGCATCGTATTGAGACACGCCACGACAGCACCTTTCTGGTGGCCAGTCCCATGATGGCCGGACCAGATAGGAAGATAACCCCGGACTGACTGGAATGAACGTTGATGTCAGAACACAGACCTGGTTCCGACGGGCTGATCTCCATCCCTCAACAGTAGGGAAGACGGGATGGCCGGATGCGGGTGGCGTCTTTGGGTCGGTTATTACAGCTCCCAACCCCATCAGCGCATTCAGGCGCGACACGGTGACGCCCGACCTTGATCCCATCGGTTGCCAGAGAGACCGCGATCTGGCGGCTGCCGAAAGAACGGATATTTTCGTGAACAGCTTGTCGATCACTTTCATCAGGCCGGTGTTTCAGCACTGGCCGGGAGAGGGACGAATTAGTAACCAAGCGTCGATCTGCTTGATGTTCAACGCCCGGCAGCTGCGCACTGAGGGATCAGTTATCGGGTGACTCTGGAATGTGATCAGGTTCTGCGGTCGCCGGGGTATAGCTTTGAGCCCTATTGGGGCTTAAAAAATCGTTCTCGACCGCAGCCTCCCGATCTTGGCATGTTGAAAGCTCTTTGACCTCGGCCTCCCGGTCGTTTCCATTGCCGCCCGCCTTGGCAAAAAACACGTCAGCCATACGCCTTTCAAACAGCTTGCTTCTTCAGAGGGGCATACCTTGTGTCGGCAGACCATTGTGCTTCGCCGCAAATCTCCTGGATACGATGCGATCTCCCGCAATGCCTCAAGCGCACCTGCCGCCTTGAAATGTCTGTCGGTGACTTTCGTCTTCTTGTCCATCCTTGGTATCCCTTGCTCGTTCGGAATATACAGCTTAGCAGCTGTCAGTTTTCTGGGACAGCTCACAGATGGCACGAGGAATCTGGGCCTGATGCTGACAAAGAACCGAGAAACGTATAGGATCCGGCGCAGGCGATGCGGATTTTTCATACATGTGCGGCCCGATCGACCTGACTTCGGTGATGGGGTGTTGAAGGAGGCGACCGACCCGAAATGGCGCGCAATGATCGAAAGATCTGGATGCGGGAAAACAACTATGGAGTCGAGCAACAAAGCTCGTTTGTAAGATTTGGACTTGTCGCAGATCACTTCATACCGGCCAGCGGATCCTGAAAGCGCTGCCAATAGGCCTGACAGAGACCGCAACTCGAATCACGCGTTTCAAAAAGGAAGAAACCCTTCTTGCATCACGGACGGCAACACGAGTCCGATAGCCACACGCGTGGCGGATCCTTCCCTCCTCGATTGTGTTCCAGTATGAAACTGGTGCGAGGGCCATTCGTGGCGGAACCGTCCGATGTAGCGTTCGACATAAGGCGTTTGCCTAGTGGCTTGCCGGGCTGAGAATTAGAACAGGTGCCAGATTGCCGCGCTTCTGCGCCACAATGGTTTGACAGGTTTCCCGCTTTGATGTATTCAGGACCATATGTCGCCGTATTCCCATCGGTTTTTCGCGCCACTCGATGATCTGGTTGAGGCGTGCGGGACAACGGCGCGCAGTAGTCCGAGAAGTCGACCTCGAATGCCAGCCCTCGCGATCGTGAGGTTGATCAAGCACGTTCTAGATGTCCTGAAACGAGCGCCGGTCGGACGAGCTGTCTGCCATGAAGTCCATAGCCCATCTCTGTTCGGACTTTCCGGCAACGGCCTAGGCGGTTCGGATTGTTCTCGGTGACAGCCGCTTCTACGGCTTGAATTGCGCGTGGTTCAGTTCCATGTCGCAATAGATGCGGCGGGAATCCGTTTGTGTTCCAGGCAAAGGCCTTTCACATTTGCTGCAGCAACAAATTGCACAGGCGAAGCCCAGCGCGCGTCTTGTTCGGAGCCGCCAGCCTGACTAACCAATTGCCGCGATTCGGGCTTTCTGAGATCCGACAGCTTCAGCTTATAGCGGTTAGCAGGTGTTCACTGATGTGCTGAAGGCACGGCACGCCCGCGGGTCACATCACTGATCCTTTCGGTTCCGGAACCAGGCCTACCTTGGCCATCTCTCGTCGTGAGATGGCCTGGCTACTGTTTTTCAAAGGGCATCCTTCGAGCAAGTCTGCATTCTGCATCGCCATGTTCGATATCTTCTTGGAGCCGCCGGTTTCCTCGGCCGTCGCCTTCAATATCCGAAAGCATCGTCGCATCATCCCGCCATATTTGCTATCGCCAGTAATGGCAATGGACGGGCTCTCCCTCATATCTGCGGAGGGGGCAGCCTCAAACAGTGATAGGAGATGAGGATAGACGTATCTTGCATTCATGAGTAGATTTGGCGAACCAAATGGTTCTTTTCAGCTACATGGGCGATGAATTGGCTGACGGTGTCATTGGGATATCGCAGCGACTTGGGCCTGAACCGAACTTCTCGAAGGAGATTTGCGCAGACAATACCTGCTTCTGGCATCATCGCATCGCAAGCCAGTGGCACCGGAGGCTTTGTGTTGAGCAACGCGAGTTGAAGCCCTCCCGGCCACACGTCAAGATTATCGCGCGCATAGTGAAGCCGTCGCGCACGAGCATCATAGAAATAATGACGCGTTGATGCAGGAGCCATGTTGACACCGCGGTGAAAACAACCAACATGCATATTTGTTCGACAGTCCGATCCAACTAGCAGGATATCGCGAGGCCTATCCGCGGGCGCCGAGGCGGATCTCGTGCAACGATCGTACCGCATTGGTTTCACAGGATTGCGCGGCTTTGCTGCTCAAACAAGGTAATACGCATTTGGGCTTTCGATTACGCGTGCCGGCGGGGAGATTTCCCGCATATGTTGACGAAGAGCGAGAAGATACTCGGCGACCTGGTGTTTGCGGAGGCTACTTCGAACATTGTTCGGATGTGTTGATACTCGTACGGCAGCGATGTAAAATGGTTTGATCGCGTGATAGAGAAGATTATCCGGCATGACGAGCCTTTGTCAGCGTATTTGCGGCGTATCCGCGGGCAGCGTCGGTCCCAAACACGAGCAAACAGCCATGATTGGCTGGTCGATAGGTAGATGATTCTGAGTCAGAACGGTCGCATCGTAGACTTGCATGGCTTGGTCTTCTTTGTTCCCGCGCAAGCATTCCAGCGGAAATCGTCAGGGAGACTGTTTGGGATTTCAAAGGAGGCGAGTAGGCACTGTTGGTCGCCCCTGCGTCGCATAGGTGCCAGGGCGTTTAAGAACGCCAAGGAAATGATCGGTCAGTAGTGGGCTATATGTATGTTTCAGGATCGTTCGAGTGCTGGAAGGCAATCTCGTTGCTGCTAGGCGAACAAGAACGCGCGAATTATTTTGCT
>Ga0163217_1041894_pt1 | contig 14526 bp, 20 predicted proteins | sample SynspAceP_FD_185933 | JGI IMG/M metagenome (GOLD analysis project Ga0163217, IMG submission 185933) | Saline lake microbial communities from Ace Lake in Antarctica - Synechococcus sp. Ace-P (PacBio error correction) | ecosystem: Environmental > Aquatic > Non-marine Saline and Alkaline > Saline ... | reverse complement strand
TCGGTAGCTGAACTGCGACAAGTTCGGCGATGCTTCGCATGTGGTCGGAGAAACGTTGTTGGAAACATCGGCGCTGCCTCCCAGAGGTCAGGCCTGAACATTCGGCCCAGCAGGGTTTCGGCGATCCGAATACCAGTTCGGGTCGGTGGATTAAAGAGCGCTAGGCAACTTCCCAGTGGAATGGGACCATCGGGTAAAAGGACTGTGGACCGGCCATCCCGCCGTCTCGATCCCTTTTCAGGCCAGACAACGGTTCGTCGCCCGCACCAGCGTAACGGTCTCGCTGTTGACCGAGCAATTCCCGTACCAGGCGCGGGCCGTGCGGCTGCAAAAGCCAGCCAGTTTATCGAGCGCCTTGTCCTCCTCGAACACATGGGCGAGCAGGACAACGTTATTGACGAGGTAACAAATACCGGCGCAACGCAGGCGCAATCCTTCAGGCGGCATCGACATGCGGAGCGGAACATCGCGTTGCCGGTAAAGAAGCGCTTGTCACCGGAACCGTCGCGGCCCATTGCGCAAGTGCCAGACCGATTGGAGCTCTCGCGATTGGCAACCGGCAAAGCTAATAGTAATGCTCGGTGTTTGAGACGCCAGGCGAGTAATTGGCGTTACGTGTATTGATTCATCAAATGATGGGTGGTGATTTGCTACCGGACAAATGGCATCGGCGCCATTGACGTAGTCGATGCCCGTCGATGTGGTTACTACGTGCTCAAGCGTAATCTTGGAGTCGGGAAGCTTGCTGCGCAGCGGATCAAGCACCGTTTCGTATGAACACCGCTTCGTCGAAAAATATTCAACGATGGATCGGTTGACTTTCGCCGTGATACAGAGCGGCATTGGCCGATTTTCAGCCATCTTCTTCCAGCCGGGCATGACCTTTGGCAGATACTCGGACGCCTGGAAACTGGAATTGAGTGGTGCGCCGGCCGGATTACAGCTTCACCGCCGTCACCAGAACCTGAGGCCATGAGCGCTTGCCACATCCGCGGGCATCAGTGGCCTCGGTGAGATAGAGCGTCATCAGGGCGTGAATCCATCCCTTCGGGCAGCGCAGCCATGATTTGCGGTCGCGATAGGCTGATGCATCGGTGCTCGTCACCACCGCGGCATCAGGTTGGGCATAATGATGCGCGAGCGAAAATTTTCGCGGGCGCTATAGGCAGGACCGCCCTCAATAGCATGGCGCCATCGCGGCAAATGCAATGCCTCAATCATCTCCGGCTCGGAATGGTGATGCGACCATGCTCGGGCTCTCCCTGGATTATTCGCCTGCCCTGCCCGGTTGCGGGTGTTGACTCTTTTGGGCTGCGGCGGGCAACTTGATTATCGCAACTTTAGCAGGCAACAGGCAAGCACGGACAGGGACTTCTGGATCTAGGATTGACAGGAAAACGGGCTTTGGTGCGGCATCATCGGCGTGGGACTGGGACTTGGGCTCATTGCGGAAGCGATTGCCGGCGAAGGTGCAAATGTGCTGTATCACCGGAACGCGATGGTGCTCGGCTTGGAAAGCGGCAAGCAAAGCTATCAACGACACGCGGCGCGAGGCAAGGCCGCGGTTCGTGTTTCGATCTGTCCGACAAGGCCACGCTCCAGAATTTGCTTGAGCAAAACCATGTGAAGGCCGAATTCGGCGGGCTGATTCATTGGTAACCAATACGGTGGTCCGTCCCCCGGCCGATGAGCGAAGCGAATCGTTCGGTCAGTTCACCGCCAATTCGAAATTCATTGGATTGAGCTGATGGACAATCACCGCACGCTCTTTTGCCGGTAGTATTTGCGGCTGCGCAGAGGCTGGGGCCGGGTGCTGACCAGGTTGCCTTCATCCGGAGTGATCCAGCCTATTCCCAATCTGGGCTTGTCAACGCCTTCGGGCGACCCTGGTCGGCTGGCTTCGAAAATCGATGGCAACGAGATCGCCGCGGTGATGGCGTTACACTCTTCAACATGTGCTGCCGGGCGGGATCGACACTGACCGGCTGAAGGAGCTTGATGCGCCAATTTGCTCAAGCGCCTCGGGACAAGGATGTGACTGATGTGGCCAAGGCCCGACGCAGGCGCAAATTCGGTCGGTACTGTACATATGGCGCCCGCTCGAGGGTTTGCCAACCACAGCAGCGTTCTATCGTCAGCGCGGCGGGGAAGCTACATCAACGGTCGATGATCCGCTGCCGATGGCGGTGACGATCAAATCCGTCTGAAGGCTGGAAGGAGCCGGGTCCTTGCGGCCCGGTTCCGCCTCAGGACAGCGCGCTTGAGCTTTCCTCGTTATATAGTCTTGGCGCAAACCGAGCGTGACCGCGGTCGGGCTATGCCTACTCCGAGGTTCAACTACCATGATCGAGATCACCGGGACCGACGAAAACAGAAGCCGATGTCGTGATGAATGCCTCGGCGGCGTTTCTTTGCTTCCTCGTGTGTGAATTCGCGTTCGTCAACCTTGGTTGCCGCTGCAGCCGAATAGGCCATCAGGGCTGCACGGGTGAATAGCCGGCAGGATGTAGTGCGTACAGGGGGTTTGTGACGATTAGACCGTCCCTGCGTGACGATGAAGGTCATTGTTCGAAGTGCCTTCGGTGACCACTCGCCATTCAAGCACCATCATGGTGCATCGTTCAGGCACCGCTCGCGCCTTTAGCTTCATCTTGCCAATCGAGGGAATAGAGCAGGTGCCCTCGCTCTCTGATACTGCGCACGCGGCGGCCCATCAGACGCGGGGCCCTGAGACGCGCGCGCAGCGCGGCGACCGATCCCGGTGATACGAGACGATCTATCATTCGCCGTTGCTTTCCGGCCGGATGCCTGTGTTCCGCAATACTGAAGCAGGCCGCGCGACTCTGGCGTGACAGCCATCCTCAAGCGTTCTGGGTGTCAGCTTGTCTCGGTGTCGAAGGAAATCCGGTCAAGTGGCAGCCGCCGGGTCAATATGAAGATAGACCACGCCCTTCCAAGCTATTGCGGGCTGACGAGTTCAGGTTGGATAGGCGAGCGACTTTCATCATCGCGATCCAACGCGAGCATACAAGTTCACGGTCTCGGAACGGTGAAGCCGGGGCTAATGTGTGGCAGGAAAATCTAAATCAGCTTGCGCCGATGCACCTGAGGCATATTTCGTAGATGCCGTCACTCAAACAGGAAGCGGATCAAAACACCGAGACCTTGGCCTCGTTTTCCGGACATTAGCATTCCGTTGACATAGACCGTGCGCATGACAAACCTCTCAATTGCTGGAACGGTAATCTTATTGCCAAATTTTGCCGCACGTCGGCCAACCTCTATTTTGTCCGGGCGATCTTCCCACCACGGCAAACAGCTAGCTGGCGCTGTAACGAGCCGATAATCAAGCCCTGACTATGCTTCATCATCCTACGGGTGGCGTCACGAATGTTTGAAGCCATTCTTCAGATGTCGGGGCGACCAAACTGCCTGGAGATTTTTGTGAATTTGTTCATCTTGTTTACCGACAACGAATTGTTCGGCGCGTTCATTTCGGTGCGCGTGCCTCGCTTTGCAACGTCATCCGGGGACATTCGAGAAGTGCATCTTGGCGGCCGCATTTTGTTACTTCGATAAATTGGCGCGCATCCACATTCGGTTTGGGCGACCGTGTTTTGTCCGGAAAATCCAAGCACACTGACACACCTGCATTCAACAAAGAAGGCCTACATGAGGACCCATGATTGCCTGGCAGCTTTTGCTGAACATCGTACATAATCGGATATCGAGGGACATCTCATCGGAGTAAAGGCGGACAGCCAATCATCTCTCCGCTTATAATGACTATCGTTCCCGGCAGTGTGCAAGTTTCGCGTCAGCGCGATTTTCCAGAAGCGATTTTTGCCGCACAAAGAATGCAGCGTTGGTTGATGTTGAAGCATGAGAACAACTTTGATGCGCGGGCTGCGCTAGTTACGTAAAGAATATCGCTACCCGCCGGCAATAATCAAGCGGAGCAGATAATTCGGGCTCTCCTGCCATCCATAGCTTTCAACAAACGTGTTCGATTACACAATTTGTGGCACGGAATTGGATTTGGAAATCCATGGTCCGACATTTTGGCCTGAGCCGACACTCCAGCCGGCAAACAACAAAATATGCTGGTCATCCAGCACGAAGGGGCAGGATAAACGCGCTTGTGATGCAGAGTGCAATTCCTGGATGAAACGCTTTGGTCAAAACCGCGCAATAAGCATTCGTCTTCCGAGACTGTAGTTGGGTTCGTCAGGCCTTTCAATCGTTGAACGTAAATTGCATGCAGATATTAAGGGGCGCGCCAACCAGTTATTGAGTATTGTCCGATCTCAATCTCCACGCAGGCCGAAGCGCATAGACTAGGGGTCGACCGACTGCTGGGCACCCCATCCATGACAACCGCGATATACGCCCTACCAACCCTCCATACCGAGGCTTGAAAGTCCTTACGCAACGGATGCCGCGCGGCATTGGCTGGGGTGCGCACGTGCTATGACTACTTTCTAACCGGTTGGAGCGTGATTTTGCAGCTCATCCTCGGCGTGAAGCATGCGATGCGGGCATCGAGCTTGCCCGGCGCGTTGCATCTCGGGATTGGCGCGTCTGGGCATCGGACCCGGCGACGAAGTCATCCTTGCTGATTACAATGGATTCGCGCAGTCGCGCCTGGATGTCCATCTGGCGCTAAACACCAGTTTTTGTCGATATTCTGGAAGGGGAGACACCTGGTGCGCGGATCCGGGCCCTGTCGGAAAGACCGGCCATCACGCCCCGGACCAAGGCGATTCATTCGCAGTTCACTCTTATGGCTTCCATGTGCGAATGGACCGGCTCTCGAACATTGGCGCTCGCCATTGGCGTTAGCTGTCGTCGAGGATGCGGGGAAAGCCATCGGCCTCCGCATGGGGGCGACAAAGCGCGCCGATCAATGGGGCGCGTTCGGCACGCTCTCGTTCACAGGCCTAAGACTCTCATTGACGACCGGCTCAGAAGGCGTCATGTTCGTGATACCAACGACATCAACGCTGTTCGAGCAAGTTACTGACACTTTCCAGTTCATTGGGTCGCGACGCCAGCGAGGCCGCGTAGGCAATTTCTTCCGTCGTCACGGGATACAATTCAAGATGTCGAATACGCGGCGGCCATCGGCTGGCGCCGGCAGGTGGAGCGCATCGACGACTCTGACGGGAAGGCAGGCGCCGTATCATGGCCCTACCGTGGACCTTCTGTCGGGACGTGGAGGGCATCACGCTGAAATGCTGAGCTGAGGGCGTCACTAATGGCTATGGATTGCCGACCGTGTGTTTGGTAAGTGCCGGAATAAACCGCGAGATGTGAATCGACGCATTCCAGCAAGGGCCAATGTCGATGCGCGGGTGTTTTTCTGGCCACTGTCAGAGTTGCCGATGTTCGACCGCCCGGCCGGAAAACCGCAGGCGATGACATCGCAGCCGCGCCACAATCTGCCGACGTATATCACGATATGGAACGGCGGCTCAGGCGCGCGTTGCGACGTTATCATCCGGCTGGCAAACGTTCATCAAATTCATTTGCCGTGCCGGCTTTGCTTTCAGGCGTCGGAGGCTTGCGGACAGATCGATTTCTCAACCCGGCCTTTCTTTGTCGGTCAACTCGATTCTCGACCTGGTTGCCTAGCTTCCTGATCACCAGTTCGGGAATACGCGGGTCACGGAAAACTGTTCACCCCAGTCGCTGATAAAGTAAGCTGGGGTTCCTGATTGTTGTCTCGATGTTTCCAGGCAGTATTATCACCCTGTCTGGTGTCGGAGAAAGACGTTCTTTCACCGACGATGGGAATGTGCGAGCGGGCATGTAGCGTCCTGCTTGGCCGAGTCGGTGTTTCCCTATCGACACGAAGGCGATATCGTTCGGATCGCGTGCCGTGCGAAATTGAGTAGGCGTTGTATGCCTTGTCGGCTGTCTCCATATGGCGCACTTTGCAGCCCTCGGCCGCGCGGCGCGAGCTGGTCCGCAATGGCAAGGCATTAGCGCTCGTGATGCGCGCCTCGCGGGTGCGTGCGGGGCGCATGGGCCTGGAAACCGGGCGATAGAAATTCCTATGTGCGCTGTCGCACTCTGGGCTTCGGCGCGGCGTTCTCTCTCGCGGCGGGTTGCTTCGAGCATGACGCTCAATGGCGCCCGGAGCGGCATCAGCTCGATGTGCGTCGTTGTGATCGCTCGCTGCGGTCGGATGAGCCCTTAAACTGCCGCGGATGGGTGCGCGGCTGGCGGCTGGCGGCCAGATGATCTTGGATCGTGGGTTCGGGCACGGTGATCTTTCGGCGTGGTTTTGGCCTGGGATTACCTGCGTGACGCCGGTGAGCCCGGGTGTCGGCGTGGGGAATGTCGTGATGACGGAGCGAGCAGGCGGAGGGTAGGAGTATAGTGCTTCAGCGTGATATGCGCTCTCGCAAGTTGTCTTACTGGTTGTTCGGGCGAACCCATGTTCATAAGATGCGGAAACTCGTGCGCCAAAGTTCCGTTTGCGTGTTGGTGCCAGAGGAACCAGGGGAACTTCGGCTCAGGGCGCCGAGGTGGCGCTAGTAACACCTGTGCGAGCTTGAGGGCGGGCGCAGCAAGCCCGCGAAACCGCCGACGACAATTCATGTTGTATGGTCAGGCGGGGACATTTTGGGTTCAAGCGCATTTGTTGGCGTGGCTATGTAAGTCTTTGCCTGCCGGCGTCCGGCTCCTTTCCGGCCGAGGCCAGGCCTGCTGGCGAGCATCGTCCGGGGCGTCGCTGCCGGAGGACAGTCTTCGAGCAGATCTCTCGCGAGGTGCTTTGGCACGGGCGCGCTTCGGCGGCTCTCGCGGAGTCGCGGTCTCGGCGAGTTTGCGCCTCGAACTCGCTCGCGGGTTGGGTCAGGCGGGATGGCCGAGTGGCGTGCGGCTGGATGTTCAGTCAGATAGGGTAGCCGTCATTGGCGGGGATGGTTTTATCAGTCATTTCGTCTGTCGCGGGAGACGCCAAGGCCAACGGTTGAGGCTCACGAGTCATTTCGCGTCGGCGCCCGGGGCGTACTCGGGTAGGCCCCTTGGGCACCTAGTGATCGGGGGCTCGGCGGATTTTGAAATTTACGACGAGAGAGTAGGCGTTAGGTCGCTGAAAAAGGTAGACTTTTTCCGCTTCCGGCCGTCGGCAGATTATTGTCGTTTGGGGTCTGCGGCGATTGGCGATGGGGCAGGTCCGCGCGATGGCGCACCCGATGTGATATCTCTGCTCGGGTGCCTGGACAGTGGATCGAACTCTGGGATCAAGAGGGAATAGGGAAATTGGATGAGCGTGGGGCTCTCCAGAGGTCGGGACAAAGGCGGGGGATGAATTCAGCCACCACCGCAATGTCTGCGGACCGGCACTCTATGGTCAATGGTCTGTGAGGTGGTTCGAATTCATGGTGGATGGTCTGGTGGGCATCGGCGTGCTGACCAGACCGGGTGACAGGGCACGAAATGGCCAGGAGTGATGACCGTGGAGGAGTGCGGATCGTATGCGCGGCAGACCGCGGTTCGGTGATTGCCTGATGTATGGTCAAGCTGAGGGGTGGTGTTTAGCAATGAGCTTCCACGTCATGCGCGGTTGACAGCGTCCCTCGGGAAGACGTGGGGCGAACCTTCCGCGGGTGGGTGAGAGGTCGCTAGCGGTAGCGCGGGCGCTCTCGGGCGACAGTCACACGGAGATGATGTCGGTGATATGGCGCGGGTCTGTTGCCGCGACTGCGTGGTCGAGCGAGGCGCGACGATCGGTGGGGCGGCGCTCGCGGATGCAGGGGGCATGCGATTGGGTTGGGATCACGAGAGGCCCAACGACCAAGTTTGGCTTCAGCTATGACGCGTGGGCGGTGGAAATGGCTGCCATGTGAAGATTCTGGGTCGCGGCGAGTTAAAGGAACGATTCGGCCTCGGAATCCTGCGTCAGGGCGGTGTCTTCGTCTTTCTTCTTTCGGATGCGGCGTGGCTGATTTGATCTAGCGGCCGACACCGGCGCGGGCAGCGCTCGATTCGGCTCGGGACACAGAGCTTGGCGGCCGCACTCAGAAGATGCGGCGTGACGAAGGCGCAGCCGCGCGCATCAATTCTCATCGGCAAAAGTGGTACTCTTGTGGCTACACAGGAGCACCGCGGGTGTCTCTATCTGTCCGCTCGCCTCGCGCTCGAGCGTGGCGTCTAGCCATCGTCAAGAGCGGATAGACAACGGGATTTCACTTGGATACAGCCTCGACGTCTGGTGTGTATGAGTCTTCGCATATCAGGCGCAGAAATTTGCTCGCACATTCACGCGCCTGGCCGACGGCAAGGAAATCGCAGATACCACTCGCGGCGAGTCGGAGTCGCGCCCTGACGGTTTTGTCCCAGTCCCACAGTCCCGAATATCGAGATTCGCTCTGCGGCAAGGTGCGTCGGCGCGGTTCGAGCGCTTCAAGCGCCTAATGCGTGTCGGGGCGGGCCATTCTTGCCGTTGTGATATTCGCAGAATCTCGCCGGTTCGCAGCGTCGCAAGGGATGTGCGAGGGCGCGGCCCCGGGCAGACGCATTCTTCAAGAACTTGCGGACGGCGTTCGGCACTCTCTGTAGCGGAGGGCCGAATATTTGTACGCCGGGGCAATGGGTCCGTGGACTGGATGCCAATTTCTCGGCCAGGATTGAGGTATCCGCGCAACGGGCTCAGCACATGCTGCCAGGGCCTGTGTGGCTCGGACGCGGAATGAAGGCATACCTGACCGGCACGACCCAGGACTTGACCGCATCTGTGGACCAAGCCGGTCTTTGCGCCCAGTCCCGCCACCGATCACATTGCGGCGCGTCGCACGTTGGCCATGCGCATCCCTTCCGCCTCGAAGACGGTCTGCGCCATTCCGTCAACCACCATTTCGCAGGGCGGCCTTCTTGCGGATAGGATTCATTGGCACGAGCGGATCAGTCTCGACGAATGCCCGGCCATTCATCTGATTCGATAAACTTGTCTGTAGAGTTGTAACGACATTGGCGCGCGGCCGGTGTTGACCTGCGCCAAGGGCCTGCATGAGGTTGTTTGTTCCCTGCACATTGGTCGCGGAAGGGTGCCTGTTGCGGGTCCGCTGTAGCCGCCGCACTAGCGACTGGGGCCGCGCAAATGGAGGGACGATTTCGGGCGGACGCGGCAAACCAGAGAGGCCATCTTTCGGATTAGCGAATATCCTACGGATTTTCGCTCGCCAGCCGATTAGGCCGCACTTGCAGTGGCGAGAAAAAGGCTCAGGCTGTTTCGGCGCCAGCGAGGCAACCTGTGACCGAGCTCCCATAGCTCGACCAGAACAGCATCCACGCGCCCTATTGAAACGGTATGGCCAAGTTAAGAAGAACCTTGCGTCCGCGAGAAATCACGATTGGAGGCCTGGTCACCAGCTTTTCCAAGGTGCCCGCCCTCGGTCAGAGCGCCTCAAGATTAGTCTTTGTCGCGCACGGTTCCATCGGCTGCCGAAACGCGGTGAAGAAGGCCGCAGTTCGCCCTCAGTTGGCGATCGCCGATAAGAGGTTCACCTTCGAAACTGGTGTGATCGCCTTTCAATGCGATTCGATTAGTACGGTTTGGAGAGCACGAAAGCCGCCATGATAAAATCCGCCTCCTCCGCCTTCCGGTATTTTCGATTTTAAAGCCCTGAATTTGTTCGCCCATCAGCTTGAGCGCACCGAAGGGTGCGGCGGTCGCACGCAGTGACTGGTGGCAAGTCGGCATGGGATTTGTGAAAGGTCTATAGTGGCCGAATTGTCGACATCCGAAGTCCGGTCACCACTAGGTAAGCAGAGGCTTTTTCGTCCTTGAGATAAGGTGGTCACGCGTTTCAATCGGCGCCGGTCACGGTATTACTCGCCGGGTACTCGACAAGGGAGTAACCGCCAGTCTCGGCACTCTGTACGGTGGAATGACCGTATTGTCGGACTATGTTTCGAGGTCTGTCCGACATGTGCAGCGCGTTTAGCGGAAAATATCCTTGTCACAGTAGCCGCGAAGGCACAGCATGTGAAATCGCGGCAGGCCGTTGCTTTGTTAGTAGCCTTCTCATGGATTTGTGACCAGAGACTGCGGCGTTCCCCAATCGAACTGCCATGCGGTTTTGGCTCGGGCAGGTGACGGTTTTCTTTCGAAAAGCCGGGACCCCAGACGCCAGCCAGAATGAAGCACCTTCATTGCGCTGGTCCCTTCTTTGGCCGAACGCGGCCACGAGCATTTGACCACCCGCACGGGCTCTTCGGCCAGCAGATGTTTTCAGTCTTCGTTGTCGGCCCTGCTCATTGGTGCCTGCTTTTATTTCTTGGTTAGGTGTTGTTCCCTGTTTTTTTTTTAAATTTTTTTTTTTTCAGGGGCTTATCAAAAACAAACTAAGAACAGGCTCTCCGGGACGGCGGTGGCTCAATGCTGGGCGGCACGATTATTGGCAACGCTGATATCGGACGCTCGCTGCGGCCGGCGCTTCAGTGTTGTCGGTGGGTTTTCATTTGGTTGTGGTCTATGAGGTAGCATTTTTGTCTCTGCGATACCATGGCTTTGCCTAATAAGTGAGGAACGATGCTGGCGCGCTCGGCCCAACCGACGAATGGGCCAACGCCACGAACCGGGGGGCAGCAGCGAGGACATATGCTCGAAGAAGGCAAGGTTTACGTCGGGCACGCCGCAATCCGATGACAGCATCACAGGCGGATACCTCCGATCTTCAATATGCAACGCACGGGCTGGATACCGGCGCCACGGACGGCAGACCGTGGACGCTTGCAAAATTCTGACCGAGGGTTTTTCAATGCCGGAGTTCCTGGTGTTTTGCGATGGACGATCAAGGCGTGAACTTTCGGGCTTATCGCGGCGAATTGGCGAGACCAAGGATTTCCTTGAAAAGCGCGCAAGCGATTGGGATGGATCCTTATGGTTTCAGGAATTCCGGTTCATTTCTGGGTACCTGTTCGTGCGAAAAAGGTCACGCGTCTATGTCCGCCACGGGATCTTCGTGAGATGGGGGCGCATGCTTTTTTTGGGACGGCCATTGGACATTTTGTTCGCCGCCAGGAGGCGTGCTTCGAACATCGCTGGTCAAGCTGAGCTGACGAGAACGGACTGCCGTTCTTGATCTCGGAACGGATTTTCGCTCGTATGTGGCCATACTTATGGCGGAAGAGACCGGAATTAACTTGGTCGGCCATGTGTATGGCATTTACTCGGACAAACAATCGTTGTCATCAATCCAGCGGCCGCTTGCTGGGCTGCCTCTCGACAACAGAGGGCGGAACCGAACACTTCTTCGGTCGAACTCGGCGCTGAAAATTTCGGGACATTCGGACGCAAGTGATGGCGCAAGACGGTGCTCAATCGGGTCGTGTGCTGAGGCCGCCGACAGTCTGGATGATGAACCGCGGCTGTACGGGACTTCTGCTCTGGCTTATTGTCGGAAACTGTTCGAGGAGCTTCCGGAAGTCGGTGAGGGGCTTCTGGAGCAGCATCGGAGGGCTTGGCGTTTCTTTTGGTCGACGAGACATTTGCTGTTTCGACGAGGCGCCAAAGATCCTGATCGACCGTATCGAGCAGGTGTCCTGTGTGATCCTGGTCTCAAGGGCGTTTCGGGGTTGTATTTTGTTTCCAGGCCGCTTTGATGTCCCGAGGACCGTGCTTTCTCCAGCCGCGAATCGGGTCAAAACATGCGCTCGGAGGCCCTCACTATAGGCCGCAGCAGAGAAGAAGCCGTGAAAGTGGGCGGCTTGGGACGTTCGGGGCAATACGCCGTTCGGCGTCGTTGTTTTGAGAGCGATCACAACAGCTGAGGAGCGTCGTCGGCGAAGCACTGTCACAACACTTCGGAGTAAAAAGGCGTGCGGCCTCGGATGGCGGTCGGACGCTCATTACGCCGCCTCATTCACGGCTTGGTGGCTTGATCAGGCCGAGCCGGATCAGCGCAGAAGGTTGATGGCGGTTCAGTCCCGTGGCGGCCAATACGGAACGATGGGATCTCGATCGTGCAGCTTGGCCATGAGATGTTGGAGCGGGTGCGGCGGGGGAAGCTGCGAAGGCCGAAGAAGAGGAGCCGCCTACCGGGCCCGGTGCGGAGGAGATTAGGACAGGACGTGCCAGAAAGCCGCGCTGGACCCTTGCCCGGCTTATGGCGACGAGATGCGGAAGATGATTCGCGGGTCGCGGCTAAGCAAAATCAGGGTCGGGCGTCGCCGCAAGGCTCAAGCCGATTCACGCTCGGGTTATCCACGGCAACGTGACGGAACGCTATCAAATCTGTGGCCGTCGATCTACGTCGCTGGGAGCGCTTTGGGGTGCGAGTTATTCTCTGGGGCGTAGTTGAGAGGGCTTCTGAGGAAATTTGCGGCCGACTTGCACAGGCAAGCGCGGTCAGATTGCGTTGCAGAAGACACGGATAGGTGGTGCGGAACTGGCTGTCGGTTCGTAATCGGACGCCAAGATAAAAACAGTGCTGGGTGGACCTGGCCGACGCGTTGACTCAGTAAAGATGCGGATCAGAGGGGAGTTTCTCTCCCTTTTCCTGTTATTGTCCTGGTTTAAAAGCTCTGAAATTGCAGGATGCTGGTATGCGCCACGGCTTCCGTCGTGCTAAAAGCTCGACTGCTGGTTCGCGAATCAGGCGCCTGGTAGGGCTCGACAGGCAGAGTTGTTTGATGATGTTGTGTGACGGCTGACAACCGTTTGCCGCTGGCATCCGGGCGGGGAATGGTCTGATTTCGACACGATTTGCCATAAGCGGGCTCAGGAGAAGGAAGGCCGTGTATCCCGCGCTTTGCATCTCCTCGCGCTGCATACCGATCCCGACTCTTGGCGAATCGGCTACGATGCCAGGTGTTTTCGCTCCGTTGGGTCTGTTTTGAGGCAGGAGATTGTTTGGTTGGAAATTGAGTGTGCGCGTCTGGGAGGTGGCGGGTAGCACCCTTGGATTCTCTCTTTCTGTTTGGGCCGTGCTTGTAGAGCGAAGCCCAACAGCCATTATGCTGCGGTACGCAGTGGCCTGAAGCCATCAGCACAGCGGCAAGCGCAGGGGCCCAAATTCAGATTCATGCGTGAGTGTGCTGCTAAATTGATACGTGCCTCTGGGCTGAGGTTCGCACCTACCACGTACGCAATCCCGGTTCATTCAGCTGTCCAGTTCGCGCTTGTGGCGGGGGAGTTCCTGCATGACATTAGTTCGGGGGATCCTCCAGACAATGCCGCAGCAAGCTTGGGTATCAAAATCACACAGGATTGGCGGGGAGTGGGCGTTGTCGGACGCCGGCTCTAAGAGAGTCGCAGAGGATGTCCTGATTGAGAAATCTTACGCAGCCCGACGACACAGCCTTAGCGTGGGATTGTAGGTGACTCGGGAGCTGCCTTCGCAGACGGGGTAAGCGTTCTGGCCATTCTTGACAAGATTTTAGAGCAGCGGCGCGCGCACGAGCGGATTGTCGAGGACCGGGGCGGCGGATGCCAGCCAATTTTGACAGCTGAATAGCGCTTTCAAGCTTCCGAGCTGGCGGAGCGTATCTCGACTGGGCGGGCGTCCATATTGGGCCAAGGTTTTTCGCTTCCAGCTGCACGACAGCGCGGGCCGGGACCGGAGGAGAACGGTGCGGATCGATGCGCGACGTCGTAAGTCGGTGGCCCTGACATTCTCACGCACAGGAAAGAACCTGCTTGGGGAGGTATCGACAACAAGCAGTAGCCGGGTCGTTCGGCCTGTTCGGTATCAGCCACCTCCTGCCTGAGGAAGGTTTCTAGGCGTGCAATTCTCCTGATAGGGAATGTGCGGGCACTTAAGGAATGGCTCGTCAGCTTTGGTCCCTTACATGGTGTCACATTAATAGGATCGACGGCCAACAATCGGCTTTTCCCGGTTGTCCTCGCGAGCATTTCGATGTAGGGACCGGGTGACGTATCACTCATCGATTCTGGGTTTGTCTTGCGGTCCGGCGCAAACGGCAAGGCGTAGGCTGTTTGGCCGGCTGACCCGGAGCGCCAGAAACCTGCAGCCGTGAGGGTTTGCGCGACGCTTTTCGTTTCGGGCCTCTGGTTGAAGTTCAGGGTCTTTTTGGTTTTGGGGTCCGGTCATGTGCGGAACAGTCCTTCAAGTTTGGCAAGAGATGAGAAATCGTCGTTCTCAATAGCATGGCCGAGCTGTCTGGGCGGCATGACATACGCACTGAACACAAAATGAGTTCCGATGTTGACTTTTCCACGCTTAGGCTTGTGGCGAATTGCCACAGTGGCACGTTTCACGATGAAGGATATGGTCGAGAGGGCGCTTGTGGGCGCAGCTCTGCCTATTCGAACCGTTGAGATCTGGCAGGAAGCAGTGCTCGACGGAGCCAGGTGTTCGCTGGCATACTATTCGGTACTACCTTCGGCACCGGATTGATCCATCACCTCGGGTCACGGAAAGGCGGGAACTTGGTCGGGCACCGGCAACTCCAGCGGTTGACGACTGGGTGGGCGCCCACCGGCAGCCTTTGGGTACAGCGATACGATCAGCCGGGTGGGTCGACTGTGGTAGGAACGCGGCGGCCGGGTCT
>Ga0163217_1037957_pt1 | contig 14526 bp, 19 predicted proteins | sample SynspAceP_FD_185933 | JGI IMG/M metagenome (GOLD analysis project Ga0163217, IMG submission 185933) | Saline lake microbial communities from Ace Lake in Antarctica - Synechococcus sp. Ace-P (PacBio error correction) | ecosystem: Environmental > Aquatic > Non-marine Saline and Alkaline > Saline ... | reverse complement strand
GCCGAGTGTGTGATTCGAGCGATGCGTGGCGCTCAGCGAAGAATGGCCTGCGGCGCCTTCGATCGGCCCAGAACTGACACGGCCCTGTCGCGACACGACCAATTCGCTTGCCGGTGGCCAGCGAGGCGGGAGCAGCACGTGCTCAGCCAAGGCCAACCCGTTCTACCGGGTGCTCTACCAGCGCACAACGCCAGCCGTTGCGACCCCTCGCCAGCGCTGGAGCGGTTGCCGATGGCCACCCATAACGCGCCCATCAGCGCTGCGTAAAGCGCCCCGCATCCAGCACCTTCCGCAGCGATTTCCCAACCCGTTCTGATGCGGCCGGCCGCTTCCAGCCCCGCCGAATTCCACCGGCCATCCTGCGCCGCATCGCCCCGCGCCGGTTCCCTGCCGTTGCGATGCGCTGGCAGGGCCTGCTGCGCTGACGCCCCAACCGGTTTGTTTGTCACGGCAGCTTGGCCGGCACTCTCGGGCGCTGGTGCCTCTGCATTCTTGATGCCGGCCTGCCGTTTCCTGACCGGGCGGGCCTGGCCTGCTGGTTCTGGCCTGCCGGGGCCTGCTCTGGGATGCTCTGGGCGCTGCGGGACGCCAAGGCGGGGCGCGAGTTGGACCGATTCAGCGGCTGTTCTGCTGCTGCTGGGGGTGGCGGTGCTGGCCACAGGCCTTTCTCGCCCGGTTCCACGCCGCCCGCCAAGGGCCCTGCTGAAGCTGCTCAGCTACCTCGGCGTTCTATGCCCTGATGCGCCAGTTGCCTGGCGAACTCTCCGGCTTGGTGGGACCGGATCGTTGGCCGCCCTGCTGGCTTGTGTCAGTTGCTGGCGTCAGGTGATCGGCATCCGCCGAGCTTTACGTCGATTCCTCTGCCCTTGGCCCGCTGGTCGGCATCCGAATTCAGTCGCCCGCGGCACTGACTGTGCGGATCTTTACAGCACCCTGAGGGGAACCCCCAAACCTCGCTGGGCCGGCTTTTTAAATTTTTTTCTTTTTCTTTGGCCCCCCGATTTTTTTTTTTCCCTCCTCTGGCGGTGGTTGGCCCTTGCCTGCGTTGGCGGGGGGCGTTAGAGTGGGCCGCCTTTTCGCGCCTCACCTCGCTGCTCATTGGGGCAGTACGCGCCCTCTACTTCACCACAGCCCGTGAGGCTGGCTGGCCTGGTGGCAGCCCTGGGCAGCCTGGGACTGTTGCTGGTCTTGGCGCTGAGATCGGACACTGGCCCGTGCTCTTGGCAACGCCTGTTCCGTTGTTGTGCTGCTGCTCGGAGCTGCGGCCCTGGCCGGTAAGCGATCGCCCTGGATGTTGGAGCCGCTGCAGGTTTTGCGGCTGATGAGTTTGCTGAGCAAGTAGTCGGCGGAAGACAGCTCCAACAATTTCCGCATCCAACGTCTGGATTGGCGGTCCTGCAGATGATTCAGGACCGCCCCTGGCTGGGCATCGGCCCGCCGGGAACAACGCCTTCAAACCTGATCTACCCCCTCTACAACAGCCAAGTTCAAATAGCCCCAGCGCCATTCCATTCCCCTGTGAACTGGCGTCGAGGGGGGCTGGCCGGGGGGTCTGCTCGCCGGACTTGGCCTGTTCTGGAGCAGTTGTCCCGCTGCGCCTGAGCAGTTGCGCAGCCCCGGCAGGCCGGCCCTGCCGGCGATCGGGGGCCCTGGCGGCCATCGTCGGCCTCGGGGTGCCAGGGCTCACCGACACGATCTTTTTTTCGGCCGAAAGTTCAAACTGACCGCCTTGGCTCTGCCTGCCACCCTGGCCCGTACCTGCCCCCGGTCAGATGACCGCAACCACTGAAAGCGGAGCGATCGCAGCGTTCCCCTGCTGGCTGCTTCGATGCCGGCCAGACCCCACACCACCTGCCGACTGGCCCGCCTGGCGCGGGCGATGGACGCCTGTTCACCGTGGCCGAGGCAGAGGTCCGGGGTCGTCAGCCATCTGGCGGCGAGCGGGGCGGCCGGAGCGTTTTTGCGCTGGCGCTGACAAACCAGCCTTGGCCAGGCCCTCGCGGCCCGGAAAACGCATGGCCCGATCTCGCAAGCGGCCCGCCGTCTGCGGCCAGCGCATCGAGGCAGGGCACCGCATCCAAGAACAGGCAGGGCCCTGGCGGCACCGCCGCGCTGCGCCATGGCCCTTGCCCAGGTTTGTTTGGTCACCGGCGACTGAGCGCACGCCCTGCCGCGGGGCCATGGCGACCTCCAGGGCAACAGCGCCGGCATCGTCGTTGGTGAATCAGCGGCACCGCAGCAGTCGCCTTGGCGGCCAGGATTCGGCCGGCGGGAACACCGCGCGGAGGCTGGGGCTGGCTGCATGATCGCTCCGGCTCCGCCTGCGACATTCGTGGGCGCGACGCTTGAGCCTCTCCCCTGGAGATGCGCCCAATGGACGCCGCGGCAATTCCCCCTTGCGGCAGGGCGCTGGCAGGCCTTAGCCCAGCCAGCCTCGCCCAGACCATCAAGGCCCTTGGCGGTGCGACCCCAACTTCGGCGCGGGGCAGCTGTGCGGCCTCGCGCGAGCGGTTGGACGCCTGGCCGCAGGGAGACGCCAAAAGCCAGGGCCGTGCTCGACGCCTCGGCCTCGGTCTGGCGGGCCTTCGGTGCACGGTTGTGATCGCCCGCGCCCTGCCATTGGAGCAGGCGCAGCGGTCTTGCGGACTCGGGGGCGCCCTGACGGCCACCTGCCCCGCTTCGCCGCCGCTTCACCGCCGCCTCGTGGGGCCATGTCCTGCCGGATGCCAGCCAGCCGTGGACTGCCCGCGGTTGATGCCTGTCAGGGAGCCCTGGGTGGCCCGCCGACAGCCTTGCCGATCAACAGCCTGCGGATCAGGCCGGTTGAGCTCGGACTGGCCACGGGCCGCACAGAATGGGACGACAAGTGATCCAACCGGCGTCCTGCTCGGGCCGACCTCGACCATCACACGCAGGAGTGCGTTCGGTGCCGCTGGCCCGCCCACAGCAACCCCGGCCGGAGGCCGGCCATCGAGGCTTCCGCCTGCTCCCACTGCCGGCCCGTCGTTTTAATGGGCTCAACTCTGCTGCCCATGCTTGGCGGCCGTTCCAGGGCGGGACGATGACATTGACCGCCGCTTGGGGGTTAGGGACGGAAACTGCTCTCCATCACTCAGCCAGGACCCGCCCCTGGCCATGGATTTCAGGCTGGCCAACTCTGCAGGGCTGTGAGCAGGCCATCGCCGCTCATGCCGTGCTGCAGCGAAGGACATGTGCGCGCTGGATTGTCAACCGCCCAGCGGCCGCACCGCTGGGCCTCCATGGCGGCAGCTGGACATGCTGGTCGCCGACGGCCGGTGCGATCCGAGTAGGCCGCCAACGGGCCCCCTGCCAGGCCCGCTCGAAGCCGACGGTTGGACAATCACCGTGGCCACCAGGCGGTTGGGTCCGGCAGCGGGCGGCCTTCCTGCCAGTGGCCCCACCCCAGAGAAGAGAATGTCTGATCGCCGTCCCCTCCACACCCGGCCGCGCCATCGACGGCAGCATGCGATCGGCATCGCCATCAAAGGCCAAAGCCCATCTGCGGCCCCTGACGCCAGCACAGCCTGCGTAATGGCTCCAGGTGGGTGGCTGCCGCAACCCACATTGATGCGGCGTCCATCGGCGCTCGCATGCAGCACCTTGGAGGTCGGCGCCCAGGGCCCGGAACACCTCAAACGCCACAGGCGTGGCCGATCCCCAGCAGAGATCGAGAAACGAATTTTTGGCCAGCCCTGCAGACGGCTATCCCGCCACGCTCTCAAGCAACGCGGTGCTTGTATCAGCCAGCAAGTCCGGTGCGTTGGTGGGCCGGGCCGCAGCGGTAGGGCCCCATCTTCCCCCCGGTCGTTCGTTGGCGGTGGCCCCAGCTCACCGCGCAGACCGGCTTCGATGGCCTGCTTGCACCTCTCTGCTGAGTTTGGCGCCGGAGAAGGAGCCAGGAACAACTGATGCCGTTGTCTTCCGGTGGGTTGTGGCTTGGCGAAACCATTTCCAACCCCCGGCCGCTCCCAGGCGGCGGATGCTGCCGGGGAAACCGCCGGGGTAGACAAAGCCCGAGGTTCCACACTTCACGGCGCAGCGGTCAGCCGCCGTCAGCGCGCATCCAGCATCGGACTGCTGGTGCGGGAAGTCCATGCCGATCAGCACGGGGCCCCCTTGCGCCGGCAGCCACATTGGCCGCACCAGTAGCCCACCTCAGGGCCAAGCGCTGGGGTGATTCAGGGTGCGACCCGGCCCACGGATGCCATCTGTGCCGAAAACGGGGGTGGTAGAACCCTGGTGAACGACGGAAGGGACGCCAGCTCCGTCATCCGGGCACCTATCGCTGGGGCTGCAAGGTTACGCGCTGCGGCCGGGGGCACCAGGCAGCGCACAATTCAGCATGGCCCAGAGCCCAAGAGCCACAGGCTGCCCACCACCCAGCCCGGCAGGGCCGTGCGAGCGGCCAGATCGGCCCAAGGGCCACCACAAGCCCAGCGGGTCCATGGACCACCGCCACGGCCCGGCGGCGCTGGGCAGCTCGGCAGGGTTGGTGAAACGCGGCTGGGAAGCGATGGAAACAGGCCCATGGGCGGTTGAAGCTGGTCCCCCCAGAATGCGGCAGCTGAGGAAGGCCTCGGCCGCTCCCGTCCCTTCTTCCGTGCCCCAACCCCTGCCATCGCCTCTCCAGCGCGGGGCGCCTGCCTGGACCCTTGGCCCTCACCATCGTGGCAGCGGCGCCTGCTTCTTCCTCGGCCGCCAGCCCTGCAGCGGGCGGCCCTGCCGACCCCCGCCACACCCTCGGACCAACTGTGTGCGCAGTCGCCGCTTGGGACCGATCCCAGCGCGACGGGAGGCCAGCCTGCTGCTCAGGCTGGCGCCAAGGCCGAACCCACCGGCAGGCGGGCCTCCTTGCTGGGCTGGTCCAGGCCTTGGGCAGCGACCCTCTGGCTGGCACTGGTGCCAAACTCGACCCTCAGGCGCCACGGACCTGCGGCCAGGCGGCGAAGCGACTCCTCTTGGCTGTCAGCTGCTGCGGCGGGTTCCGTCGGCCTCCGCCCACCGCGGATTGCGCTCTATGCGCTCGGTCGCCAGCGAACCCAGCAGGGCGGAGGCTGCTGCAGCAACGCTTCCCGGCCCATCCCGCCGCCTCAAGCCGCCGCCGTGAGAGGCCGGCCCCAGCCCGCGACGCCCTGCTAGAGGGAGCCCTTCACTGGCCGTTTGGGGCGCGCGCTGCCGGCGAGCGGCGGCAAGATCGGGCGAGGCCTGCCGTCTCCAGGCTGCCCAACCTCAGCGCCACGGCCCGCAGCCAGCTGGGCCGGAGCCCTGGCGGAAGCTGGGCGATTGGCGCCGGACCCTGGCCTGCCTCCGGTAACCAGGCCCGGCGGTAACCAGACCCGGCGAGGCCGCACGAGCTGGCCCTGGGCCGCACCTTGCTCCCAGGCCAGAGGAGCAGCAAAGCCAGGGAGCGGGAGCGGTTGCTGCCCTGAGCCGGCGCCAGCCCGCCAGCTCCTGCGGCCATGGAAGCGGACCCGCACTGCTCAGTCAGAGCCAGAGCGGCCTGGACGCTTGCTGGACCGCTTGCCCGGCCCGTTGCAGCAGAACCGCCCCGGTGCAGGCCGCGCGCCATTCGAGAGCGGCGAAGGTGGCAGTCGGTGCTGAAAGCGGCTGCCAGGCCGATCCGGCCAGCTGGAGTTGCAGGGGACCCTGGCCGCCCACTGCTGCTGGAGCAGCAGTGGGCGGCAGCCGCAGCGGTTCTCGGCGCGCTGCCCGCCGAAGGGGCTGCCGGACCCAGCGCCGCGCGCCAGCAGTTCTGGCTGCGTTGCCCGGAGCGCGCCAGGGTTCAGAGCGCGCTGGCTCGCCGGCCGCATGCAGGACACTGCTGCTGCGCTCCCCGTCTGGGGGTACTACGGCTGGCGGCCAAGGTGAGGCTGGGCCAGGGGAACGCAGCCTCCTGCTCGCAACCGTGGAACCCCACCGCGCCATTGGAAACCGCTGAGCTGGGCAACCGCTTGCCAAAGTGGTGAGCCTCGGCTGGATCAGCTCTGGCGGCTGGCCAAGCCCCTGGAAGCCTGCGGAGAGTGGCGGACACCAGCGGGGCGACACGAGCCCAACAACCCCGGAACTGCTGGTCCTGGAGGCCGGCTGCGTCAGGGGGTCGGCGGATGGACTGGACCAGGCTGGGACCAGCTGGAGCGGCGCGAACCTGCGCTGGATTTGCCCCCCCCTGTCCGAGCAGCCTCGACCTTGGAGCGTTCACTCCATCCCGTGCGCTACGGAACGGTGTGCTCCCAGGCGGCCCAAGCGGCCGGGATCGATCCCAGGTTTTTGCTTGGCTTGTGGCCAAAAAGCAGAATCCCGCTTCGCCGCGGCGGTGACGTCAGCGCAGGCGGCCGTCGGCCTTGCTGCAAGCTTATTGCCGGCCACGCCGCGAGGCTAGAGCAAGCCGCTGAGCACGAGCAGCCAGCTGCAGCAAACAGCCCATTTAATTGCCCCGCTGGGAGCGCGCTATCCGCTGAAACTGTTGCGCCCCGTGTGGCAGGGCAATCCCTTTTTCTGGCGATCGCCAGTTTACAACGGCCGGTCCCGGGGCCGTGCAGGGGGGCTGGCTTGAGCCCCAGCTTGCAAACGGAACCGGAGCTGTGGGTGGAGGCCATTCCCTTCCCGAGACCCGGCATTACACAAAAAGTGCTGGGCAATCTCTGGACCTACCAGCAGTTTGATGCGGCTTGCGCTTGCGCGGCTCCCTAAAGCCTGCGCCGAAAGTGCCAAAAACCGCGCCCAGCCCAGACCCCGAGCATCACGTTAGCGCTCAGGGCAATGGCGGCAGGGTAATTAGGCGCGGCACCAATTCGAATTCGCGTCAGATCAAGCCCGCGGCCAACAAGCACCGACGTGGCCAGAATCAGCAGTCGTGCCAGCACACTCAGCCGCAGCAGATAAAGGGCGGCGATGGTGACCAGAAAAGGGTCAAGACCAGGGTCATCACCCGGTGGCGGCCATCAGTGCGACGAAAGCTGGCGGCATTCAGCCAGTGTTGGCATCGTGCAGACGACGACGACAGGATTGGCCTGAAAAACATTCCAGCGTCCAGGAAATATGTGTGATTGAGGTCCAGGCGTTTCCAGGAGCAGGGTTTTAGGCGGTGAATCCAGCGTCGACCCAATGCAGCGAGATAGAACTGACCGCAGGCAAGAGCAGCAGCAGCGGTTGCCCGCAGCGGCACCATGGTGAAGTTGAAACAGGGCTTTCAGGCAGGCGCACGGCCAGGGCAACGGCTTTGCACCACCTGGGGCGGCCGGGCCACCGGAGCAGCCTCGATCTTCACCAGGGTTGGGAGTGGGTGGAAAGGGCGGGTCATCGCGACTCCAACACCATGGGCGATCGGGACGTCGCAGCGGTGCAACTGGGATGCACTGCTCACAGACCAGACAGCGCTGGGCATCGAAGTTGAGCTGCCAGGGAGGAAGGCCGACTGCTCAAGGCGCCGCTGGGGCAGACGCTGCGTACAGATGCCGCAGTCAACCGCAGCAGTTGGCGTCGATGCGGATTTCGCCCTGGGCCCTGTCCAGCTGCAGACCCCAGACCCTCGAGCCACTCTCGGCGGCGGCCAGCTTCGGAATATGTTCGAGTCACCGGAGAGTTCAACAACCATCGTTGCCGCCTCGGTTGGGTGGCGATCTGGGCCCGCAGGATCTTGGCGGCCGGGATGTCGTAATCGACCGCCAGGCCGATAGGTTTGATCGGCTGCGGTTGCACCGCCTCGCTGGTGGGAATATTGAATGGTGAGACGGATGCTTACGGAATGGCCGCGTGCGATCTTCAGTTTGGCCCGGCCGGCAGCGGGGCGCTGCCAGGAGTGCAGACCAGCTGACCAAACTTTTGGCCGAAGCGATGGGCGCCATCGAACAACCGTGACCCGGCCATGCGCTGCTCGGTCGCAGGGAGAGGGTGTTGTTGCGGGCGAATTCGCCGCCGCCCTCGGTCTGCTGCTGTTCCAGCTGCGCGGCGGACTGGCATCCCAGGCACCCCTGGACAGATGGCCTCGTCGCTCCCTGGAGCTGCCGGTGGGCGTTGGCCAATGCCGCCCGACGGATCCTGGAGTTCTACGCCCGGACTGGTGTTGAGGTTGTGCCTGACGATTGCGCACCGGCGATTGGAAGCGATCAAAACGAGGCATCGCGGCGCCGTCGGACCTTGTGCTGCTGAAGTGGAACAACCCCGTTGGAGCCCTTGAGGATCGAGCGCTACGGCGGGTCAACGGCATCCCCCAGCTGCGAGTTTTCGACAAAGACGGCCAGTTGGTCGGGCCGCTCGCTCGGCGGCCGCACCAGCTTGAACTCGAAACCATCGCCACCGCCTGATCGATGGCACCCCCCTGCGGATCTGGCGGGAATCGGCCACGTCGTCCAGCAGGCTGGAGGAGACCATCTCCCCCCTGGCGGCCCGCCGCAGCCACGGTTAAGCGCCCTTGAGCGCCCTAAGCCCCCACCACTCACCACCAACCGTTTTGCCGCCATGGACCGCTTCCGGGTCGAGCTGATTGCCGCCACCCCCAACTCCGCAGCTGTGGCGTCTACGCCGGCATTGCACCAGCTATTGCGAAGGGTTCGTGGGCTGCCGATCGGCAGCGCCTGGCCCGATGAGACCAGCGCTGGTGAGATCTGCGTCAAACGGCTGCTGGCCGGGACGGAGGCACTACGGACCCATGGAACATGGCCCAGACGTGCTTCAAAACGTGGGCTGGTTCCCCCACTCGGTGATGGCAGGGGGGGGGGGGCGGCCCGCAGCCCACCGGTGTGTGGCGTGAGTTTCGCAGTTGCAGTCGATGCGCTACACGGTGCGAGCGGATCTGTCGGGCCGCCAATGGCGAACTGAGCTCGGGAGGTGTTTTATTTACGGCCGCGTCGGACGGCAGCTACAGCGCACCGCCAGGCAGAAGTACGCCTACACGAGAGCAACGGCAGGTCGACCTTGCCCTGTGCCTGGCCGCCGCCGAGCGTTATCCGCGACCTGCTGGCCGCCGGCTTCGCGAGGAACATGCCCGGGGCATATCCTCCCCTTCGAACTACCGCCAGCCACTTCGTGGTCAGTTTCACCTTGCGGGCGTTGCTGCACTTTCTCGAATTCTGCGCGCCCAAGGGCTCGATGCCCAGCTGGAAATTCCGCCAGCTCTGCGGACCTGATCTGGCCCCATCTCGAAACCTGGGCGCCGGAATTTGCGCCTGGTACGAGGAAAGCCGCCTGCACAAAGCCCGCCTAGCCCCCTGATCTGGGGCTGGGCTGGCAAGCAGTGCGGGGGTTCAAGGTGTTCACATTCGGCGAGGGTTCACCCGCTTCGCGGCTGCGTCTTGATATTTGCCCTGGCGATGCTGTAGGTGGTGTCGCAGGTCGACTTCAAAGAATCAGCAAGCTTGGCAAATGCCCTCGTTGGCCATAGATGCGGCAGTTCCGGCACCGAAGAATTACTGAACTCAGCGGTTGAGGCCCCTCCCAGCTCGCTGCGGCGCGGCGTGGTGTTGACCGATTGCACCCCAGGCGGGCATAAGGTGCTCTTGCCAGGCAGATCACCGGTGATTGTTGGGGCACCCGAGCCGCTCAAGCCACACCCAGCCGTAGGAATTGGGCCGAGAATGAGGAGTCGCCGTCCTTCGTCGTTGGTGGAGCGCGGCAGGTCGAGGTTGGCAGGAGTTGAACCGCTTGGGGTTCATCACGTGCCCGGCACATGCTCGAAAAGGATCAGGAATTCGTTAGCCAAAAGGCGCAGGTCGTAGCCGTAGGAGAGCAGCGATAGCTCAGTACCGGCCGGCCCGCGCTGGCGGATCGAGGTGACGCCCACCAGGTGGCCTGGACGTTCGATCATTGCCCTCCGCGGCCTGGGCGTTGATCCAGCGGTCACACTTGAGCATCTAGGGCACCCCGGCACAAACTGGGTGAACCTGATCGGCCATCCGATAGTCGGCTGGCATTGGACGGCCCGGTGAGGATCACATCGAGCTGGGCTGGTCGTTGTCCAGGGTTGGACACCACGTCATTCGGTCCGGAAGGTAGCCCCAAGGCGGATCGCCAGGCGAGTTCGTATCGAGCACTACCAGGTCGACGGCGCCCGGCGGCAGCTGCTCGCGGCTGAAGGTCCAGGCCGCCTCGACCGCGCGCCGATCGCCGGATCGGTGAAGCGGACAGCGTCTGGATGGATCAGGCAGCTGCTCCAGCGCTGGCCGGCATCCACTGGAGGCGTCCGCCACAGCCAGAGACTGCGCTCCGGGCCCCCCTTGTGTCTACCGCCGCCTTTGAGAACTGGCTGATCAGGACCCGGTTGCCAGTCCGGCGTGCGCAGGGCCTGGCTGAACACACACTAAAAACTGCCACGAAAGGCCGCGGTGTGAACCTGCAGCAATCCTTCGCGGCCGGGGCCGCTGTGACCTGCTGCGGGGAGCGGGTGGCAGGGCGGGTGGGCACCTGGGCCAGGGGCCGCAACGGATGGCGGCCTCCTGGTGAGGGTGATCAGGCTGGCGTCATCAACACCCCGCTGGGCACGCGAAACCGAATGTAAGCGGTGTCGAGCCGGGAAACAAGCGGCAGCACCATCCCTAGCGCAAAACAGGCGTACTGTTACGCCTGGGCTTGCGGCTCATGGAATGCCTGCCAGCCTGGGTGGATCCAGGGATTAGTGTCGATTGCTACGTGGCCTGACTCTTGGTGCGATCCGTAGCCTCCTTTTCACTCGTCTCCGCCGTTCATTGTCGGCGCAATTGCGCGCGATTTAGCCGCACCAAGCACCACCCCAGCACTGACGACCACACGGACGTCGGCTCCACGGCCAGCGGAGCCCCACCCTGCTTGAAGTGATGCGGGCCTCAGGTGCTGCACCCTTGAGGCATCAGTGGAGCGGGGCAAAAAACAATCTTCTTCCCTGCGATCCAGCGAGGCGCGGTCTATCTCCTCCGCCGCGGAGCCGTTCGCCTCTCCAGGTTTACGAATCCGGTGAGGAGATCACCGTGGCTGTTGTTGCGCCGAAAACAGCCTGTTCGCGGGTGTCTCGCTGCTCACCGGGCCACGCCTCCGCATCGCTTTCTATCACGCCCGTTGCCTTCCCCGGGTGGAGATGCGGTCGCGGCACCGGCACCTCGGTGCGTCGGGGCGATCGAGCAGGACGCCAGCGTGGGCTTCTGGCTGTTGCAGGCCTCTCTCGCGCAATCCTTCCAGACCGAACGAGATCGAAACCCTCACCCACCGGACCATGTCCGTCCCGGCTGGTGAGGGCTTCTGTGGTGCTCTGCCGTTGACTTTTCGGCGTGCCGGGTGCCGAGGAGATACCATTTGATCTGCGCCTTCGCACCAATCAATCGCCGAAGCGATCGGCTCACCCGCGTCCACGTCACCCGCTGCTCGGCGACCTCCGCCAGGCCGGCCTGGTCCAGGTGCGACGCAAGAAAAATGTCCACCGTCTTCGATCCGGTGGCCTTTGGCGAAACGATTCAGCTGAGTGGCCCAGCAGCGCCGCCAAACCCGCGGCACCGCATACTGGACTTCCTCGAGCTGAACCGTGTCCGGCTGGTCCTGCTGATCCCAGCTTGCTGGTGCTGGGTGGCGTGCTGGCCCCCTGGGCGAGCGGCTTGGCAGCCGTTGTTTGCAAGGGCCAGGCTTCAGCCTGTTTCAATCTGCGCCCCCGGCAAAACCGCCGTACTGATCACGGTGCTCACCGGCAGCCTGATCAGCGCGGTTGGTCGCTGGGGCTATGCCTCGCGGTTCAGGCGAGCGCCTGCGGGTGGGGCTGTTTTGAACTCGACAGCCTGGAGCAGAAACGCGTGACAGCCGCAGCGCCCTTTGATCGGCAGCGCCGGAGGCCTTAAAAAAGCAGCAAAAGCCGCCCTGGAACGCCAGCACCACGGCCCAGCGCCAGGCCCAAGCGGGGGGTTGGTCCGGGCGAACAGGCCGTCAGCAGGCACGCAGCATACTGGCTCCGCGAAGTTCAGGCCAGCTCCTGCGCAGCGAACTGAACCCCTGCAGGATCAGCGCAAGCCAACTGATCAGCGAGCGCGAACCGGCTCAACGCGACAATCGGCAGCCGGGATCAGGACACGCCGCAACGAAGCAGAACTCTCCAGGGTTTCAGGGCGCAGATCAGCGCCGGCCGAAGCCGAACTCAAGTCGCTGGAGGAGAACCTGATCGCCTTCAGGCGCGGGGACGTGGTGATCAAGGCAGCGCCAGACGCTCGCCACCGTCAAAGGTCGCCATCCAGCGGCGAGCGGAGGCCAAGCGCCCGTGATCGAAGAGCTGGCTGCGCCAAGCCAAACGTGGTCCGCCTTCTATCGGCGTCCGGCCGGTGGAACAGCGCCCGATCGCCAGATTGCTGCTCGTTCCCGTGGCGATATCCGAAAGCGACTTGGAAGGCCTGATCAGCCAGGATGTGCTGGGTGGTGAGCATCCGCTCGCCGCCAACGTGCTGGCGGGGCGAGCGCCAGGTGCTGGGCCTTTCCCGATCTGCGCCCGTAACCGTTCTGGTTGATGCGCGCCGGTGAGTGATGGCACACCAATCTCGAGGGAGGAGCTCTCGCCGAATCAGGTTGCGCAACCGGCTCAACCTGCTGCTGGCGGCCTCCTTTCGCCAAAGCACAGCGCCAGGGAATCGGGTCGGATGGGTTCAGTTCGATGGAATCTGTCAACCAGCTCGGCCTGTGAGACCACGAGGAACGGCCGGTCAGAGCGTCAAGCTCGAAGCGGTGGGCACTGCGGAATTGCCGAACACGCCGATTCCGGATCTTCCTGGAGCTGGCGTTCTGTGGGGGGGATGGAAAAGCAGCTGGGGACGCTGTTTCAGCCCAGCCCCGGCGGACCCATGAAGCCAGCTTGCGCCGCACGGAGCGCTTGCGGCATCGACCCGGGCCGGAGCAAGTGTGGTTTGCGTCCGCAAGCGACCCTGACCGCCAGCGGATCGAGGTGGCCTTGATCCTCAGCCCGTGAGGACACCCAAAAGGGGAGCTCGACCAACCTTGGCTGCAAGAGCCGCCTGCTTGGCGCGATCCTTGCTGCGGCAATGGCACCGGAGCAGGCCTGGCTGGAGCAAGTGGCGCCCCTCGCTCCGGTGCTGTGTTCGAGGAACGGGGCAGCACCTGGCGGCCGTCGGCTACTGGCAGCTGTTCCCGGGCACGGGGCTGGATGGCGGTTGCTGCCCGATGGCTTGCGCATGCCACACGGCCCTTGGGACGACGTCGTCGGCCCAGTTGTTGGTGGAGGCAGGCCCTGGGGCCACCGCTTGAGCGCGAGACTGGGAGGCGACAGGTGGGGGCACTGGGCCGGACCCTAGACCTGAACCTTTAAATACCTGGACTTAGATCTTCGCCCGGGACCGTAAAGGCTAATCGCTGCCTGGTTCGAGCTGGTAGTCGGCCTTGAGGCAGAAAACCGCAGCAGCGCGTCTGGATCAGGGGCACGGCCGAGCGAAGGGCTCCACACTCAGCTCGCGCTGGTCGAAAGCCCAGCGAAAAACGACCACTGAAATCCGCCCGCACCCACCTCGCCCTCCAACCAGGCTTCTGGCTGAAGCTCTTGATGCAGCACCGCAGCTGGGCGGTGGTTGGCAAGCAGGGGCGACTACGGCACGGGTCGGCGAAACAGGATTTGGGGAGCGCCCCGTCAGCGGGGTGGGTTGGAAAGCTGTTGAGGCGGTTGCCGGGCCCCTCGTAGCCGAGGACGCTGAATTCAGGGCCGGATGCCAGCAGTACCTCCTCGAGCACGGCATCGACCACAGGACCTTCGGCGGCGGGAAGAAACGGCCCAGCACATGGGAGACGGCTGCGCTCCCTTTGCGCACAGGCAGGATCGAGCGATGGGCACCGATATGGCCGATGCGCCAGTCGGCGGAACTGCTTTGGCGCCGAGTTGCTCGATGGTGCTGCGCAGCGTTCATGGCCGCCGGCGCCACCCTCGCGGCGCAGCCGCAAGGCGGCCAGAGGCAGGTTCCATGTCGTCAACGGAGTACCAGCAAACTGGTGGGGCTTTCAGATCAACCCAGTCGGGAGAGTTGGCACGAATCGGGACCAACCGCTTTCGTTCATGATGTGGTGGGGCATCAGCAAGCGGCAGGCCGCCGGAGCGCCCTGACGCAGGTCGGGGCGACCTCTCCCTTCAGTTTGGGTGTTGGACCCGAAAAAATGACGCCTTCGGCCTGGGCCAGGCGCTTGCAGGGCCATGAAGCGACGGTTGTTGGCGAGGTTTTGGCATAGTGCTTGCCCGATTTCCCCCCAACCCCACAACAACTGCGAGGATTCCCCCAGCGGGGGGGGCAGGGAGCGGCAGTCATCGGGCCATTGCGGGTGAAAGGCTCAGTCGCATGCGGCGCTGTTGGAGTGGAGCGGAGCCGAAGGGCGACCGGGAATAACTCAAAAAAACCGCCATTGGCCCAAACCCTTTCGGCAGGGGGCCGCTTGGAGGAAGCCGCCCGGGCCAACGATCAGGGACGGCGAGACGGGCCAAGGGATTTCCAAGGGGGCAAAAATTTCTTTGCCGAAAAAAGCAAGGGACCTTCTTTTGAAGGGCCAAAAGTTTTCTTTTCCTTCTTTTTT
>Ga0163217_1033033_pt1 | contig 14526 bp, 10 predicted proteins | sample SynspAceP_FD_185933 | JGI IMG/M metagenome (GOLD analysis project Ga0163217, IMG submission 185933) | Saline lake microbial communities from Ace Lake in Antarctica - Synechococcus sp. Ace-P (PacBio error correction) | ecosystem: Environmental > Aquatic > Non-marine Saline and Alkaline > Saline ... | reverse complement strand
CAGAAACAGGGTAGATGTCCAGTCTTTCGATTGCGGACAGGTCATTTCGTCCAGTGAACCACATCAGGCCGGAAGGTTTCGGCCTCCGCACTGCACCACGAGCTTTTCGGTCAATTGGCGCCAGGGTTCGCTTCGGGCAATCGGCTTCCGGACTTTACATCCCACCGCGATGCAAGGGTGCCAGCCCTGCGCCCCTTCGGTGGTCTCAAGACGCAAGCGGGGTAGAAAGGGTTTCGCGGGATCATTGTGGTGCACACGCAGCACCCCTTCTTTCGGCCATCAACTCGTCTCAGCACTCGCCAAACGGCAAGTGGTTATCCATTGCATCCGGCACCAGTTCAATTCAGACCAGCGCACCGCCCCAGCACAAAAGCCGCCTCTTGGGCGACATTGCATCACCCGACGGCGCGTGGTTGGACATCGCCCCGAAGTTGGTGATCGACCATGAGGTCTGTTTGGTAAAGGCCTCTTCGGTTAAACATCAGATGGTAAAGTCGGCGGAGGCTGGTGGCGCGTATAGCGCAAGGTAAGCGGTCAGTGCAGAGCCTGATTACCGCACGATGGCCGTGCACCGGTGGAAGCCGGGAATGCGAAAGCGTTCTTCCATATGTTCACGTCATACACTGATTTGAAATCGGCCTCGTGATCGGGGTCCGATATCGCTCAGACGAAAAGCTGTTTGGGACCTGCATCTGTTCGTACGGATATTGCTCATTATGCATCCTAATCCCTGGACCAAAAAAGCCAATCTCGTCACGTGGCGGGGCACGGCCCACCTCGTTGATCTTGCGGTTTCAAGCCTCTGTCGATTGTTGTTTGCGCCACAGTCGCCAGATCGGGTCTATGGGCCAAACGGGATTATTCAGGGGGGTGATAGGCGTTTTCGATCATACCATTTCTGGCTGCTGTCAAGTTTGTTGTTGATGGCGCTCTGCGCAGGCCCGCGCCAGATCGGCGATTGCCTTGTAAGTTGCCACATTCGGAGCTTCGCCCGCCAGATGCAATACAAGGGCAGAGGCGGTAGTTTCGCTTTATCAACATTCAAGCTCGTAATGCCCGGTCCCCGCCAAATCGCGAGGCCAGTGGCCAGGTCGCAATCCAAGTCGCGCTTGTGTTCAGTCGGGCAATCGCTGCCATCGGAGGTGATACAATGCACAAAATCGAAGGGACGCGACGCGGATGCTAAAAAGCGCAGACATTGGCGTGAGGCCGCGAATCTTGCGGGTAAATGCTGATCAGCGGCTTGGTGACAACATCGGCGAGCGACAGTTTTTCGTTGGCGCATCCCCTCAGGGCCGAACAGCCAGGCCAGCGGCGCAAAATCCGCAGTGACACAGGGTTTCATCGTGACGATCCTCTGTCGTCAGCAACATATCAAAGCAACCGCTGTTCAAAGGCAGTGGCGATGTTTGGTGGGCTCGACCGGTCAGTTCTAGCTCCAGTCGGGGATAGGCTTGGCGCGCCACCTCTCGATCAGGTCACACAGGCCAGGTATGCCACGACCGAATGACACCAGGCCCAGAACGCCACCCGCCCCGCAAGCGGTGGTAGGATCGGACAAGGGTGTTACGCAAATTACTTCCGTCGCCAGCATGTCCTGCGCTTTGTCGAGGGATTTCCATTGCCCCAGCCACCGTGATTCCGTGTCGCGTGGAATTCACGGTCAAACAGATCTACCTTGAAGGTCCGTCTCCAGGAGACGGAAACCGGCTGGACACCGTTGGCTTGGGCTGACATTCAACTGCCTCAGGCTGGCCGCCCGGAAACTTCCCAAGTGGCGAACCGTGACAAAAGTTTCTAAAAAGCGCGTGTTCACTAAGACCCTCGATTATATTGTATGGTCGCGAAGGACGAGGGTAGGGCAAACCAACGTAAATCACCTGTCCGCAAGTAGCAGTGCATATTACTGCGTGTTGCTTGGCACCAATGGCGGATGGTGTTGAAAACACTTTCATTACAGCGCGATCGGGGCCAATTTTGGCCATTTCGCAGGAAAGCGGCTGCTTTGGCCATTCGGACCCGTTCTTTTAGTCGCGCAGACGCGCAAATGAAAGGCTGTGAGCCTAATTTCGTTTCCAAAATACTTGCAGTCTACGAATTGTCAGCTTTTGAACTAACTGTTCCGACGAGTTGGCTTCGCTTTCCTCAAACCGGGCTTTGCGAAGTCGGGCTGGTTCTTTCTTGATTTACGTTACCTTCTGCCTTCGTCCTGAGTAATACGCGCATAATGCGCGTGGTCTTATCAGTGACGTTTCTTTCGGGAAGTGTCGGAGCTTAAAGACGTCGTTTTAAGCAGTTTGGCCCATTGATCGGGCGGGGTTTTCTCTTGATATTTATGAGCGAGTGTCGTGACGTAGCAACCGGCGGTCATCCGGCTCTGGCGCAGAACCGGGACGGCTTTTGCGGCGAAGTGCTTTTGACAGATGAAGTGGGGATGAAAGGTTATGCTGGTTCAGGTACGACCAGAACCGGACAAAGTGCGATCTCGTAACCTTGCGGCTGCGACCGAGGTGTCGAGAAATGTTTTCGAGCCAAGATCGGTTTGGGGAACCGACCAACGATCAGATCGGCTGTCAACTCATCGGCCATAAGCGACGATGACCTCCTCCGATCTGGCCGCTACGTACCTCGATATCGTTTCGACACTGATCCGCAGGGCGATCTTTAGCTCTTCGAGCTGATCGCGGCGATCTCGATGATTGCGGCATCGTCACTCGCGGAAAAGGGAACTTGGCGGTGACCATTGGTTCTGCCGCCGCCAGTCCCGCCCCGTCGAACGCGGACGACAACATTGAGCAAGGCGACTTGCCGCCCATACTCTCGGCATATCAAAGGCGACGCCGGCAATTTCGTAGTTGAGATTCTGATCAACTGTGTGACGACCATGATTGCGTTGCGAAGCGCGCTGCTTGGACGTTTGTTGGCTCTACGGCCTTCGACATTTTCTTTTGACGTTTTTCGAGTATGAACAAAGTGCAGACTGTAAATCCGCCGCGTTGCAGGATGGGTTGATCTGGCCATGCCTTCAGACGTTCGCTTCCAGCTTTGACGGCATCGTCAGCCATCGCCTTTTAGAATTTCACCTTGTCATCGTTGGCCGAGCCTTACGTTCGCTTAGGACATGATCCGGAGTTTCAAAGTAGCGCGAGGGGTTTGATACTCTTACTTTCGCCATAACTGTCTATGGTGCACTTCTTTTACTGCGATTTTGAAAAGCAAAATCGGCAATAAGTGACTGGAATGATGTGGGTTGCGACACCCTGTTCGGGGTTAGTCTATTTGACCCTGCGGGCCGGCTTGGGACATCATGTATCCAGCACTCGCTTTCAACCCACTTTCATGCAGGTTTTCCATCCGTCTGTTGTATTCATACCAAGAAACAAGGGAAAAAATCAATGTTCAGTGGCAAATAGCACGGGTCTGCCTCTCGATCCGAACTGAATGCGTGGACTGAGCACGCCTCAGCAAACGTTGCAGGTCCAACGGCTGACAGCTTCTAGCCCATAATGACTTCATTTCTAACGTTGCGGGCAATGTTCGAGGCAGTAGTTGAATGGACAGTAAACGTGACGAAGATCAAAAAACGCACCTTTTGGTGTCGTTGGTTTGGGCACTCGGAAGCTCTGTTGCGAAGGAATTGCAACGTTTTGGCAACACTGCTATCGGCAATCGACCATCTCCGAAACGCGCTTGCCAGCCTTGCAGATACCCTGTCGCAGCCATGATCGTAGGATGCGCGCGATGATGCATGCACTGCGCGAATTGCGGGCTTTGGTGGACTGTGATTACCGCGTGGTTGCGATGGGCTCGGATTCTGGAGGCCAGTATCCGTCGGCGATGAACCTTCAAGCTCGTGGCGTTCAGTTGTGTGGGCAAGGGCCACGCCAGAAAACCCATCACCGGATCTTTAAAAAAAAGCTCGGTGGTGGACAGGATCGTTTGCATCCCAGAGGTCGAGATCGGTTCAACATATCGCGCAAATTTTCTGCACAAATCCGCTTTTGCGGGATTATGCAGCCCTTTGGGACGGTTACCATGTAGGTGAATTTTCCGCATTCCCCGAGGGCCTGAGTGGCCCGGCGCCTGACCGAATTGCCCGCATGGAAAACCTTATAAATCTTGCGCTGCATCGGCGTTCATGCGGGGAGCGAGTTCATCGGTCAGGATGATGATGAATGTCAATTGCACGCGATGATCTTCTTTACTGGTTGGGCCAGCGGAAAGACCTGCACATTTTTGCGGCCAGCCTTTGACAATGGCGGACGTCATTCGGACGCTCCTCAGGCGGAAAAAAAGACCTCTGGGCATGCCGCCGCCTAAGCGCTTTTGTCGCTTTATTTACATGGCGTTTATCATTCTGGGCGCGGTCCTGCTGTGTGATGCCGATCTGCATCACGGTGACATAGGTCTGGGCGAAGCGCTATTCACCTCGACGTCTGCGGTAAACCGTCACAGTGGCTTGCGTTGCTTTTGAATTACGGGGCGACTTTCACGGGGCTTTGTCAGCAGTCATTGCGACGCTGATCCAAGCTTGGCGGTCTCGGCCCTCATGACCTTTGCAGGTACTGTTTGCTGGCGCGCTTTTGGATCCCATTTTGGCATGCCGCAACGGCTGATCCTGGCGCTGAGGACCTGAACCAGGACATCGCTGTCGAAACCTGTCTTAACATCGCCCGGATGATCCTGATTATCGCCATTGCCTGTTGAGGCGGTAGGTGCTGCCCTTCCTGGGCCTTGGTTCTTTGTCCCCGATTTGGCTGGGCAGGGGCTGTGCAAGCGGTTTTCCACCTCGATCTCAGCCTGTTACAATGGCCGGATTTGCCCCTGCATCCCGTCGGACAGTCTTTTCGCAATGGGTCGGAACCCGATTGTCAATTTGGTGATCCCTGCGCCTTTTCATTCTCGGCGGGCTTTGGGTTTTCGTGGTCGGCGACGTGTACCGTACGCGGAATGGGCGCAAACTGACCCTGCATTCTAAGCTGATGCTTATGGCACCGCAATTCTGATCACCTGGGCAGTTGTCATGTTCGGCCTGCTGGAATGCAAAACCCCGAGACGCTCGGCCCCCCTAAAATGTTGTTGAAAAACCTGTGGCGCAGTTGGTTTTCAGGCACCACGCCGCGCACCGCCGGCTTTAACCCACGATCAATTACCGGCGGGATGCATTGATAGCACGGTCTTTGTTGGGGACCATGACGCTGATTGCTGGTGGGCGGCGGCAGTACCTCCACGGGCAGGTGGTTATCAAGGTTACGATCCCCGCTCTTTTCGTTCCTGCTTGCTTTGCGACGATTCGCATTTCTTCCGGCGTCAAACCACCTTGCTGCTTTCGGTCGTCCTTGGGCTGGACGAAAGTTATTGAAGGTCTTTTGGCACTCACTACCATTTCGATTGTGCTCATCCTGACAGGGGTTTTTTCGTGATGACGATCAACCATGCACGGTCAGTTCACTGACATTGCCTTTGAGGTACATCCGCCTTTTTGGAACGGTAAAAGGCCTGTCCGGGGGATTACCAGCGAGTTGGGATGGCATCCGGGCGCGGCATCATCATGACGATCATGTTTGTGGGCCGGGTTCGGGCCACTGGCGATCGGCTTCTTCGTTCGCCACAAGGAGCGTTCGGAAGGGTTGAAAGTATCCGGGCGGGACCAGATCTATCTGGGTATGAGTCAGAAACCGCTTGATCTATGAAAGCTCTTCCAAGATTGGCACTGTCTTCATATGGGTTTCTACGGCTGATCTGACTATCATCGCTCATCGGCAAGTTTGGCGCTTCTGCACTCCCAATGCTCCCCCGAAAAAAGCTGGAACGGTCTCTTTAGCCGGCATCAATCGCCATCTTTTTCGGTTATGGCCGCTTTCCACCGCGAGAACGTGACAGGCTCATCCAACGAGAACGCGAGAAAAACTTTTTGCGCGGCTGATCTTCATGTTTGGTCGCATCGCCCCGCGAATGTAGGGAACGGTCGCCCACAAAGTCGTTAAAAAAAAAAAGGGCCCCCCGGTGCCAGCGATACATGCCGCCTGTTCCGATTAGGATCCAACGACCAGTTCTTTCATTGTGCATATCAGCGTGCCGATCAGCATGTTAAAGGTCAGGACCCCGCCGGACATATTCGATGATTGTCCAGCATCATTCCCTTTCAGCGGCGATCACCTGAGCGATGTTCCGGGAATGCCCATTGCCGTACTTGGTCCTCGGTGATAGAGGCCCATAGACCTGCTGCGAAATCCTCGATATGCACGCGCGATCCGTCGGAGAGCCGGTCAGCGCCTCAATCACAAGGCATGTTTGCCGATCTTATCGATGCCTTCGGGGCAGGTTCTTGATTGCATCTACACTTGACAGATCAATTGCAGGCACGTTCATCCCGATTAAGGCTAGCCAGCTTCATCATCGGAGAATTCATTTTCAGGGACCACCTGAGACATTCGCGAGGAGGGAAGCTTTGACGATCCAAGAGCCCCCGGACGCCAGAGGCGGGGATGGTCAGTCCGCCGCTTGCTTTCCATCACGGCAGAAAACTTCAGCTGGAACACCTGCCAGCGAGAAGCGCAGCGCGTTTTCGCGTGTGATTATCGCCATGGTTAGCCGGCATCCCCGGCAGCATCCGCGGCCAAGGCTTTCACCATCGGAAGGGGTTATTGTGATTGGCCGCCGGGCAAGTCACGGCCAAGTGCCCAAAGTAGATAGGGAATTCCACGTTCGATTTACCGCCCGCTTGTTCAGCCAGAATATTTGCGCAGATGACCTTCGGGTAGAAGATTAGAGAAAAAAAGGCATGACGCGCTTTTGATAGGGCCTGAAGTCCGTATAAAGCTCCCCGAATTCTTCCTTGAAGGCGAGGCGAGGGTCGGCTTTCAGGGTTTATCGAATGTACGCGTCAGGAAGGCGAAGAAGGTGCGATCGCCGCCGACATTTGGTGAGCGTGCGCATCGGCTTGCCATTACAGGTTTCACGTCGAGAGAGAACAGAGAGACTTATTCATCGCTATCTCCATTCAAAGGCGATAGGCCGGGACGCGGCGCGCGCGCGTTGAATCCTCGTGAGCCATCCCCTGCGCCAGCGTGCTTGCGCAAAACTTTCATGTTGCCTTTCTTTGCCTCTTGCAGTGGCTTGCCACGCCACCCGCGCCCATCTACGGCCTGAGGGTCTCATGGATGGCTGCGCAATGTGTCAGTATTTTCCGGATCAGGTTTCCGAACTGTTCGGATCTCTCTAAACTGCCGCTGCAGGGGTTTTCGACGGCGGAGGGGACTATCGATTCTTGAGCGACTGGATATGCTCAGCTGCTTTGGCAAGCCGTTTGCAATCTCTTTGTGCACTTCCGGCGTGGACCTTCGGCGCGTCGCTTACGCTACGGGTGATCATCTCTGACCGGGCGGGCGCTGCCTTGCGCGGCACAAGCGCCAGTTCCAGATCGAGTTGCGTGGGCGATGGCGCGTCAGGCTCGAGACGGTGAGATTGACCGCGCCGCTTTCGATCTTTGGAGGATGTGCGACTGCGGCACGGCCTGCACGGCAACCAAACGCGCGCTGGCTAAGCCTTTATTCTGCGACGCGCCAGCCTTCAGTGTCGCGCCGCTAAACTTTTCTCGCTCTCATAGCTCATCTTGATAGTATTTCCTAGACATTTCAAACAAAACCTGTTGTTGCCTTTGATGTCATGTGACGGCATGGATCATCAAGTTATGATCTATTAATAGTGTATACAATACGGCCATGAATATTTTTGCACACAGTATGGCGACTAGCCAAGCAATTGAGGCACCCTCAGAGTGCGTCTGAGCAAGATACCCTTGTCGTTCCAGCGCCTCCAACCGGTTGTTACAGCGTTCTTGTTTGGGCACTCAAAGCCGCGCCGATCATCGTACGGCGTGGCCTGCCGTGGGACTTTTGGGGCACCTATAATTTCCATCTTCGTCTTCCGGACGTTAGCAACGGGTCTGACCGAATTTTTAGGAACGGTTTGGTGCCCCCCCGAAACGCCGTTCTTTTCGATGCAATTAAGTCGAAGTTGATATTTAATCTGCCACAATCAGATGGGCACCTGCGTCTCTTTACGCCTTAGTTATTTGCGACTGGGACTGGGCCGGCTGCCCCGGCCCATTGAAGATTGGGGCGAGATTGATTCTTATAACCGTTCATCGCGGATCAAAGGCGGAATGAATGAAAAACCTGCGCATTTCTGGTGTAGAACCAAACCCCGGACCGCGTTCGTTGCAATATTCGTGGATGCGTTACGTTAGGGCGGCTGCGTCCGACGTGAAAGCCCTTGTCGCAGGATTTCGGAGTTGAAACCGGATCGGTCAGGGAATTTTGCACCTGATATTGTTCCTCATAGATTTGCCAAACCCCGACCGCGATACGCGTTGAACATATCTCCTACCGCGACGGAGCGACGAAGCGGCGGCGGTGCGCTGTTTGTGGATCAAGACAGAGAAAACTCTGACCCAGGCCGGCGCTGAATGACAGGGGTGAGCGCCATGTGGTGGATGGGCCTCCAGATGGAACCGGATCAAGCCCGTGCTGCATAACCGCGAATCGCGCGCCTTTCAAAAATTGATGCGTCAGATCACTCGGAAACTCGAGTGCGGGCCAAAGGCAGGCGCTGGAGGGATTCGCAAGACGATCTAGGACGCGCAAAGGGGATCCTTTGATGCGCCAGCGTGGCATGCCCGAGGATTTTTTGGGCCATTAAACTTATTGCGCAGACCGCGATGAGCCAGAACGCAAGAGTTCATCGGTACGTGGCGCATGCATTTGGTTGGACGGGCGGAATTCTATTGTCATGAAGCGAGCTTGTTCTGAAACTGCGGCTATGTTCCGCTTTAGGTTGACTGCGCGCCGCTGGTTGATTGCTCGAAGAACTGCGGTTTTGCCGCGAGCAGGGGGCTCCGCTCAATCTCCTGCGGCCAGCCCTTCATGTTCTGCGCTGCGCGATATTTGCTTGGGCCTTTGGGACATCTGGACGCGGCGCAGATGCTTGTCACCGATTCGCCCGTCGGCCATGTCCATTCGGGATGGCGGATTGCCCGCGCGCGTGGATGCCCCTGATTGTATTTGTCTGTAAACGGCACCGTCTTTGGCGGATTTCCGTGTTCAACCGCCGTCGCTTCCGAGTTGTGGTGATGTGGCGATTTTGGGCGACACCACGCGTTGCTGCGGGCCTGAGGGCGCGCGCGGCGGCAAGCCGTTGCGCGTGGGTATCCCCTCCACTGATGTCTATGCACCGGCTTGCTGCTTCCTATTGGGCAGCCAAAGCGCCCGACCTGCAGATCGAGAAATCACCGTGCCCGCCAATGCGAATGGCGGACGCCGTGTCGGACGGATTTTGTCCGATGCCTTTTTGGTCGGCGAGCCGTGGGCGCGTGGCCGTTTGCAGTAATAACGGTTGCCCAGCGATTGATGCAGGGCCGCGATGTTTTGGCAATTCGCGCCGGGAGAAGGTTTGCTTGCGGCGCGCCATGACTGGGCGCGCAGAACGGGCAGACAGTGTGCGTCGGCTGAATGCGGGCGGATACCCAAGGCCTCTGCTTGGCTTGATGCGCGGGAACAAAACCGCTGGCCGTTAGAGATACTGGGCCGAGTGTGAAACACCTAAGTATGTCGCCCCGATCTGATTGATCCGGCCCTGACGGGCATATTGTGCCGAAGACGACGCCCCACGATTATTGTAGACCGGTTCTTGCAGTTCAACCGCCATTGCACGCGTCTTTCCCGTGCGCAGTCAGGCCGCATGGATCTGCGCCGATCAGTGGGCGCAAACGCCGAGGCATTTGAGCTGGGAAAAAGCCAAAGCGCCCTTTGCTTCCGCTCAGACCTTCTTACCGTCAGAAATCTATCCGACTCGGGGCCGATCATGCCCGAAGCGTCGAGAAGAAGAGGGGCGCGCTGATATCTGTCGACCTCTGTTGCGTCCATCGGGGCAGATGATTTCCTTTCTTCCGATGCCTTCTTTTGACGGCCAAAACGTCTTTGATTTCGCTGGCAGCTGCACGCTGGAATTATTTAAGCGGAGTTCTGCATAGCGCGTTTGGAATATGCGCCGCCGATGCAGAAAAATTCATTGCGCAAAGCCTCGCGTCTCTGCTCCACCCTTTGATACAAGGGTGACAACGATTGTCCCGACCTTACCCCCGCTGACCAATGCTGGTCGGCACATCTCTAAGAGGCAATTTGCCGCTCGTACGGAACACGGACCTTTTTCTTCCCCGTGAACCATACGCGCGGCTTTTTGTTTTCTGCCCTTCGGGGCATGAAAGGGACATGACCCATTGAAAAATACACTCGCAACTCCTGCCGCCTCGACAAGGGCCTGCTGGCGACGGGCGGCTTCGGGCCGATATGCTGGCGCTCGAGAAAGAGGAGTTGACGTCGGCTTTATCAAGCTGACGAATATGGCACCTTTGGCCGTTGGGCCTATGCAGCTGCGGGATTATTTCGAGGACGAAGGGCTGTTGTCACGCTTCAAGCGCAGGCCAACTGGAAAGTGCTTCTGGACGGTGTGGATCGCGGCCAGTTTGGACGGCGGCGCACTACTGCTGGCCGTCAGCCGCTGGCAATCCTCCACCTTCCACCAGAATCCCCGACTCCTTCCGCACAACCCCGCGAACATCCACGCTCCAGCTACCAATCCAATTCATCCTCCGCAACGATTCGGGCTTATGGCACGAAAGGCAATATCATTCACGGCCCTTTTCGATGGACCTTAACGGCACGCCATCACCGTTTTAATGACCATCTGGAAGACATTGAAGCCGAACGTGCCCACGATGGACGATGGGCCGTCCGCAGCATCCGATCAGCGCCAAGCGGCACTTGTTTTTTTTTTGCCGGTGGTCGAAGGGTACAAGGACCGGGGCGAAGCCGTTTCAACATGCGGCATGGTTTTTCCTGTTTTCGACCCATAAACTACGAGATCCGTATTGGCTCGCGGCGGGGCGGCCTGAAGCCCGGCTATTACAGCCCGCAGGATATCTCCGGCCAGGATTGATGCGGATGTGCTGCCTGTCTGTGACGCCACCGCCAACAGATGCCTGCCAACGATTGGAAGGCAGCCACCGATTTGTCCGGCACGCCGTGGGTTGAGCCGTGGAAACCAGCAGGCGGTTTTCAAGGGGATCGGGGCGTAGCCGGTGATTCACCGACTACGACATGAAAGAAAAACAACCCCGAGAAGGTTTCTTTGGCATTACCGCAGAGGTTTGCCGAAGAAAAAAAATCCCAACACCACGCTGTGCCCTGACCAAGGCCTGATCCGCGCAGGCGGATTGTGCTAGACGCGAACGACAACGCCAATCGCGAGGAAGCTTGTTCAGTTTTGCTGTTTCGCGCTCTTTGAGGTATATCGTGGGTGCCGATTGCCGAAAGTGATCGCCAATTTCCATGACCGGCTTTTTCGAGTTCGAGAAAGGCGATGTGCGCCTGCGCGCCGACTTCAACGTCTTCTTCCGCCTACAATGCGACCTATCCATTCTACTCTGACGCTATCTTGGTTATTTGACCAAGATGCGCCGCTGGGGCCAGATCGACGAAACCAAAGCCAGTATGAATGGTATTCGATACTGGCCCGCAGACGTGTATCGTTTCCCACATCTAACCTAAATGCGCACGGATTGCTGGTTTGATGAGGGCATGCGGATGAAGCGGGCGTTCCCTTGGGAAAGCGGACGGTTTCAAAGCGCCGACACCGGAAAACTGATATCATCGACGGCGTCAGCTATGACGGGCGCGCACCCAACGCCTACATTTTCGACAGCTGCCTATCGGGGCTGAGTCCGGGCCAAACGGTGCGTTGACAGCAGGTCGAAGGCTAAGCCCTCCCCCCTATGCTTTTTGCGGGCAAGCAGGAATGACGCCACTTTCCTGCCAAAGCAGCAGTTGGATACCGATATGACCGCGATTGACACGAACACACTCGACATTGAGCCCGCCGGCACGGCGCTTTGCCCGCATCAACAAGGCCGACGCATGGTTAAATGTATCGGCCTTGCCTCTTGCCGATGACACCGATCTTTGAAGGCTGCAAGCCCGCCGCGCGACCAATCCCCGCACGCAGGCTGGGGGCGAAATCTGGCGGTCTGGGCGTTGGCCGCTTTCCTGGCAATTGCGATCTTTCTGACACTTTGGGCAACCTTGGCCCCCAAGGTTCAATACGTCCGCTCCGGGGCGGGTTACCCGGACCGTGCAAGTCTGGGAACAGGGTCGGCGAAAACTGCACCAAGATTGCTGTCCGGAGGGCGAGCGTGAAGCTTGCCTTTTACGATCGGCAGGGAGCGCGCCAAACGGCCGAGCATTATCGCAAGCGGGTAACGAAGACCGCGTCCGTGCATCGCGGCCTACACCGGCAAGCCAACCTACTACGACCAGATCTGGACCTCGATCAAAAAAACAGTATTATTCGGTTTTCCTCATTGACTTCAGGCCGTAGCCGATCCCCCCTGGGCATCGCAGCGGGCCTGTCGGTAACCGGCGAATGCGGCGCTGAACCCGCCTGATCCAGATCTTTAAACCGGCTTTCGCCGCTGGCAATGCGCTGCGATCGATGACCATTGATCGTCTTCGGCAGTTTATAGCACCAATGCGGTTGTTCCCAAAGTCGTTCTGATCTCGGCCATTACGGTCACCGCACTGCCTCGCTTTGGGCCCCACGCTCATCAACAACGTCCCTTTGGGTGTCGCCAGCATCGAAACAAGGACCTTGTTAGCGTCAGCCGCGTATTGAAGATGAAAACACCTATACCAAAATCACCATAACTTGGTGCTGGCTTCGCACTGCCGCTGATCTTTACCGGCTTGCGGCTGTCGCTTCGGCGTTGGGCTGGATTGTGCTGATTGCGGCTGAAAGCTTGCGCAGGAACCCCGGCCTGGAAAATTCGTCTGGGACGAAATTCCAAGAACGGATCTTCGCAAAGCCTCGCCCGCGGATTCATTGGTCGCGTGCTGACCATCGGCATCATCGGATTTCTTGCTGGACCGTTGTGGATGTATTGCGCTTCGTCCATGTTTCACCTTTTCGAATAAACCGGTACCGCGCTCTTGGTAGCGAAGCGATAGCGTAAAAGGAAAAGAAATATGAGCATTCCTGACATTCAAGAACGTCTCGAAAAAGCTTATGGCGAACGCCGCGTCCTTTCAAGGACATCAACCTGAGCGTCGCAGAGGGTGAGTTTGTCGTACATCCTCGGCGTTCTCGCGGCACTGCAAGGACACCTGATCAACCTGATTGGCGGCTTTGGAGAGCAGCCGACCTTCGGGACCCGTGGCCTACAAGGGAGAGCCATCACCGACCGGGCCGTGAACGTGGTGTGAATCTTTCAGAACTATTTCGCTGATGCCATGGTCTGACTGTGCAGGGGAATGTCGGCTTTGCCGCTGATTACGATGTTCCCCGACCCTGGTCCAAGAAGAGGCGGGCGCGGCCAAGGTCGATCACTATGTTCCAAACATGGTGGGCCTGTCCCATGCCGCCACGCGGCCGCTCCCCGCGAACTGTCCGGGGCATTGCCGCCAGCGGGTCAAATGTGGCGGCGTGCGCTGGCGATGGACCCCGAAAATGCGCTGTTAGACGAGCCGACTGTCGGCGCTGGGATGCCCTGACCCGCTGGCTTAATCTGGCGGACGGAGATCGAGGCGATCTGGGGAACAAGGACAGAAGACCTGCGTTGCTGATCACCAATTGATGTCGACGGAAGCGATCATCTGGCCGACCGGATCCATCGCGCTTAATCCAAGACGGTACATTGGGGGATGAATTCAAAGTCGACATCGCGCGCCCCTCGTTGATCGGGTGGGCGATGAAACAAACAACGCCGCCTTTCAAGGACGCTGCCGGGGACGGGTTTTACGACCTTTATCTGATTGGATATCGGCCATTGCTGCCAAAGTCGAAAAGGAGACGCGCCGACTTGCCAATTGTCACGCCGATCATTTCCCGTGCCTTGCCAGCGGTTGGCCCAAGGCGCAAATGGGCGCGTATTCCAGGAAAAATTCCTTGAATTTTCTCGCAGCATCGACAAGGTTACTTCGACCCCGGAAAGGGCGCTTGGACCGTTGGTCGAGAAACTTTGATCTAAAGGAATCAACAGGGTGTGGAATTCATCTCGTTGATTGGGCCATTTCGCGGGATGCGGCAAGTTCCACTTGTGCTGACGATGGCGCGGGGCTGAAACCGGATCCTTCGGGAAAAGGTGCGAATTCCGGGGACTGGATTGGGTGGGAAAACGTCCAAGGCGCAGACCCTGAGCGGCGCCGTGGTTTTTTCCAGGTCGGGCCCAAAACCCTCTTTCCATGGCTTTCAGGCCAAGGGAAAAAAAAAAACGTCGCCAAAAATCTGGTTTGTCGACAAAGTCATATCCGCGGGCAAGTCTGGCGGGAGCGTCAGGATGTGTGGAATACTACTTTTGAACGCGGTCGGCTGGCTGACAGCATGAAACAAAAAGAATGGCCGCCAGCCTGTCTAACGGGATTGAAGGCAGCGCGTGGGCATTGCGAGGCCTTTTTGCGGCTGTATCTCTCTCTT
>Ga0163217_1024634_pt1 | contig 14526 bp, 11 predicted proteins | sample SynspAceP_FD_185933 | JGI IMG/M metagenome (GOLD analysis project Ga0163217, IMG submission 185933) | Saline lake microbial communities from Ace Lake in Antarctica - Synechococcus sp. Ace-P (PacBio error correction) | ecosystem: Environmental > Aquatic > Non-marine Saline and Alkaline > Saline ... | reverse complement strand
GCGAATGGCCGTGGAATTCCATCGTTAGCTGGTCCAGGTTTATCAGGCGGAAAAGCGCCAAAAGATGCTGCTGAAATGCGTTGAGCAAAATGGCCACATGTCCAGAAGACTCGACATAAGATGGGCCTAGTAACCGGTTTTGAAGCTTATGAAAGCCGCTGTACTCGGTATCACAATTTCTGAAACTATAACGGTAAAAATTCTTCATGCACCGCAAGGTCATGATTGGATGAATGCCGCGAGCGAATGGCTGCTTGGGATGTACTCGGCCAAAGCCGAATCCGCATTGAAAACCGCGGATTTTTCTGGCGGTAATCAGCAAAAGGATCGTATTGCTCGTAAGTCGAGCAAGGAACCAGATATTCTTTTGATCTGCCAACCGACCACGCGGTAGTCGATATTGGGGCGATTGAAAATTACACGAACAGATTGTGAAACTAAGGGACCAGGCAAAGCTATTTTGTTGGTTTCTGTTGAATTGGATGAAATCTATGGCACAATGATTGATCGCATTTTAGTGATGTTTGATGGTGCGATGTGGACGCGAACTTGATGCAAAAGGACGCTGACGAACCGAAACTTTGGGGTCTAAGATGGCGAATGCTCACAACGGAGGAAGAGGTGTCCGCATTTGAGTCAGGCGAAAGTTCCTGCTTGGCGGTCAACCAGGCTCTTATCCTATCCTTAATATTACCACTCGCCTTCTTTGGTTTCTGGTTTGGTGATCTATAAGCCATCGTTGAAAAACCCGCTCGTAAGCCGCAGGGGATATTGATATACGGCGCTTTTGGGTTTACGATGAAGGGTTTGGTTATTACTCTGTATTATGCGACAAACCTTATCTTTAACCGGTTTGGCCTGTATTCGGTAGCTTTTAAAGGCGGCTTATTTCAATATCGGTGGTGAAGGCCAAGCGTTATATTGGGGGTTTGGGTGTGGTTTAGTTGTGTTTGTCCCTAGACAAAAAACCATGCCTTTGCTATGTTATTGCACCTTGGCGTAATTTGTGCGGGGTGTCTTTTGGTGCGGCCTTGGGCGTAGTATCCCTCGTATTCTTACAAGCGCGTCCGTTGCGCAGCCACATCGTATCACTTACTATCATGTTTAAAAACTTCATAGCCTCTCTATTGATGGGTTTACCTCATCGTAAAACTGGTTAAAGAAGACGGCCAGTATGCTCCGAATAGAAACCGCACGGTTTGATGAAAAAATGCGGCTACCTTACACTGCATGGAATTTTTTATTCGCCATTGGGTATTGAAATAGGCGTGATCACCCTGCTTAACTTTGCTTTTTTTATTGCTATATCTGTTGTGTGCTTGTTTGCATTACTCTGCATACGCCGCTGGGGTTATTCAGTTGCGTACGTGGGAAACCAAACCCGACAGCGGCACGCTACCGGCAGCCTATCGATTACCGCGAAAGTGAACCATTTGGGCGATTGCTCATTTTCTGGTGGTTATAAGCGGGTTTTGTTTGGCATAAACGAAAATATGGGTTGTAAACCACAGTTGTGCTTAACTCACTGCGGGTTATGGGGCTTTGCGGCATTGGCCGTTTCTTTGATGGGACGTAATCATCCGGTTGGTATCCATTCTGGCCGGCCATACTTTTGGTGCCTATGTATCAAGGCGGGCTGGAGTTTGGCGTTTGAAATTCCGACGATCACACCTGAAAATCGTGTTCGTTATTCAAGGTTTTGGTTATTTGATTCTCTGTGCGCTTGAACACATGCTTTTAAAGATCGTTATTCGAACGGTTTTTATTCGCAGAGCGTATAGCGGTACGGGAAAAAATATGTTTGAAACATTTGATACTATTTTAAAAATGTTAGGACGGGGGCCAAAACCGGGGATTGCCGGGGGGTGGTTTTTTTCTAACTCCCTTTTTTTGGGATTTTTTTTTTTTTTTTTTTGCTTTGGCGGTTAAAAAAAGCCGGGGGGGGTTTTTTTTTTTTTTTTTTGTTTTTTTTAATTTTTTTTTTTTTTTCGGGGAAAAAGCGAGCTGGCATGTTGATATTGGCTTTAGAGGTAAAATTCTAGGCCAGTCTTTTGCTGCAGCGGCGGGAGCGGCCGGTATTTGGATCGGCTTGGGGTCGGTTGTGTGTTTTGGTATTATGCGTCTGTTTCATGGGCATTGGTTTCACGGCTTTGCATGTATTACACACGAGGCGATCATATCGTCTCAGGTAGCGATTATAATACAATTAGTGGCCAGGGGCTAACAGTAACCTTATTCGGAGGATTGGTTCGGTATGGGTGGTCAAACACGACGTTGTTCGGAGACTCGCGCTTCTTAATCCATTACCCTACCTTTTGCGATGCTTGGCTGATGTCCGTTGATTGGCTGATTCTATCGAACTACTCAGCGGTCATAATATTTTGTTATCTGGGCTTTTTGCGTGGTGCCTGTGACCTATTGGGGCAATTTACAAAACACGTTTTGGTTTAACGTCTTCGCGCTGTGGGGTGAAAACACATGCGGTGGATACTGGCGGGGTATTTCGGTGGCCTTCATTCGTTATCGTTGCCTGGATTATTTGTGGCATCTTGTGTGGCTATCGTGGAGGCGTATTTATCGACGGCTCATAATTGCCGGTTTCTTTGAAGACATGAGCGCAGGTAAAAGGTTATATGGGCGCTGGCGGCGCTGATTTTCGGTAAATTGGCGTCCTGTTCCCGTGTTGGCTTCCTGTTTGCGGTTTGGCTTTCTAGAACGCCGTGCTATTCGTATGCAAGGGGTTGTGATTCCCTGGCATTGGCCGAAGTACCCGTTCAAGGCATCGAAGTATTACCGTATGTATTAACGGTATTGTTATTGGCGGGTTTCATCGGCAAAGCGTGGGGCCAAAAGGCCATTCGGGCGCCCTATGTGAAAGAGCGAGCCTAATATGTCTAATGTAAGCAAAGTGACAAATCTGATCGAGCTTGCCAAAAAATGCGATGAGTAAGGCGGTATGTTCCCTTACCTCATTTTCAGTTGGCTGCGGCCATTTTAACCAGAGTGGTAAGTTTTTACTTCTGGTCTGTAATGTTGAAAATGCGGCGTATCCAGAAGGGGACTTGTGCTTGGAAAAGCCGGTGCGATTGGCGTCTATTGGTTCTTGATGGCGAAACGCAATCAAAGATATTTATGTGATTGGTACATGGCGACTGCTTTTGGTTTCACACCTTGTGGTGGCATGCGTCAGAAGATCCGTGAATTTGTCTTCTGCTGATACCATGAATTCATAGTGGTTGCGCAAAGGCGTTACGCAAAAACCCTTCTCAATGAAGCATTGTTCCGTTTTCGTTTGGGCCGAAAACCTAAACAGTAAAAAGAGACAACCAAAACAGAGAACAGCAAGCAGCTAAGGTTTTGATCGGAGTATCAAAAAACCACGTTTAACGTTGGTTTTTTTGTTTTTGTGTACTTTTATCGACAGAAAACAAGGACAGAGATGGGGTCGATAAGTAAATATGTAATCGAGTAATATGACCCTTTTGTAATAAGACGACCTAAAGGAAAAGAAAATTACGATGCGAAAAATCAGTTATCTTGTGTTGGGTTATGTTGTCGCTGTTTTTGACGGCCTGTGCGAGTGGTCCTATAGTCGATCTGACTCAAAGGGCTTGAAAGAAAGTGGCAAGGCCAGTTATTACGCAAATGAAATATCGAAGGCGAAAAAAACCGCCAGTGGTGAATTGTTCGATCAAAAAAGCCATCATGACGGCGCCCATAAACGTTTGCCATTTGGTTCTAAAGTCAAAGTTGGACGAACATCCGCGGTAATGGCAAGAGCGTCGTGGTGGCGGGTAATGGGACCGTGGGCCGTTTCGTAAGAGGTCGTACTATTCGACTTGAGTAAAGTGCGGCATTTCAGCGTATCGGCCAATACGCGTTCTGGTGTTATTAAGGTGAAATCGAAAGTTTTTAGTTGAGGACCTTTGTACAACGACTTCGCTCCGTGACATTGTGAAAAAAGTCTCCGGTTCAATTATTTAGGGAAGTGTCTCGCATTTTTTTCAAGCAAGGTTGGCGTAGTTTGATGGTTGACGTCATTTGTCCGAAGTCATCTTCATCACGTTTGCATGCTGAATCCAAGATGACGACAAAAATCGAGCATGGTGTTTGTTTTCCGCAAAGACAGATGCTTTCATGACCCTAATGCCTGTCAGCGGCGGACTTGAAACAGCTGTTCGCATAGGTAAGAAGCCAATCTAAGACCTTGGAATTCAGTCCCCCAATACCCACGGCAAACTCACAGCTCTTGGTTCATCAAAATTATCGATAAGCGCGCCGTGCCAATCAGGCAAATCTTGCCCATCTCGATGAATGACCGCCAGGTAAGGCGCCATTTTCACGGGTCGTAATCGATGTGCGTCATTGCTGGAGAGCATGCGCGGTGTCAGTTCTTCGATTTATTTGATATAAAAGCGAAAATAACGTGTATTCATGGGGACATGCTGCGAACGAAGTCTGCGAGGATTCCTGAATCCCGATGGGTAACCACCGGTCTCACGGTTGGCGACGTCATTATTTTTCAGTAGACGTTCTGACCCCATTGCTTGGGTAGGGGTGAATCGCAAGGTGTTTCATAACGTCGCAATTCTTACAAGAGCGGCAGATTGGCGGTGACATTCGCATACACAACTGCCACTGTCGTGAATCCTTTCACATCGGCCAATTTCTTAAATGTATCAATTTCTGGTAACTCACACACCATGGTCGATAAGTGCGCAGGCAAGCTTTCTAGTTCAAACGACGCTTCGTGGGAAAGCTCGCTGGATTAAGTCTTGCCAAGATAGTTATTAAGCGGCGGCAAGGCGACGGCTTCGGCTTGTTGTGTGGTTGGCGCCTTCTAACGGGACAGGCAATGGCAGGACCCAAAGACGGGCGTCTTGGAATACCCGTAAAAATGAACCGGTGCAGACAACTGATGAGAAGCCTGACGGCCGGAGAAATTAAGCGAATGTGGAACCATTCAAAAGTCTTCACGCAGTTCAATCGGCGTGTGGCGTGTGTTTTGGCGCTTTTGGAGTAATTGATCAGCGTTTGAGTTGCTTTCAGACCACATCAATTTTAAAAACGGAAACGCATGGCTGTCTGGGTTGTTTGCGGCTTAACTGATTGCGTTTGGAATTTGCACTAAAAATTGAAACCTTCGATGGCCGTTTCTGGGGGGTTCGAAATGTTTGGAATGCCCGCCTTCATGATTGCTAGCCGTACGCATTTTTTGGTTTCATGTTTAACCGCGCCAAGCAACACACCATCACCAGTTCTTCTGGGGTGCGGTGCAGTTTGGTATCAAATCGTATTAAAGAATCTATTATCAATCAAAAGCGGGTTGGGGCTCAAGGTAAGCAGCACCGCGCCGCATTCTGGCTACTAAGGGCATCCGCAGCGAGGTCAATAAAACAAGTCCGTGCGGGGCAACTTGGCCCAGACGGTGGTTGACAGGGCCAAACCACCGCGTCCGGCCATGGGTAAGATTCCAGTTTATCGCGTAATTCGCCTTGTGGACTTGAGTTAAGTCGATATCGAGCTCTATCGCACGTTGTGCCGGGCCGTTCACCTGGACAGCGCGTTGCGATAATTAATAGTGATCCGTCTTTTAACGCGACGGGCTTGGTCATGACTCCGACGCGGCAGCAAATCAAGTCATTTAGCGACGACCACTCGGCACAGCACCCGTTTGGGCTCAGGGGCCGCAATCTTAATACTCGCTTCATTCGGCGCCGATAGAGTGTTTCTGTCACCACGGCAATGGCTTACTTTCGCCCGTGGCCGTAGGCTACTAAGGAAAGCCGCGTGGTCGACCTATTTTTTTGTAATTACTCAAGATGGGCTTGGCTGTCGAAATCGGTTTGGATAAAATAATCCAAACTTGCGATGGCATCACGTCGACCGGTGTGCCCATCGACACACTTGAGAGAAGCAATGCCTTGCCATGGTCGCCCAATCGACTAAAGCACTTGGCAACGTGCCAGATTGGACTCAGCGCCAACTCGGGCAATGCTGCTGCGTTAAACCCAACAAGCGAATCACGCCTGCTGGCTGTCGATAAAACACCGAGCTGTTGGGCCGAGTAAGCGCACATTGTGGCTTGGCCCGTAACACTTCGACTAACGTGTCTTCTGGCTCGGGCTGTCCAAGACAGCATTAATTAAAGGGCCAATGCCAGCCTGACCACACGGAACGCATAATGTCTTCCATTTGAGGTGTTTGAATAGGTGCGACGAGCACGCTAGACAGGCTTTTGGTAATGCATCCCAGGTGAGAATAGAGGAAAAGAGAAGGGTATTGCGTTCGAGCCCACTAAGCTAATAGGGCATTTTTTAGCCAGTTACTGACTTTTTCAGCCTTAGACAAAGACTGCAACAGGCAGCATCAGGGGGTCTTGACGTCTCCCCTGTCAAAAATACCATCGACGTTGGGGCGAGTAGCGGTTGCAAGGGCTGTTTGGCTCAACTCGATATTCTCCTGATGGCGTAATTAAGTATTTATGACAGTATGCACAGTCTGCTTAAAGACGAATTGTAGACCATGGTAAAGGGTTAGACTGTCTTTGTGCTTTTATGGCTTTATACGGAGATTTAAGACAATTAATAAGGGACCCAATTGGATATGACATGACGACCGCCCTATATAACACACACGTATTGCGACAGGCACAACATGGGAGACGGACCATCCCCGAATCTCCGCAACGGCTTGGGGCGTTTCAGAACCGTTTGATCACGGGGCAGTGATGGACTTGTGCTACGTCGTCTTGAGCGACGCCCGCTACTCGCGAGCAGCTCCCTATTGCAACGCATGATCAAGCGTATGGTAGGACTCTAGTTGCCGAGCGCCCAGAAGAAGGGCATTTAGAAATTGAGGCCGGAAACCTTTGTGATGCCGTCACACATTAGACGCCGCGTTGTCGCAGCAGGGTCGGTTGTCAGCAGTGGATTTGTTTGATGGCAGGCGAGATGGATAACGCTTTTTTGCGCGATTCGTTCCACCGGGCCAGCATGCCCGAATACGACCAAGGCATGGGCTTCTGTTTTTTATAATATCGCGTGGCCGGCTCGCCATGCAGTGCGTCATCATGGACTAGAGCGAGTCGCCATTCGAGATTTTTGATTGGTCCATCATGGTAATGTGACGGAAGACATTTTTAAAGATGATTCCAAACGTGCTTTATGCGTCTAGCACCAACACCCGTTTTATCTTACAGCGATCCGGGCGCTTTCCCACGACAATATGTTACACATGCCGCTGAAGCAGGGTTCTGGAGTGACGCCTTTCAAGCCATCATCACAGAGCAACTATACCGGCTTGGATGCGTTCAAACCTCGGCTTGTGATGATTTTCAGCAGGCCTTTATGAGCTGCGCACAAAGAAGAACCAATGGACAAACTTTAGATTGAGGATCAGACTTTACTTGGGATCCAGACCGTTTTGATGGACGTGGCAGAGCGTCATAGCGAGGAAAAAGTCGTATCTGTGCTTTTAGAAGGCGGTCTACAACATCGATGCATTAGGCCGCGGCGCGTTTTGCCATATTTTAAAAAGGCTTGCATGAAACTTTTGCATGCTCATTTTTGGGTAACACGCCTTTCCCCATAGACTTGATTTAAATTCTGTCAGGCTTTCGAGCTTTTGAGTGCTGCAAGGTCAAATTTTGTTATGCGTTGAACTCGTCAGTATGGAGAATGGCGATTGGCTGAATAGCCTGCGCTAATGCGGCTTTTATACCGCCGAGGTGATTCTCCAAAGCTATTGCATTGGCGCGTTTGATGTTGAGTTTTGCTAATGGTGAGCTGATAACGTCTGGGGGCCGGTTTCCCTTTGGCTTACTTCTGTTTGCTGAATGTGTAAGTCATAAATAGTCAGCCAATAATCTTAAACGCTGTGTGACGCTGGAATTGATTGCTGTTTGTGTGAATTAGTTGCCAGTCCAATCTTTATATCGGACTTGCTGTAGTGAATCAGCAAATCATGAACGCCGCTTCATCGCCTTGCCTTGAGGTTCTCGATCAATATTGGGACTCGTTCAACAACGCGATTTTCTGTATTGCCTTAGAGAAAACGCCTTTCCACGGGTTGTTTGCATACAAATCATGATTTCTTTGGTGTCAGTGCAAGCGGTGAGTCCCGCTAATTCGGTGAAACATTCACTCCAACCGTACGGTAAATACATCGTACTCTGCCTGTTCCAGACGCTCTGGAATCTATCAGTAATCCATCCATATCAAAAATGACGGCTTGCATGTTACCTACTTTTTTTGGCTATTAATAGAGGGTGCTGACGACATTTAATTTTGGGCTAGCTTGAGAGGTGCGGCGTGTATCCAATGGAGACTTTACCAAAAAAACGATGGTAAGTGGACTTGAAGTGGGCCGAACTTACGAAGCCCACAGGCAACAGAGACTTCAAATATTACTTAAGTTGGATGTTGTATCAGCTGGGCGAGCATGCGTTTAGGCGATGTTCCATATATAACGCGCAGGGGTAACTGGTCCTACATTGCCTTAAAATAGCCTCTCGATTGTCGTCGAGAAATACCGACGAGCTGCGCCAGTTCTTCGATGCTAATGGGTCTTCAATATTCTTTTCCATCAACAAAATGGCTTCTTAAATACATTTGGAAGTTGTGGCCTCGGACATAAAAATGGTTAGTGACTTTAGTATTTGTACTAGTTGGATCGATCCGAACCAATCACTTCTGCGACCAGCCTTTGAGGAATAGTCTGTTCCAAGAGGTGGTAATTGAAAGAATTGCATCATATCCAGGAGCGCTGTTGGGACCTGAGGCTGGTTTTAACAAAGTGCCTTCTTTCTGTGGAAAACGGATGTTGATAGACTCAAGGAGGAAAGCGTTCTTCCATAATTGGCTTTGTTGTCTTGATGAATGGAAATAGTATTTCCTGTCTGTATTCTGCTTATCAGCATATAAAACTACCGTTCCAGAGTCCATGATGGTGCGTTAATTGTGCTGCTTTGGCTATTTTTTTATTCAGCAAATGGTTCTCGGATTAAGCGCGCTACGGAAACCTCCGCAAATCACCCAAAATGGAAATCTTTACTTTATTTCTATGTTTGTATGTTACCCGTTCGGTAGCTAACGAGATAGAGACATCCGACAGTGCTTTGTGATTCGTGTAAACTGTAGGTTTTTACATTCATAAATCGGATTGTCATGAACCAGTTAAAAGGGTGACTAGGGTGTCTAATGCACAGAAAACACGACTGAAAAAATGATTCCAAGAAGGGACAAGTTTGCTCTTCTTGGTGGTTGTAGATGATTATTGGGTAAAAGCGTTGAGTTAGTTGAACGATTTGTGGTTTTAGGTGGCTTTTGAAAGTTGTGATGTGTCTAGCTTATTACTGCTTCTAACATTGCCTTTAAAATCCCGCGCTAATTTTTTACGACACATATTCGCATATCTAAGTCAAATAAATGCCGGGGTATGCCACGATTGTTTGTTTAGAGTATTTTGGCGTTGTGAACGATGAAAAAATGGAGATGCTTTTTTGTTAGATAAAAAATTTAGGAGCAACCACGACTTTCGTGTCGCTCCTGTATCGATTGATTAGGCCTTTTCTGTTGTAATGTTTTTTTTCCGCTTCCCAATTCATTAACACCCGGTTTTTTTTGCGTCTTCGGCGAAAAAATAGCCTGCTTTTGGGTGTGACATAAACGGTTTGGCCTTTTTCGAAGCAAGTTCTTGTCGAAGGCTTTTTGAGGTAAATTCAATTTCCCTTATTCTTTGCTTTTGTTGCCAAATCAATTGGTTGTTAGCTCAAGGCCGAATTCGGCGACCAATTCGGTAATAGCCAATCACGCGCAATGGGCAAGTTCGCCTGAGCTGTTGGCTCTTTTGAAACGAAAAATTTCATTGCGGAGCGGAATGTACAGCTGGACCACTTTTTTTCAAGCGGCTGTTTTGTCCGACACTTTTGTTGCCCGATAGAGTCAGGCAAAACAATGTTCGCACTTGACTTGATTTATGCCACTTACCGTTTTCATCTGCCTTCAAAAACATTTGGCTTGCAAGAAAATCAAACACAAAGCGCTGTTCGGTGGACGCGTAAAGGCGCACCGGTTTGATCGATCTGCGTTCGAGTGTTCCGTTGACTCATCACCACAAACGCGATTCAGACAGCTCCCAGCGCCTCTTCTTGATCGTGGGTGACGAACCACACTTGGTTGAAACCCTAAACTCTTCGTGTAATCCGCGTAACCAGCGACGTAGTTCTTGCGGACTTTGCGTCCTTATGGGCGCCAAGGTTCACTTAGTAACAGTACTTCTGGTGTGTGCCAAAGCTCTTGCCAGGCAATACGCCGTTTCTTGACCACCAGAAAGCTGCGATGGGGAACGGTTAGCAAGGTGAGCAAGCTGCACCATTCCAATAAATGCATGACACGCTTTGTGTATTTTCAGAAAAACCCCCCCCCGGGTGGGGGGGGCGGGTTTTTTTTATTTCTTACGAGCAAGACTTCCAGCCAAAACACCGTTATCGGCAACCGTCAATTATGACGAAAAAGTGCGTAGTTTTGGAATTACAAAACCGACGCGACGATCACGCACGTGCAAAGTTGGTGACATCTCGGTCGCCAAATTGAATTACGCTGTGTCTGCGCCTTCTAATCCAGCAATAATACGCAACAGGTGTTTTCCCGGACCCAGACGGGCCAAGCCAAACCGATTTCATTTCGCCTTTCGGTTTGATACTCCAATGACAAAGTGACAAGGCTGAAAGTGCGCCGAATTTTGGAAATGTTTTCAATCAAAATACTCATTGTGTCACCTGTTTTCTTTTTCGCTTCAATTTTATAACTGCGTTCCTGACGCCATTCGATTAAAAGGCTTCGGTTAGCAGTGTGAGTAAGCAATCATCGCCAATAGCGAGGCGCTGGCAAAGGCCGCAGCGGCTTGGTAATCCTCGTATTGCAATTGAACGTGCAGCGGGCAAGGTGTTGGGTTTCGCCACGGAATTTGCCGATATCACGGGACACCGCGCCGAACTGCTCCGACGGCACGGGGCCGTTGGTCAGAAATTACCCGATAGATCAGTGCCCCATTTGATTATTGGGTAAGTGACGCGGCGGAATTTAATTTGCCAGCCAGAAAAGCGCCCCAAAATGACCGCCGCTTCTTGTCTTCTCTACCTTTGTTGTTGCATTAGAGGAATCAATTCACGCGCCAAAAACGGACAAGTGAACCAAACAACACGGGTGACCAAAACAATCCCGCCACGCGAACATTAATGGATGTCTTGGTCATAAAGCCACGAGCCAATCCAGCCGTTTGTTGCCGTTAAGCAAACAGATACAGTAAACCGCCACGACGGGCGAGACGGCAAAAGGAATGTCCATTCAAGGTCATTAAAATTTTTACGACCGGGGACTCAAAGCGGGTCACTGAACCACCGCCAACATGACCGCCGGAATACCAGATGATTTGGTACTGTGAGGGCTGCTACTACAAGGGTTGACCGATGGCGTGCAGCGTATCGGCTCCAACAGACTATTGAAATTAATGCGCAGCGCCTTCCACAAAGGCTTGCTGGAAATAGCGATAAGCGGCACAACCAGCAATTTATCACGTGTTAAAATAAGGTAAAGCAATTACAGGTCCTTTGAACCCAGGGCTGCCCGACTCTGAGGCTGGTGGCGTTGGTCCGGGTGCTTGGTGAGAAGACATTAATATATTTCCTAGCTGCGTCCGTGAGGCGACGTTTTAAATAACGCGCTTGCAGATGTTGATGGCGAACAACAGAGGATAAGCGACTGCCATCAACACAACCGACGCAATGGCGCTGGCCGCAGGGAAAGTCGAACTCTTGTAGCTTGACGAAAATCATAAGAGGTAATCTCACTGAACGTATGGCATGGCCAGCCGATAAAATGACCGCGCCAAATCCCTAAACTGCGGATGATATGACAGGCAATGCCTGTTCATAAGCGCTGGCCACCAAAGCCGGAAAAAAATCACTCGACGGAAATACAGACAATCGCGAAGCACCTAGGCGTCATGCGGCTTCCTCCTCTTCGGGTGACAGTTCTTCCAAAACGGGCTGAACGGTTCTGACTACAAACGGAAATATGGTAACGCCATAAGCGGAGAACAACTGCCCCACGGTGTGTAGGGCTACTTTTAATGCCGATGGCTTTTCAAGTATTTTTTGTCACGTACCAGCCATTTGAGCGTACAAGGTTGCCAAGGTTGATACCGGCAACGGCGGTTTTGCAAGGCCAAAAGGCAAATCCACCAAAGCGTCTAGAATACGACGGCAAGGAAATTTCATGCGTACTAACACCAAGGAGCAAGAGGCCAAAAAAGCCATTGAAAAGAGGGACGCTATCAACGCGGCCCATAAGGTGACTTTTATAACTGGCGAAACACGGGATTCATCGCTTGATGACTTGCCAGTATCGGACCCAGCCCATTATCGACGGACTGGCATAACAAGAACCAGTCATGGGTAAGAGCGAATTCAAACTGATAAAAAGCAGGGAAGTCCCTAAGCTTAAACTCAGACCGGGAAGTACTCGTTTATGACGAGGTTCGGGCGTGTCAGCCACGCTAAGTTGAGTTGCCATTTACTTGCCTATGTTTTTAGCAATGAAAGTGTTTGCCGGTTGGAACGCCAAGATCCAATAAAAAAAGAGTGACTTTAAAAAGACTTTCTTTAAAAAGTTCTTTTAAAAAGGCACTCTGTAAGACAGAAAGGCCGAAAGTACCGCAAAAGCGTATCCGGCTTATTCGTATCCGGTCTACTGTTAGCGGGACGTTGAAGTTGGCTAGCTTTACCACGATGTCTTGAAGATTTCTTTTAGTGGCTTTGGCCAGCCACGGCAATCTCTTTCGACGGGTTAATAAAGTTACTTCCGGGAAACTTGTCCAGCAAATTCTGCTTTTACACATCGTTATGAACGCGGGGTTAGTTAAAGCTAGCAAGAGACGCTGTGATGCCGCTGTACAAAGTAGTTTAAAGTACTCATGAGACACCTTTTCTTTACCCATTCTTTTTCGCATTTTTTGCGACAACCGCCACTGGGAACTCGGCCAAAATAGACGTTTGTAGGCAACCACTACCTCATACTTTCTGCACCTATGGGATTACGGATGTTTTGTTTGACTTCCGATTCGAAGGGGGATTAATCAATACATCACCAATACCACGTTTCAACTACGTGGTGTTGCCGGCCACGGGCCACCGCGTATCAAAAAACAGCCACGTTTTTTCAAAAAGTGCCTTAGGAAATCGTCAATTTTTAGCCCGTCGTTGTTCTTTGCCGAAGGGTTTTTTGTGGCGTAACCTTGCGCGGCTAGATAAGTGTAACGGCCGTTACCCGATGTTTTAGGTTTTGGAAAACCAGTGCTACATCGTTACGTGGCTAGATCGCCCCCAGTTGTTGGATATTATCTTTGGGTTGCCTTTACGAACAAGGGAAACGCCCGTCGTGGAATAATAGGTGAGCTAGCGTTCGGAAATGCAGTTTTCCAGGTTTGCTGGAATTCATCTTCGCTCTGTCATGCAGCACTTGACATCTGTAACTTGGTTTTAAAGGTTACGACGTCTTGCTTGCAGGCCTTCATGATGGCATTGCTTTGTTTTGAGAGACCAGCGTGAGGACTGTTTTGATTTTCGATGGTTTTTACCGGTGGTTCTACCAGTGTTTTTTCGAACGTCGGATTGTAAGTTGGCGAACAATTCACGAGCGATGTCGTAAGAGGTATTCAGAATAGTTTGATCCGCAGCCCGACGGCTTGAACGGCTCCGCTCAATAATAGGCTGGCCAAACAATTGGCTTTTAAAAACGTTGGTGGTTAGACTTCATAATAATCCTCTGAGTGAACTAACGGTTATTCTCAATATGAGGGTAGATGACTTAAAAAGATTAGTTATTACAATGCGGCTATATAGACTTTTTCGGAAATATGTATTAAAGCGCTTTTTGAAAACAGTTCTTTCCAATAATTTGATTAAAATACCTTTACCCTTTGTGGTTTTTTATCATGATAGGATTGCAGCCAAGCCATAAAAAAACAATTTAAACGTTGGGTGGTTGTCGGCAACGTGATGGGTAAGCAAAGAACGGGCTCGGTTCGGCTTCGTATTGAGGCACACCGTTAATAAGTAAGCCTTCTTTCGATCAAGTTTTCTACGCCAATAGTGGGATTGCGCAATTACCAAGTCCAGATAAACAAAGCATCTAAATAGGCCGTCGGTGCCGTTCCACCGCCAGGTTTTGTTGGCATTGGATCTTGCTTTACTTTTCCATCTTCCATGTATTTCAAATGTGCATCGAGATTGCCCAGAGTGTGGGATGACTCAATCAGTTTATGGTTGCGAGCTCTGCGGAGTGTTTGAAGGGATTAACCAAACTTCTCTACGTAGTTGTTGGTGTACACAGTTGAGGCTTCGTATTGCGTTAATGGTCGAGTGATCAAAACTACTGTCTGTCCAGTTTCGCCAACTCGGAAAAAATACGCAATCATGCCTTCTTTGATGGATCGGACTCGATAATCTGCCGCTGCTGAAATTTT
>Ga0163217_1066659_pt1 | contig 14527 bp, 14 predicted proteins | sample SynspAceP_FD_185933 | JGI IMG/M metagenome (GOLD analysis project Ga0163217, IMG submission 185933) | Saline lake microbial communities from Ace Lake in Antarctica - Synechococcus sp. Ace-P (PacBio error correction) | ecosystem: Environmental > Aquatic > Non-marine Saline and Alkaline > Saline ... | reverse complement strand
AAGTTGCGTTCTGCGGAAGTATAGATTGCCAGAACCGGGTCTGGGCCCCGATGTTCCATTGTTTTCCTTTGAGCTTTCGGGTAAAATCCCGCCCCGATGCGGAAGCCGTGGTAAAGACCAGGCGTTTACGTAGCCTGGGTCAATCTGAGGGCCGAAGTGAGGTTCTGGGGTATGGGTTGCATAAGAAGGGGCAATTCTGGTTCGGTGTGAACAATTTGCGACCGGGGGTGAAGCATCCTGATCGCCGGTTTGTGCCGGCCCTCAAGGGCTTTCAGATGCATCAATGCCGCATCCCTTGGCCCACAGTCACCTGATTGCACTGTGCCGCTTCCCTGATTCTGCCGGATGGAAGGATCGCAGACGCCCGCAAAGCCTAAGCGGGATTTATCAAGCAGGTGAACGGGCCGGAGAAGCCCTGTGATTTTGGGCGATGGGCCAAAAGTAACCGTCCATCAGACTCAGCTGGCGCGATGTGGGTATCCGTTCTTCGCCTTCAAGCAGTGGCAAATCATTAAGCATGGATTTGAAAGCCTGAAAAGGTATCGAAAAAACACAAAACGGCCCCGGTTAGCTTTCCCATGATGTGTTGCCGAAAAGTGGTCTATTGGCACCCGAAGTTTTGAGAGGAGGCAGGGCGTAGGAATGGGTTGCTGCGCCCTAGGGTTCCCGTATTACTTTTACCGATACCCGGTTCAACAATGAGCCCGAAACTGCATGGGGGCTGCTCATAACCAGAGTTTTTCCGGATTACTGATGCAGACGTCGGCGTTACGGTTTACGGGCTTTGCGTGTTGGGCGAGGGCCGGATTTTGGGGGTCATTTTTCATATTAATCTATTGACCGGGTGTGGGATAGTTTGGCCGTCAGGCGTTAGGAAGGATTACCGTGCTTGACCGCCCCGTGTATACATGTTGCCGCATGACTATCATGGGTAGGGGACCACGTGCACCGCAGACCCCCTTGTCCGGGTGCTGCCAGAATGGCTACGGAGCCCGTCCAGACGCGTCCATTTTTAGAGCGTGGTCATAATAGGATCGTCACAACGCACGTCTTGTGGCGGTTGGGCGAAAGTTGGTAAATGGTCTATGATTTCGATTTTTCGCATGGCGTTTGATGTATAACAAGTAGATTTTGTGCCCCTGAGAGAAAACCTGTAAAGCTTCAATTTGTTTTGGCGCTTCCCAATAACTTTGTTCCATGTCAAGTGCTTTTGATGACTTTTATATATCACCTTAGCAACTTGGCTGCTGCTGTTTCGAAAAGCGGCAAATTCGGCTCACATGCGTCGTGCATCCCCACCCAAAAAAAATATTATCGCCAGCCCCGAGGCGTCGCTTTTACCAGTTGCATATTGGTTTTGAGGGCCAGCCCAACGTTCTGTTTCGCCATGTGTCGAAGGACATCGGCAACGGAGTTGGAGCGTGTACCCTGGTGTCGATTCCGATGACCCGATGCTGCCTTGCGTGACCCCGGTTCTCTTCCAAATGGCGGCGACGTGAATGTACGTCTTGGTTTTGGGTTTCGGGGCATTGGGAAGATCATTAATCAAAGGTTGAGCCTTGCTTCGATTGACTTGAATCAATCCCGTTCTCAGCAAGTCAGTTAACCTTGCTTGAGTGCTCAACCCCAGGCCATGCTTGGTGGTATGTGGGGACTGCCCCGGATTGATGATGAAAGACCGGTAAGATGGTATTGCTGGTGATAGGTTTTACTATTGCCGTGATTCGGGAACCTTATACGCGCTTCGATCCGATCTTTTTCCGGCTTATTTCCACGAAATCGCCCGAAATGTAAATTGTTTTTAGCGTTGGAAATCAAATTTTGGTAGAATCTGAATGACGGGCACGTGTCCGTCTGGCTTTATCTTCGTCAGGAGGTTTTTTAGAGATGCTTTACCTTTTACGGTTGTAGTAACTCTGGCTTTTTCGACTACCGAAGACACCATTTTTTAGGTAACTGGTTTTGGGTCCCGCCTTTACTTTACCTCTGCCCAAGCTGATCGGTCCAAATATTTTCCCCTTGACAAGGCAGAAGCCGGTCCATTGACGAGAGCGAGTCAAGGCAGTTTGGAGGCGACGTCATTCAGGTCTTGTATCTGCAAATGGCGCTGATAAAGCAGGATCCCGTGATGGAAGTAAGAGGGAGTCTTAGTCGTGACTGACAATGCTTGAAGTTTCATTTTCATCAGGGAGCGACGTTGTTCTCGCCCCGAGCTGGCGTTCGCTTCGATTCTTTGGCCGTTAAGTCAATAATGAGCGAAGGACGGAATATCAGAAGGCACCAGAATTTGTAGGTGAGATACACCCCGGTATCAGAAGGGTGTGATGCCGGATCTGAATCCGCATGGCCGGATTTTGACTCGAGGCGTCCAAGATTCCTGACGAGGCTAAGCTTTCAGTGGCAACGGATGGAACGTTCATGCCGTTACGGCGCGGTAAGGTATCGTGTTGAGACCGTAACATCGATTGGGAACCAATGCTGATCTTGCTGATTGATTTGTAGGACGTGCTTACGAGTCCGTTAGCGAAGTGTCTTAGGGTGGGGGTCGTGCTATTGAGTGGTTGAGATATGGGGTTTTTTGAACGTCCGGAGGCGTGGAGCGCCCCGAAGAGAGTTTGGATTGTTCATGTCGGTGGACAGGATGGGCCCGACAAGGTTGCAGGTGGCGCAGGACCGAGATCACGCGGAACAGATTTGTCGGTGGGGTGATTGAGACAGGCTTTGGTCGTGACGGCAGGTTGCGTCTTTTTCTTTCCGATATTTGAAACGGCGTTCGCCTCGTGAACACCCAGTCGCCGCCCCCGATGGCCCGGTCGAAACCTGCGCTTGCGCAACGCGCCCAGATGCACTCGAAGCAACATGGCTGCTGGACCCGTGAGCGTATTTCCGTTGCTGTGGAGCCCAGTATGATTGTCGGGCCACTGGCTTTCGGTTCGTGGTTGCGGTTGTCACGGACTTGCGAAGGGATTGCTGGTCTTGCTGCCCCGCTGACCAGGATGTCCTGCGCAAGAAGGCGACGGGCCCGGTGCCGGGTCTTTCGCCTTTGCCGGCCGCGGGGAGATTCCGGCTAGTTTTGTATTGGAGGTCAGGGCTTTGGTTTCTTTATAAAGTTCTGGGAACGCCGGGTTCCCTGGCTGCCATGACGAGGGGGCGCGTTGACGTGCGCCAGTTGTCAATGTTGTGGGAAGGCATTGTGGGAGCCGGATTGGGGCGCGCCGCCGTTCGGTGGGCTGAACTAATATAGGGTAACGCCCTTTGTTTTTATTGGCGCTATCCGTGTTGTGGTTAGGCCCATGTGATGTCGAATGTAACGCCAAACTTCACACGATGATCGATATTGAGGCCGATGGATTGCGTTTGAGGCGGAAATGCCAAGATTCGGCGACATTGCCGGGTCGGACGTGGGTTAGGCCCTTCCGTGCCCCGGATGAAAGTTGCAGTAGCTGGCCTTCCGGGCAAGTATCCGGGAAGACCGAGCGCACGAGATCGGCAGTGGAATGGCCCTTGAAGATTGTATTGGCCCGTTGGCCGAGGGCCGATGAAGCGCCCATCGCGAAGGTCAGACGACCCCGACGGTGATCATCTGGCCGCGTGCGTCCCGGACGTAGTGTCTTCGGATGGAAACCGACCCGCGAGGTTGTGAAATTGATCCGGCAATTGCTGCGCTGATGTGGCGGCGATTTTGGCGTGGTGGGAATGAGATGTCAGCTAACTGCTGAATTTGTTGAGCCGATGAAGGTGGTTTAGATCGCCAGATAAGAAGTTGTCGCCGCTGCGAGCGGATGGTGCAGGAGCCTGACCGCGTCCCGATCGGGAGCATGGAGGCCCGAAACTGTGGTATTTTTAGTCGCGAAGTTTAGACGATCGTCTTCCCTTATATCGCCCGCACCGAGTCTTGCCCGCATATGGGCGCAAGACTCCCCGGGAACTTGTGGGGGGTGGTTGGGGCGGGCCATGAGGTGTCGCCTGAATCGACGGTCGAGGTGACGATCATGGGAGGGATGCTGCTGCCGGATGACACGCCGTGGGTGTGGACGATTTTTGAGCCAAAAGGGCTTGGTAGGGTAGGCAGGGACGGTCTGGGCTTGTTTTGGCGTGCCCAGCGCCCATGGGCGGGGGATGCGACTGGTAGCGTCTATCCCCGGTTTGCGCCGGTTGGAGGGGATGTATTGGACACTGGCTAATGAGCCAGGTATCCAGGCAGACGGTGTACAGGGTTTTGCAGCTTTACCCCCGCGTGGACTGGATGGTTTGCCCCTAGTTTACGAGAGGTTTGTTTGGCGACTGCCCGTGACTTCCCACGATTTGGGGATCGCAATCGAGATCGGGCCCCGGCGAGGCCGTGAACGGGTCCGGCAAATCTTGACGTTGAGCGCCGATATCCCAGTGGAGAATTGCTGACGTCGTTACGCGTAGTCAAAAGTTCAGCTGCGAAGGTTGAGGGTTCTTTTTGGTCGAGGCCAAACTCTTGGGATCGGGAAAGAGCCCAATTTGGCAGGGCTTCGCTTATGGCCTAACCGTGGGAAGCCTTCAGATTGTTATGGAGACCGTGGCGTGGGCCATCGACAATAATCAGTGACGCGCTGCGCCCCCGATTGAATCGTAGAAAGAACTGGCTGGTTTGCGGGGCCGACCACCGGTGCAGAAAACCACTCGCCCGGCATTGACGATTATTGAAAACGCCAAGGCTAACCCGGCATAACAGAAGGCCTATATCCCGTGAATTCCTCGGCCGGTTCATGTACCAGATCACCGTTGATTGACTGTGCCGTGGAATGGGGCCGATGGCTGGCAAAAATCAAGTGCATAAGGCGCCCGTATCAATGGAGCGGTTACGTTGAGACTTGGGTCCCGGGCTCCCCAAGCGTTTGGTGGCTCCAAGATCCCGTACCGCGTTTACCCGTTGATTGGAAGCTTTCGATGAGCTTGCCGGCGCTCCTTTGGAGGATATTGATCGGACCCATTGGATTTCAAACGAGGCTCATTTACCCGCTGATTTAGACCAGATTGCATACTGCGAAGGGTTTTCTCGCAGCCCGTGCAATTCAAACTGAATTGTGAGACACTTAGGGTACTATGTCCCCAGCCAGTTTGATTTTTGGACCCATCGTCCAGCTGGGCAATCCATGATCCAAATACTGCGCCCCGTAACAATGCGAGAGGCCGGAATTTAATTTTCCTGTAAGGGTTATTTCTACGGGAGATGCTTCTTTATTGCCATACCAACCTATATTGTAGATGTTCGTATGAGTCCCCGGATTGTGTCCATCGGTAGGAACCATCCGCGTCCTTTGTCACGAAATGGATTGGTTTACCCCGTTAAGCAAACAGCGAATGACGTCCATATTCAGAAGCAGTTCAGCAGCAGCATTCGAGGAAAATGTTGAGTGCGGACCATTTTTAGGGTCGCATGGCGAAACATCCATTATTTCCAAGGACTGGAGCGTTTAGGGTTGGGACCTGAGTGGTTGTTTCGTCAGTAAATTCGTTGTTGTCACACAGTCGTCTGCGGCATCGCCACCGGAGGATTTCTTCGAGGTTGAAGTTTTTCCCTCACCGATCGCCGCCCGCGTAATGGTTAGGATGGAGCTGCGCATTAGATAGGTAGGAGCGCAAGCCAGAAAGCAATCAGGAACGGTGAAAAATTCGCCTATTAGATCATTCAATCCAATTGTGTCGGTCGGTGTTGAAGCCTTCTAACGGGACTTATGTCAATATTATGTCAGCCTTACCAAGGCTGCCGTTGTGCCGCCGCCAGCGAATTGGCCCGCTAGTCGCCTGGGGTCCATGCAGAGGGCTTCGAAGGTCAGGTTCCCGGCGTTCGTGGCGAGGGGGCGAACAGTTATTGGGATTTTACATGTACATGGGGGGGACTTTGATGCGTGAGGGCGCGCAGAAGTTTTCATTCAGGTTAGGTTTTCCGTCGTAATCTGTGCGATGGTGAGTTATCTACTATATGCTTTGGAATTTGCGGCGAATTTTAGAGCCTGAGTTTCAGTTATTACGAACGAAGTCTGGAACTTTATTCGGGAAAATGTTGTTTTACCCTATTTAAATAATAGAATAGGGTTAATCGGCTTATTGGCGGTTCGTCGTAAGAATCAGTGGTGATGCGTCGGGAATTCAGTCGTTGCGTAAATACAGGGAGGGGTTCTTTACTTTAGCAGGTTGCTAACTTTGTAACGCGGCTTAGACACTCCGCATTTTTTGCTTATATCTGAGGAGTCCGGATGCATAATAGTTTGCGGGAGATTGCGTTGGCAGGTTAATCGGGATACGTTTGAGCCACTGCGGACATTGAGGTTTTTGGTTGGCGCTGATGGGCCCCATCGCGTTGCTGCGCGGTGAAGGGCATTTGGTTGCGAGGTTGGTGTGGACGTTACCGTAACGAGTGCAGGCTATTGGCATTGCGCCCAAATTATTTTCTGAATGGGCGTCCAGGCGCCCGAGTAAGTTGATTATTGCCTGTTTTTTGGGTGCTGCGTTTTTGTGTGAGGCGTGGATGGTTGCGTCCACGTGAGGACTAGCCGAATTGATCCCCCCCCCAATTGGCGGCAGGCGTTCAAGTCAGTGCCAGGTCGTAGGTCTTGCCCAAACATCTGCGCGTATTGAAAGAAGTGATAGCCAGACGTTACATGCGGCTGTGGCTCCGAGCGGTCATCTTGAGCGAGGACATCGCGAACGGCTGGACATCGTGCCAGCCAGTCCGATCATCGTTACACGCGCCCTTAGTTAGCATGTCGGTCGTGCAGGCGGGATTGTGCAAGATCTGCACAGTCGCGCTGATCCGAGGCGGATTGCCACCAGAAGATTCCTTGCCAGCATATCCTTCCGAGTACCGCCGATTCATCTGCCATTTTGTATCGCCCAAAGCCCAGATTTATGCCCGGAAAGGGGTTTGATATCGACCGATCCACTTTGGGTTTCGGGTGGCAAGCGGGATTGAGTGAAGCCGTTAACGACGCCGGCTGGTGCTTGAAGACCTTCAGCAAATCTTCATTGCCCCTCTCGGAGATTTGGCAATTTTAATGCCTCGGGTAATAGAGAAACACCCAGCGCCGGTCCCGATCTAGGGCGTGCCAAATCCCAAGAAGGGGTAATGTTGGGATCGCGCGATTGACTTTGCGCATTGAACGGTCCGACGCCTGCGTGGGCTTTACCTACGAGCCAGGACGTTTCCCCGTGCGGATATGGCATCTGAGTATTTACGGGCCTTTGGTGGGACCTAACAGTTAGACGGCTATGCGGAACAACCGTGTGTTGATCTGCCGCCGACCCAATGCCATCCTACTGGCGGTGTTGTGGGCACACCCCGCGCGTCGCAAGGCTTTCGAGTTGACCAATATAACGTGGCCCAATCATCGAGGAGGCTCAAGCAGATCGGCAAATTTTACGGATCAGGGAAGTCGAGGGCATCTGCTGAGATCCGGTTGGCGATGCGACAGGCCAAAAACCTGCGCCAAAGTCCGACTTCCAAAAATCTGGCTGGATCACGCCGAACGAGGTGTCAGCCAAATCCTGACCAGAGCCGGAGATACAAAGCCGGGCGCATTAAAGGTGGGTGCGAAGTGGATTAGACGGCTTCTGTTCCAAGCGATTATTCAGGCGCTCCGGTTTTCAATCCAGTCTAATGAATTCCGAAAACGATGCGGCTGCGAAGGGAAGCACAAGGTCATTTATTCGCAATTTTTGCTCGAAAGTTGTCGTTTGGAAAACTCATTGATCCCGCAAATGGCTGATGTGGACCAGCCAATTTATTCCGTTGCTAGGGCACCTCGGGTGCTAGAAATTTCCCTCGAGGGTACTCGACTACGACTCTAGAGATGTTCCCGGATGATGCTCCACCCCAAAGTTGGGCATATCGCCCTCTTTCACGGATCGTTTTGTCATCTACTATGTTTGAAATTATTTTTGGTAGCCTCATTTTTCGACGATTCACTAAATGTAGCATTTTTCAATAGTTAATCAGTAGCGGTTGCTCACGTTGAATGTCAAGTTAAACATAACAGTGAGAATTACCCCCAATTGTAACCATGACATGTGGTATGGTTGCTAACTAGGGTGACAAAATTCAGGGAAGTAGGCTAAAAAATGCGGCAACAGAATCCGACAGCCGCTGCAACGCCCCGTGACCGCTCGTACAAATCGACGTGCTTGCCCCGCTTTGTTTTTTTATATCATTACCATAAGACGCAAATGGCCGCTCAATGCCAATGGCAAGGGGCTATTGGACGGATTGGTATTAGCCTTTGTTAGCTTCGTCGGTAGCTGATTACTAATAAAGGCATTAAACCAGAGAACGATAAAGTCCCGCCGACGGGAGCCCAGTATGAACCACCGCCAGTCGGCGAAACTTGCGAATTGAATGAAATTAGGTTTTCATATTTTCAGAAACATAGATTTTACGTACTTTCTCGATTTGGGTACCGGTTCCGGCGCTTGCACTGCCGTTTAGCCAGATACGCAGGAGGGGGGGATATAATCTATGTAACTCGAAAGAGCACTAAATCCCGAAATTCAAATAAATTAGATCAGAAATGATCCTCCCTGAAGATGCCTTTGATAAATGGGGATCATTCTGAAACCGCTTTACGGTTTAAAGTGATTTGGGCCATGCGCCCCAGGATTGGCAGGACTTATCCTGTAGATAACGGGTTTTTCTAGGTTGGGGGACCTTTCGGGTGGTTCTGCTGAATAGGCCTACACGTTATTGATATTATTGGGTATTTGGAGATCATGCCATTTTTGCCCCCCAACTAGGACCATGGGTTAGCATGAGGGTACCGATTTTAAATGGTTTACAAATGGGCTTATGTGAGTGTTAGCGAACCCATAGGTACGATGAATTATACGGAAATTTTGACGTTCCATCCAGAAAATGAGCGCCCCGATGGGTCCCACGCTCTGTATTGTATTCCGACAGTCCTTTTTTTAGGTCTGAAGTGTGAGTGATATGGTCAATAAAGCTATAAGCCGGATAGGCATTGATCAGCGTCATACGGCTTTCGAACTGTTGGGAGGTCAGGCAATGAGCAGTGTTTCTGATTGGGGGAGATGGGGCTTGTGGCCGGAACTTAGGGGAGAAGAGGCGAGACAGCTTCAGGTCTTTGGTTGAGCTAAAAAGAGTAAATTGGGGGGGAACTTTGGCGGGGAAACGTTAGTTGAGGTAGTCCCCCCGGTCTATCCTAAGTGGTTTAGGGGGCTGGTTGAAGACTGGGACTTACCATGCATATGCTTATGGTTGACCGATAGGTTTGTTGTTGGTTCTGGTGAGCAGCGGTGAACAATTGCGGCCAGCCAGCAATAGGTAACCGCAGATAGTGATCCATTCGGAATTATCGTCAGGGATCTGTTTGCTAGGTTGACTTTCAAAGGGCTGACCGATAACGCCGAGCGCTCCTGCTTCGAATAGGTCCTTGTTTTTGTCCCAGGACGATGGCGCGAGGGGTTACGAAAGATAGTGGTTATCTTGGCGTAGCTCAAGCTTGATATTTCCTAATGTTTCTACGCCGTTTCATGTTCGGCTCATAACATCCAAAGTAAGACATCGGGCTTGATGGCTTCCAAATGAGTCAGCGCTTACTTTGGCCGGAAGCCGAGTCAGGACCTCGAAATCGGCCCTGATTTCCAATGAAAGTTCCGCCAATCTCGTATGTAATCGGTCATTTTCGACGTGGATCAACTTGATCATTAAAAATCCCCTGAAGTTGGGTATTTTTACAAAACCCTTTGAGGGAGGCGTTCGTCCCGTGTTACTACGTGCGGCCCAATTTGTCCAGACACATGCGCGCCCTTACACCTTTCCCGGCCAGTGGCGGCATATACGACGACCTGCGACGTTATCGTGAGAAACTCAATCGTACCATCATGGGAGAAATCTCGCTAATCCATGAGGAAGGGACTCGCAGGATTCAACGCCACAGTTAAGGCGGGTCTAAGCTGGCGCTTACCTTTACTTTTGCGGGGAATCCACCGCCCCGATACGTTTCATTATGTGCGTTGCGTTGCGTGCAGGGGATTGGACCTAACTACCAATTGCGATCAGATTAAGAACCCCCGTTACAAAAAGCCAAATCCTAACCGATCCCCGCATTGCGTTACCGTTAGAGTCGGGACTAGATGATGAAATTTCAAGCTACGGAACGTGGCAGAGTATGGATACATTGGTGGCGTCGCGTTCCGTCCCGCTATTCGTGCTCTTGAGGCGGGGTGTGTGTACCGGTGTTTTTCAGAGGGTTGATTGATTTTCAAGGGCAATTGCAGCGTACGCTGTTTCGTGGCTTTTGTAGCGGAAGTCCGGGTAAGTGGAGGGTGAGGTATTGCATGGGACGCCGAAAGAGCCGTGGTGGTGCTATATTGTCGCAAAAGCGCCGGGGATTAGACCTTGGTGCAATTGCGGAGAATGTGGCATTTGGTGCTTAATAACGCTGTTGTAACCATAGCTAGCTGATGGGACGTTAAATTTGTGGTCAAAGGATTGGATTCGACACACATGCGAAATGATCAAAGAGATATTTTTTTACTCGAGGCTTAGGTTACCCGAAGTGCTCATTACTGACATGAGATATGTAATGGACTGGAACAGTCGCTTCAATTGAGGAGGGGCCAATTAAATCATTTGTGTGTAAACCTACGGTGGTAGGAATGGAACGGATTTGAACCGTCGATTGGCTTGTTGGCACAAACCCGATGTTATGCAGGTTCCCTTTCCGGACGGTTTTCTACGGTCCGGTGAGGGTATTGCCAGCGAGTGTAGCTGTTGAGGACGGAGATACGGGATGTGGATCTCTGAACCTAGCCTTTCGAATCCCTCCATCAGCGATTGGCGAGTAGTTTATCAATGATTCTTCGTTTCGGCGACTTTCGGCGGGGGTATCACTCAGCGTTGCCACAGAGTTGCGACCAGTATCGCTGGCATGGACCGCGTCGTTTTCGGGCCTAGCTCCTAGGCTTCGGTCGGTTTCCAGGGTTGGCATTCTTGCGCGGGGCGGGATCACTGCTGGCGTTTTGGCGGCATCCCGGCTCGTGGCATTTACGCGTGTCATAACGCCCTTTGCGGTTTGACCCCCCCGCTGCCGATGTCTGATCGGGCGGAATTGGTTTCAAGAGTTTAGGGGGCAGCATGGGTGGGAGAGTTCCGACGTTGCTGCTTGGTGACTCGAACCCGTCGAACTTCCCCAGGTTTTCTCTCGATCCCATGTGCTTATTTTGCGCAGATGCGCCGTTGGTGCACACCATTGCTTACGGGATTCATTCGGCCTTTCTTTCGCTTTGATACGGTGCTGTCGATAAGGAGGTCAGCGGGACCCTGGATCGCGAATACGGGCAAGCTCACGTTTCAGTTGTTCGCTGGCGGCGACATAGGTTTGAAGTCGGGCATCTGCCCCGTCCAGTACACAACTGCACGCTCTGGACAACAGTGTCTTGCGAAGCGGCATACCAAAAGACCTTCAGCGTCGACAAGTTTGAAGTGGCCAGCGTACTGAATTGCTGTTGCGACCGCGTTGCCGCTACGGCGGAGGCGTCCAAACCATCTCAGGATTCAAACAAGATCGCAACGATCCGCGCTGCTTAAGTGTCTTGTAGGATGACCAATTCGTTGGTCTATTATTTGGTAGGGGCAACTTTTGTCATGCCTTCAGTTATTTGATGGATCATTACAGTGAATTCCACCGAGGATTTTGGCTAACCAAAGCCCCTATTCGTAGCATTTTGCGCTTTTTGAGGTTTCTTAATTGGTAGATTACCGAAAACGACCGCTAAGCGGAAGATAGTTCCCAATATGAGCAATCTTGAAAATAGGGCTGATTTGGATAGGTGTCTTGGTTTTTTTGGATGGGCGAAATAGGTTCCGATTGGATTTGCTTTATTGGCGTTGTCCTTTGTAAGGATTTACTGGATAAGTGGATAAGAGCCGCTTGGGGAACATCAGTCTAGTGCCGCAGACATTTGCAGCCACAGGGACATGAGCTCGATCGATGTTTCTTATTGATGGGCTATGTCAGTACCGGGCGGGGCTAAGCGCGGTCTGTTCAAATGCCGCTAGTTCTATGGCTTATCGGCGTTGCGGGAGGCTTTTAAGGCGGTAGCTTCTGTATTTGGGGGCCGCTGGTTTCGGCAGCCGTCGCAGGGTTCTTCCATTTGCATGATCGGGCCCGCGATGGGTTGGATCGCCTTTCAGAAAGTGGGTTCAATATAATATGATCCCAAAGGCTTGGGCTGGACCTAGCCGTAAGCCGGGACCGCTTGGGGTCGTTTTCCCCGTCCCAAATCCTGAGATGATCCTATACGGTATTATAGCGAGGTCCAATTGCGTCACTTTTTGATGGGGGGATAATATGTCGGTCTGATCACAGCACTTGGTTACTCGGATTGATTATTGTGCGGGGTAGAAGTTGAAAGGCCTGAACTTGCGCCGGCGGTAAACGAAGAGTACTTGGGGCGAATGCGTTTCAGGGGATTAAGGGGACAATACCGATCTTAGTATTGGTCCTGGGGGTGTCGGAGGTTTCTCGTTGGGTTTTTTTACACCCACAGAGGCTGGGACGGGGGATCGGTTGCTTCGATACTTTATTTCGATTGCGTCTCGTTCTTTAAGCTCGAAGAACTCTGGGAAGCAGCGGTTCGAAACCTTACCCACGTCTGGCTTTTATAATCGGGTTGTGGCGCAGCTTACTTTACGTTTCTCGCGACTAGCGGTTCAGGAGAATTTCATTAAATCTAGTTATCCGGTTTTGGTTCGGTCGATTTATTCCTTGATTCTGGGATCGCCAGTAATTTACCTTGTTTTGGGTATGTTTTCTCGAACCCATGGCGCAATGCTGCTAACACTTCCAATCGTGCTACTATTGTCAGGACGGTGGATTAACTCATTTGGTTTGCGTTCTTCCTAACCAATTCTGTTGAGATCGGAAGATTTTCGCCCAAATGGGAATGAATGCCTTTGTTCATCAGGGGTTGTTTGGCGGAAAGGTATCTCTAGTTGGTATTTTTCAAGGGATTTTGTGGGTTTCTGATGTGATTGGACTTGGTCATCGGCAAGTACTTGTCGCCTTCCAGAGGTGGTATTGTTACCGGTTTCATGGTGTGAATTAGAGGTATAGGCCAGTAAAATTTTTTATCGGGCGTAACGCACATACGTTTCTACGTTTTAGACAAGCTTGTTGAAAACCAGCTAGAAGATAAAAACGATTTAACCTGAATCGAAGTTTATGGAAAAAAAAATCTGTGGGCAAGGAATTCGAAACGCCGGAGGTACAATTTAGGCGTTTTTACACCAGTTATCAGTTTGCCGTTTTCCTGGATTGCTTGCAGCATGTTAACTTTAGACGGCCAATCAATATCGATCCTTAGTGATATCGATATGGAGCCGGAGTTGAGGCAAAACAGGCATTGCATCGCGAGTGGTTTAGATGCTCACTGTTCGCGACGTAGTGAAGCGGCTTGTAAAGCACGGTATGGTTCAAACGAAGAAGTTGGGTCAGAGATAAAACGTTGTGTAGGCGTTTATAACTTCGTCCGGCAAAGTGCTTCACGAATGCACGCGCCCTTATTTGAAGGACGCTATTCAGAATATGCTCTCGCGCTGGCAAGTATGGCAACAGAACTTTCTAAGTATGATAGATTCGTATCCTTACACAACAATAGTCTGAGAAATTGAGTTATAGACTGATTGGGAAGGCCCTGGGCAACGTGAATTGAAAGGGTTTCGTGAAGCAAAGAAGTGATATGGCGAAAATGATTTAGGGGTTTAGAGCCGCAAAACATTTTCTCGTATCCCGTTTGTTCGGGATTACTAGGGGGTCGTGCGTGCATTTCAATTAAAGGCGTGTGGGAATTTCTCTATCAAGATAAACAGCGTAGAGCTCGCATTACCGTTTATTATCTGAGTTTTATTACCCGTTAATTAAATGCAAAAAACTATGTTAAAAAGGGCGATTTAATATGAGACTTACTTTAAAAGTTTGGCGAGGTTCTAGGGACTTTCCGAGGGACAATAGCTATGGCGACGGCACGGTCATTTTAGTCGAATCCGTGGTCAGACCAACTATTCTTCGCGTAGACCGAGGGGTTAAGGATTCGATGTTATCGCAAAGCTTTCGGGGGAGGCCCCAACTGGTTGCCCGGCGTCGTCTGACGGGTATGATATATGTCTCGCAATAACGGGCGGGCTTTGTTTGGACCGAGACAGATTGGCATTTCAGGCGTCCGATTGGAAACTCAAGAGGGACTATAAAGGGAGGGTCAATTTCAGCGGTTGGGATCCTTTTAGTAAAGGGCTCCCTTTTCGAAAAAAAACGATTATATTGAGGAGCTTTGTGGAAAGGTCAGGCGATCAGAGGGCCAAATTGAATATAGGTCTTCGATGCGGGAAATGGGAGGGGCTTCTTACTTAACAGATATCGGGCCAAGTCGGGACATTTTTTTTTCAAAAAACCCACCTATTTTGTTGCAATTTTCACCGGTTTGGCTTTTTAACTATTTTGGCAAGGACTTGGGGGGGGAACGATTTTTTCTTCTCTTTCTT
>Ga0163217_1061644_pt1 | contig 14528 bp, 16 predicted proteins | sample SynspAceP_FD_185933 | JGI IMG/M metagenome (GOLD analysis project Ga0163217, IMG submission 185933) | Saline lake microbial communities from Ace Lake in Antarctica - Synechococcus sp. Ace-P (PacBio error correction) | ecosystem: Environmental > Aquatic > Non-marine Saline and Alkaline > Saline ... | reverse complement strand
GCTCAAGCATCAGCAGATCCTCTGCAACTACTCAAAGGCCCATTGGTTGTAGAGCCTTGGGAAGTAAGAACAGATGGCCTTGCACAGATCAGCCTTGATCCTGTCGCAAGAGCTGTCGGTCTCGCTCTACCTGTCAAATGTCAGTGTCTTTGGGTCAAGGCTTAGCCTAGATTCAGCCCCAATGTTGAATTTGTTGGTGCTTCCAGCCACCGACCGGCGCCGCGATTGACCCCCACTCGGCTGCAGGCCAGAGCGGCGTGACCCGTGCTTTTCTGAATCGCATTCGTCCAGCCTCGCAAAAGCCCAACTTCTGGCCGAGCCCAGATCTTTCGCGGGCTTCCCGAGGCAGCGATTGGTTGCGTCTTCAACGATTGGGAATGGGTAATGCACCCCGAGCACACAGCGACGCCGGCTCCTGGGTGGAGGGCGCCATCGTTCCACGGTTCATGCAGGTGCACAGCCGGTATGGCGTGCAGTTTTCAGGTAGCCATTTTGGCGGGATGAGTTTGCGCGGGGATCGGATTCCTGCCCTGTTTGATTGGGTGTAGAGGCGGATCGTTGTTGAGCCGTTGTGCCCGACTGCATCTGGCACTGGCTCAGTGGGATGCCGGGTTCGTAGTCGACGAAACAGGCGGGCCAGATGCAGGCCGCTCTCGGCCAGGGCAGCACAGCTTGGTAGCTGGCCACCGACATCAACATCGCCCCGCATGCGAAGTTGATCCAGCCCGTGGCGATCAGGGCGCGCAGCAGGGCATCCACAAAACGGCAGGCGTGCGTCCTTCGCCCAGGGCGGCTAACCGCTTCCGGGTTCGCTGCTGGGCGCAGGCGGCGGTGAGGGATGGAGCTTCCTGAACTCCAGATCCCGGCTGGCTTTCAAGCTTCTGGATGAAGTGGCAATTGCCAGTGCAATTCGCTCCTCAAAGCCGCGCAGCGCCAGGGGCCAGGTTGGCACGGTGGTGGGCGGGCAGAGCCTTTCACTCGCGGCGCCTCTCCGGCTCTCCTTGCACTACCTCCCGCATCGACAGGTGCCCCCAGGTTGAGGTGGGGGGACATGGCGAAGCAGTGGGCGAAGGCCGTCTGCGGGTGGAGAGCTTCACGGGTTGGGTTAGCGGGCTCCTCGCCACAGCTAAAAAGCTCTGCCAGCAGGGGGCCAGTCCTTCCTTCCTTTCCGCCGCTCTTGCCGGCCCGGGCAGGGGTCAACGCCAGCCGAGTTCGCCTGCGGTGGGGATGGCGCCGGGCTCAAACGCCCACCAGGCCTTTGCAAGGCCGGGGGAGCAGCTGTGATCTGGCTCAGCCATGCGAGCTTCCCAGCGGCGTGCCCAGCCGTGTGCGGGCTGCGTTAGACCTGGAACACACCAAACGGGCGGGTCCTTCGCTCAGGCGATTGCCGTGGTTTGCGGCCCACCGGCCACCTGCGGTCGCGCGCGTAGGTCCAGCTGTTGCGGTTTCCTCATGGCTCCACAGGCCCGCCACACGAAATGACGGCGGGCCGCTCCAGCACTTCCACACCGAACCGTATCCGCACCACCAGCGGGCTGCCAAGCGCGGCCAAAGCCAGGCGGAGCTCCTCAGGCTCTGCGAGAAGGCCACTGGCGCGCTGAGCAATCGTCCTGCTGCCAGAGCAGGGGCTCCACCACACCAACGGCAGCACCGGACCGCCGCGGACTGGCCTTGCAGCCAGCGGCTGGTTTGACGGCCACGCGCAGACCCGTTTGAAACCAGACTATCTGCACCGGCCCCATGGAGGCGACCCTTAAACAGACATCCCGCTCGCGAGAGGCCCAGAAAACGAAGAAAAGGCCCAGAATGATGGGGTTGCTCGCCGCCTGCAGAGAGAAGCATGACACGACCCTGCAAAGGCCCCGTCAAGACGAATGCGCTGCCCGAAGTGCCATTGCTTCGGTGAAGGCAGGGACTCTCTGCAAAGCGATTGCCTGTGCCAAACGGCCACCCCAACGGCGAGGGCCCTGCCACCTCCGGCTGCGGGCTGTGAATGCAACGGTTTGAGCCTTCAAATCACGCTGGGCGTCAATCCGTGATCGATTACCCCAACTGCGGATGACATGTAGTGCCGATACTGTGTGTACTTTACAGCCAATTGAAGGGATTGAGGCTTCATTAAATTCAGCGTGAATCAGCGATTGCGTGGTGCTTGGCGGGCTGGGGAATGTCCACGTTTGCCATCGATGATGGCCTGGCTTGGCTCGTACATACGTTACGACTGTAGTTCCAGCCGTCCATGATCGGCAGCAGTTTTCGTGCTGGCGGTGCAGCCACCAAAACGCACGTTGTAGGAGCCATCGCTGTTCGGGCTTGCAATCAGGTTGGTTGGGCTGTAGGCATTCAGGTATTTTTTCTGGAAAATAGCCCTTCGCGTTTGTTATAAGCTTGAACGACCCAAAAAAACCCTCACCTGGTACATCCTTGACCGTTCAGTTCGTACTGCCTAATGGTAGATTGGGCTTCTATATTGTAGATTGCGCTTTCTTTGTCTGGTAGGTCCGCCCCCAGCAAGAAGCGCTGATTGAAAATCAAGAAGATGAACCGGCATCAACATCGCTTTTGAGCGAAGATCGGGTGTAGCATGTTTCAAGCCCTTGCCAAGGTCGAGAATCGGTTCGGGCGTTGCCTCCATAAAACTGATCATGTCGTAATTGGGGCAAGAACAAACACTTGATTGGAACTGGCATTTGATCTTGATTTGGGTCTTGTAGCTTGTTGTGCTACGGGCGAGATCAGCTTTGTTCGTGGAGTTGGCTAAAGTGCGAATAAATCACGCCAACGATTGGTGTATCCAAACTAAGCTATTGTCAACTTGTACGAAGCCGCCACCGTAGTGAATTGTTCACGTGCCATTAGTTGTGATGTCATCAACGACATTGTAGCGCTTTTTGCCGGCATCTGGCAGGTGATAGTCGCACCCCGGAAGATGTTGATAAAGGCCCAAGGCTGTAAAGGGTTGTCGGCGATTCATCCGGGTCACGTTCTGCTTGTCGATTGGTGTAGGCGTGCGGTTGTGATGCAGCTTGGTTGATTGCCGCCGGACAATTTCAAAATGCCTGCAAAACTCGAGGTCGCTTTTGCTTCGTTGAAGTTATTCAACGTTTGACTACGATTCGGGACGGTCAACTGCAGCTTCTTAAATCTTGGCATTGGCCTCCAACGAAGGGAATGGCCAGTGCGCTGATGAGTGCGATTGCGGCGGTGGAAAAGAAATTGTTCATTTGAATGGACTCCTCGTATGCAGATCGTTGATATAGGAAATATGTCTTACTTCAGGCCAACTCGATCTCGCTGGGCGCCAGGTCTTGTTTAATTCCATGCTCAAGCGGGCCGTTACATTCGCAGGATTCGATGGAACCAGCTTTTTTACCCGCAGCGTCGCTAGCATTGCCTCTTTGGCCCTTACAGGCGGCTTTGGCCCGAAATAGATTGTCGAATTGAAGCCGTCTGCATTTTTTTGCATTGCCTCGTCCTGGCTTTCCGCACGGTTGGAAAGGTTGGCTGGTCTGCAACACTCGAGCGTTGTCTGTGTTGTCAAACAATGTGAGCGCCCAGAAGTCATTTCACCGGCACGTGGGCGGCAGACGCAGTCTGTAGGTCTTGGCACCATCGAACGGGTTTCTTGTCGGCATCCTCCCAGAGTGGCGAATGCGTTAGTCAGATCCCGCTCCAACACGGGGAGGTTGCCATAGCCGGCGTACTTCCGCCTGCGTGAAATAGAACAACGCTCGCGCAGAACGAGTCGACTGTGCCCTTCGGAACACGAATGATGTGTTTTTGTTTTGCGGTAGGCGGGTGGTCCAGCTGCTCTCGGTTCCGGGATAGATGAAGACGCCGGCCGATGCGCCGGCTGATAGTGTTGATGTGGGCGCGCCCTGGTGCATTTCCGAGCGTTAACCGGCCTCGATGAGCAGCTGTTTCATTGCGCGCATCGGGCGCGAAATGGCTTGCTTTGACAATGCGATTGAGGCGATAGCACGCGTACCTCCGGGCTGATGCCTCATCGGCTTCGCGCTGAATCATATCGTTTGAGGATTTGGAAAAGTACTTGCAGGTTCGTTTGGAAAGACCTGTTGAAGGCCTTGTCAGACATTTATTGACGAACTCAGTTGGTGCCGCTAGCAGGCATCATTTCAATGGGTAGATCTTTCAAGCCGAAGTGATGTATTCTTCCACGGCTGCCTCCAGCCCCTGGCAATCAGCCGCCGCAGGAAAAAACAGGAAGTTTCTTGATTTTCTTTTATTCCGTCTGCGGTTTCAGCAGAAAGTAGCCGGCAGGGATCTTGCCGAGTGTAGCCGGGTGGCAGCACCAGATATTTTCCACCCATGCCCTTGTCCGGCACGGTCACGCCCATGTTGCCAACCAAAGCGCTGCCATGCATCGTTGGAAAGAAAAAGGGCGAGCATGCCCGTGGAATCGATAACCGTCGGACCATCCTTTGGCCAGATCAGTGCCCGCAAGGCATTTACCAGCGTCGAGTTGCTTCGCACGTAACGACCAGTGTCTTAGAATCATCAGCTTCCTCGAACAGAGCGATCTGTTCGGTTGTTGTCAGGCACCCGCTTTTGCGAGTCCGTCGAGGACGTTCTCTTGGATCGATACACCGCCGACGTTGTCCAAGTAGACCTGCAGCCCGCGCATTCGGTCGAGCGTTGTTCATAGAGCTTTGTCGATGGTTGGCGTTGGTGGAACGCCGGTCAAAAAACTTCAATTCACCAATCGGAGTTTCGACCCCGATCCGGGATTCGAAATTGTTCCAGCTCAGACTGCTGACTTGGGCGGCGGGCACTGGTGACAACGGCACATGAGCAGGTAGCTGCCCGTAAGGCCATATTCATGAAACGGTCGATACATAATCACTGTTCTGCTCTACGGAATGATTCGGGTGGCGCCTTTATAAATCCTTATTTGTCTCAATAATCATTGCTGTTTTTTATCCTTACGACCAATCGTTTGCCAGTTGGCTTTCACAATGCCCGCTGGCTTCCAGGTGCCCTTGCCAACCGGCAGAACAGATTAGCGCATTGGTGCAGGCTTTGGCCAGTACAGGACGAGACCAGATAGGCCGTTGTCATCCGGTGCCCGGAGCCATTGCTTTTCCTGGCTTTCCCGGTGAATCCTTCTGGATGTAGATCGTCACGGAGCCGGTCAACGTTCTTCTTTAACTGAGGTAACCATGGCGCGTGTGATTTAAGTAAATTAGCGGTTGATCGGATTTTTGATCATCAACTGTGACTTGCCGTGTTACATTGTACCGACCAGAACGCATTACTGGCGGCAGCTGGCTGGGGCGAAGGTGAGCCGTGTAATTGTGCTGGCTGGTTATCAGGATCTTTTTCCGTTGACATCCACACGCCCAAAGGGTACACGGCCTCGCGGCATCGTTCCCGTAGATGCCCGCCTTGGCGGGTGGCAGCACGCATTTGACCCAGTTCCCGTCGTTTAGTGCGCTCGGTCCCCAGGCAAGGAAGCCGATGTTGCCACCATTGGCCTCTTGTCATGCCGGGAGGCCAAACTAGGTGGAGACCTTCTTCGTTCACCGGCCTTCATCGCCTCGTCCATGCCTGCTGGCGTTCCGGTGACAGCGCCTTGATGTCGAAGGCTTTTGACAGGCCCGATACCGAAACTGGGCCAGACTTGCCGCGGATGGCCTTGTTTCCTCAGCTTCCGGAATGTATTTCAAGTTGCAGCGTCAGGTAAGCCCAGAAGTTGGTCTTTGATACGGCGGTCGAGCAGCAGAAATGATCTTTGGCGCGGCTGGTGGGGCCGGCTCACCGATCAAAAGCAGGAACAGTGGCTCGCCTTGTACTGGGACTGGCTTTTCTCCACATTGTGCATATCCGCCGGATGATTCAAGCTGTGGTGTTCGATACTGCCAGGCTGAATGGTTGTCAGCGACTGAAAATACCTTATCAATGCCTGCAGCTTCTCGCCCTTCCAGCCTTGGGACCGACGATCATGACTTTCCGCCTTGCCGCCGGTGGCACGGCTGCCCAGATAGCCGTGTGTAGGTGTGGGCTGTCAGTAAGGCATCACGAAATAGCGGTCCTTTGACGGCCGGTATGGAGATTTCACCATGGGGTTCGGCTCGAAGATCCAGCCACACGAAGGAATAAGGCGTATCGTGGTTGGCTGTAACGACAGTTGTATCCCTTAAGGTGTACACCCGTGGGATGTTCCTGATTCTGGTTGAAAGGCGCCTTTGAATTGGCTACCAGCTTTGTTCGACGGGCATACTTCATTACATCCACGCATAGATTCATCACCAGCGTAAGCGTAGATGAATCCCTCCTCGGGCGATGGCCTTGAATTGCTTGGTCGTGAGTTCCATCTCCAGCTATGAGGGAGCAGCCGTTGCTGGCGATTTCCGGGATTTCGGTTGAAGGCCCAGCGCATGCTTTATCGCACCCGGAAAAGCAGTTGCAAGCGAACAGGACGCTCATCCAAGGCCCCCAATTTGAAAGTGGTGTTGAGAAATATGCTCATAGGGATTTTCCTGATTCAGGGCTTTGATTGCAATGACTTGGATGGTTACTGATCCGAAGCTGGCTTACAGGGCTTGCTACATAGTCTTTGCGTGTTAAGTTTTAATTACACGGCTCTTGTCCCAGTTTGAAATGCATGTTGTGAGCTGTTTGAACGGTTTGATTCCTCTCTCGTCCTCCTGGATGAAAGAGGTTACGCTAGGTGATCTTAGAAGCTTTGATATGCTTGCTATTTCGGCGTTCCATCGGGATCGATCCATTGGGGTTTAGCAGGAGGCCCCCAGGTTTTGTCGTAGGGATGCACTTTTTGGACCATTCTCCTTGAAGCCAAACAGGCGATTTGCCCTGGTTGTGCCCAATGAATTGAATAGAACCGTCAAGCATTCGCTACCTGTCCATAAGCCCGCTGCATTTCAGAGTTCTTGCCAGAATAGGCGGAGCGATAGCCAACGGTGCAATACAACCAGCAATGGACGATCCTTAGCAATACCCTCCTTTCTGATGGCTTCCACCGTGGTGAGGTTTGAGGGGCTCCAGGAAGGTGGCTGACGCATATTCCCTTGGTTCGCGCGTATCGATCATCACGGGCGCAGACGGATCTTCGCCAGCTGGAAAGCCAGGTCTTGCTTTGGAAAACGGTGGCCACATCGGGAATTGAAACCGGCCCACCTGGCATCACACCATCAGGGCGAGTTGGCGGAAAGAAATTCTAACACTTAGTCAACGTCCTTTTCCATAGTTGATCTGCTCGCATTTCGTATGGCTTCTATGAACGTGGATTTTTAGCGTTTGTGGGGTGCTGTTTTGTTCCTTCGTCATTCCCTTCCTCCACCAACTGGCCAAGCAGGGCTTCCCAGCACCGCGTGAAACACTGCCGAGATGCAACCGGGTAGGGCTGTGAGTGGGGTGGCGGCGAACGGGCCATCGGGCCAGCACTACGCCAGTCCGGATTCTGCATCCCCACTTCGATGCTTCAGGTTTCTACGGGCCACCAAAAATCGGCTGCTGTCGGCCGCGGGGATCAAGCAACCCAGCAGCGAAGCCGCGCCGATGCATCAACAGCGCCGCGAGGTATAACAGGGGGCCCTGCTCCAGCAAAGCTGCCGTTGGGCTGCCCACAATTTGCTGGCACGATTCAGAACAAATCCGCCAGCACTGGCCAGTGGGAGGCATTCAACGGTTCCGATTCAAACGGTCCAGCCGCGGGGTGCGCGTTTTGAGGCCATGCCGGGCGCCAGGGGGCAGCAGCACCACCTGCAAACACGTCCAAAAACAGCTTCCAGCCGTCCACAGGCACAATAACGACCGGCCAGAAGGCCCAGTGAGCGCAGGGTGAGCACCACAGCAGCAAGGTGCTCGCGTGGTCATCACCACCGACAGCGCCACATCAGCCCGGCGATCAAAGGTCACCACGTTGCTGGGCCGTTCCGCCTTGGCAGCACCCCCACCCAGGATCACCCACCGGCCAGGGGGCGGGCTCCAGGCCCCAACCCCAGGGCCAGCGCTTTGCGGGCCAGCAGGGGGCATCACCGTGACTTGGCGATCCACGCCCGAGAGCGACGGACGCGGGACGGCGGGAGCACCCGCCGGAATCGGCCGGCTGCAGCTCCAGGCCCATCGAGCATGATCACCCCAGGGCCAAGCACGATGAGAGGCCCTTGCAGCCAGTGTGAAACAGCCAGGGGAAAGCAAGCGCCAAGCACAACCCCCAGCAGGGTCCCAAAGCGGGAACAGCAGTGTGAATCGCTCCAGCAACCTGGGACAACCTTCATCGAAGTTATACGGGAACCTACAGCTCCAGCCCTGGCGCTTCAGCGCTCCAACATCTGCCCGGAAGCTCCACTTTCGCCCCGAAGGCCTGCTGCAGGCGGCTCACAAAATGCTTCGTTGATCCTCCACGGCCCTGCAGTTCCAGTCGTCGATGCAGGAGGCTAGCTGTGTAGTCCCACCAGTTTGTTCAGCTTGGACAAGGCGTTGAGGTCGCCAGGGTCGGAGTGTCACCACCGCCCAAAGACCTTCACACAACCCAGCATTAGCCACCCTCTGGCCCGACTGGACACCATCAGTCGGGAACGGGCTCATCCGCCGGCATTCGATGAAGGCGTGCCACTCAAAGCCCTTGCAGCACAAGCCGGGATCAGCCTTGCGTACGGCCTACAAGTGGCTCTCAGTTCGAGGAGCGGCGTAGCGGCACTGGCGGATCGACGGAGTGTTCGCCGCAGCCAGCGGCGGACGCCCACCGAATCCGCAGCAACTCCAGCAGGCTGTTTAGACCTGCGGCACCAGCGCTGCCGCTCCGCGCATCGCCAGGGCTCTCTTGTGCGCCCCTCTCCACCGTTGGTCGGTCTCATGAAGGGCCTGGGGGGCCTGGGAACGCCTGAAGAACTTGACCCCAAACGTCTTGTTCGTCGCTTACCAGTGGGAGCGCCCCGGGGACATGATCCATGTCGACATTTCAAAACAGCTGCCAGGTTTGAGCGGGTTCGGCCACCGGGGCATCACCGGCGACACGTCGTCAAGGGCTCCTCCCGAGGGTGCCCGCTACGGAAGGTTACATTGTCGCCGATCGACCGACGCCACCCGCCTGGCTACGTCGAGGTGCTCGCAGACGAGCAGAAGGCGACAACCGTTGGCTTCCTGGCCCGTTGCGTCGGATGTTTTTCTGAACAGGGGATCCACTGTCGCCGGATCCTCTTCGGACAACGACCCCTTCCTATCGCTCGGATGGACTGTGGCGAAAAAGCCTGTCGGGCCTGGATCGAAACCATCCGCACCAAAGCCCTACACCCGCAGACCAACGGCAAGCCAACGGTTTCATCAAAACCATCTTGTCGAATGGGCCTATTGTGATCGGCCTTACCAAAACATCGGATGAAACGCCAACCGCTGGCTACCCCGCTATCTGGGGGATCTATAACGCGCAGGTTGCCACATGGCTCTCGGTGGCCTTCACTCCTTCAGCAAATGCCTCCAAGCGGCATGCTGATCGCTGAATTGACCTGGTTGCAGAAAGCACAGCTAGCTGATCGCAGCTGCAGCAGATTTCCTCGACGGGCGTAGGCCGATAGCGCTGGTTCGCGCGTGTCGATCATTCACGGCGCAGAGGATCGCTCGCCGCTGACCGGGGCCAGGTCTTGGCTGAAGCGGTGGCCACATCGGGAAATTGAAACCGCACCACCTGGCCATCACCACATCAGGGGATGTTGGCCGAAGAAATCAGGACACGGATCACCAGCCACCGATTCATTGGATCTGCCATTGTGTGGGCCATTGCTGTCATAAGGCTAGCGGTGCAGGAGAGGAACGTTAGCTCAGCGATTCAGCACAATGTGTCAACCAAGGGCTTCGCTTCCAGCCGCAAGAAACAACGCCTTTGACTTCAGCTTCCCTCTAACCATTTTGTTTGTTTGATCTTCGGCAAACGCTGTCGGAATTCTTGCCAGAAACGTCAAGCTTTATTTGTTTGTCGTCGTTGGATTGTTAGACGAATTCCAGTTTCCGCCGCGGCATAATTCAGCTGCATCGAAGAAACGGGTCTCAGCTTCAACAACTGGGAGACCAGCTTTTCGCCAGGCGCCTGCCAGGCCTTGTTTGCCACACTACAACACGCCGCATCGTCCGCGATGGTTCGCGCACGAGTGCCATCTGTTGGCGCCCCAGGGCGCCGAGGCCGACCCAGCCATCGAACTTCGCGCAGATCCAGGCAGCAGCCTTTGCGCCATCGACATCCTGAATGTTCAGCGTCGAGGTGGTTCCATCTGGTTGATAGGAAAACTGGCTTCGATCGTGCCGATCAGCCGGACCTCGAATTTCACATCGGCTCGTGCCGCTCCAGGCGCATGTGCCCAGTGATTCGATAACCAACGGCGAGCGATCCTCCAGGTCTGCGTCGGCGAACACCCGCACCGGGCAGGGCATGGCCAGGCTTGAAGGCCGCCGCCGCCGTGCGCACCCAGGCCACATCGCCTCACCAGTGCCAATCGCTCGAATCCATCCCAAGTGCCGCCAAGCTTCACGGACCATCGGGCCCAGGCGGCGCCCAGGTCATCGTAAACCCTCAAAGGACGGCTCCCAGCTGGTGCGATCAGCTTGAGGTGGTCGTGCTGCTCAAGGGCACGATCAAGCGTGGTGTCAGCAGTGGTCATAATCTCCGGCCTGTTTGAATTCTGCCCTGACAGGAAAAAATCCGAGCGTAGCCATCCGGTAGCCCGCATCATGCATTCGATCATGGGAATCTCCTTTTGGGAATGGCCTACCTTGAAAACCGTAGCTCAATCCGCAGGCCAGAGCGCCCAAAACATCTTGCTTGGCTTTGCCGGGACCCTTGAATCCGGTCAGCGCTCAACATCTGCCAAAAAGCTCCACTTCGCCCGAAGGTTCTGCTGCAGGAGCGGCTGACGAATCGCTCCGTGATTTCTCCATGCCCTGCCAGTCGTCGATACGGCAGGCCAGCTTGGTCGCCAGTGCGCAGGTGCTCGGCGGCCGTAGCGGATTACCGCTTGTGCTCGGCCCATCGACAGGGCGAAAGGCCACCATGGCGCCCGCAACAGAACGCGGTGCGGCCAGCGGATGGCCGGCGCTGAGGCTCGTTCGGCGGCCGGTCCGTAGGATGTCGAAGCTTCCCCGTCCCACTTTCCCTTCCCAGTGCGTTGAATCCTATACGGGCGGGCGCGGGGTAGGGCGGGCCAGTTCACCAGGAAACTGCAAGGCCAGCAGAGGATCGGGTGCTCCGCCACCACCTGGAAAGGCCCGCTCCTCAGCCTCCCCATCCTCGAAGGCTGCGAGCCGTTTGAGGTGATTCGCGGCAGGGTGTGGATCGACAGGGTTGAAGAGAAGCACTGGCCAGCGCCAAAGTCCTGGGGCTCGTCGCGTTTCGGCCAAGCGCTTCGAGGACGGCGATGCGGGTTTTCCGTTCCAGTTCGGGGAATGCCAGCTGCCGCGCCCTTGGCAGCGCCATCGAGCACCACCCAGCGTTGTTCCGCTCCGGCCTGCGGTTCAGCAGGTGCTGGGGCCACATCGGCGGCCGGTGCATGGGCCAGCTGAAGCTGGCTGGCGTCGAACTGCCCAGGTAGGCGTCCACATCGCCGGGCATTCGGCGATCTTGCAGCAGTGCGGGGTGGCCATCGCGGAGCGCCCGCTTCACGCAGTGCGCTCCAGCAGCCGCAGCCCCTGCTCGCCCAGTGCGTCTATTCAGCGCCGGGCAATCAGCCCATCGAACTGGCCATAGCCGTTGTCGCCGAAGCCAAAAATCGACCACCTGCTCCGCCAAGGGGCGTCTGGTTTAGCTTGGCGCGCGCTGGCGCATGCTCCCAGCTCGGCACCCTTGCTTGAACAACCCCGATCACGGCGCCGGTTGCTTTGTTCGGAGCAGCGATCCATCACGCCATCACCCAGCTCCAGGAAGAGCACCAGCAACGCGAAAGGCCTGGGCCGGATCGGCCTCGGCGATCGCTCCGAAATGGCTTGGCGCTGGGCTTCCAAGCTCGCAGATCAGAAGGCTTTGCGTTTTTGCGCGGAAATCCACGTAGGTTGCTGGAGCGGTGCGATTCGCCGCCAGGCGCTTGCGCACCTCCTGGGCGCTTCGCTGGCCCCCTACCGCAGCAGGCCGGGCTAAGGCAGGCGCCGCTGATCACGCATGGCCGCTGCTCAGTCGATCAAGCAGTTCGCGCGAGCACAGGCGCCCCGAGCGGCTTCAAGGTTGCGGGGCGTGACGGGGTGCGCTTGCCGGCCATTCGGTCCCACGAACGATGCTGCGATCATCGCCTTGATCCAGCCCGGCCAAGCAAAACGGGGGCCGGATGCGCAATGGCTTCCGAGATTGGGGTTTGAACGGATCATGCTTGCCCGCTCACGGACACCTGATGGGTTTCGTTCTGTCTCCCTGGGGACTAAAGCTCCAGGGTGAGAACAAACGCAGGAGAACAGATCACTGACCTGGGCAATCGATCAGAAAGGCGATGGACTTGATTCTGATCCAGCCTGCACATCACCAGGCCAGTCAACCCGCTTTTGCATCCGCCCATATTGGGCCCGGCTGAATTTGAAAGGACTTTGTGGACATATGGCGTGGCCTTGGAGACATAGCCGCTGCCCTTCAGGGTGACTTCACCAATCCCCACCGGGGATCACGGTCCCTTCTGAGCGGATTTAGGAGATCAAAACCACTGATCGGATCGATAACAATCGGATCGATAAACAAGCGGAGTCAACTTCAATCGGATCAAGGCCAGAACTTATTGCACCCATTAGAGTTCGCTCAGGGCTGGTTGTTGGGTGATGACACCCCATCGAATTCCGTTCCCAGCAGCCCAACAGAGGCCCGCCAATCTTGCCGCCGCGGTTTGCTGGGGTCTGATGATGCAGAGGGTGCCCCCACCGCAGAAACAGCATCGGTTTCTTCTTCTGCCGTTGGCCCAGCCATTCTGCTTCGCCTCGAGACAGCCAGTTGCAAGAACTTGAACCGTGGGCCCCTGGGGCCTTGGCCGCGGTGTTTTGCCTTGAAGCCCTTGCTGGCGGGGCGCCTTGTTCCTGGCAGATGGGCTTGATCCTTGACCTTGCCGCCATCCCAAGAGCGAAAGCCAGCTTTTGCAGCGCCTGGAGGCCTCATGCCAGCGCCCTGGAGATCGGATCCGCCCCCAGCTCCAGATCGGTCCGGATTTTGCCCATTGTTCGCTGCTGAGGCGACGGCGCGATTTGTTTTCGGCGCGTATGACGCCTACATCCCGACTCTCCTGGAGGCGGCAAAGCCGGGGTGCCGGGCCTGGCGAGGCAGGGCGACGATCGTTCTTCGCGGCCTGGACCAGCTGCCATCGCTGCCTTACGGCAGCTTGGGCTGGGCATTCGTTCAGCTCTAGGAAGCGCAATGGGGCATGGCCATCCTTTGCCCAGGCAGGGGAAACGCCCCAATCCCCGCTATTACGTGTGTCATGACATGAACACGTGACCACGGGCTTATTGAAACGACAGGGCCCGGTGAGATTGCCCTGGGTGCGTTTCAAGTTGGCCCTGAAACAACAGCGACGCCAATTGGGATGGCGTCATTGGACGAAAACGTTTCTGGATCCATTGAGTGGGTCTGTTCAAGCACGGGCACCAATTCAATCCCAATTTCGTTGCCTAGGCGGGAGGCGGTGAGCCCTATCCACTGCGTGTACGGTCGCCTCGGAGCCCCTTCGATCTGCCTGGTTACACCGCGCTGTTCGCGAGGCGCTTCGTGCGCGGATCGCCCTGGCGAGGGGCGATTTCAAGCCAAAGGCTCGACATCTGGCCATGGCCGCAGAACCGTTGCGGAAGATCCGCCGCCGCTTCAACGTGCTGCCCGCTGCGCAAGGCCCATGATCGATCAACCGATTCTCTGGCCGGAGCCTCGACGTGATTCCCCCCCCTCCTGGTTCAGCACCGCCAAGGGGATCAAGTACCGGGGAATTTGCCCAGATCAGCTACGCCTGCCTGGGCAGTGCCCTGGGGCAATCGGCCTGGGTTCATCGCCCTGCCCTCGCTTGCCTTGGCCATGGGGCCAGTGATTTTCAGGTTTGAGTGCCAGCCACTGCTTGAGGAATCGAATTCACTGCCTACGCCCTCGGCTACGGCTTCTCCCAGTTGGGTTGGGGGGCCTCTGCCGATCCGCTTCGGGGCGCCGGCCGATCGCCCTTTGCGGCGTGGGGACCCCTGTTTCACGCTTCGCGAGGCCTGGGGGCTGGCCTTTGGTGCCGGGATTTGGGGCGTTTTCTGCTTGCTGCGGTTACTGCAGGGGGTGGCCCGCCGGCTGTGGGGCACCAGCTGTGTTTCGCGGGGCCTGGGGCCTTTTTCCCGGGGATTGGTGTTTTCAGCAGCGCTTCCCTGCCCCAGGGCGATTGTCGGTGGTTGGCGATTCAAAGCTTTTATGCGGCTGGGCCCCTCGGTTAATTCCCGCCCCGGCCCCCCTTTTTTTTTTCTCCGGGGGTTGGGGGATTTCCCGGGGGCCCCCCCAAGGGGGGCCCCCGGTGGCCCTTTTTCCCTGGGGGGGCGGGGGGGGGGGGCCGACTTATTCTCTCCTCTTT
>Ga0163217_1058189_pt1 | contig 14528 bp, 11 predicted proteins | sample SynspAceP_FD_185933 | JGI IMG/M metagenome (GOLD analysis project Ga0163217, IMG submission 185933) | Saline lake microbial communities from Ace Lake in Antarctica - Synechococcus sp. Ace-P (PacBio error correction) | ecosystem: Environmental > Aquatic > Non-marine Saline and Alkaline > Saline ... | reverse complement strand
TTTAAGTTGTGATAGGAAACTAAATAAGGAATAAAATATTCTTTTAAGGTTTTGTCACTTAGCGGGACGCTAATAGTATCTTATGCTCTGGGTTTTATTATCATATATTTTGAGAATGGTTAATGCTTGTATGATTTCGGCGAATGAAATTTACCGTTATTTTCAGTTATGACGGTGTTTCGTCATTACTTATGTTTTGTCCCAACTTATGATCATCATATTTTTCACTTCAAGTGTTGATTGATTGCCTAGATTTATGGAAAGCTTTGGATTTTCAAGGATTATAATTGAGGTTTTCTTGGCTCGTGTGCAATGAATATTGTTTAGTTCTTGCTATTGAGGCTGTGGCAATTGCTTTAAAACCAATATGGAGTTGAGACGCTCCCAGTTCGCCTCCTTATTGGAATTTTGTGATTTCCAGCGGTCAAAAAGCGATTCTTTTATTAGGCAGTCTTTTTGTGGATTGGTTTTTTGTGCCGATCTTGAATTCTCTTTCTTGTTTGGTTTTAATTGATGCCTTTAGGGAAAATTCGTAATGCCCTTGGAAAAATCTAGCAAAATATCTCCGTTGCGGATTGCAGGTAGATCAATTTTTTCGAACCCAAGCAAAAGTGGCATATTATTTTTTAAAACAGCTTTCATCCTCGCATTTTTATTACGATTCTGATTGCTTTTTTTGGTTGATTTAGAATCGGTTTGGATAAGGAAAAAGCCAATCTAGTGTGTTTCAGTTCCGTTTATGAGATGTGGCAATGTCTTTTATTTGTCTCTCATAACATACTATAGTTCCCCCTCCTTACGTGTATTTACTTCCTCTTTCTTAAGTGGTCTCATACTGCTTTTCGTGTTGTTTTTATGGTTATTAATTCCATTTTTCAATATCGTTTTGTGTTTTTAAATTTTGTGTCAATCTTAATTCAGGAATTGGTAGATGCTTTTAGCTTATTAAAGTAGTCAGGTTGTGTGTTTGAGTTTTGCGATGTTGAGTTGAGTTTTTTTATAGTATTGTATATAGCGATCTACACAGTTTCTTTTTTCTCTGAATACGGTTAATGATAGGAGCGACCAAGCTTTCTTCCTATTTTGTGGTATTCAGTAGTTCATTGCCTTTTTTGTGTTATGAGTTATTCTTAAAAGAACTTTCTTGGACTATTTTGGTGGGATTCTACTCCAAGCTTGTTTGGTTTTTTTTTGTTTAATATTGTGCGTTCGATTGGCATTTGTTGATTGTCATGATGTGTTGCACTTTCGCTTAGCTTATTACACAAGGAACATCACGATTGGAAGCTCGTACGTGGGATCTTTATATGTCAATCTCGAGTTTGACTGCCATTTGTTCCCAAACCCCTTATCCATGGTAAGAGTTTGGCTTTATTTTGGAAGGAAATCCAGGTCTCACATTGCACTTTGTGTGTTCTTCCTTTTTATTTCGTTTCACAGGTATATTTCGAGTTCCTTGTGTTCATAATTCTTTTTTTTTGTATGCTGATGTTGATGGTTCTCTCTGCTATGTTAGTAGGGTTTGTGGCTTACATTTATCCGAAGCTTTTTTGGCAAATGTAATGGTTATTTTTTTGCTCAGTGTTATATTATATTCGATATTATTGATTTTGGTTCCGATTGTTGTCATTTGATTAATTTTTATTTATTTGTCTTTTGATTGAGCGATTCGATAGTCGTATATACTTTTTTGGTTTCCTCCAAAGGTTCTGGACCGGAGGTGTTGATCTTATGTTATCTTTTTTTATCTGATAATATTCTTTCGATAGCACCTGGACGCTTCAGTATTTGATGGCAGATAGTTACTGCCGCTACATGGTGTTTTTCGCCTGGGTCAGCCAATTCTGTGTTTTATAAATCGGTGTTTATTGTATTCTCATATTCTCAAGAAATTTCGCATTAAATGGACATGTAACATGAGCTCTCTTTGTGCGTGATAATGTTTTATTGAAGGATTTCCTATTGATTTTACTTGTTGGTGTGTTTGTGTGTTATTGTCCATTGTTGATCTTTCTGGTTATTTTTTTGGTAAAATTGGTTTTTTTTTTTTGTTGATATTTTTTTTTTTTTTAGCTATTTTGGTCTGTGGGGAATAGTGTTGAAGAGTATGCTCTTTATTGTTTTAAATCTATTCTTCTTTTAGTTTGGGTTCTAATTTCTTTTTAATATATCTTTATTCGGATTATTTCCCCTCGGTTATGGATTATTCTTTTCTAGTTTTTTTATGGTATTTTTGATAGTCTATATTATAAGCTTTATACTTTTTGTGTTTTACCAATAGGTTTGTTCGTATCTGATCAAATAATTTTCTCATATTGAACTTAGTTTTTGAGTAAGAATTACTATTCTGATTAAATTCTTTTTTTTCTTATTTGGTTAATTGTTTGTTTTTAGTGTTTTATTATTTGTTGTTTTACAAGATAAATCTCCATGATTTTTTTATTTTTATAGTTTGATAACTAATTTTATATTTTCTTTTATAGTCAGCTCGCGATTTAATTAAATTATAGTGCTGTTAATATTCATGGTGGGTTATGCAGAAAATGACAAAGTGATAGTTTGGTGCATATAGATATTGTTATATGTATCGTATTCTTTATTGCAGTATATCCTAACATAAGTCTCGAGATCAGCTCATAAGTTTTTTAAATTTTTATTTTGGCTTTTGGTCGTATGTTGGTTCTATCGCTCTATGGCTTTGATGTTCTTGAAACCGATTTTTTTTTTTTTGTACTGTGATTTTTTTTTTTTTTTTGGTTTTACCGGGTGGTTTTGTTTTGTTATCCTCTCTTCCTCTGCAAAAGCAGTGGCTTTCATTTTTATGCCTTTCAAAGTGGGCGTTTTTTCTATCGAAATAATCGTTCCTTTTTTGTGGATTTATTTGTGCTGATATTTACTTTCATTTCTATGTTTTAACCTTTTTGTGTGTTTATCAATTTTTTTATACTCTCGGTTCTGCTAGGTTTCATATTATGCTTTGATAATTGGTTACGGTTTATGATAATTTTTTTGGACATTTTAGGTGATCCCAAACTTCAAAGTTTGTTAAAATATACTCAGAGGTTCGATCTGATTTTCATGCGTTTTTAATATGCATTATCCTTGTCAGCGGATCTCACACTCCTTTTCTTCCTAAATAGTAGGGTTATCTACTTATCATCTGCTCATTCTTTATTTCGGTAGTTTAATGCATCTCAGAATCTTTCGATAAGTTCTTGCCATTATAGTTGGTACTTGTTGCCTTTGATTCCCCCTACTGAAATCTCTGATACGTCTTTAGCCTCCTTTCTGAGTCTTCCCAAGGATTGTTAGTGGTGTTTCTTGGGTCTATTAGGGTGAGGAACATTGCTCTATCACATCATGTTGTCTCAAACTTAAACGTCCTCGGGAGTCTTCGTTGACAGAAGGTGGTTTCTCCATACATTGTGCGCGTGGTGTGGAATATCCTGTCCTTGACGAAATATTTAAGATTCTCTCTCAATAACTTCATGTTTGTTGCTGGCACTTTTTGATAGCACTTTCATTTTCCTACTTCATTGCGGTTTTGCTGTCTGATGTTTTTTTTAGTTGGCATAGATCAGGTGTAGGCCTCCTTGGACTCTCTTTCTGGTGTGATAAAGTTCTTTCTTGCCAGTATTTTCACCAGATTTGAACAGTGGGTCTATCGGATTTGCCCCCACCTGCACTGGCTGTTTGAGTGCCTCACATGCAAATTCATTTATAGTGTTTCATTTTGAGAATATTTTGCCTTTTGGGCTCCTTGGCTTGTGCAAAAGCTGCCCGCATTGGCCTTCTTCGGTCCTTTTTATTCCGCATATTTTCATAGACTTGGAGAATTCAGGCTTGTCACCGCTTCAGATCTCTGTGATCTGTCCAGGACATACTCGTCCTTCTTCGGTCCGCATTCCAGGCTAGGCCACCCTCTCTTTCCTAGGTGCTGGCTAATTCGCTTAAATTATGTCTCACTGGTTTTTTTTTTTTCATTTTTCTTTTAACGCTTCAGCTCTCTGTTGTCTTGTTGTGTTCCTCGTGGTGTTGTCCAGCTGTCGGGGGCCGTTATGTGTACTCGTGTAAAACTCCTTGCTCTTCGGGATACTGTTCATTTTTTGCATTGCTCCATCTGTTCTTGCTTATTATAGTACTTGAGTAGACGGATTTGCGGTTTATGCATCTTTGTCGGATTTGGATCCTAATATATTGATCTTTTGATTAGAAGTACTCGTACTTTGATAAGTTTCTCCAGTTCAAGAGGCAAGCCGTCCTTCTTCATTTGTATTTCATTTTGTTCAGGCTTCATTTTGAATAGAAAATATTCTACATTTCCGGAAAATTTTCTCTCTCGGTCACCCTGAAAGCTAGTTTGTATCATTAAAAAATTGAATTCTTCGATTCCTTTCAAAATTATTTTTTTATGTTTTTTTCAATATATTAAAAATTCTATCATAATAGACATTTTTTTTTGATAGATTTTTTATTCTATATTTTTCAAAAAATCATGATATTTTTTTATTAAATGCCTGTTTTATGTACTTAAAAGGTGAAAGAGCACATACGTTAATCTGTCTAACAATACGCCTCTCCAAATAATTGAATTTATCTCTAATTGATGGTGGTGAGAATATTCTTGGAATTCTAGATTTATATGGGAATTTCAGCAGGCCATGTGTAGTTTTTATATCAAACCTTAGAAGATGTGTTAGTGAAAAGAACTTTCCTAGTTTGCACCGATAACGGTTTCTATTCTATTTGTCAATTAATAATTTAAAGAATTGGTTGAATATAGATGGTTAAATATCTTAAAAATTTTCTAATTTCTCAATTCTCTGAAATTTTCAAATCTCCTTCGATTTGTGATTAATTTACTCGCTCTTAAAAGGATGAGATGTTAGATTCAATCTTTTTTTAGTTTAGTCGGTCATTTTTTTTCAAAATTTGCTTTTCAATTTCTATTGAGTACCTTCACATCCACTCTACCTAGGATTTTTTCAGGTATATGCAGAGCTCTCGAATTTTAGACTAGTTTTAAGTGAATTCGCATCAAACGGTTCAGTAATATCTGAATTAAATGTGTAAAGGTAATTGTATAAAGAGTCGATACTTCCAATTTATTTATTTAGTTTTGGTCAGAATATTCCTGATCCGAATTCCTGATTTTCTAAGTCTCAAAATTTTATTCTAGCCCTGTAGTTGTCTTAGAAATTCTCATTTTGAAAATAAATAAGATTAGGTCTTCGTGAAGGTCTCCTTATATTAAAGAGCCCTATCGTTTAATAGTGAATTTTCCAAATTTTATTCTTAGTAGAAGCTTTTATTTGACGCTTTAAAAATTATGTCTCCTCATTTCTTTTATTTTAAATATGAATCTTCTCTTTTGCTCTTAATTTTTGTGGCTGACAGGGCCGCTTTACAAACGAACTCCAAATTTCTTATCGTACCTGATAGTTTGATTAATCTTCATGACTTATACTATTATAAATTGATTTCTGCTCAGTGTTTCATTCCTATGCTCCGTATCTAGCAAGTACTATTATTGGCCTTGATCAGGATTTCTGGCTGTATATACTACACGGACCTAAGTACTTAGCTATTTTCTACTTCTTAAAATATATGCTTCTGTTTTCGGGCAATGCATCTCAATTTGCGGTGTTTTCTGCTGTATGATTCAGTCGGTATTTTGAAGCTCGCTTAAAAAACCATCTAAGGCCTTAAAATCTATGTGATAGCATTCTTCCTGACTTCGATTCGGATCTATGGTTGGTGATCTACTCTCCTCTTATATATTGGTAATAATTTCTTATAGAAGTTTGGAGATTGCGAAAAGGTGCCGCCAGCTATAAATAAACTGTCTCAGTTGTAGCAGAAAAGATAAATTCATGAGCGATGCATGAGCTTTTCTGTTTCAAATTGGGATACGCTATTTCACTATAGACGATGGCAGCAGTGGTCAATAGCACAGGAAGATTTGGAAGAGGCTCCATACTACTTGTGGAAAATTCATAGGAGCTCAAAGAAAAGCTTAAATAGGATTTCAGTAGGTATGATTCTATCAACTTACAATTTATTGGTGAGGTTATCTTGTATCTAGAAACAGTTTGAGAATCGAAAGGGCGAAGACCTATTTATTAAATAGCACTCTCGCCTATCTTTGAGTACCCAACTAAGATTTCGAATCATAGGATCGCCCTTTTGATGAGATTTTCCTCTCAATCAAGCGAAAGGATTATCGGATAGTTGCGATGCGATTATTGCCAAAGAAGCGTATTCTCGCTAGCCTATTTAAAATTAATTGATCTGCCTTTCTTTAATTATCTAATTATTAATAGCTCAAAGAAATAGGCCTTTCTTTATCAAATGTGCGTGATTGAACATTATTATAAGCAGGGGGCCTATGATGTATTTTTAGAGATTTATGTTGCAATCGGACTCACTTATTCAATAGAAGCAAGGCAGAATTTAATACTGAGATTTGATATTTATTCATTGAGTTTGGAGACTGAGAAAGGAACTTTAGAAACGGAGAATACTTTTACTGATAAGAACAGTGCTACTTACAATGAACTTTCATATACAGTTCCGTTAAATAATGAAATACTGATATGTTGGTCATTTTTAGCTATTTTACCCTTTATGCTATTTTGTTTCATTACGTCTTCGCGAGCCAATATTAAACTAAAATTAGGCTAACAGGAATATCTCGGACTCTTGTCACGCTGATTGCTCGATGCACAAAATCTTCAGATTCTAATGAAGCGAGACGTTGACTGTAGAGTGAATTCTCTCGATTTGAATAAGGTGCAATAAATTTTCGCTCGATTAAACTCTCTTTTCCTATTATTATTTCGTCACTGATTTTCCGATCTCCCGTGTTTCAACTCATTTCAGGTCCTTGTCTCTCTGGGCTGGTAGGCGACTTATTCTAAAAAGAAATTTTTATCCTATCGTTGTGCTTTTCTCATCAAGAAAAGAATATGTTCGTTCTCATATGCTATCTACTACCATGCTCTCTTTTCAAAATTCTTTTTAAGCTGGTGGTACTAGTAGTAAAATTGGTCGACAGTGAATCATTTCTCTTTATTTCAGTCTGTCTTACAAGAATTAGTTCGGAAATTGATATTGTCCTTTTTGAGTTTGATAGCTAATGAGAATTTTAAGTTGCTTCTGGAAAAACAACGTCAAGGAATTATGTTTGTTCTGGAACACCGATCGAGATCGATTGAACTTCATTCCTAGAAAAATATTTCTAAAAATGCAATTTAAATTTCACTCAAGGCTCGGTCAGATCAGAATTATTAGCCACGGCCGATTGCTGATATTAGGAAGATGACTGGAATAGAATTTGACTGAAAAAACATAAATTGAACCTCCTATGGAACAAATTCAATATTTTCTACTTCTTGTTACGGAGGTGAGAAATGTGCGGATCGGAATCGGATTTATGCTTTCTTTCGTGATTTGCCAAGTATAGGTGTCCAAATTATAAAAGTCATTGATGACTAGTATATAGGTATAGAAATCGAATTTTACTCGTCTTTGTTTCGAGTAATTAAGTTTGTAAACATGTAGGGGTTTCTTAATGCGTTCTAACTTGCATTTAATTCTTCTTGAGTTGAGGCGCATCATGGCGGCTAAGACCTTAAAAATAGTGAGTTCTACCTCTGAATTTAATGATAGGTAGTTTTCAAGTTTGGCTTTAGAATTATCTTTATACAGATAAAAATGTGTTAGTGGATATCTTTTATCTTTTACTAAAAGTTTTTCTATTTATACGGCGAGATTTAACGTTTTTGAGCACTTCAATCCGTGTTTCTAGGTTTATCTCTTGTCTAACTTTTTGTGGCGGCAATATAGTAACCCTCGCGCACTTACAGGCGGCAGTGCTTAAAAAAACCTGTGCTCTGGTTCTTTTCTTTCGTCTTGGAGGGCTTTTTAATTGGATTTGATGTGATTGAGGATGATCTATCTTGCGGAGATTTTTGGGCTGCTCTTGTTCTCCATCCTATTAATTTATTATGTCTTCCCCCCTTAAACCTGGGCTCCAAGTCTAAAATGCCTAAGGGCTATTTTCTTTACGACTTGTCCTCTCTTCGTACTCGGGATGCTAAGTATCATTTTTCTTAATTCGGCGTGCAGCAGTTCCCAATAACCTGATAATCCGCAAGTCTAGCATCGGGTACTCGCATTCTCCATGAGATTCTTGCCATGCAATATATATTTTTCAAGTTTATTCGTTTTTTCATAATTCGTTGGTTTTATCTACCAAAAAAAGATATTTCATGTGAGTAGTAAAAATTTTACGCTGAAAAAATGAAAGGAATTATCGGATTCATTTTTCTGATGTTATGGTAAATTCTGTTTTTAATTTTTGTTAGGGTCCTAAGGTCTGGAAGTCGTTTGTCGTAATTGTACAACCTATCTGCTCAAATCATTGCATTTAGAATCTTGTTAGCTTTTTTTTTGATAATATATTGTTATGGTTCGAAGATTTGGTTGTAGAAAATGCCTGGATAAATTCTTACTTGGAAATATTGTCAACCAAATCTTTACGAATGAGACTTTCGTATTTCCTTGTTTTTTCCTTTTGATTTCTCATATAATTAAGTGCATAATTTCGGGTTATGCTCGGATGTTTCTAAAGCCTATCAATGAAACCAAAAATTTGATTTTGATTGGCTATTTAATCCCTACTCTCTAATCAGGACTTCGTGGATTATTCTGAATTATTAGCGTTATTATGATCCCTCTAGCTAAGAATGTGCAAATTTATTACGTGGCATGATCTTTTCCCATATAATTCAAAATACCTGGAGTGATCTGTAGTATACGCAGTAAAGCCATTTCTGCAGACTAAGGTTTTACCATGTATCGCATTTTTAGGGCTGTCTACTCAACCCCATTTTATTAGCCCTTATTATTCGTAGTTCATCAAAAATAGTGATAAGCTATTCTTCCTCATTCGATTTTTCTTGCAAAATCTAAAGCCGCTACCACCTAATGCTATCTGGTGTTTGGAGACAAGTGATTGTCGCTTGGAGCGAAATGTGCTTCTCAGTTCACACAGCTTCCTGTGGACTTAGAGAAGAAATTTTTTCATTTTCCTGATTATGTAGGTGAGATGCGCAAAACTTACTTATTCTGATACTTTGGTCATCGCTTGATTCTCGACAGTGTTAAAACGCGCCGGTTTATGATAGTTTCAATTATTCACGCATAGGCTGATTTGGCTCAATGAATGCTCATTTTCGAGATCTTTAGCTTATTTTTTAAGTGGCTACGAATTGGTTTTCTTTATGCGGAGGATTTTATTTCCTTTGTATTGCTCCCTTCATGTCCTACTCTGTGGAAACTGTGTTTTTACTCCAATCAATATCTTCCATCTGAGTGATTAGTGCAATAATTCACTCGAAGTCTTTCAGTCGCAGTGTGTGGAAACCGCGATTTAATATTCGGTGAATTAATGGCCTCCAAAAGGACTAGAATGAGACCATCCTATTTGTTAGACTATTTCAGTTACTGCTCTGAATTATTTCTCTAAACTTCAAGTGGAGTTTGAACTTTCATAGTCTAGTTTAATGGTTTTGGATAGTCGTTCTCTCTCAAAACTGCAAAATAGTGGATTTATAATTCACTTTCATACCACCCGTGATGTAGTCAGTCATCTCGGAAGAGTGACATACTTCCGACTTTTATATAATCTGGAGTTCGATCTTTGTGATAAATACAATTAGGTAATTTTTGGTTTGCTTTAGGTTTATTTGATCACAGTTTATGCGGTTTGAGTATTTCTCCTGGAGAATATCTTGGTTGGTTGTGGAATCTTCTGATGATCAATACGGGATAGTCTATGTAGTCTCTCAGTGAGCGGTTTGGTGCAATGTTTATGGGTGGGTATGTTTTGTTGGGAATTGTGAAGATTTTGTTTGTGTGCTCATCAAAAAGATCTCTCGAGCTGTTGTCTCAATTTATCTAATCTTTTCATAGTCTTTATTACTATCGTAAGCTGTTCATTGATTTTTTGTTTTATCCTACTCTCCGCTTCATCGGAGAGCTTTATGATTCCTTCGAATTAATCAAACTTTAAGTGGCCATAAACAAAATTTATTTGATGTTAAGGGTCGCGAGCATTTTCGTGAATTAATTTAATATTAGTTCTAGTGTCTATATTAGGAAATTTTTATTGATTTTTACGAATTCGGAGTTTCTTGTTACATCGTTGATAGTTTAATCAATTATTGAGAATATTTGATGGCGATAATTTGATTCGTTGTTATTTATCATTTGTTTTGTCTATGGAGTCATTTGCGAATGCTTATACCCATTAAGTATTTCTTTTTTATTCAATCTCCTTCGCCTCTACTTCTACATTATGTTTGCACATTCGGTTTCTTAGAGTGTTCCCATTAGTTCCAGCTCTCTAAATTCATCCTCTCTACTTGATCAATTACAATAGGTGATGCAAAAGTTTTTTCCTAATTTTACGGAATTTTAAACCACTATCATTTTGTACTAAACCTTACTATTTTATTGTTTAAGAAAATCTCGGTTGAATTTGTGTATTTCGGAGTATTATTTTTTGGCTTTATTCAGTCGCTTTCTTTTTGTTGTTACGGAATTTTATTTCTTCAGCTCCTAATACACAATTTTCTTGCTTAGGGTAATAGATATCACGGTGATACTTCTCATAACTTCCAATAAAGGAAGACTGATCTTTGGTGAGATGATGGTTTCAGGTGCTTTTTTGCTTGATTCCTTGGTAACCTTACTGTGGAGTTAACTTGTGCGCAATTATTTTGCTGCTACTCGTGAGTTTATACCTTTCAGCAAGGATATTATATTTTGCAGGGGCATGGCTTATATGCCGCTAGGTATATCCATACGGATGTGTATGCTTTTTTTTTATGTCATTTGTGTGGTTCTTTCATTGAATTTATCCTCATAATTTCAGTAGTTATTATGGAGTTTTTTCTGGGAGTTTCAGAGGCCCTGATTATTCACTCTATAAGACGTTAAGTAATAAGTTAAATGTTGGCTCCTCAGTTTGTTTTTTCGCTCCGTGTCTGAATTGGTGCTATTTGACGATTCCTAGCTTTGGAAGAATCTGATGGTCGATTTATCCTAATGTTAATTATCGCTTGGGCTACCACTTTAGGTGGGCTCAGTTTCTCAATTGCGTTAAATCTAGTTTATTATAAATGGCTCTTTTCTGCTTAAAAATGGTCGTTACTCCTACCATAGCTAGTACTTATTTTTCTTTGGGTAATTACCTTATGTGTTGGTCGGATTATTGATTCATAATATCGTATATCTATATGTCATGGATGTGGAAGAGTTTTTACGATCCTTGGTCTCGACTCTGAGTACTTTTGATGACATTCTAACCAAATTTTCATAATACCTTTATGGGTGTCATAATCCTTGTGGATTGTTGGGATTTGGATGATTTTGGTTTGAGAAATGGTCTTACTGAATATTGGGTTTCGTATATTGGTGATATAAGTGTTTGTCTTATCGTGTGAAAAATTCTATTTTGGATTTAATGGTCAGTTGGTAATCGTATGCCGAGAATTTCCCTAATCTGTATATTTTGTATTATTTCTTCTTATGTGAATTCTCGATAATCGGGTCTCGGGATGCTCAGTGTTTTTGTGGTGCTTTTCTAGTAGAAGATAGCCATCGCTTATGTTTTGGTATAGCGGTCTTTTTCTGTACAGGGTCTCAGGATACTAATTAAGTGTACAAAGAGTTTGGTTCTGATTGATTTCTAGGGATCATTACGATGGATTACGATTTTATCATTGTCTCTAACGATTTCCAAGGTCTTTGACCGATTTGGGTTCATTGTGGGAGAATTAGATTCTTATTGGTTATTGATCCATTTCGTGAGAGCCGGCTTTTTTTTTCTTTGTTTTGTGTGATGTCTTCAAAAGACATATAAAAAATGTGAGCGTTGGTTGGTGTATTTGCTCTGAAACTAATATCCAAGCTCATTTTTTTTGTATCGATAATTCCCTCGATAAAAAGCTTTCCCTCATTTCGATCTCAATCATTGGCTCGGTTATACAACATGCCTTTTGTTTTTTCATGGAAAAGCATTCCCTCATACCAATTCAGTATATGTCACAATTTGGGTTGGTTCTGGAATGACCTTTATTACCAATACTTGGGTAGCTGTATTGGACCTCATTATTCCCATATTTGTACTCACTTGATAATCTCTGTTGTGCTTGTTATTTGCAGAAATGGTCGTCCTAGCAAAAGCCGCTTTCGTTGCATTTTTGTTCTTATTTGCCATAGTTCAGATTCGGTTCTCTTTTGGTTCATAGACACTATCAAGATGGTTTCTAGGTTTGTTTTATTTATACCTATTTCCGTAGGTTTTGTGGTAAATCGGTTTTATTGATCGTTACTTCGATTTTTCTTCGCTTTAAGCGCCATGCAAATTTTGTTGAAATTGTTGGTATTGGTCTCAGTGATTTTTCGTGCTTCGTGCAATAGTTTGTATATGTAAATAATGCCTGTTATAATATCTTTATTTCCAGGATGATTTTCTGGTGTCGATTTTTATTGGCTTAGGAATATGATAATTCTCAGTAAAATTCTTCTTGTCTGCTCTTTCTGATGCTCGAAACTCTCTTCTTTGCACTCTTTGTGTGGTTTTAAAATTAAAATCACTTCAATAATTCATTTTTACTTTTCCCTTGCGAAGATCTATCATATAAGTATTATTTTTTGGTTTTCAGAGTAATACTACTAATTGCTTTCAAATTCCAAACCTTATTCTCCTTTTATTGAATTCTAATTTTCTATTGTTTGCTGCTTTATTATGGCAAGTTGCAATTTTTTTTGCCTGCATACGAATTCAAACAAAACTTTATTACGGATTGAGGGGAGTATAGCTTAGCTTACAGATGTAGCAATTCAGCGTTTTCCGTTGGAATTTTGCCGTGTTGAGATGTGCATTCGAAGTGTGCAATGTATGATGCTCGTATAAATGACTTACTTTTTGTGTGGTCTCCACCTTGATGACCAATTCTCCTACCAATATATGGATTGTGGATGATCGCTCGGGCTAGGGTCTGGTTTCGCTGTATAAGTTGTTTATATACTATCCTGTGACCAAATCTCAATTCTCATAAAACTCTACCATTTGCGATGGGGTCGATTCTGAATTCCTAATTATTTGTGGATTATGACATACTCGACCTTGTGGTTTTTGGTGTTGGCCGATTATTCAAAGTTTTATCTACATAAGGATAGCGATTATTTATTGCTCGGCTTTAGGTGAATTCGCTGTGTTGTGGGTGATATAAGTCTATGTTCTCTCTCCTGGTCTAAGTCCTGATGTATATTTTGTTTGTATTTTATCGGTGTTGCAGGATTGTTGATGATGTTCCGGTGGATGAATAAATAAGTAAATTTTAACTTTTTTGGAGTAGCGGAGAGCTAGCACGATCATTGGAATGCATTTCGGTTGACTTTTAGGTATATCTTATGGTGCAATATTGTTATTTTTTCAACTTATGCTATGCCTGTTGGTGAGGGTACTTTCGAGCTTTATGCTCAGGGAATACCAAGTAGTTATTTTCGTGACTCCCGATTTCGGTCAGACTACGATCACCAATGTATACTCTAACTATCAGGAATTGTTATATGGTTTCGAATTGGATCCTTGTTTTGGAAAGTAATGTAGAGATCTTAGTGTTGGAATACTCCGTGTAAAAAACTATGAGTCGCTAGTGTGGGCATGCTACGGCCTGGATTGTGGTTGCATTCTGGTACGACCCGATGATGGCATTCGATGGCTATCTGTATCAATTATCGTGATGGTATTATGGATATATATGTGTTTTGTTCCCTTAAAGACGAACTGTATCCCGAACGTTATTGAGTAGATCGTTCGCTATCATTGGAGTCGATGTCTCACTTCGGATCATTGGCACTTGAATTGATCTGGCGTTTGGTTGTTCCCCATATTTACTTTGCCTACTTATGCGTGTGATTCGTTCTATAATCAGGAGGATTCTTTTGTGTGTTTATGAGGAACACTTTTACTCTCCATAAAGGGATATCAAAATCTATAGTGTTTCCATTGCGTGGATTTTGCGGGTCCGGAAACATTATTTCGAGCCTTTACCAGTGAAAGGGAAAATCCGTCTGCCGGTTTTTTTATTGTGAGATTTATCAATTTGATTGGATTGGGAAATTAAGCGGAATGTGTTTGATAATCCTTCTGGATGTAAAACGGGTATTTAGTTAAGCTCCTTGTTATGGGTCGATCTTTTATTTCGGGACTGGTTATGATCCGTTTTGGGAGTTTGGTTGGAACATCTCGCGGATGGGTGGGATCTGGGGAACAAAGGGGTTAAGGGGTTCGTATCGGGACTGGCACCCAAAGTGTGAGGGGTCGATTTTTATTTTTTTTTTAAAAATTGGAAAAAAAAAAAAAGGGCCTTGGGGGGACTTTTTTCCAAGTGTTTGTGGTGAAATTTTACCCTTATAATTAGATAACTATTCTATAATTCATCTCTCTT
>Ga0163217_1107536_pt1 | contig 14529 bp, 6 predicted proteins | sample SynspAceP_FD_185933 | JGI IMG/M metagenome (GOLD analysis project Ga0163217, IMG submission 185933) | Saline lake microbial communities from Ace Lake in Antarctica - Synechococcus sp. Ace-P (PacBio error correction) | ecosystem: Environmental > Aquatic > Non-marine Saline and Alkaline > Saline ... | reverse complement strand
CCCCTGTTTCTGTTTCTCTTTCGCATACAAAAAGAATATTTGTTCTTGATGATTGGCCACCTAAACCTGAACCGAAATTCTCGAGTAGCAGCTTAACCAGACTCAATTTATTGTCACCAATTTTTCTCCCTGTAGAATCTTGATTTTGGTAAAATAATAGCAGATCCAGTAAAAGTTATTAGTACCACTTCGAGTCAGCTGCATTGATAACAGCACCTGTGAACCACTTTGGAGTAACATCAAACTGGTGACAATGTTTACAGAAAGACTTGCTCGATTGCATCCAAAGAAATGGTTGCGCATTTCACATGAATGGGTTTCCCACTTAAGCCGAAGCATTGTTTTTTGCACCATCAACCTGAAGGTTTTTATCTTGGAATCTCTACCGCAAACGGAAGTTCCCCATTTGCCTGAGGGGTCAATCTGGTGAATTCTGTTACCGTATCTATTGAATTTGTGATAATCCATTCAATTTCTGGTGATACCTCCGTAGAGGTACTGTTCGGTTAGCGTGTGAACTCAGAAGACTTGCCTGCTGCTACGAATTACTTCTTGCTCCTGTGCTATCGTCATTCAATTATGCTATTCACCAAATACGAGTTCCTAAACTTAGGACAATCCTGAATGTTGAATTTTAAAGCAATAAGCTGATTGTTAATTGTGTATGACCACCAATTCGGCGTATTCTGCAATGATTAGAATTCGTCCATCTAAGTTTGAAAACAGGCACCTATCTTGTTCCTGATGGCTCGTGAGTATGCGAATATTTTGGCTCCGAAAAACCTCTCCTGCGCATCAACCTGCCCTGAATCAGCTGGTTGTTACTTGTTGCCTTAATCCCCAAAGCCGAAGGCTAGAAGAACCGGACAACAAGAATATCTTTAGTTAGATTTTGCCTCATTTAATTTTACGTTTTAGATTTACTACGTGGTTTTAATAAATCTCCTACAAGGTAAAACCCTGACTTTCTGATTTGAGTAAGTTATCGTAAATTTTACCACCTCAATTTAAACTTTTGTTATCCCAATTGGTAAAACATTGAATTTAGAGACTAAAGCTGAAAATTTGATTATTGAAAATAAATATTCTTGACTTTAGAGTAAAAAATATAGGTTTTCAAAATATTATTTGTTTTCAAATAAACTTGAGATTACGGATTGTTAATTTCCCGAAAAACAGAATTCTATTTGGTTAAATTGTTTAATTTGCAGAAACCTAATTAAATTTTAAGATATTTCAAAAATTATAAAATCATTGGCTAGAGAGGGGACTATCTGGTTTATCTGTTTTTGATAGGCTAAATGGCTACATCGCTTTCGTTTTGGAAGGTACCTCGACTTTAGTTTTTACTCAAGCGTTGATTTAGCTTCACTAATTGTTATTTCGTATCAAATCAGTAACCTGCACCCAAGACTCTTTTAGCTAAAAAACCATCTTATCGGCATTGATCTTCTCTTGGATTGGAGATATTTTATTGTCTCTGGACGAATTATTTTCTTACGGTTTAGGTCGTTTTTAATAGATCAAGTTGCTATATCATTGCGTTCAAAGTAGCCAAAAATCCCCCGAGTCCTTTACAATTTATAAACTTTGTAAAAACTATTTTTTATCAATCTCCCCATTTACTTCAATTCGCCGCCTACATTTACTAACCCATTCAATCCGAATTGTGGAGGATACAAAAGCCGTGATCGTTTATTACATTGTAATCGTCAGCATGGTCACTACGGCAAGAAAGCGATTTGGAAAAGTAATCTTACCTCATTTTGGCAAGGTATTTTTAGGAGGCGAGCTTATTTTTCGCCTCTGATTGGTCTTATCGCTTTAAACCGTTTTTTACCAAACTTTCCCGGAAGCTGGAGTCCTGATCATGGAATCTATGCTACCGACAGCTCTTGGATCGTAATGGGATCCGATCCTTTTTGATCGCAACCAAATTAAGAGCTAGTTTTTCTTCCCTTAACAGCCACCTCTAAAAATTGCCTGTTGCGCAAAATTGCGGATCCACCTTTTTCAATATGGAGGTTTCACAAATACTAGTGTCTAGTGCCAGGAGGCATTTTGATTGTTCATGCCTCCTCTGGGGAGAAAGAACTGCAATGGAGCAATTCCAGATTTGATCCTAAAAAAATGCCCCCAAATAAGCGCTTAACTTTTTGAGGCCACACCTTAGCTTCTTTTTTTATTTCTTTAAAACTACCCGAACTCGAAAGTTCTTCAAGTGATCATCCGCGATTGTAACTTGGTGAATCAATCATCACATCTCGCCTGAATTATTCTTAGCGGAAAGCGAATGTAGCTCGAATGGCTCTGAACTCCAAAAAAATCGCCACAAAGACGATCAACCCAAATTGCAATTCCACCGTGCGAGGTGCGCCTATTCAAAAGCCTCCATCAGAATTCCAAATTGCTTTGGCCCCTCTTCAGGAGTAAATCCTAAATTGCGAAAAAACATCAATTGCTGCGTTGCCTCGATCATGAAATCTTGATTGATCCACCACCGAGTCTCAACCACCGTTAATTAAACCAAATCATTACGCATGGTCGAACGGCTCAGATCCGTTGGCTTTAGCAAAGGAATATCTTCTATCTTTTGGCGAGTAAAGGGATGGTGCATCGCAGTGGAATCGCCTGCTTTCTTCATTCCCATTCCAACAAGGAAAATCAACCACCCAAAAAGTGGTTAAATACATTCATCTACTCAATCCTAGCTCCATCAACCATTTTTAGAACGGAGTTCGACAGCTAGCTTCGCACCGGTAGTTCGCATCTCCACAAGTTACGAGCATCAAGATCGCAGCTTTCTGCCTGGAATGCAGTTGCCCAAGCTTGAAGATCCTTCAGCCGAGTAAACTTATCAACAGTTGATTTATATACCATCCAAATTGTTATTCGCATTATACATCCTTTGCGTTTGAGGCTTTTCACCCAATCAGTCCAATGCGTCTAATTGGCGTCTTGTATATTCTCCAAGCGCCTTTATGGCACAAATCCGACTATCAATTCTGCTCGTCAAAATTCCAAACCCTGTCCTTGGCTAGGGGAAATAAGCTCTACAAATTTCATGTCAAAGCGAGGGTCAGGCTGTATCGTTACCATAAAACTCATGACAATCAGATAAGTCATCCGTTCACTTCTTCCAATTCCACTTTTTTACTTCGCGAAAAAGATGCTTAGTCAACCCTTTCAAAATTGAAAGTACTATCTTCCTGAATTTCACAAAAAGCAATTTTCACAATCAATCTGAGGAAACTCGAGGCTGACGATCAGCTCTCAAGTCCTCAGTCTCGGAACATTAATAATTCACAATCTGAAAATATCGTCAAACCCAGAAACCATCGCAGCGGATGCTTGAGTCTGCGGAGATTGAGGAACGCACTAGATCACATGGATTAACGCGACTTGGCACGACGAAATTCACGCGCCCCTTCAGGAGTAGACTTAATCCAAAAAAAACCCCAAAGGGGGGTTCCCGGGGGGAAAAAAAAAAAAAAAAAACCTTTTCCCAAAAATTAAAAAAAAATCTTTGCCCAATCCATGTATTTCGAGTCTCTGCATCATCCGGGACGGAGTTGCAATTTCTCACGCACCACATTTTCTTCGCAGAGTCGAGATAGCGGTATTCAATTCGTAGCTTCTTCACCCACATTCAGTCTCATCTTGATTAGAAAGGTGGAAACAACTTTGATACATTAAGTTATTTCAAGACTGGAAAACCTATTTCTCCAGAATCCAGTTGCATTTTATCATTTTTTGCGACGCTCGATTACTTTTTGCCAGAGCCTGCACCACAAACTCCCGACCCAAGAAGCGGGCCTTTTCAATTACCAACTTCTTGTAGAGTCTTCTCAAAAAATCAATTGAGTCAGACCATACCATCACGAAATTCAACCCAGATCAATCCTCCGTTTATTTCATTACCCGCGTACCCAGCCGGCCAGCGTCACTTCTTGATTTACATTGGTCTAAGCGTAATTCGCACAGGGTATGCGTTCTCAGCATTTTTTGTTTTTTTTGGGAGATCAAAGATATAGAATTGACTGAGAAAGCACCAGCTTTGATTGTAAGTTTCTAATGATTGAAAGCCATTTATTTTAAACTTTCATTTTTCTGGGCTCTTTGTGAAAAAAAAATAGATCTGAGAATCATACTCTTTAGTTTATATAAACAAAATCATCGGGAAAAACCATCGGTTTTTTTCGTTGCATGTAGTTGCAAAAAGGGAACAACTTAAGAATTACATTACAAAACTTGGATTAAAGCATCTTTTTCCCGTTTTTGAACCCTGATTAGCATTCACCCCTAATTATCAATACATTTATGAAAACATAAATGATCGGAATGCTGCAGGCAAGTATTACTTCTAGGAGAGCTTCTTCTCTACCATTTTTTTAACTTGTCAAAAATTCCAAGATGGAAACGATGCTGAGCATCTTGAATACCCATCGCCGATTTGAAAAAATGAAAAGGTTTTCCTGTACGGAATCGACGTGACAGGTCTTAATATTATAGAAGAACAGTAGCAAAAACCAAAACTCTTGGCTCAATACTGGCGTCCTTTTAATGTCCTTATCAAAGTCACGATGGCTTTCAAAAAGTCAAAAATCTATTTTGATGTGCGCGGAATAGTTTCAACAAGAAGTTCACCATTATATTCTCCGTTAGATTCACTCAAGCCCAATGTTCATCTACGAGCAAACCCAGCAGAATATGTGTCTTCATCTGGATCAATTCGAATCACAAAAGCCGAAACAGCCACAGATATCGCGACCAAAGGTTGGGGAATTATTGAAAATCAACTTGTCCTCTGATATGTCCAAGAAAATATCACGTACGATATTCGTCGATCAATTTTGCGATTTGTTGTTGGTCTGTTAGGCTTTTGGTGCACTTCAGGAAGGGTGACAAATTCCAAAGTAGTATTACGAAGAGAAAATAATTGAACGGGTTAGTGTTGCGTTTCGGATATTAAACTTGGCTCATTTCGACACAAGGGTGAGCAATTACAGCGATTCCTTGTCGAGCAAATGGAGAAACGAATTTCTCGATCAGGAAGGAAATTTCACTTAAGAAGGCCTTTTGAGAGATCCGCTTAAATACACCAGGAACTCAGTTCTCGGGGACAATTTGAAAAAGATTTCATCAGTTCAAAAGCGAACCAAGGCCACTTAGCACAGACTAGCCGCGGCAAACCGGCCACTGAAATCAGATCCGTAGGGAGATGGGTCGTAACTTTGAGTGCTAAGTTATACTTCGGCAAATGCATTATGTAAAATCAAAGCATAAACACGGCCACCTACACGGACACAATATCTTCACATGTCGAAAATCGCAAAAAGCTGAAGTCGGCAGCGAATTAAGCAAGGGCAAGTAATCGGATATGTGGGTAAGCACTGATGCAAAACTGTCACCCTTTGTTTTAGATTTTGGAAAAATGGAAAGCAGGAAGATTGGGCTAAGGAAAAAATACCACTTCCCCCCAAACCCAATTTTGGCAGCAAAATCTTTGCATTTAATTCCAAAAAAACCGAATCGCTACAATTATTATCATAATCTCTTTGCCTGGAGAACCAAAAAAACTCGTTGCCCAGAACGCCCTTAGTATTAGGGCCTTCAGGGGAATTAAAAACCCTTACTATACACGACTGAAATCTGGGAGCTGATCGCCTAAACTGGCAAATCAGCTTCTTTTTTTTTTTAATACTTATACTTAGTCAAAATAAACTATCAATTCATGTTACTCAAAATTATTTGGCAGGAATACTTCTACTTTTATTGAGAAGTGGATTCCTCTTCAAGCACCAAAAAAGAGGAAGCCAGAACGAAAACCTCAGCGTTTAGCCAAAGCCAAAGTTTCTCAGCTTTCGCTTTTCAGAAATATTGTCCAGCCTTCACATTCGGACGAATGGGCTGACATCGCGATCATCCATCCCAAACCCGAATGTTTGTTGTGGCGTAGGCATCTGGAGTGTTTGAAAACAGTAAAATCAGGAATCACATTGGACACGCTTTTGTTGATGAGGCAGGCAGTTTTTGCCATAGGCTGTGCACCATTGACCCTAATGAACCCCAAACAATCTGGTAGTACCGGCGAAAATAATGGCGAAGACATATTTCCTTCGCTGATGGGTATCCACGAAGATGGTGGAGCACATGGAAAAATATGGGGATTGAAAGATTTCCCAACATGTGGAAAAAATCATTGTACATCCATGACAAATTCGAAACGGAATCAATGTTGCTCCAGTCACTTGGAATAAAGGTGGATTCGTGCGATTTTACCAGATCAGAAGACGCGTGGAAAAACCTCGACCAAACGCTGAGATGACGAATGACAAGGCTAGCAGATGCGGTTATCGATCCTCGGAACCCTAATGTGGTTTATGCTGCCACTGGCAAAAGACATCGAACAGTAGCGCTTATTTTGGCGTGGAAAGGCGAGTCCATAAGTCACTGATGGTGGTAAACTTTGGACAGAATTGAGTAATGGTCTCCTGATGGAAGACAGGAAAAATAGCTAGCGATTAGCCTCAAATCCAGACTACGCTATGCAGCGATACGAATGATCAGACGATTTCAGGAGGAGTATTCCTGACCAAAATCAGGAGCATTCTTGGGAGAAAATTCAGATGCCGTTTCTGGAGCGACTGGCCCCATTATTATTCAGGAAACTCTATGGCATCTCCACACGATTTTGGAACCACTATTTTGAGACGTTAAAACGAATGCAAAATTTCTCGTGATTCATGGAAGACATCAATCAGCTCAGTCTGATGCAAACACACTCAGATAGTCACTCTTTTGAATTTCATCGAAGACGAACCTGACTTTTTACTGTTGGAACTGACGTGGAATATATGGAAACTCTCGATGGTACCAAGACTTGGCGGCTACATCGAAAAAAACCTTCCATTAACTCCATATTATAAAGTAGCGTAGACGTGATGCTGTTCCACTTTTAGCCAATGTCTTATGGTGGAACACCAGGACAATGAGCTCGCATGGCGGACCTTCCCGAACTGATGATTCAGATGGCATCCCAAAACGGACATTGGTCTCGAGTCTTGGGAGGAGATTGGTCATCAATCAAGCCGGAACCGGCCATACCGTCAAGGGGTTTGTGAGATAATCGTTGCCCCCAGTTTCGCAGACCCTCAATCTTATTGCCAGTTCTACGGCTTGATTGATGACATCTCCTCCAAGACTCGAGACCAATGTCGATTTTGGATGCCATCTGAAATCATCAGTTCGGGGAAGTTCCCGCCATGCGAGCCATTGTCCTGTTGTCCACCATAGACATTGTAAAATGCGAACAGGCATCGGTCTACGCTACTTTAATAATATTGAGGTTAAATGGAAGGTTTTCGATGTAGCGCCAAAAGTCTTGGTACCATCGAGAGTTTTCATCTATTCCACCGTCAGTTCCAACAGTAAAAAAGTCAAGGTTCGTCTTCGATGAAAGTTCAAAAGAGGACTATCTGAGTGTGTTGCATCAGTTACTTGAGCTGAATTGAATGTCTTTCCATGATCCGAGAAATTGCATTCGAAGTCTACCAAATAGGATGTGGTTTCCAAAATCGTGTGGGATGCATAGAGTTCCTGATAATAATGAGGGCCAGTCGCTTCCAAAACGGCATCTGACAACTTTTCTCAAGATGCCTCCCTGATTTGTGGTCAGGAATACTTCCTCCTGATCGTCCTGATCAATTCGAATAAGCTGATAAGACGTAGTCTGGATTTGAGGCTAATCGCTGACCTATTTTTCCTGTTACGCCAATCAGGAAGACCATTACTTCCAATCTGTCCAATTTTACACCATCGTGACTTATGGAACTCCGCCTTTTTCCCACCGCCCAAAATAAGCAGTACTGGTTCGATTTCTTTCCAGTGCTGCATAAACACTTAGGTTCCGAGATCGATAACCGCATCTGCTTACGCCTGTCCATTCGTCATCACAAGCGTTTTTTCCAGGTTTTTTCCACCGTCTTTCTGATCTTTAAAATCCCACGAAGCTCCACCTTTATTCCAAAGTGACCTTGGAGGGCAAACCTGATTACCCGTTCGAATTTTCTGGATGTACAATGATTTTTTTTTTTTCCCAACATGTTTGGGAACTTTTCAATCCCATATTTTTCCATGTGCTTCCCACCATACTTCGCTGAGATAACACCCCATCACCGAAGAAATATGGTCTTCCCATATTTTTCGCCGGTACTACCCAGAATTCGGTTTGGGTTATTAGGTCAATGGTGGACACAGCCTATGGCAAAACTGCACTGCTCATCAAAAAAGCAGGGTCCAATGTGATTCCTGCATTTACTGTTTCCAAACACCTCCAGATGCCTACGCCCACATACCAAAACATTCCGGTTGGATGGATGAAATCGCGATGTCGCAATTTCGTCCTTGATGTGAAAGGCTGGACCAAATATTTCTGAAAGGCCGAAAGCTGAGAAACTTTGCTTTGCTAAAGCTGAGTTTCCAGGTCTGGGCTTCCTCTTTTTTGTGCTTGAAGAGGCAAATCAACTCCTATAAAAAGTAGAAGTATTCTGCAAAATAATTTTGAGTACCGATGATTGATAGGGTATTTGACTAAAGTATAATATTAAAAAAAAAGAGCTGATTGCCAAGTTTAGGCGATCAGCTCCAGATTTCAGTAGTGGATAGTTAAGGGGTTGTATTTCCCCTGCAAGGGGCCTAACTTTACTAAGGGCTTCTTGGCAACGAGTTTTTTTGGTTCTCCAGCAAAAGATTTCAATGATAATAAAATTTTAGCGATTCGGTTTTTTTGGAATATAATGCAACGAAAATTTGCTGCAAAATGTTCGGAGTGGTATTTTTCACTTAGCCAATCTCCTGCTTTCCATTTGTTCCAAATCTTAAAACAAAGCGTGTGGACCAGTTGCAAAGTCCAGTGCTACCCACATAGTTCCGATTACTTGCCCTTGCTTAATTCGCTGCGACCCGACTCATGCTTTTGCGATTTTCGACATTGTGAGATTATGTGTCGTGTAGGTTTGCCGTATTATGTTTTGATTTTACAGTAATTGCCATTTGCCGAAGATATACTAGCATCAGTTACGACTCCATCTCCTACGATCTGATGTCAGTGCCGGTTTGCCGCGGCATAGTCGGCTGCCTAAGTGCGGCCTTGTATCGCTTTGAACTGATAAATCCTTTTCAAATTGTTACCGAAACGATTCTGGTGTATTTAAGCGGATCTCTCAAGAAAGGCCTCTTAAGTGAATTTCCTTCCTGATCGAAGAAATTCGTTTCTCCATTTTGCTCGAAGGAATCGCATGAAATTCCTCACCCTGTGTTCGAAAATAGGCAAGTTTAATATCCGAACGCCAACACAACCCCGTCAAGTTAATTTCTCTTCGTAACTACTTTGAATTGTCACCCGTTCTGAAGCTGCACCAAAGTCCACAGGGACCACCATTACAAATCGGCCAAATGATCGAACGCATATCGTAGTGATATTTTTGCTTGGACATATCAGTGAGACAAGTTGCTTTCAAATAATTCCCCAACCTCTTTGTTGCGATATTATGCTGGCTTTTTTCGGCTTTGTACGATATCGATTGAATCCAGATTGAAGACGACATATTCTGCTGGTTTCGTCGTAGATGAAAAAATGAGCTTGAGTTAGAATTTCTGAGAGATATAATGGGAACTTCTTGTTGAAAGCGATTCAGCGCACACAAAAATAGAGATGTTTGACTTATTTGGCAGCTCATCGATGATTGATAAGAACATTAAAAGGGAAGGCCAGTATTGAGCCAAGGGTTTCGTTGTTTGGCCTACTGTCCTTCTATTAATTATTAAGGACCGTACGTCGATTTCCGATACAGGAAAACCTTTTCATTTTTCAATCGGGCGAATGGGTAATTCAAAATGCGCTCGCATCGTTTCATCTTGCGATTTGAAAGTTAAAAAATATGTAGAGAAAGAAGCTGCTCCTAGAAGTAATACTGCTGCAAGCTCATTCCGATCATTTATTTTTCATAAAGTATTGGATAAATTAGGGGTGATTGAATCATGGGTTCAAAACGGGAAAAAGATCTTTAATCCAAGTTTTTAGTAATTCTTAAGTTTCCCTTTTTTGCAACTATAATGCCAGACGAAAAAACCGATGCGTTTATTTCCCGATGATTTTTTTTACTATAAAAAACTACAGAGTATGATTCTCAGGACTATTTTTTTTCATCAAAGAGCCCCAGGAAATAAGTTTTAAAAAATAAATGGCTTCAATCATTACGAAACATTACAATCAAAGCTGTCTGTTCTCAAGGTCAATTTCTATGATCTTTGATCTCCCAAAAAAAACAACAAAAAAAAAATTGCTGAGAAACGCGCATACCTGTGCGCGAATTACGCTCTAGACCTGCTAAATCAAGAAGGCGCTGGCCGTGCTGGTACAGCGCGTAAGAAATAAAGGAGATTTGATCTGGGTTGATGCTACGTGATCGGTATGGTCTGACTCAATTGATTTTGAAGAAGACTCTACAGAGAAGTATGTAATTGAAAGAGCCGCTTCTTTGGGTCGGGAGTTTGTGGTGCAGCTTCTGGAAAGTAACGAGCGGTCCGCCAAAAAATGATAAAATGCCAACTGGATCGATAGAAATAAAGTGTTTCCAGTCTTGAAATACTTTTAATGTATCAAAAGTTCCACCTTTATCATTCGAGATGAGGAGCTGATGGGGTGAAGCAAGCTACGGATGAAATACCGCTATCTCGATCTGCGAAGAAGTGGTGCGTGGGAGTAGAAATGCAAACTCCGTTCACCGGATGATGCAAGGAGACTCGAAAATACAATGGATGGGCAAGTTTTTATTGAAGTCAAAACCCCTGTTTGATTTAATCTTACTCCTGAAGGGGCGCGTGGAATTTCGTCGTGCCAAGTCGCGTTAATACCTGGTTGATTCTATGCGTTGCTCAATCTCCGCAGACCTTCAAGCAGCTGCTGTGTTTTCTGGGTTTGACAGATATTTTCAGATTGTGAAATGTTTCCAGATTCGAGGACTTGAGAAGCTGATCGTCAGCCTGCAGTTTACTCAGATTGATTGTGAAATGGCTTTTGGAATCAGGAAGATATTACTTTCAAACTTTTGAAGGTTGACTAAGCATCTTATTTTCGCGTAAGTTAAAAAAAGTAGAATTGGAAGAAGTGAAGGCGGATGACTTATGCTGATGGCCATGAAGTTTATGTACCCGATAAGCCTGAACTTCCGCTTTGACATGAAAAGTTTGTAGAGCTTAATTTCCTAGCCAAAGGAAAGGGTTTGGAAATTTTGGACGAATGCAGAATTGATAGTCTGCGATTTGTGCAAAGCGCTGAGAGAATTAACAAGAAAGCAATTAGACGCAATGGGGACTGATTTGGGTGAAAAGACCTCAATCGGGCCAAAGAAATGTATATGCGAAATACAATTTGGATGTACTATTTTTAAAATCAAACTTGATAAGTTTTACTCGGCTGAGGAAGTCTGTCAGCTTGGCAAATGCATTCCAGGCAAACTGGCGACTTATGCTCGTACTTAGTTGGGAAGATGCGAACCACCGTGCGAAAAGCAGCTAGCGAACTCCGGTTACAAAATGGGTGAGGAGCTAGATGAGAGATCGAATGTATTTAAAACCACTTTGGTGGTTATTTTTCCTTTGTTGGAATGGGATGAAGAAAAGCAAAAACATTCCATGCGATCACCATCCCGTTTACCTCGCCAAGATAGAAGATATTTCCTTTGCTAGCCACGGATCCTGGAGCCAGTTCGAGCCAATGCGTCATGATTTGGTTATAACGGTGTTGAAATCGGTGTGGATCAATCAGAATTCATGACTCGAGGGCACGCAGCAATTGATGTTTTCCATTAGGATTACTCCTGAAGAGGGCTCAAAAGCAATTTGAATTCTGATGAGCTTTTGAAATGGAGCACCTTCCGCACGGTGGAAATTGCATTTGGGTCTTGATCGGTCTTTGATGCGATTTTTGGAGGGTCAGATTCCATTCGAGACTACATCGCTTATCCCTAAGAATATTTCAGGCCGAGATGTGATGATTTGACTTCACCAAGTACAAATCGCGGGATGATTCAACTTGAAAGAACTATTCGATTCGGGTAGTTTAAAGAAATAAAAAAAAAAGCTAAGGGTGCCTCAAAAAGTTAAGCGCTTATGGGGGGCACTTTTTTTTAGGATAAAATCTTGGAATTTGCTCCATTGCATTCTTTCTCCCAGAGGAGCATGGAAAATCAAAATGCCAACTTATGGCCACTAGAATCAATAGTTATTTGTGAAACCGTCCATATGAAAAAGGTGATCACGCATTTTTGCGCAACCACAATTTTTAGAGGATAGGGCCTGGTGTAAGAAGAAAAACGAGCTCTTATTTTGGTTGGATCAAAAAGGATCGGATTCCCATTTTTACGATTCAAGAAGCTGTTCCGGTAGGCATAAGTTTTCCCATGATCAGGACTCCAGCTTCCGAGAAAAAGTTTGTAAAAAACGGTTTAAAGCGATAAACCCATCAGAGGCGAAAAATTAAGCTCGCTTCCCTAAAAAATTACCTGAGCAAATGACGGTAAGATTTACTCTTTCCCCAGATCGGCTTCTTCTTGCCGTAGTGACCATGCTGACGATTACAATTGAGATAAAACGATCACGGCATTTTGTATCCTCCAGATTTCGGATACTGATTGAGGGTAGTAAAATGATAGGCGGCCGAAGTGAAGTTAAATGGGAGATTGATAAAAAAAGTTTTACAAAATTAATGATTGTAAGCTTGACTCGGGGGATTTTGGGTACTTTGGAAAAGCAATGATATAGCAAAACTTGAGCTTTAAAACGACCCTAAACCTAGATGGAAAAATTACGGTCCAGAAGCAATTAAAAATATCCCAATCAGAGAAGATTCAATGCCGATAAGCATTGGTTTTAGCTAAAAAGGGAGTCTGTGATGCAAGTTTACTGATTTGATAGAAATAAGCAATTAGTGAAGCTAAAATTCAAAGGCTTGGAGTAAAAACCTAAAGTCCGAAGGTATTTAACCTTCCACAAACGAAAAGCGATTATCAGCCATTGTAGCGATCAAAAAACAGATATAACCAGATTAGTCCGTCTCTAGCCCAATGATTATAATTTTGAAATTCTAAAATATTTAGGTTCTCCCTGCAAATTAACAATTTAACCAAATAGAATTCTGTTTTCCGGGAATTAAACAAATCCGTAATCTCAGTTTATTTTGGAAAACAAATAATATGTTGGAAAACTATATTCTTGACTCTAAAGTCAGAAATTATTTTCAATAATCTCAATTTTTTCAAGCTTTAGTCTCTAAATTCAATGGTTTACCAAATTGTATAACAAAGTTAAAAATTGAGGTGTAAAAATTTAAACGATAACTCACTCCCAAAATCAAGAAAGTTCAGCGGTTTTTACCTTTTAGGAAGAATTTAATTAAAACCAACGATGTAAATCTAAAACGTATAAAATTATGAGGCAAATCTACTAAAGAGTATTCTTGTTGTCGTTCTTCTAGCCTTCGGCTTTGGGAATTAGAGCCACAAGTAAAAACCAGCTCGATTCCAAGGGCAGGTTTTGGATGCTTTTTGCAGGGAAGAAGGTTCTTCCCGGAGCGAAAATATTTGTTGCAACTCACGAGCCATCAGAAACAGATCTTTGTGATGTTTCAAACTTTAGATGGACGATCAACATTGCAAATAGCGAATTGGTGGTCCTACCCACAATTACAATCAGGCTTTATTGGCTTATCAAAAATTCAACCTATTCAGGAATTGTCCTAAGTTTAGGAACTCCGTATTTGGTGGAAATAAGCATATTGAATAGACGAAAGCACAGGGCTAGGAGAAGTAATCGTAAGCAGCAGCAGGTCTTTTGAGGTTCGACGCTAACCGAACAGTACCTCTAACGAGATGTATCTAACCAAGGCCAATTGATGGAGTTTACCACAAAATCAATAGATCGGTAACAAGAATTCACCTGGGATTGAACCCTCAGGGCAAATGGAACTTCGTTTGCAGGTAGAGATTCAGATTACAACCAACCTTTCAGGTTGATTGGTTGCAAACTTTACAATGGCCTCGGCTAAGTGGAGAAAAACCTTCCAGGTTGGAAATTGCGCAACCAATTTCTTTGGATTGCAATCGAAGCAAAAATCTCTGTAAAACATGGCACCATTGTTGATGTTACTCAAAGTGGTTTCCACAGGTGCTGGTATCAATGCAGTGACTCCGAAAAAAGTGGTATATACTTTTACTGGATCTGCTTATTTTTATTTTTACAAAAATCAAGATCCTTACAGGTAGAAAAAAAATTGTTGACAATTAAACTTGAGTCGTTGGAAAGCTGCCTTACTCCGAATTTCCGGTTTTCAGGTTTAGGTTGGTCCAATTCATCAAGAAACCAAATTATTTCTTTTTTTGTTAAATGCAAGAAAAGAGAAAACAAACAGGCAGGGGAAAACAGGGGAAATTTTTCTCTTCCCTTCCCCTTTTTTGTTGTGTTTTGTGG
>Ga0163217_1092680_pt1 | contig 14533 bp, 3 predicted proteins | sample SynspAceP_FD_185933 | JGI IMG/M metagenome (GOLD analysis project Ga0163217, IMG submission 185933) | Saline lake microbial communities from Ace Lake in Antarctica - Synechococcus sp. Ace-P (PacBio error correction) | ecosystem: Environmental > Aquatic > Non-marine Saline and Alkaline > Saline ... | reverse complement strand
CACGGTGGTTCCAGTAACTTATTTGCGCTCGGAAAAGATTACGCAGCCAGTTGCGTTTGTAAAACGGTTATAGGCTTTGCTTGCCAAGATTAGCCCCGTTAGCGCTTCGAATATCAGTAAGTTAGATGTAATCACCATCGACGATAAACCCAACGACCGCCAGAGTCAGAATTGGGCAGGCAGTTAAAATCGCCCCCAAAAGTTAGAAGTCGCTATGTTGCTAGAATTATCCTTCAACTTCCGCTCTCCATGACAGGATCAATTTAACTGGACTAACACATTAGGGATATTAGTCGATTTCGAAACTGTTTAGCCAAGTCTCGTGGCAGTGCTTTCACTATTTTCTGTCCTGTGGTTCATCATTCAAAATCCAACTTTTAAATCGAATCTAGTGCGCGCCTTGGTGTATCAGTCGTGAAGCAAAGACTTGCTCCAATTTGTTCGCGTTGAAACTTAAACAACTGAGTCGGCATCTAACACATTACCGTCTCTTGAGAGTTTTGCACCTAGGGGTGAGCTTTGTGCATTTGCAAAATACTTTGAACGTGGGTTGCGCTAAATTTTCGCGCCGTGATTGCGAATATGTGATGGTCGAACCCCTCTCTTGTGGAGAGCGGAACGATATCCGGACACAGCCCATACATATCATAACAGATGGAGGTGTTTAATAGACATATTTAATTACCTTCCTTCGCCGCCCTACATACTCAGCGCATTTTTTCTTCTTTTGATTTTTCTCTCGCTTATAGTCTCCGCGTTTCTCTGTTTCGTCGGACGTAGATATCTATTTGTCCAATTTATCTGTTGTTAAGTAACTCGCTACCCACTCACGGAATTGCGCCCGAACATTTTCTGCATGCCACTCTCGGCGTTCGTTTTACGCTCCAAAGTGCCTACGTTCAGAGTGCTTGCGCTAAAGCACTAACGTCTATCCTTCTGCGCTTCCAACTCCAATCCCTTGGCGTTATTTCTCGATAACTCTTGGTGATTTTCGATGATGTAAAGTTAGCGGCCGGCAACACATTAGAACAAAGAAGTGCGCCATCTTTCCTGAGCTGCGGTGAAGAGTTTTGCGTCGCTGATTAAGAACGCGCGCCGTTTTCTGGTGTCAAAGGCGATAGTTATATATGAATACTCCCAAACGAAATTATCTCAAAGCGCGTCATCTTAATGACAGGCCTAGTGGTCACGGAAATTTGTTGCACACTGGATGGGTGCTCTCCTTTCGTCAAATCCGCTGCCAATGGAGCGTAGTTTTGTACGATAATCCAGAACCTTTCCTTTTGGTGGATCTTTCTCTCTATTCCGGCAATACCAAGTATCTTGTTTCTTTTTGGGTCATATGTCCTTTAATCACAGCGAATTAGTGGATCAAGCCATACATAGAACTTAGTCCTCGCGCAACAATCCAGATAAGTTATTTATGGAGGGTGGGTGCTCTCTATCCCGCATAGCTCGTGGCGCCTCTCGTGACACCATTTCTTGGTCGTCGTTTGCCCGCCCGTTTTTAGCTTTGGTTGTACTTGTGTCAGCGGACGCGGTATCATCAAGCGTCTTCTGGTATAAATAAAAGACTAGTCTTTCTCGATGTGGGCCAAAAGACTCAGGGCCCTTGGTCAGTCATGTTTATTCTCGCGGTGCATTGCACTGTGGTCTAAATCATGCAAGTGTGGACATTCGATGAGTGCCTCGCAGGCAACATGTCGCAGTATTCTTCCGTTTCTGCTGAGCTAGTTCACCAATTAGTTATTCTCCCACGCTCAGTCTACGATATCGCTGCAGCGTTTTCACTCAGATGGTATGGTAGAGCCTCTCAGACTAGGTGTGTTTGTGCGTGTCCCTTGGTCAAGTTAGAGTCCATATAGATGCGAACACAGGAAATCGTTTATCGTCGGCTTTAATAGCCAAGGCAACTGCCACATCTAGATATATAGTCAGCACACATTTAGCTCAAAATAGTCTGGTCGGCAACTTGTTTTGTAATACAAGACTAAACACTCTGTGCTGTGTAGGCTTAGGTTTGTCTGCGTGGGAAGGCTGAGTGATGATGCAAGACCCTTATCTTTGCCTGTAAATGATTTGTGGACGACACACACGAGATAACTGTATGTTTGCTTATGCTGAGATGGAAAATTTTATAGCGTAAACAGGCCGGCGGTTAGGACTGTCATGTGATGCTTACTGTCTCGATGTGAGGTCACAGTTTAGGCTTTTGCAGCGAATATCTAATACCAGAAATCTTCGGGTCGTTGATATTTACAGAGTATAAGAGTGGTCACAGGACACCGGTGTCGGTTGCCTATCAAATTTACACTTTCGTGTATCGCGATAGGGAATATAGCGATCCCATATAAAGAAGGGGCTTCGGAGCATCTTGACTGACCATTTCCCTTTTTTTCCTGTTGCTTGCTCATATCTACCAGAACGCTAGTGGTATTAAGAATTAAGGTTAGCTGGTGACGTACCGCGCGCAGTTTCTACGTATTCATGTATGTTACGGAAAAAATGAAATGATCCATTTCCCGACGTTGGTGTACCTATTGAATGTACGTTCAAATTGTGTGTTGAGCCCGGCTGAGTTGTGTGAACTTAATGCCATCACAATGGCTTAGTTCAGGTCTCCATGTCGTCCCCCAGGCGAGTCGAACCAAACATATACTAGCTTTATCATAACTATCTTCTTTGAATTCGAACGCACAAGTTACTGCCTGCGACGTGACCAAATAATTTTTGCTCGTTGTACCCATTTTTACTAAGAAATTACGGCCAATTAATCATCAGGCTTCGCATTAGATCTCTGTGGGGTTGTGATGATGCCATTAATGTGACTTCTCTCGCGTGAACCGGAATAATGTGGCTCGAACACCAAGCTCTTCTGCGACCAAACCTTCTTATGGGTTCGAAAAACGTCGTTGACGTGGACGAATACAATGGACGTGTTTTGCAAGTTCCGCCCCAAAGCATTATCTGCGCGGAGTGTTGAACGGCTTGGCAATTCTTCCGCAATTGTTTCACTCTATAATGCGTCAGTTCGGCATATTTTTTGGATTTTTCAGAGCGATTAAATTTATAGACACTTGGATTTGGTCTGTCCTCTAATTATCTCTATTGGCTGTCCGACAGAATCCCTTGGAACTCGTGTAGCTTATTAACTGGGTGCATTGGGTGTGCGTAGCGATATTTACCCTGTGGGCTTTTTTCGGCTCTCACTGTGGTGGAGCGACCCAAGCAATATCTATAGTTATTTGATGGAGACGCATTATAAAATGCAGTCGTCTGAATAGGCGAGCTAGAGTCTTTCCAAACTCTTTGGAAGGCATATCGAGCAGAACGCCGTTCAAACTAGCCGCACAAATGGTGGTAGCAAGGACACGACTCTGCTAAGAATGGCGCTCTCGAAGTGTGAGTTGCTATGGAAGACGCTCATAATTACTTACTTCTATTCGGGTTACAAGGGTCACGCTCGCCCGCGCAAATTGTGTCCAGACCAAGCCTTCGTAATACATATCTAAATAGTGACCTCGCAAGGGATATCTGCATAGATCGGCTCACGGAATTAAATCAATAGATGTAGATTTGGCTTGCTGCATCGTTGGGTTCCAAGGTCGTAATTTCTCAGGCAAGGGATGACCAAAGAATTTGTTGCAGGTCGGTACCCCAAGCGCTCGGTTGTATATCTCTCGAGGTTCAGTGAGTTGATTTTGCGCATCTTACCAGAGCCAATCGTGATTTCCTGTATTTTGGATATCAAAGCGTTATACGATTCAACATAAACTGGATAAAGCGATGGCCAGTTTGGGTGGGTTGAACAAAGTTGTTGTTAGTCAAATTCAAGCTGGCCCTAATTGATCGCTGGCATGACTGATGAAGAAATTTAAAGCGAATTTGCTATCGAGAAGCCAGAAACTCGGCATTGATACGCATCGCCGAATGAACCGTTTTGATAAATATAAATTATTAGCTCTTCCGCACGCCGAGGCGGTCAGTGAGCGTCTGTAAGGTATGTCGGATATTGCCGTGGAGGAATCTCTTGCGGCATAATGCGTTGTTTCTTCACGTGAGAGAATATCTGTTCTTGTTTAATGAGTAACCTCTGCTTAGCTCATGTTTTCATAGATATGAATTTGACGGTTCATTGAATAGAGCTCGCACAATAAGCTGTCTTACCATTTATATTAAGATTTGTGTGAAGTCCAATGCCACTTCCTTTCTAATTTGTTCCAAGTAGAAAGCAGATTTACTTTGTAAAGTTATTTTTTTTAAAAAAAAACAATTGATGGTTAAAATTGCTTGATGCTGGGTTGAAGCGCTTTTGGTAACCTACTCTGTTTACTTTAGTGAAAATTCGTCTATTGAGAATGGACTGTTTTTATAACAGCACAAACCTATTAGTCCGCCAAAAACCACATGCAATGTTTCATATTTTGATAAAGATATTAATGCATGTAGGAATCTGTGGGATTCGTTTACTCATAAAAACAGTAAGTGGAACAATTCGATCGTACATCAATCAGATACAATTTATATAAGTATCAGGTATAATACATATAAACGATGCTTCAACAAGAAAAGAATAATAGAGAGAATTTTCTCTGTTTCGCTTAACGCTGGGTGTGTATTAAGATACGACTCGAATCATTGTCTACTAAGCGACTTGACTTCCTCGCAATTCTTAAATTTCATGACTCGACACTCACTCTCTTCAGTTCTTTAAAGATCGCGCACTCCTAGCGAGAAGTGCGATCGAAGGAGCCTGCGCCGATAAGATAGCCGCAGTTAGCACCACTTACCTTAGTAAACATCCCAATGTGGTTCATCAAGAACCGCTCCAACTGAGCCGGAAGAAATTAAACCAATCGGTTTTATTATCTCAACCAATCTAAAGGACAGGTTATTGCTGGTTTTTGCCATTTCTAACGCCGTATTTTATCTACAAAGCGGAAATAAGGTTTTTCTTTTTGCGAACCGGAACTGTTAATTGCGCTCAATGAAAGCTCGCGCGGCTTGTTTAAATCGGTAAATCTTCTAGACAAAGCTAATGCTGAGGGAAATAGTCGCGTTTTGCAGCGGTCTAACTTCCGACTTTTCATGGGTGACTTTTTGTGAATTATAAGAGGGCTCGAAACAGTAACAGACTTAAATGTCATCACTTCAAATTGTGTTATGACTGAACGAAGAGGACCGACCGGATCCGCGTCATACCAATCACTCAAGAATTCACGATCGAGCCAGGCCGTTACCAGACGGTTAAAAGAAGAAGTGTTACTCCAGAAGGTTTAGTGCGGCTATCTCTTGCTGCGAGAAGCGCAACTTGAATTGCAAATCTGGCTCATCCCTGTGAAACTTTTTGCACATCGGCCTACATGGATTGTCATTAAAACTACGGATCTGCGCCCAGATTCAAAACAGACCATCCGTGACCGGTTTGCTTTTTCCCATGACTCGAACATAGTGCGCACAGCGACCTTTTGAGTTCGCGCGGGACCACGCGAAAAGACGCTGCAAGGAAGAATTGACCGTCGCAAACTGACGCTCGCATACTAACGCAGACGACCAAAGACACACGCAGCCTCGGATATGGCCCCTTTATTGCCTTTTCCACGCAGCTTGTCATCACACAACGTGATAACCTGCGGAAGCCCTCAGAGTATCTTACGGGGATTGACCATTGATGGGTAGCTACTCATCGAAGAGCTCCAAGTATAGACATTTTTCACCTTCGTCTAGTATCGAAGGCTCGCCACAATAACGCGTCTGTGTAGTACTTTATTCCTCATTTGGGATTCGCAAGGGTTGGAAGACAACCGTATCTGCTTCCGATGTACGAATCGTTAGAAATTGTATTTTCAAATAAACCTGCACTCTGAACTTACATCTTTTGCTCTGTCTCTGAGCTCATACAGTCTGCCCCTGGTCTGTTATTACGTCTATCGCCAAGTCTGTGTCGCATAGAGAGATAGATTCGTATTATTTCAGAGAATCCATTGCTCGCCCGACCTGCTCTGATGTCGGAACGCTCATAATTTACTCATTCATGTAAGTGCTCACAGAATGACAAATAATAGCGCAAGCGAGTTTAGTGCTGCGATGTCTTTATGAGCTAGTACGAAGGTCTAGAAGACGATTGTTTTGTTGCTGTGGATATGCGTTCATCTGAATGTCTGCCATACCCGTTTAATCTTCGTAGACCAGGTTATCACGTGGGTGGTCAGTGCTCGCTTGTGTGTCGTGTGGGATCAAGGTGTGCTATAAAAAGTTGGAATGCGCCTGCATGCCCACAGGGTTCCAGTAGTGGCGATGTTTGCTTGAGATATTTCTTTGCGTTAGAGTCGACTCAGTATCTAGTTGCTGTTGCGCGACGCGTATCTCTCAATTCTTATATTCGCCCAGGTGGATCTAATATGTAGTCTTCCGCATAAGCTCTGTAAGGAATCATTTCCAAAATGGTGCTGCGTGATACGTGCAGTGGGTGTTTTTCAGAGTCATTCGGAAAAAACCGAGACTAGATTCCGCTGCACGTGTCGTGTTATTATAGGCAAATACAAGTTGAGTGCGCAACTCGTATAATTAGACTATATGTACCCGTCGCTATTGTGCCGCGATTATGTGCACAACCACCAGAAAAGTTCTCCGCTGAGGTGAGGGATGCTCGAGTCTGTCTCGCGCACGACTGAAGTGAACCAAAGAACCTTTGAGACAATTATTTATATTCTTGAGATAACCCGGCGGGACTGATAATATTTCTTTGTGATGTTCTGACGCGGATGCACACAAGTGGTAGCTGTGGGATGTAATGTCTCGTTATGTTGAGGCTTTATTCAAGGAAAGTGGCAATGATTGGTAGCCTGGAGTTAGAGGCCAAAACGGCGTCAATATTTCTCACTATTTTGCTAGAAGATTTACCAGTTAAAACAAGCCGCCGCCATGGCCGCGAAATTAAACGGGCGAAAGAAAAAAACTATCTTTTGATAAATGAGCGTTTAGAAATGCAAACCAAGCATAACCTGTATTAGTGTTGATGATACTTTAATTTCTTCCTTATCTACTGATATGCGAAAAATTTAGGTAGTTTACACCAGGAAGTGAGCAATCTGTGGCGTATAACTCGGTCTCACTTGTCGGCTGTGCCATTTGGCTGAGATCGCGATAATTTAAGTGCGGGGACCGCAGCAGACCTGATCCGGGTTTTAAAAACCCCGCGTACCGGAAACAAGAAAATCTCCATTTTTCTTTTCTGCAATTCGAATGAACACCTGTCTTTTTGAATGATTGATGATTCGATGCGATGTCTTACTGTTTTATTTTGTAACTCAAACACCCATCATTTCCTTCAATGATTAGCTAAATTTCAGGGTTTCATGCTTTTGCTTCTAAAAGCGTCTTAATGCGTTTATCTAGTAAAGCAGCACCCCAGACCAAGCACTTTCTCCAAGTCTTTAAATAGGGAAATGCTTATGTCTACTATCAAGCGACTAATCACTAGACAAAATTCAACAAGGTATCTAAAAAGCTAGTTGTGAAGTAAACACGACTCTAGCCGCACAAATCCTTCATCGAACCTACAAGCCAACACCGTTTCGGCGTCAGACGCGATTTTATTTTAACGTCGATGTGCGATCAATCCGTGTTCCCATGCGTGCAAAATTCAACCTGAACCGATACACCGTTTTGGGTCCGACCCTGACAATCTTGACTGTGAACCCAACGAAGCTCATTCTACATTTTATGATGTTCGCGTGGGCGCGTACCTCGCATGACCTAAAAGTCACTATTGAGTGTTTATACGAAGCGCTGGGCTGCCATTGCGCGCCATCATTGGATAGATTGAAGCGCTGCCAGAGCTGTAGTGGTACACTGTAGCTTCTACCAGAAGTGGTGTTCATACACAAGTTCTGCTCTCAATCTCGTTGTTTGGACATAACTCATTATTCAGACAGACGCTGCGTTTTAAGCAATTGCCCAACAGTGGTGCGTGAAAATAAGCCCGAACAGTGGTAAATGCGTGACGCAAAATGAAATTATAGTCATGCTTTCCGTCAAGGTATTTGTGACACCCAGAAATGGAATAATAGCATTTGCGCATTTCAAACGTTGAAACGCTCAAAAATATGGATGCCATTTAAGAGTTGAACTGATCTGTCGGAACGCAGATTCTCGGATGAATAAGTCTTTTTTGGGGCGAACTTGACAAAAACGGCATTACGCCCGGAGTTTTGTTTCGGATGAAGTGGCGAGAGGTAGATGCCAATTGCATTTCCGCGAATTAATATTATAAATCACCCAGGAATCGAAGGCGATGTTATTGGCCGTAATTTCTTTAGTAAAGGTAAAACGCAAATATTGGTAACTCAGCTGAGTAAACGTCTTCGGGATTGAGCAAGAGTTTGAAAAGCTATGAATTATTGGTCTGAGCTACGCTGGTGGCGCAGAGACACTCCTCGTGTATGGAACTTTGAATCAACCGGGCAAAATATACATGAAACGCAGTGAATGCGATTTTGGCGTAACTCGCCATGTACCAATTTCGGTAACCGACCTATCTACCAAAGCGTTAGAGAAAGTGGATGGTGTCGCGAAGATCTTAATTGGATGTATTTCGCGATACCTTAATTGAGCAAGCCGAGCAGTGTAGTTGTGGGGTATAAAGCTTACATATTCTTATCTGTCCGGTGTTTATTGCGCTATGGGCCGAATGACGGACTAGAGCGATCTAACCGTGTGCATCGTTGTGCTCGTGGCTGGTGCTCATTGGTTTCACAAATGTTGGTGTTGGCGGTATAAACGACAGTACGGTTTAATTATAGCGCATACCACCCGCTTTTCGTGGCAATTCTAGTTGAAGTATGTGTAGCATAGCTTTACGTAAAGAATTGTTGAACGCTGATTCGACACTGTCTCCTATTATTAGGCTCTCTCGCGACGGACGTTCACGGTTCCTGGTTCGCTCTCTCTGCGAAATGCGCGCTCGCTTTTAAGCATATCATGATCAGTGGTTCGTAGCAGGCCTAGCAAGAACTCCTTCTGTATGGTGGCGCTCACTCACACACGTTAGCGTTGGAGAATCTACCCTCGATGTACATACGTTCAAAATGGACTGACAGGAGCGCTGGGCGATGTTGCCATTGTTGACAAGTAATCAGAGACGCGAAACATCCATGATGCGTGAGCTACGCATTGAGCTTGCATGAGGCACTTTATATTCGCGCGTCCAATGGCTTAATCCATTTACTTATGATGGAGCCACAAGACTTCCGGGGGCGCCAAGGCATAATTAGGCACTTTCCATAGCGGGCCGACTTGACGGTACTCAGAGACATTTTTTAGGCGCTCGAGGCTAGGTGTACATAATTGTCAGATAATTCAGACATATCCACTTAGTGGACGCGGCTTGTAGATTTAAGTCAGGGCGTTTCTGTAGTGTGCGTTTAGCATTATTGTCGCGACGCGTATTGAATATGCCTCAGGGAGAGCGTTTGTTAAGCTTTCAGTCTTGCGCAGCGCCGGATTGTCTCGTAATAATCGAGGCTACCAAGTGTTGTGATGCTTTGTGGTTGAGTCTAGATATTTATAGACCGTGTTCGTCGCATGCATAGACAAAAGTATCTATTGAAGATATACCAGTTTCCACCCATCTTACGGCATATGTGTCCGATTACCAGATAGCAATCAGAATCGTATAATAAAAAGTAAAGCCGTATCCTTTAAATTTTACCCTAGGTCAGTCTGCGAAGCTACAAAATGATTTTACGACAGTCATATGCTGCATAAGCAATGAGGGATTTGGCCGAAAAAGTCCGAATGGTTTACCGAGGTGCAACAATATATGCTGTCTCGACAAACGCAGCCTTGTTTGGATAAGGTGCGGCTTGCACGCTTCTCGCCTTCGCAGGTAATGGTGCCACTCTCTATACAGATTCTAGCTCGTGTTAAGCTTTACTCGCCTTATGGCTCTCTGCAATACTCGTGCGCGCGTGGTTCACTACACTATATGCTCTTCGCGACCTTCTCCTTGAACATACTCTTTATCAGCGCGTCAGTGCTTGCACGGAATGAAAAAAGTTGCGCAGGCTTCTATTCTTATTTGTGTGTGTGGTGTGTGGTGGGGTAACTCAAGTTCATTATATCTACACATATTGAGATACACCACCTACATTGCAAGATGTTGTGACTGCGGAGAACCTGTTCACGGACCGCGCGCACATCTTGGACGCGGTTGGAAGCGCGGCACGTAGAAATTGACTGTGTTTACGTCGGCTTATTTCACGTTTCCGCAGAACAAACGTGTCATCTGTTTGAAACGTAGGCACTGTTGAGCGAGATCTATAATAACTCGTAAACGGCGGTGAGAGGGGTTAAGTGGCTGGCATGCAGAAAAGGTGTTGAGATTCGCGCGGGTCTCGCTCTCGAAGTCTCTCTCGCGTAGTTGTTCGATATGCGGTGAGCTCGACGCTGAAGGCGTCTATATATGAAGGTAAACAAGTGACAGATATGATGAGAGTTTTTGAAACAAATATGAGTGGTGAGACGATGCTATATAGACGATAGACACGCTAAGTATCCCAACACGCTCTCGCTCTCTGCTTTAAGGGGAATTTATAGTACTTATTTACATTCACATAGATAGTGTGTAGTGTGATAGGCGCGAGATACGGATTGTTTCAGACACGGTTTAAATAAACTCGAGTTGTGTGCATAGGCTAGCCATCACTTGCAGATATTCGCATTAGGCCAGGTAAATAGACATATAAATAATTAGATAGAGGGCTTAGGTTGGTCACAACGCTCGGAGTTTTCATTTAACAAATCGAATTTGTATTTTTAAACATAACTTTGACAAAAGGCTCACTCATCTACTCCTGGAGCTTTGGAACAAATAATCTGCATTCAAGGAATAGTTGGCAGTCATTGTAGCGGTAATTTGTTATTAAGCCACTATATCTCGTGCGAATGTGGTTTAGGGCTTACTCATACGAATACGACTAGTGGCTAAGGTCTTTTCCTATAGTATGCATTGCGACTATAAGTGCGCTCTCGCTATAGTCCATTCACCGGCAGAAATTAGTGAAAGGGCGCGCTAGCTCCGTGGCTTCGGTGTGCTGTGAGGATACGTTTGGAATTATCAAATCAGGACTTATGCTCTCGATTGTTCCCGTAAATATCAATCGCGTTAATTTCATGTCTAGTTCGTTTTGCCGAGTCACGGTCGATTATGCGGTCTGCTGTTAAGTAGCTCTCGGGGACAAACAGTCAACTGTATAGTCCAGCACACATCACAAATTACTAGCAAATATGAGAACCGCTGTGACTTCTTTATTGCCGAGTTTTATTGTGCGGGTTTAACATCTGTAGTCCCTCTCTCGCTTGCTCTTTGATATAATTTGCTCGAAAAAGCTGTACAGGATTCATCGATGGCTCTGGTAAGCTATCTCTCCTCCTAACTATATAACTCGGAGGTCACTTATATGGTGTACAGACTCGCCATCAACCTTGGGCGGTGCTATAGATCTGAGCAAGCAGCCATTTAATCGTATTCTTACGAAGACCGCAACTCGTGTCTATATCTTGACAGTTCATATTTTTTAATAATTGAATTCAACGGCCCCGGATGCTACCTGGTGTAGATCTTTTCGATCTTTTCGCGTGCTCCTACCTCCGTTGATATAGTATGATTATGTATGAGAGGGAATGTTCTCAATCATAATCGTACCTGACTCTGCCGCTGATTCCATTTGTGACACACGGTACTTAGCGCAGTCTAGGCTGGGCTCTGTTTGCTAATATGAATCGGTTATTTAGCGTTTGTAGAAGGTTGACCTGCTGCTAGCCCTCGTGTATATGTGAATCTCTCGTCTCGAGTTCACAATTTTACCTCAGATACAAGTTAGTAACTGCCACAGTGCAACAATTCAATGAACATAGGCGCAATTCCGAAAGGTAGATTTGGCGACAGTAGTTTTAATATCCGACGCCCCTAAAAGTGTCCGCTTTGCTAGATTATTTCCTAATCACTTCCGACTTCACCCATGACAGGATTCTAAAACAATAACTAAATATCACCTCGTCTGGGCGTTTAGTGTTTTCTCTCGTGCGCTTTTTCATACACCGATTCTAGCCAAGTCGAGCAGGCTTTCACTACTTTCTACGCACAGAAATCGTGCTATACTTAAAGCTCTTAGCACATTTATTGCGCTATCTCTCGGGAGCGGATTTGAGATCATCTAGCAAAGCTTGCCATTGTTCGTTGAAAACTTAGACAACAGATCGGCTCTAACAAATACCGTCTTTGAGAGTTTTGCACCCGGGTGGCTGTCCTAATACTTGAACGGTGGCAGCCTAAATTTTGGCCTATGCGAATATCTGATGGCAAACCGAGTGTGGCGGACGATCCGGACCCGCCCCACACACCAGACAACAGCGAGTTTAATAGACATAATTCCTCCTTGCGCTTAGCGACTTTTCTTTTGATTTTTTTCGGTTGCTCGCGTCTCTTTTCGTCGACGTATCTATTTGTCAATTTATCTGTTGTTAAGTAAACATCGCTTACCCAACTCACGGAATTGCGCCGACATTTTCTGCATGCACTCTCGCTTTCGTTTACGCTCCAAGTGCCTACGTTCAAAGTGCATTGCGTCTAAAGCACTAACGTCTATCTTCTGGCGCTTCCAACTCCAAATCCCTTGGCGTATCTCGAACTTTCTTGAGTGATTTTCATTGAGCAAATTCGGCCCAACCACATAGAACAAAAAGGTGCGCCACTTTTTCTGAAGGCCTGCCGGTAAGGGTTTCGTCGTGATTAAGAACGCGCCGTTTCTGGGTCAAGCGATAAGTTAAATGATCTTCCCAACGAACTCAAAGCGCCGCCTTAGACAAGCCGTTTGTCACGGGCAATTTGTGCCACGCTGGATGGCTTTTCGCCAAATCCTGCTGCATGAGCAGCGCATTTTGTTACGTAATCAACCTTCTTTTACATCTTCTTTATTCGGGCAAACCAAGATGTTCTTGGCTGTCACCGTAACAGCAACATAGCACAGCCGGCATACCAGCCAATTCGCGCCGCGCCGCACATCCCACGAAGTTTATCAGGTACATAGCCTTGGCGCAACGTCTCATTGCTGTCAGCGGGCCTTAATGTATAAAAAGGTGCTCATGGGCAAAGCTCAGGCTGCTCAGTCATGTTTTACTTGATACTGCATGGGCACATTGCCCAGGCCCTTCCAATCATGACTTGTCATTCGTATTCCCACGCTACTTTGGTGAGTTCACCCAAGGTACGAAGCTCAGGCAATTTGTTGTTCGTTCATTAGGTCCATTAATCGAACCAGGACGTTATCCCGTCGCCTATATTAGGACATCGCCATCATCGTAAGCAGCACACTCAAACTCACAAATGTCACTCGAAAACCGTTCGCTATAAGAAACTTTTTCTGTGTGATGCGCTGCCAAACACCCAATTTTGTCCATGATGGGACTACCACGAGAAAACGATGCGGTTAGACGCTTAGTCCGTCATTGGCACATTTTCAGCGCAATAAATTATCCACCGGCAATGTTGATAAGTAAGAGTCTACACCTTGTCTCGGGCTTGCTCAATTAGGTTATCCGCGAATACACCCAATTACCCAATTAAGATCTTTCTGGCGACACCATCCACTTTCTCTTAAAACGTCTTGGTTAGGATAGGTACTGGTACCGATTGGTTTACAGTCGGTTACGCAAAATCCATTCACGCGTTTCATGTATATTTTTGCCCCGTTTGATAATTCCATCACGGTGTCCCGCGGCCCCAGCGAGTCGACCCAATTACTAGACTTTTTCTCACAAACTTCTTCTTTTTCAATCGAGGACTGTTTACCCGTGCTGAGTTACAAAATATTTGCGTTTTACCTTTACTAAGAAATTCGGCAATTAATCATCGGCTCGGGATTTCTCGCGCGCTCGACTCTCAAAATATTCGGAATAATGGCTCCGATCTCTCGCCACTTCATCACTCGTAACCAAACTCGCGGCGTAATGTCCCGTGTTTTGCAAGTTTGCCCTCAAAGCTTTCTCCGGGATGTGTGCTGTTCCGCATAGTTTCACTCTTAATGGCATCCATTAATTTTGGTTTTCACGTAATGCCAATGTATTTCCATTTCTTTGGTGTCACAATACCTTGTTTACGAGCATTAATTGCATTTTGCATTTCACGTCACGCAATTTTACCCTGTCGGGCTTTTCGCCATCGTGGCAATTTGCTTAAAACGATCAGCTCGTTTCTAATGATGAGTTTCCAAACGGGATTGATAGCAATACTGTTGATTGACACACTCTTGTAGAGTGCCTCAGTGTCTTGGCGCTTTTCATTCCAGGGCGCGCATGGATCCAAGGCCTTCGTAAAAACATCTATAGTGAACTTAGATGTGGTTCTGCATTCTACGGTTCCGGAACAATCATAGAGTAGATGGCTTCGTTGGGTTCAAAAGTTCCACCGCATTGTCATGGTCGGACCCAAGCTGTGTATCGGCTCAGGTTTGATTTTGGCATGGGAACACGG
>Ga0163217_1000838_pt1 | contig 14533 bp, 10 predicted proteins | sample SynspAceP_FD_185933 | JGI IMG/M metagenome (GOLD analysis project Ga0163217, IMG submission 185933) | Saline lake microbial communities from Ace Lake in Antarctica - Synechococcus sp. Ace-P (PacBio error correction) | ecosystem: Environmental > Aquatic > Non-marine Saline and Alkaline > Saline ... | reverse complement strand
TTTGCCAACAACGCGGCATTGATGGTTATCCTGTTTACACACGCAAAGATGACCGATGTGTCTTACCTAGCGCTGCGGCTCACTTCTTACTCAGCGAGCACACTCGCGCGAATATCTTTCCACAGAGTTTGCCAGCCATAATGCGCACACCATTGCGGGGACCATTAATTGCATCGCAACACAATTGGGCGCAACGACAAAAGAATTTCGAGTTTTCCAACGCTTACACGGCATGGGCGATTGCGGCTTTATAAACCGTTTGAGCAAAGACAGCGACATCTGCGTAGTATTTACGCGGCCGGTCGGTAGTCACAAAGACTTGCTTCCTTACTGGTGCCGTCGGTTCTTGTTTAGAAAATGCGCCAACAGCTCATTCGTACACCGTTTGATCGACGCCAGCTACCCAAATTGCGGATTTGATCGATCATCCCAGTGACGGACGCTAGAAAGTCGAAAAATCACTGGCGAATCCTCATATCAGCCTACCCCATTCTAGCTTGTTTGATGATCGTAAAGACTTCATTTGGACCCAATTTATTGAGATCGATTCTGACTGGGCACCGTTCAAAGCTAAAATCGACGTTATTCATGGGACAAGACACCCAATGGCGCGCTTTGTCCCTTCGTCGGCTGGCGAAAAAAAGTTGAAACGGGACACACTCACGCGGTACTGTTAGCCCTTACGATTCACAGTGAGTCAGCGGGGTCAAATTGACTGCGGCAGACACAACCACCGTCACAAAAGGCCATTGGACCCTTGCGGAAGCGGCTTTCCCTGCGTGGTCTACTTCGTCCAGCGACGGAACGTGCTGATTGCCTAGACAAAAAATTGGCAGGACTTGGATGGAAGAAAAACTACGCAGAACTGAGGCACTTTGCCACCGTGAAGCGGGGTAAAAACCATTCAGACCAGCATCGATGAAGTACGCGAGGCCGTGGGACTTCTGTCGCACTACGCGCCAACCAAGCACGCAGTTCATTTTGCGGACGCCAGCAACTTACACAGATTTCTTAGGACAGAAAAACACGCCAAAGCTAAATGCGCCGTTGGCGTTTTCACTTGTATCAGCCCTTTGGAACTTCCCATTTGGCGATTTTCACCGGCCAAATTCGTGGCGGCACTTGTTGGTTGGTAACACCCGTAGTGGCAAAAAACAAGCGGAACAAACCAGTTTGATCGCCTTTTCGTGCCATTGAGTTATTACATCAAGCAGGCGTACCAAGCCGATTTCCTTGCATCTTCTACCGGAGCGATGGCGCGAACGGTTTGGTGCTCCGCTCACCAGCGACAAACCGCATTGCAGGTTTGGCGTTCACGGGCTCGACCGGCACGGCACCAATTGAATTACCGCACACTCGCGGCACGTGGCGTGGCGCCTGTTGCCTATCATCGCACGAAAACCGGCTGAGTTCAAAAACGCAATGTTGGTGGACTCTACGTCATTGCCAGAACAGTTGTACGTGATGGGTTTTCGTTCTGCTTTCGCGTCGGCTGGCCAACGTTGTTCCGCATTGCGTTCTGTCGTAACAAGAAGACATTTGCCGATCGGTTATTCGATGACAAAGGCGCGATTGAAAGAACAGTCTGTAGCTTGCCGTATTTGGCACAGCACAGATGTGGGGTCCAGTTATCGATAAAAAAAGCTCAAACCATGTTGCGATAGAACACATCGAACACATGACAAAAGAAGCCAAGCTGATTGGCTCAATCAGAACTTCCATCATTTTCAAACAAAGGCACGTATGTTGCGCCAACGGCATTTGAAAATGGCCAGTTATCGATCAGCTTACCGATGAAAAATTTCGGCCCAAAATCTTCACGTTGTACGCTACAAAGCACGCGACTTAGCAAGATCATGCATACGATTAACAACTCAGGGTGTTGGTCTGACGTTTTAGGGCGTTCATAGCCGTAAATTTGAAACCCACCTGTGCTCGTATTGCAAGCCGAGCCCGCGTCGGAAAACTTGCTACATTTAACCGTGACCCAAGTCGGTGCCGTGGGTTGGCGTTTCAGCCCTTTCGGTGGACAAGGTTTGTCTGGTACTGGCCCGGAAAGCTGGTGGCCCGCCACTATCTACAAAACGCTTCGCCATTTGAGCAGACCTTTAAGGGGAGACACTATTATGACAATCGTACAACCTATTCCAAATTCAGGGTCGCTCAAAAAGTCTTCGAATCATGGGACCAAGATTGGGTAAATGGTTCCGAGCGGAAAAACTGTTAAATAAACCACTGGTATCCTTTTCTAATGAAGAAAGAAATGCCGCTGGCAGATTCAATTTAATGCCCCACAAAAAAAGAAATAGCTGAAAACCCGTGCTTATGCCTTGCGTCCAACCGGTGAACGCAACCGAAGCTATCCAAATCAGGTCGTGGCGCCCGTTTCCTCTGTATGTCTTTTCGTAGAAAGCGGGACAAGCAAAAGTGCGGTTTAGTAAGGTCAGGTATTTACCACGCATTAATCGCTTGGCAACCCTGGTGGATTACTGTTGCGCAAACGGGAGGCCAAAAAATCATGGACCCTGATTTCGCCCTTCGTACCAGAAGGCGGTTATCCAAAATTATCGCGGAGTCCGCACCAAGGACTCTTGATGAAAGCAATCACTGGTGGTATTCGCAACCGCTTTGCGGGACCCTATGCAAGCGCAATTGCTTAAGCCAGCGTCTTTGCAGCGAAAGCGGTCCATCGCTCAATTGATCGGAAAGAAGTCGACAGCGAGAACTCAGTTGTCATCGGCCAAACCGCATTACTTATTTTGCGCTTTGTTACCGAACGCACTGTGTCGAACACCACCACAGCAATTCGGCCAGGCAACGCTACCTTCTTGAACTGGGGTAGCATTGAACGGACTAAACCTTAAGTTTTCCACACGTCGCTAAAACAGCAAATATAAAAAACCTCTTTGGTTTCCAAAGAGGTTTTTTTTTTATTTCATTTCACAAAACGTAATGCTAAATAAAATATCAATCTCGCGAGCGTTTGATGTAAGCACGCTCAGACACTTCGTGCCACGCTCTTTACTTTGCTGGCCAAAGTCTTTGAATGAGTCATACCACTTTTTGGGCTCATTGGATCCGCTGCTGCCACTTCTTCTAATGTTTCTGTAAGGCTTTTTTTCAGCGCCGACAAAACCATATTAGGGAAAGGTTTTAAGTATGACGTTTATGCTTCATTTAACCAACGTCTCTGGCCGTGGTTGTTCAAGCAGTGACAACTCAATCTAGCATGTCAGCGGTTCGCTTGGGAGTCGCCGCACGGCACGATCAAACTGAAGATCTTTTGGCAAGGCCTCAAAACGCTTCTTTATTGTAAAGCGCTTCCATTGATTGAACCGGCTCATGCCAACCTGGGGGTAGTAGTAGTACTTCGCCCGCTTTGTACTAAGCAAATGCTAAAATTCATTGTATGGTCCAAAACCCATTCCGTTCGCATTCAATAGCGCCAGTCTGTAAAGGAAGTGAAGATTTCGCCACCAGGTAAGTTAATTGGTGTACCAACCCACTTTCTCCTAAGACTTCTCCGCCAAGGACCTGGGAATACGCATTTTTAGACCTTTGGAAGTCTTCAAGAGAAATTAATCTCTTTTATTGAACCAACCACCCATCTACCCCAGTGTTACCGGCCGGCCATTGGGATTAGGTTAAACGGGGGCGTAGATTTCTTCCCATAGTTTTAAAAACCGCCACCGTGGTGAATTCCAAGAGTTTCATTCTCTTGTGCAGTAAAAACAAATGGTACCGCAGGTAAAGAACTGGAGCCGCTGGCGCTTTTACCTTTCCAGTAAAACGCTGCACCCGTGACCCATTTGCACCGTTACCACGAGATACAGCATCAAACATTCCAATGTGGAACAAGTTCACCCGCCGCATACACTTTAATGTTTAACGGACCACCGGACATTTCATTAATATTTTGGCAAGGGCTTCTGCACCCGTTTCCTAGACCTGGAAAGTTCTTTGGCCACGTTGTGACCAATTTTTTCCAGTTAATGACGTCGGCTTTTTTCTCTACTTTTGCCGTTTCTTCCGCTTTTTTAAGGATCCGCCACAAGCACCAAGGTGGCTGCTGTCAAACGACTAATGGCCCAGCTTGCTCCACAATTTTATTTTTATTCATTCACTTATCCTCCAGGAGACGCGTTAAATTTATTGTTATAAGACCTAGCCTTCCAACTCAGCTCATCACCACAACCTAATTGGTTGCGATTCGGGTCAGCATTATGAAGTAATATTGACCCTTTAGACACATTTCTTGTGCACTAAGTTGCATTAGATAGTATGAATTTGCCGTTCTTCAGCTCTCAAGGCCTTTTTTAATTTTATTTTGCATCCCCCCTCGTTACGGCGGGTTTATTGCCATTAAAAAAGCGCGTTAGCGGCCGATAACGGCCGCTTTAAAATCAGTCAAAACAATGACTTTCTGGACCGATATCAGAAGGGTTATTCTCCTTGCGCGTTGCGTTAATAAAACGCCCCGTTTCAGACACATCTTGCCAAGCATCTAACAGATCAGAACTTCTTGACGAGTCGTTTACACTTCTGGACTTTCTGGGATCATTCGCTGCTACTCTTCTAACGTCTCGTCAGAGGCTTTTGTTTTCAGGGCAAGTAAAAATCCTGCGGATACGGTTTCAAAATTCCACGTGATATGCTCGTTCACTAAGGTTTTTGCAGCGCGGCATTGTTACGCGCCGTAAACTCGCTCAACATAGACAAATTAGCTTGTTTGAACCGCAGAACGCCACAATCGCCTGCTAATCACTAGGCAAGGCATTTGAACGCGTCTTTATTGAAAAATTCGCCTCAACCGCAGAACCCGGCTCATGCCAACCTGGGTATAGTAATACTCGCCGCTTTGTACAAAACCAAACGCTAGGTCGTTGTACGGGCCAACCCATTCTGTTCGCATCAATTCGGCCGGTTTGAAGCGCGGTGAAGATTTCGCTACCCGTAAATTTGATAGGGAGACGACCCCACTTTTTTCAGCACTTTCGCCGCCCAAAACCTTGGCATGCGCATTTTTAGCCCTTGGAAATCGGCTAAGGAATTGATTTTTTATTTAAACCAACCACCCATTTGCACACCGGGATTGCCCGCTTAGGCAATCGGGATTAGGTTAAAGGGCCGCGTAGATTTCTTCCCAAGTTTCAAACCGCCGCCGTATTCAATCCAAGCGTTAAACTCAAAGCGCGGTTAAACCAAACGCACGGTGGGAAGAACTGTTGCCGCAGGAACTTTGCCTTTTCCAGTTTAATACGACGCCGCATGCCCCATTTCTGCGGGTACCACGTGATACGCGTATCAAAAACACTTCCAGCGCTGGGGACTAAATTCGCCAGCGCAAGACTTAATGTCCAAAGCGCCATTCGACATGCTTTGGATGTTCTTCGCCAACGCTTCGGCGCCCGTTCTAATCCTGAAAGTTTTTAGGCCACGTGTGTGACATTTCCAATGAATTCGTTTTCGGGGCTTTTTTTTCTCTATTTTTTGCGGTGCTTCCGCTTTCTCTGATCCGCCACAAGCGACCAAAAGGACCTTAAGGCCAAACAAAACCAGCGAATACCAACTTGCCCAATTACCATTAAAATTACGCATAACTACTTTCCTCAGTTGGCCAGTTACTTGTAAACATATGGAATCTTGTCTGTGACATGTGAAAGTGATGCCCAACATTCACCAACCATTGTAGAGTTGATCAAACACCAGCGAATGTTTCCCATGCTCGTCGTTTGTATTTTTTATTATAGGGTCAGACAGAAAAAACGCCTCTTTTCATGCATGTTTGAAACAAGGAAAGAGGCGAATGATAAAAAGAAGTGTTGGATTTTTTGCTCAACCTTTTTGTCACAAAAAAAGCCGCGTATTCACTCAATAATGCTGCATTCCATAAAGTATTCGGAGAATAGCACAAACTATACGCTGAGCTGTTCAGTCGCGCTCTTCTAGTATTTTGTGTACCAATTGATTTGATTAAAAAACAACAAAAACCTTGCCAATCCTTAATAGTAAAAAAACCTTCAAAAAAGTCACATTGTCGTTCGATAAAAACCGTTTAGGTTATCGGTATTGATGGCCGTTTTTTGATCAAGGACATTACCCCTTATTCTTCACTGGATCAATGTAGGATGATTAGAGGAATTAACGTAAATTAGTTTGAGGTACATGGCAAAATTAACGTTCCACGGTGGCATAGGAAGGCGTTCCACAGGGTGTCTTCTTATCTCTTAGAAACAGCGACAGCAAAAATATTACTGGGAGTGCGGTCTTTATCAAGGCCGCGTGAAGGAGAGAAGCAAAAATGACAATGCTTTTCCGTTTAAACATTGGCGAGCTGGATGCGTGGTTCTGTCGCATGGTTCATTAGATCACTCTGGTGCCTTGCCCAAAATTAAGCGCCGGATGGTTATAAGGGGCCCATCTATATGGACGAAACCCAACCGCCGAGCTGCTGAGGTGTTACTCAAAAGATCGGCATCTTTCAGCGCAGCGACGCAGAATGGGAAAACAAAACGTTCGTCGCAGATCCGGAAAGGGATTTTGATTGAACCCACTGTACACGGGCGGAAGACGTGAAGAGACGGTTAACTCAGTGTGTTGGAATTGTTATTGGCAAACGGGCATTTCAATCGTCGAAGGCGTCGATGTGTGTTTTCGAGACCGGGCTGCATATTCTCGGCTCATCGATTGTTGAAATATCATTACAGAAGGGCGGCACAAGAAAAAACTGGTTTTTTCAGGCGATTCTGGCAACAGTTACGCGGCGTTACTTTCGGACCCTGAAGTCGTTAGAAAGAAGCGGACGTGCTATTGCTTGAATCAACCCTTTACGGTGATCGCAACATCGCCCTATGGATGAAACGCTGGTAAGAGGTTTGAAGGACAATCATAGTAGAAGACCAAAAAATGGCGGCAATATTACTAATTCCTTCCTTTGCGGTTGGGCGAACCCAAGGAAATTATCTTTCGTTCTTGGACAAGTTGTATCAAAAAGGGCAAGCTGAAACAACAAGCCGTTTTTTCTGGACAGCCCAATGGCCATTGCCGACGGAAATCTATCATCGATATCAGGAATGTTTATATACGGGAAGATGCCGCCGCGTTGGGCAAAGCAAAAAAAAAGCAGCCTGCACACATTTTACCTGTATTACGCTATTTCAAACCTCCACGGCCAGGAATCCATGCATTGAATCGAATTGAGTTTTCAGGCGCCGAATTATTATTGCTGGCTGGCAGTGTTATGTGTACGGGTGGGCGTATTCGTCATCACTTTAAACTTAAGTTATGGAACGTAATGCGGCATGTTGATTATTTGTTGGCTAATCAAAGCAATGGAACGCCCGGAAGAGCCTTGGTCGACGGCCTCACAGTCTTTCGCATCCGGCGTGAGAGATTGTTGTTCGGGCGGCCACCATACACTCGGCGGGTTTTAAGCGGCACGCGGGGCAATACCGCAGCTATTGGATTGGGGTCAGTAATTTTAAAAAAAACCGCATCCTCGTTTGTTTCTTGTGCATGCGAAAATAACGCCAAATAGCGTCCAGAAGCACCTTGCTCGGCTGGCTGGTCCGCCGAAATTCCAACTAAAAAAAATCCATAAGTATTTTATTTTAAAGGAAAACCTTAGGGGCTTATTTGTCCCCAAGCCCTTAATGAGAAATATTTGGCCAACAGGATAAGCTTTAATGCCGCAATCTTAGAAAGCCAGAAAGGTGTTATTTCCCAGTGCGGGTAGGATGTCCATTCGCCAAGCAAGTTTTACAGGAAAGCGCTCAAACAAGCTCGGCCCATCCTATAGGCTGGCCTACACAGGGACGAAGCGTTTTATTACGCCGATGAAGCTTACGGACCCGGTCAGATTGCAATTTTAGAGCTTCTTCAAAGGCCCGATATTAAGCATGAGCATAACATTCACTCTACGGTTGTTATCTTTGGCCAGTTCCCGTATCCCCGAAGCCCGCCATTGCTACTTGAAAAAATTAAACCACGCAAAAAGCCAATGCTTTACTGGAGCCAGACAACAGCGCGTTAGCGCGTAAACGTGCGCACATTGCTGAACGCGTGTTGTTATTTAGTCGTTTTTTATGATGAATCACGAAAGTTTAATCTGCGGCTAATCACAACGGAAAACAGAAAATGACAGTAGATGTGAGCTGGTCGTGATTACGGGAGGTTGGCCCAGGTTTAATGGAAGCGCGAACCGTGGCGCCGTGGACGGCTGGAGGGGAAAAGTATTAGGGCTTAATACGTACTGGCCATCAGGAAACAACACCCTAACCCTTACATAACCCCTGAATTCTGTTTTCAGTTCCACATTTGCCATTTCGTAAAATGGCATTTCCTAACGCGCCCAAAGCTTTTTTAGTGGCCTGTCCAGGAGGTTTGGAAACATTAGATGAATTATTTGAAAACGCTGACCTTGATTCAGACGCGGAAAATCCAAACCGGTTCCGGTGTTATTATTGCGGCAGTGAGTATTTTGGCGTCCGGAGTCATTCAATTTGACATGCTCGTTGACGAAGGAATTGTAGATGAAGCGGGGACTTATCCCCTGTTCAAGTTCGTTGATTTCTGCCGAAGAGGCTTTGGAAAATAATCCACGAATATTGGGACTTGTGAGCGCTTAACAAACATCAAGATGAAAGCATTTTTTCAGAGTTCGCGCCCGTATTTGGCGAACGCCTCTGAAAAAAACGCAGGATCAGTCATAATTTATTCGCCCTCCCTCACCATTCGAGGAATAAAAGCGATTTGTGTACATGGGCTGGCGTGTAATTCCCAAACCATACGTTGACCGCTCTCTGCAGACTGTTCCGCTAAAACACAAACCATAAATTAACTGACAAGCATGCTCCATCGATGACCGGAGCCTCCACCTTTGCCAAGAATCGCATCACGAGCTGAGCATAAAAACGCGGCGTACCGCCTTGTTGTGGCCTCTTCTGAACAACATCATATCATCTTGGGGAATGCGCAAATAAATCGCGTTATTTCGCATGTTGGTGCCGTCGATGATGGGGAAAGTTCGTATCCCACGGCATTTGCCCTGCTCGTAAGGCTTCTTCTTGCGGGTTCTAAACCAACCACATTGCCAACTGGCCTTTGGTGGAACCTGGCATTAAAACGGCGCATTTCGGCCCGCTTCAAAATGGTTAGGTTGACGCGATACGAAACACCGGTTTATCCATTTGTAGCCTAACTCACCTCAAAACCAATCATGGGTTTGCTGCCCATTCACGCAAACGATCAAAATTACTGGCGTGCATCCATTTTGGGGCCCAAACAAACATAAAGCTTGATCTAATATATGGGGCCTAAGATCCCAAAAATCCCCGTTTCCACCCCCAGGTTTCTTCCACGCCAAACGCGTTGAGATTCGGGCGGGAAAACGATCAAAGCGGAGAATCATATGCTTCAACTCACCAAACTCTCGCTTTCGATCAGGGCTTTAAGACGCAGAAAATCGCCCATCAAAGCGACGATTTTGATAAAACAAAACACCCAGCCTTTTTCTTAGGCAAGGGTTACACAAGGCTTCTATCTGAGATAAATTAGTAACAGAGGGTTTTTTCTAGCAAACACGGCTTTGCCGTTTTCCACGCTTGTTTCGCTGATCAAAATGCAACACGTTTGGTGTTGGTTAATCACCACCAAATCCACATCAGGAGGGCGCCATAAACACAGCCTCGGCAGACGACACAACCATGGGCTTCAGGCAATACCGCTTCACTTCACCGCCTTGGAACTGCAAACCATACGGCCATCGTTCATGCCAGGGTCGTGTCACACAAAAAGGTGCGTGAAAACACTCGCCCAGACAAACCAAAACCGGATCAAACCAACACGAAATTAGCCATCCACTTACCCTCTTCACCTAAACTTTATATTTATGGACAGTCTTACAGACAAACAAAATCAACATAAACCAGAAACCACAATAGACTAAATAAACTTCCAACTTTAGCAAACGGACAATTACAGCCACTTGGTGCCTTCGTCGTCGAAGTTAACCTGGCACGCGTGCTTGTGGGCTTGGCCTTCATAGTTGATGGACCAAGCCTTCACCGAACACAGGATGGATTCACTGCGATCGCCCATGCTACAGTGATTTCAGGCGCTTTATAGTTATTCAACACACTGCTGGTTTGTTTTTGCAGTTTGTCTTTTCAAAATTGTTAATCTGGTCGCTGCACGGAAAATAGGTCGGCTCATTGTGACCGAAGACGCACTTCTTTCCAAACATTCCCGGCGCGTAACTCTTTTGATAAAGCGCGATGGACTATGGAAAGATTCACTACCAAACAAACGGCGAGATTTCTTGCGTTAGGTGATGTAAAGTTCTCCATCGGGCCCGAGTTAATTTACCCACGTAGCAAAAGACGACGCTCTTCTGCGAGTCGTCTGGTCTTCAAAACGAAACATTTTGCATTGGGAAAATTATTTTCTTTCCACACCGCGGTTAAGAAGACTAATGGGAAATTCCAAAACCTTTGGGCAGAGTGAAGCGTTCATTCAGTTGCACTGCATCTTGGTATCGTTGCTTGCGCATCGCCAGCATCCAAAAACCGCTTTATCCAAGAAAGCATCAACGGTGAACTGAGTCTTCGTCTTCATCGCTCCAGTTGAATCCACCCGCGGCACCCAACCAATCTTTTAAGTTTTATGCGTGCTTCACCTTTTTCACCTTCTCTTTTTCATGGAAGGGATCAGACGGCTTTCTTCGATGATCTGCTCAAAAATGTTCGGTTCAAGTTCAAAAAATTCTGCTGTTGCACTGTTGTGCTCAAAACCTTCGATAGATTGCAGAAACGTTTTTAATAGCATTGGTCGCACGAGCCGTCATCAAAGGGACTGACTAAACCACTTCTTGCGCGGCTTTCCACATAGGAGCAAACCGTGATCAGGGCAAATTCTCGTAACGTTACCAATGCTGCGCTCGCCAATTGCCGCGTTGCGGTTACATGACGGACACGCTCCATGGGCGCCTCGTTCGTTTAGGATCAAGCGCTAAACGAGCGTACGCCAAAGCGTTTTTAATTTCGAAGACGGTCGTAGAATCTGTTCCACCATAAATACGATAAGCAATCTGTTCGCGCTAACTAAGCATTCCTCGATGGACACGAGATTGGCGCATTGGAACGGAGAGGATTGCCATGCCAAGTCAACGACGAACCCTTGTTCGCGCCATTGCTTAATAATACCCAACAATAAAGCGCGCTTCCGTTCTTGTTTCATTGAACCCGGCATTTAAAAGGCGAGATAGGATGCCTTCACCGCTTTCGGTCCAAAGCTCTTTCCTAAGCGATCGTTCGTTATGCTTAATCAGACCATTGGCCGCGTTCAATATATGGCCGGTAGAGCGGTAGTTTTGCCTAGCCGAAATCGTACCAACGTCTTAAATTCTTTCGTGAAGCTTTGAATATTCTCGATTTTCGGCCACGCCAGCCCGTAAATAGATGATTCATCGTCACCCACTGCGGTAAATTCGTGCCGTGGTCACCGACCATAATGCGTAGCAAGCATTACTGAATGGTGTTGGTGTCTTGAAACTCGTTCCACCAGCACATGACGGGAAGCGTCTTGGTAATGACGAAGTAACGCCGGTGCTTCGTGCTGAGCATTTCAACTCATGGGCACGCCAACAGTAAAACTCACCAAAATCGAGCAAACCGCTACGTTCACAAGGCTTCTTCATAGTGGTTAATACAGTTTTCTCGCATACCTTGGTAAAGGGGTCATGGGGCTGCTGGCAATGCGCCGCACGGACGGCCTCGTCTTTTTGTCATTGAATTAAACAAGACACTTGTTTTTCGGTGGCCAAGCGAGTTCGGTCCAATACTTGAGTGTCGCGCATAATGGTTTGTTGAGCGGTAATTGGTCAATCACTGTCCATGATCTGAAAAGTTTTCTTTCAGCCTGGCGTCACGGCCAATGAAGGCGCTTAATAAACGCGGAGCCAAACCATGAAAAAGTACCAAACCCACATGCCTTGAGGAGGAAAACGCCAAAACAAGTTGTTTCGATACGTCCTTGCATTTCCACGGCGCGGCATTTATTGGCTAAAAAGTTTACCGCCATCAAAGACGTGTAAGGAGATAATTCATAAGCGTGCATCAACCACGCAATACGGTGCACCAAGACACGGTTTTACCTGACCCAGCCCCCGCCAAAACAAGGCTATTTTGCAACGGCGCGGCGACGGCTTCACGCTGTTTGTCATTCCAGTGAGTCGGAGGAAAAAGGAAACGTCCATTACATTTCTGCCATGGTTAATTAATTATTTTGTCATATTCAGCGCTGTAAAAATAGCGTGAATTTTTAATCTGACTCTCCGTTTTTTTATTAGCTTGAAGATTGGAGTTGTCTGGTCCTATTTTGACTTTTTTTATCTGGTCGATGACAGTGATCTATGGCACTTCATGTCGTTCGAACGTCCAAAAGGGTTTTATAACGATGAAAACTCATTTTACTGAACACACTAACTGAGTAAAAAACCGACATAATGCACGCTTCCATTAGCTTAGGAAAATGAACAAAAGAGCTGAGTAAAAAAAGGAAAGAGGCACTACGGTGTTAAAGCCAGGACGTGCCATTGAGCAGCATTTTAGGGCAAAAAAGCGTTTGTTTACCATGAATATATTCGAAATATGGTTGGGATGATTACGTATATCTAACCAAACGACCAACAGTCAGCGGAATCAACTCGACTTAGCTTATGGCTAGGGTCTAGGAGGATTTCGTTTCACTCAAAAAAACAAACTGCCTCCCCAATGAATAGATTTCGTTAAATCTGTCTATTTGTGGGGTGAAAAATCTTTTTATTGTCATTTATTACCGCATTTTTACACCCGTAATTTACCTTCCCCGTTTTCTTCCAACTGTATGGCGCGTTATTCACGTCTTGGGGTACCCATTACGCACTTGATTTTTTCAAATTTCTAATCCATAATAAAAAAAGGAAAATAACCCTTCTTGGGGGAGTTACTATGTATTGAACATATCCAAGCCCACCAGCAGACCCCAATTCTTGGTCTGAATTGGACGCTACCAAAAAAGATCCAAATCCCCAATAAAATCAACTTTGGGCGTTTGTGTTCTTTAAGATGAACAAGGCAAACACACCAATTTTAAAAGCCGTAAAACAAGCAGAAGAGCGGTTTGTGGCTGAGAAAAAACCAAAAGTTTTATCTTCAGTATCGAAGGCGCAACCAGCTATTCGATCCGACGTGCGAAAACGGCTTTTATTGGTTAACGATTCAACCCCATCATTACCAAGCAGGCTTGCTCAAACAGCTCACACTCCTGGCGGCACAGGCGCACTACCGCGCCAGCAGAATTCATTAAAAAACATTGCCTGAAGCCACCATTTCTGGTCAGTAACCCAAACCTGGGCAAATCTCAGTCTGTTTTCCAATCTTGTTTGTTTAGAAGTAGTAGCTACGCCTATTACGACGCCAATGCATTAAAATCTTTAGATTTCGAAAGCATTGTTGGGCTTAGCTTGTCGCAAAATCCCTGAAGGGCGACGTGGTGATTGTTTCATGGTGCTGCCCACAACCCAACAGGCATAGACCCAACGCCAGAGCAATGGTATCAATTGGCGAAAGCTAGCAGCAAACAAGCGTTTTCTTTACCATTGTTTTGATTTTGGCTTATTCAAGGTTTTGCGTCAAGGACTAACAGGAAGATGCTCAAGGGTTACGTACCTTCATAGAAGCACGTTCCAGAAGATTGTTTGAATAGCGAGCTCGTTTTCAAAGAAACTTTTGGTCTTTATAACGAACGTGTTGGCGCGCTCACTATTTTGTGTGAAACAAAAAGAAAACAAGCCGGAAACCGCTTTCAACGCAAATCAAGCTTGTATTCGTACAAACTACTCAAATCCACCTTTCTCATGGGCAGCGATCGTTGCTGAAATACCTCAGATGATAAAGAGCTGTTATGGCCCTATGGAAAGTGAGCTGAAAGGCATGCGTCTGCGTATTCATGAAAATGCGTAGCTTGTTTGTGAATACCGCTTTGCGAGCAAAGGGTGTTAAGCTAGACTTCTCATTTTTATCTCCAAAGCAGGGCAGGCATGTTCCTCTTTTTCTTGGTCTTACGCCAGGACCAAGTTTTCAGCTTGGCGTAGAAGAATATGGTATTATTATTGTTGGTTTGGGGCGGGCATTTAGTGTGGCCAGGGGATGGACTTCATTGAACCCCAATAATGGGCCCACTGTGTGGACGGCCATTGCCGCCATTCTTGAAAGATTAATTTATTTTAGTCTTTTAAGGTTGTGAATTTTAAAAACGGTTTTCAGCTCGCGAGGCTGACCGCGTTTTTTTTACGACTTATATTTCTGTCAGTCTGTTTTTTTATCACCAAAAAAGAGGGCTGTTTTTACCCTTATGGCTCGCCTTTTTTTAAAAACTCAAAAAAAATTTCCCCAAATAATGGAAAAGCCATTCGTTGACCCGCCACCAACTAATTTAATTTGCTTATGACCCCAAATTTTGGGTTTTGGTATCCTCCCTTTCCCTTTGCATTTTA
>Ga0163217_1095297_pt1 | contig 14534 bp, 14 predicted proteins | sample SynspAceP_FD_185933 | JGI IMG/M metagenome (GOLD analysis project Ga0163217, IMG submission 185933) | Saline lake microbial communities from Ace Lake in Antarctica - Synechococcus sp. Ace-P (PacBio error correction) | ecosystem: Environmental > Aquatic > Non-marine Saline and Alkaline > Saline ... | reverse complement strand
CGCCAGCCGCATAGACTTTACAGTCAAAGCGACCATTCGACATAGCTTTGATGTTCTTCGCCAAAACGCTTCGGCGCCCGTTTCCTAATCCTGGAAAGTTTTTTAGGCCACGTTTGACCGTTTTGCCAATGAATCGTTTCGCTTTTTCTCTATTTTTTTGCGGTGTCTTCCGCTTTCTCTTGAATTTCCGCCACAAGCGACCAAAGACAAGGCAACAAAACCAAAGCGAATACCCAACTTGCCCAATACCATTAAAATTACTGCATTACTTTCCCTCGTGAGCCGTTACTTGTTAACAATAATGAAATCTGTCTGTGGACATGTGAAAGTGTGCCCAACATCACCCAACCATTGTTAGAGTTGATCAAACACCAGCGAATGTTTCATCGCTCGTCGTTGTATTTTTATTAGGGTCAGGACAGAAAAACGCCTCTTTCATGCATGAAACAAGAAAGAGGCGAATGATAATAAGTAAGTGTTGGATTTTGCTCAACCCTTTTGTCACAAAAAAAGGCCGTATTCACTCAAATAATGCTTGCATTTCCATTAAGTATTCGGAGAATAGCACCAAACTATACGCTTTGAGCTGTATCAGTCGCTCTTCTTAGTATTTTGTTGTACCACATTGATTGATAAAAAAACAACCAAAAAACATTGCCAATTTATAATAGTAAAAACCTGGTCAAAAAGGTCACATTGTCGTTCGATAAAAAAGAACCGTTTAGGTTATCGGATTGATGGCGTTTATTGATCAAGGACATACCGCTTATTTCCCACTGATCAATGTAGGATGATAAGGAATTAAACGTTAAATAAGTTGAGGTTATCATGCAAAATTAACGTTCCACGGTTGCAATAGAAGGCGTCACAGGGTCTTCTTATCCTTAGAAACAGCGACAGCAAAAATATTAACTGGAGTGCGTCTTTATTTCAAGGCCCGCTGTGAAAGAAGAGAAGGCAAATTGACAATGCTTTTCCGTTTTAACATTGGCGAGCTGATGCCGGTGGTTCGTCGCGATGGTCATTTAGATCACTCTGCGTTCGCCTTGCCAAAATTAAGCGCCGATGGTTATAAGGGGCCCCCAATCTATATGACGAACCCAACCCCGCGAGCTGCTGGAGGTGTTTACTCAAGATTTCGGCATTTTCTCTTCAGCGCAGCGACGCAGAATGGGAAAACAACGTCGTCGCAGATCCGGAAAGGATTTGTATGAACCACTGTACACAGCGGAAGACGTTGGAAGAGGACGTTAACTTCAGTGTGTTGGTAATTGTTATGGCAAAACGCCATTCAATCGTCGAGGCGTCGATGTGTGTTTTTCGAGACGCTGGCCATATTCTCGGCTCATCGATTGTTGAAATATTCATTACAGGAGGCGGCACAGAGAAAAAACTGGTTTTTCAGGCGATCTTAGGCCAACAGTTACGCGGCGTTACTTTCGGCACCCTGGAAGTCGAGAGAAGCGGACGTGCTATTGTTGAATCCACCTACGGTGATCGCAACCATCGCCCTTATGATGAAACGCTGGAGAGTTTGAAGACATCATAGTAGAAGCATCAAAAAAATGGCGGGCAATATACTATTTCCTCCTTTGCGGTTGGCGAACCCAAGAAATATCTTCGTCTTGACAGTTGTATCAAAAGCAAGCTGGAAACAAACAAGCCGTTTTTTGGACAGCCCAATGGCCATTGCCGTGACGAAATCTACATCGATATCAGAATGTTTTATAAATACGGAAGATAGCCGCCGCGTTGGGGGCCAAAGCAAAAAAAGCAGCCTGCACACATTTTTACCTGTAAATACGCTATTCAACCTTCCACGGCAGAAATCCATGGCATTGAAATCGAATTGAGTCCAGCGCCATTATTATTTGGCTGGCAGTGGTATGTGTACGGGCTGGGCGTATTCGTCATCACTTAAAACATATTTATGGAAACGTAATGCGCATGTGATTATTGTGGCTATCAAGCAATGAACGCCCGAAGAGGCTTGGTCGACGGCTCAACAGTCTTTCGCACCGGCGGTGAAGAGATTTTTGTTCGGGCGGCCATCCATTTACACTCGGCGGGTTTTTTCAGCGCACGCTGGCAAATCGCAAGGCTATTGGATTGGGTCAGTAGTTTTAAAAACCGCATCCTTCGTTGTTTCTTGTGCATGGCGAAAATAACGCCCAAAATAGCGCTCAGAAGCACCTTTGCTTCGGCTGGCTGGTCCGCCGAAATTCCAAACTAAAAACAAAGTATTCATTTTAAAGGAAAAAAACCTTTTAGGGGCTTATTTCCCCAAGCCCTTAATGAGAAATATTTTGCCAACAGGATTAAGCTTTAATGCCGCGAATCTAGAAAGCCAGAAAAAGTGTATTTTCCCAGTGCGGGGGTGATGATGTCCATTCGGCCAAGCAAGTTTACAGCAAGCGCTCAAACAGCTCGCCATCCTATAGGCTGGCCTACACAGACGAAGCGGTTTTTATTACGCGATGAGCTACGACCCCGTCAGATTTGCAATTTAGAGCTTCTCAAGGCCCGATTTAATTCAAGATGAGCATAACATTCACTCTACGGGTTGTTATCTTTGCAGTTCCCGATCCCCTAGGCCCGCCATTGCTACTGAAAAATTAAACCACGCAAAAGCCAATTGCTCTACTGGAGCCAGACAACAGCGCGTTAGCGCGTTTTAAAAGTTGCGCATTGCTGAACGCGTGCTTTGTTAATAGTCGTTTTTATGATGAAATCACGAAAGTTACTCGGTAATCACAACGAGAAAACAGGAAAATGACAGTAGATGTGAGTGGTTCGTGATTACGGAGGTGGCCCAGGTTTTAATGGAAAGCCGCGAACCGTGGCGCGTGGACGCTGGAGGGAAAAAGTATAGGGCTTAATATTCGTACTGCCATCAGAAAACAACACCCTAAACCCTACATAACCCCTGAATTCTGTTTCAGTTCCACTATTTTGCCATTCGTAAAAATGCATTTCCTTTAAACCGCGCCAAAGCTTTAGTTGCCTGTCCAGGAGGGTTTGGAACATTAGATGAATTATTTGAAACGCTGACCCTTGATTCAGGACGCGAAAATTCAAAACGTTCCGGTTGTTAAATTATTGGGCAGTGAGTATTGGCTCGATCATCAAATTTTTGACAAATTTGCTCGTGACGAAGGCAATTGATAGATGAAGCGGATTTATCCTGTTCAAGTTCGTTGATTCTGCCGAAGAGGCTTGGAAAAATAATCCACGAATATTGGGACTTGTGAAGCGCTTAAAAACCAATCAAGATGAAAAAGCATTTTTTCAGAGTCGCGCCGTATTTGGGCGACGCCTTCTGAAAAACGCAGGACTTCCAGTCATTAATTTATTCGCCCTCCCTCACCATCGAGGAATAAAGCGGGACTTTGTTACATGGCTGGCGTTGTAATTCCCAAAACCATACGTTGACCGCTCTCTGCAGACTGTTCCGCTAAACACCCAAACCATAAATTAACTGACAAGCATGCCTCCATCGATAAACCGGAGCCTCACCTTTGCCAAGATCGCATCACGCAGCTGAGCATAAAACGGCGGCCGTAACCTTCGCCTTGTGTGGCCTTCTTCTGGAAGGCAAACATCAATATCATCTTGGGAATTGCGCAATTAAAATCGCGTTATTTTCGCTGTTGTGCCCGCTCGTGATGGGAAGTTCGTATCCCACGGCATTTTCCCTGTCGCTAATGGTTCTTCTTGCGGGTCCCTAAACCAAACACATTGCCAACTGCCTTTTGGTTGAAACTGGCATTAAAACGGGCGCATTTTCGCCGCTCAAATGGCGTTGACGCGATACGAACCACGTTTATCATTGTTAGCCTAACTCAACCTCAAAACCAATCATGGTTTGGCTGCCTTCACCGCAAACGATCAATACTGGCGTGAATCCATTTGGCGGCCCAAACAAACATAAAGCTTGATCTAATATATGCGGGCCTAATCGCCAAAAAATCCCCGTTCCCACCCCAGGTTCTTTTCACGCAACGCGCTTGAGATGTCGGCGGAAACGATCAAAGCGAGAATCAATATGCTTCAACTCACCCAACTTCTCCGCTTCGATCAGGCTTTAAGACGCAGAAAATCGCCATCAAAGCGACGATTTTGATAAACACAAAACACCAAGCCTTTTTCTTAGCAAGGGTACACAAGGCTTCTATCTGATATAAATTAGTAACAGAGGGTTTTTTCTAGCAAAACACGGCTTGCCGTTTTCCAACGCTTGTTTCGCCTGATCAAAATGCAAAACACGTTTGGTGTGTTAATCACACCAAATCCACATTCAGACGCCATAAACACAGCCTCGGCAGGACGACAAACAACCATGGCATCAGGCAATATACGCTTTCACTTCACCCGCCTTGGAACTGCAAACATTACGCCATCGCATGCCAGGGTCGTTCATCACCCAAAGGTGCGTGAAACATCGCCCAGGACAAACAAAAACCGATCAAACCAACACGAATAGCCCATTCCCTTTACCCTCTTTCACCTAAAACTTTATATTTATGGGACAGTCTTACAGACAAACAAATCAAAACATTAAACCAGAAACACAATAGACTAAATAACTTCCCAACTTAGCAACGACAATACCAGCCACTTGGTGCCTTCGTCGTCGAAGTTAACCTGCCACCGTGCTTGTGGGCCTTGGCCTTCATAGTTGATTGGGACCAAGCCTTTCAACCGAACACAGGATGATTCACTCGATCGCCCATGCTGACAGTGATTTCAGGCGCTTTATAGTATTTCAACACACTGCTGTTTTGGCAGTTGTTCTTTCAAAATTGTAATCTGTCGCCTGGCAACGAAATAGGTCGGCTCACTTGTGACCGAAGGACGCACTTCTTCCAAACATTTCCGGCGGTAACTCTTGATAAAGCGCGATAGACTATGGGAAAGATTCACTACCAAACAAACGGGCGAGATTCTGCGGTAGGTGAAATGTAAAGCGTCTCCATCGCCCGAGTTATACCCACGTAGCAAAGACGACGCTTCTTCTTGCGAGTCGTCTGGCTTTCTTCAAACGACCATTTTGCTTGAAAATATTTTCTTCCACACCGTTAAGAAAGGACAATGGGGAATTCAACCTTGGCAGAGTGAAAGCGTCATCAGTTGCAACGCATCTTGGTATTCCGTCTGCTTGCGCATCGCCAGCATCCAAAACCGCTTTATCAAGAAAGCCATTCAACGGTGAACTGAGTTCTTTCGTCTTCATCGCTCCAGCTGAATCCACCCGCGGCACCAACAACTCTTTTAAGTTTTTTCAATGCGTGCTTCACCTTTTTCACCTTTCTCTTTTTCATGGAAAGGGATCAGACCGGCTTCTTCGGATGATCTGCTCAAAAAATGTCGTTCAAGTCAAATCTGGCTGTTTGCACTTGTGGTTGCTCCAAACCTTCCGATAAGAAAGATGCAGAAACGTTTAAATAGCATTGGTTCGCACGAGCCCGTCATTCAAAGACTGACTTAAACCACTTCTTTGCGCGGCTTTCCACATAGAGCAACCGTGATCACGGCCAAATCTTAACGTAACGTACCAATGCTGCGCTCGCCAATGCCGCGTGGCGGTACATTGACGACCCACGCTCCATGGCGCCGTCGTCGTTAGGATCAAGCGCTAACGAGCGTACGCCAAAGCGTTTTTTAATTTCGCGACGTTCGTAGAATCTTTTGTCCACCATAAATACGATAAGCAATCTGTTCCCCAACTAAGATTCCTCGATGACACGAGATTGCGCATTGGAAAACGGTAGAGGATTGCCATGCCAGTCCAACGACGGAACCCCTTGTCCGCGCCATTGCTAATTTATACCAACAATAAAGCGCGCTTCGTCCTGTTTCATTGAACCGGCATAAAGCGAAGATAGGATCGCCTTCACCGCTTTCGTCCAAGCTCTTTTCCTAAGCGATCGTCGTTATGCTAATTCAGACCATTGGCCGCGTTCAATATATGGCCCGGTAGAGCGGGTAGTTTTGCTCTAGGCCGGAATCGTACCAACGTCTTTAAAATCTTTTCTGAAGCTTTGAATATTCTCGATTTTCGCGCCACGCCAGCCGTTAAATAGACTGATCATCGTCACCACTGCGGTAAATTCGTTGCCGTGGTCACCGACCATAATGCGTAGCCAAAGCATACTGAATTGGTTTGGTGTCTTTTGAAAAACTCGATCACCAGCACATGACGGAAGCGGTCTTAGTTAAATGACGAAGTAACGGCGGCGTGCTGACATTCCAACTCATGGGCACGCAACAGTAACTCACCAAATCGAGCAAACCGCTACGTTCACAAGCTTCTTCATAGGTTGTATACAGTTCTCGCATACTTTTGGTAAAGGGGGTCATGGCTGTCTGGCACATGCGCCGCACGACGGCTTCGTCTTTTGTCCATTGATAAACCAAGACACCTTTTTTCGGATTGTGGCCAGCGAGTATCGTCAATTACTTGCGTTCGCGCATAATGCGTTTGATGAGACGTAATTTGGTCATCACTGTTCCATGATCTGAAAGTTTTCTTTCAGTTCCTTGCGTCACCCAATGAGCGCGTAATAAAAAACGTGAGCCAAACCATAAAGTACCAACCCACATGCCTTGGAGGCAGGAAAACGCCAAACAAGTTGTTCGATACGTCCTTGCATTTTCTACGCGCGGCTTTATTGGTAAACGTACCGCCATCAAAACATGTAAGAGATAATTCATAAGCGTGGCATTCAAACCACGCAATACGGTGCACCAAGACACGGGTTTTACCTGACCCAGCCCCCGCCAAAACAGAGCATTGCAACCGGCCGCGGCGACGGACTTCACGCCTGTTTGTCAATTCAGTGATCGAGGATAAAAAGAAACGGTCCATAACTATTCTGCCCATTGTTAATTAATATTTTGTCATATCAAGCGTGTAAAATTAGGTTTTGATTTTTTAATCTGATTCCGGTTTTTTATTAGCTTGAAATGAGTTGTCTGTCTATTTTTGGACTTTTTTTATCTGTCTGATGACAGTGATCTATTTTGCACTTCATGTCGTCGAACGTCCAAAAGGTTGATAACGATGAACTATTTTTTACTGAAAACACTAACATGGAAGTAAAAAACCGACATAATGCCACGCTTCCATTAGCTTAGAAAAATGAAACAAAGAGCTGAGTAAAAAGGAAGAGGCACTACGGTTGTTAAAAAGCCAGACCGTGCCATTGACAGCATTTAGAGCAAAGCGTTTGTGTTACCATGATATTATCGAATGGTTGGGATGATTAACGTTTATCTAACCAAAAACGACAACAGTCCAGCGGAATCAACTCGATTAGCTTATTGGCTAGGTCTAGAGATTCGTTTCACTCAAAAAAAAACAAACTGCCTTCCCCATGAATAGATTTCGTAATCTGTCTATTTGTGTGTTGAAAAATCTTTTATGTCATTTATTACCGCCATTTTTACACCGTAATTACCTCCCCGTTTCTCAACTTATGGCGGTTATTTCACGGTCTGGAGTACCATACGCACTAGTTTTTTAAAATCTTTCTAATCCATAATAAAAAAAGAAAAATAACCTCTTGGGGGAGTTACTATGTTTGAACATATCCAAGCCGCACCAGCAGACCCCAATTCTTGGTCTGAATGAACGCTTTACAAAAAAAGATTCCAAATCACATAAAATCAACTTGGGCGTTGGTGTCTTTAAAGATGACAAGGCAACACACCAATTTTTAAAAGCCGTAAAACAAGCAGAAGAGCGTTTTGTTGGCTGAAGAAAAAACCAAAAGTTATCTCAGTATCGGAAGGCGCACCAGCTATTCGATTTCCGCCGTGCAAAACGCTTTTATTTGGTAACGGATCACCCCATCATTACCAAAGCAGCTTGCTCAAACAGCTCACACTCCTGGCGGCACAGGCGCATACGCGTCGCAGCAGAATTCATTAAAAAAACATTTTGCTGAAGCCACCATTCTGGGTCAGGTAAACCAACCTGGGCAAATCATCCAGTCTGTTTTCCAATCTGTTGGTTAGAAGTAGGTTAGCCTACGCCTATTACGACGCACAATGCTAAATCTTTAGATTTCGAAGCCTGTTTGGGCTGCTTTGTCGCAATTCCCTGAAGGCGACGTGGGTTGTTGTTTCATGGTTGCTTGCCACAACCCAACAGGCATTAGACCAACGCCAGAGCCCAATGGTATCAATTGCGAGCGAAGCTATGCAGCAAACAAGGGTTCTTACCGATTGTTTGATTTTGCTATCAAGGTTTGGGTCAAAGACTACAGAAGATTGCTCCAAGGGTTTACGTACCTTTCCTAGAGCACGTTCCAGAGATGTTGATAGCCGAGCTCGTTTTCAAAGAAACTTTGGTTTATAACAGAACGTGTTGGCGCGCTCACTATTTTGTGTGAAACAAAAAGAACAAGCGGAAAACCACGCTTTCACGCAAATTCAAGGCGTTGTATTCGTACAAACTACTTCAAATCCACCTTCTCATGTGGCGCAGCGATCGTTGCTGAAATACTCAATGATAAAGAGCTGTATGCCCTATGGGAAAGTTGAGCTGTGAAAGGCATGCGTCTGCGTATCATGAAATGCGTAGCTTTGTTATGTTGAATACGCTGCGAGCAAAGGGTGTTAAGCAAGACTTCTCATTTATCTCAAAGCAGCAAGCATGTTCTCTTTTCTGGTCTTACGCCAGACAAGTGCTCAGCTGCGTAGAGAATATGGTATTTATATTGTTGGTTCTTGGGCGCATTAGTGTGGCAGGAATGATCATGACAATATGGGCCCACTTGTGTGACCCATTGCCGCCATTTCTTGAAAGATTTAATATTTAGTCTTTTAAGGTGTGAAATAAAAACGGTTTCAGCTCGCCGAGCTGACGCCGTTTTTTTTTTTACGACTATTATTCTGTTCATGTTTTATCACCAAAAAGAGGCTGTACCTTATGGCCTCGCCTTTTAAACCTCATTCAATATGAGCCATCGATGACCGCCACACTAATTTATTGCTATGACCAATTGGTTGTAGCTTGGGGCTGGGATTCCGCCCAACGTGGACAAAGCTGGCAAAAAGCGTTTGCAGAGCTTGATTGATTCAGGATCAGTTAACCATTCAACCCAATGCTTTGGTGGCCTCGCGATTGATTCCAATGCACCTATGGCAGAAGAATGAAAGATAAACTAGAGGGTACTTGGAAAAAACATTCAGCGTCTTGGAAACGGAATTCAATTTTGATATTTTGCAAACTGCGTCACCACGTCGCTCCACTTACCCCGCTGCCAGAGCGTGTTATGTAGCAAGAGAACATTGGGATTGGAAGAAGAGATGTACCACGCTATTCAAGAAGCCTATTACTTGAAAGCGAAAAACCCGTCGGATCTCGATTACATTAACAGAGTGCGCAGAACACATAGGGCTAAACCCGAGCGGCTTTCAGAAAAAATATTGCAGCACGTAAAAGTGAGCGTTTATTGGAAGAAGAAATAGAAAACAAGCCAGACATCTTGGACTGAAATTCATTCCTTTCTCTCGCATTACTCATCGGCGATAAACTCACCTCGATTCCATTAGATTATAAAGATCACTCAAGGCATGTTGGAATGCCATTAAAAAAAGGCGCTGTCTTAGCGCCTTTTCTATTTTTTTTCTATAATAAAGAAATCATTTATTTAACAAAATATAATCTCTCACCGCTTGAACTTAAAGCCGCTCCAGCAGCGCGTAAAGCAATGGGCAACGCAAAGTGGTTGTAATCGTTGCCCGCAACAAAGACAGCAATGCAGGCAATCACCATTCAGACTCAGCATGAATAGATGGACATAGGGACAACAAAGCCAAACTTCCATTTCGCGGTGATCATGGCGCACCACACCCAATACGATTCCTTAATGAACCGCCAACCAATAATCCATTGGCCAATGGACACCGATCAAGACTCGGCCTTAGGCCAACTAAGACAGCCAGTGTATAAGGACCACTTTAAAGAACACATTTTTTTGTATAGCAAAAGCACACACTTGCTAAAGAAATGCCGTTTAAAAACTATGTTTCCAGACGGAAGGCTACGCGCTTTATAGCTCTACCCAAAATTAAAGGTCTCAGGAATCCAACACCGCCGGCGGGACGCGGCATGGCAAAATTTAGTCTTTCAGTAAATTCACACGGGGGAAATTTAAAACCCCCCCCAAGCAAACTGGTTAAATAAAAACCGCCCATGAAAAACGTATGTGGTTCGGCAAGAAAATATAATACCAAGACTAATAAAAAACACCCCATCTCCGAAAACTGTCATATTTTCTAAGATAAACACAGGATAATAAACGCTTAAGACTGTTTATCTCCATAAAGGCAAAACTGATAGCCGCCGAACCACTCACCAAATCATCCCATACTTGCCAATAGTACCGCCCACACCAAGAGTAAGTTTGAATACTAAATTGAGAACCACCATCTCGGTTGTTCTAGCTTGGCGATCATAATTAGTGATTTATAATTATCGACATTTTGCATCAATTTTGGCAACGCATAAAATCTCTTCTCTTCAGTAATAATAGATATTCAATAAAAGTGGAATTTTTGAATTACTGCACATTGTATGCACAGCTGAGTTTGGAAAAAAATATGTGAAACGTATATTTTCGATATTATGGAAAAAGGAAAAGAGGATTCTTTATTTTTTCTTGTGTAGGAAAGCAGATGGAATGCCAAAAAAAGAGACTGGATGGAATAAGCTAGATATCTGTTAATAGACAATATTAAATGAGTAAATAACGATCATAAGAGACACTTCGCCGATGCTGATGTCACCCCCGTAATGATGAAGAAATACCCGCTTCTTTCTTCTCTAGATAACAGCAAGGTCAATAGGAACGAATTTCAAAAAAAATGAAAAGTAACTCACTATTTTTTCGCTATTGTCGGCGAATTTATGACTTTTTTTTCAAAAAAAATTTCAAAATCAAAACGGAACATTCTACCTTTGTTCTCTTAATGACGATCCTAAATTTGACATTGTATCCACTGGCCATTTATTGGTTCTTTTGGCTAACAAGAATCTAGCGATATGACACTAAAATAGCATGCAAACATACTGGGACCGTGTTCGCCGCGTTCATTTACTTGTAACCGCGCTGGTTCTTATCCGTTGTTTATCCTCAAGGCGCTTAGTAAGGCCCGTTTTGCCGTTATCTTTGCCATAGCAATTCATTGGCGACGTATTTCTTGGTGAACCTATAAACGTCATCTTAGATAAGACGGATGATGGGAATATTTTCAATACCCAATATTCGGAGTCCAGCAGTTTTTTTAAGCCTAAGCTGATTGCCTATTTTTTATTGTTCTTTAGGCCTTGATACAGCTGGGTTAATTATTCGTACGTCGATTCAAAAAACATCCAAGGGTGCGCTTGTTTTTGCATCTAAACAATTTCACCGTCATAGTAGCGTCTACTTGGTTTGGCATCACAGAGTCACTGGCTTTGGATTTGACGATCATGCCAAGCAGTGGGTGGTAGGATCATGCCATGGGTCTTATGTGGGAAAATGCGGCGCGCTATCAAAGTGTCGAGCAAAACAGAACATAGTTACAAACGTTGTTACCGGACGCGACCTTCCGCTCAAATAAAAGACCGTTGTCGTGTTGGTTATCGCGTTTAGTCCGCACGCGCTGAAAATTTCTCGCGCTTATGGATACGATAGACTGACGAATCCGAATTACTGACAGCGTCCGATGTTAATTACCTTAAAAAAGGCCACAATCTTGCGCCACTTACACCACTGCATCAGTAAAATGAATTACTCTCGTCATGTGAATACAAGTGGTGTGTTTTCCGAAAACTTTGAGACCTTGCCTAGTTACTACAAAGAAAGGTATTGATGTTATTCTGGCGTACCAAAAAACTGGGGAGAAGCCCCAATCAAGGTGTCGAGCTACCACGTCAGGGGATTTGAAAAAACACTGTTGAAGTTTAGAGTTGCGATTATGGATGGCGGTGTTGTAACCAATCTTACTGAGACAGATTAGAGCCCTCAGGACAAACAAAAAGTGTTTGTGGTTTTGCATCAAACAGGCAGGCCACGGCCCAATCTTATTACCAGTAAAATACCCAAAAAAGAAATTTGAGTATTTTAAAAACCCGTCTGTCGTCGGTTGAATTAAATTAACTGCACACAAGAAGAAAATTGATTCAATGCATACGATAATACCATTTCCTATAAACGATCCACTTTTTGGATAACTTGGCAAATTTAGGACGCGGTTATCACAGACCTCTAGCGCTTACCTGTATGTCTTCGATCATGGAGAATCTCCTTGGCGAAAGGCTGTATTTACTTGCATGGAACGCCCCACCCATCGCGCCTGATCAACAATTGAAAGTGCCTTTCTTTGTGTGGATGCTCAATCCCTTTATCGACCAAAAGGCACATTTTCAGTCGATAAACTCAAGCAAGGGAGCAAAGCACCCAAGCCAAATATCTTCCACAGCGTAATGGGGCTTTGATATGGACAGCGAAGATTTACCAATAAAGACTTAGACATGTTCGAAGCAGCAGCCAATAAAATAAAACACGTCGAAAACGCCCAAGGTCAGACGGTTTACTGACCTTAGCGTTTAGAACTTACCAAATCGTGATTGATAAGTCCAGCATCGGGTAATTAAAGTGGGCTCCGTGGTCGCATTTCGAGTTTTTTTATCTCCCCTTTGTAGCGGCAACGGTTTTTTGTTCTTTTTCCACTTCAATAGCGTTCAGAACCGGCGCTTAATCTCTCTTCAATGGCTTCGAACTATTTTCTTCTGTTTGCTTGGTCTCTTTTCAATAGGATTACTTGTTCAAAGTCTCGGAAACCCACTCATCAAGCGATTTTTCCAACAGGTGATTATCATCAGAGATTAAATGCTCAGGCCAAAGCTATTTGCCAACGAGCTGTTACATCGTTCTAACGTAACATTCACTGCTAACCAATGTTTCGCATCAGGTTCATGACTCACCAATGTCCCCGGACAAAAGCATTGTCTAAAAATTGGCTAATAAGGCAGTGGTGCCTGCAATGCCCAATGGCGAGACATGCATCCAAAGAGACATTCCCCCTTTGCTGCAACAAAAACTGACGTGTTCACAAGACGGCTTCCAAGTGCGCCTTAAACACGCTCTGAATTGGCCCAGACTTCCTCGCTCGTCGAGTTAATGATCGCTTACTATTTAGGCTGCAATGCATCGCTTAATGCCACCTGTTTGAGCCATCAACTCAAAGGGGACATATCGGCGCCTTAAAAAAAGCTCCTTCCAACAAACCCAATGATGTCGCCAGGCAAAAACACAACTAGCCGAACCGACCCGCGCCTTTTTCGACTACCACCACCGCCGATATAAACAATATTGATCAGAACGAAATCCAGTGGACTTGTAAGGTCAAATTGGAGCCCGGGCGCGATTAGGCCCAAATGCGAGCACATATCCCACTCAATCACTGGGAAGCTTGGTTTCTTTCAATAATCGCAAGCCAACGACGCAGGCTTAAATTTACTAATCAGTTGCCCGCGGGAAATGAGAACTGGGCTCGGTAAGACAATCAAACGAAAATCGAGTCATCGCCGTTAAACAACGAAAAACGCTAAATCCAAATCGACACCACGCTTCGCCCGCCTCCTAAGTAATAACGTGTTCTACCTAAGCTTTGGTAATTGTTGGTGGTGAATTCTTGGATCGCACGGCGTCAATACTAAAAAACCGCATCACCTCGTTGCGTCAGCGTTTACACACTCTTGCGTAAACATTGCCAAAAGGGCGAATGACCTAACCAAAAAAGCTGCGACGCATGTGCCTTTGATACCCAGTCCTTTTAAAATAGTCGCTTGGGGACCGACTTCACGCGCGTTAAATGCACCCTTGCCCAACCAGCGTAATGCACCTCTTCTTGGCGAAAACCGTTGGCGCTAAAAATGTATCACTTTGATCAAACTAAAGCGCCGCGGTTGAAGCAAGGCAAGACCACGCTGCTTTAGTGCCGTCACGACTAAAAACGTTTTCTTAATTGCTTCGCCCGTCAGTAAAAAAAGGGGCTGGGCTGTCGTCTCACTTGCCGATTTGACAAAACCAAAAAGTAAGCAAGATTTAGACGTTGATTTTCGGATCCCAAAACCGTCTTCACTTCAACAATCATTAACCATGGAATAATGGGTGTTTAAACTCAGGACCCCAATTGTTTCGATAAAAAAACACGTAAGGATTGGCATCCGATCGCCAGGCAAAAAACATCGCGGTTTCTTGCGGGACCAATTGATTCCCACAAAAACCAATCCACCACCCCACCCTTTTGTATAAAAAAAAATCCGCCACCGGGTTTTTTGGTAAACCTTTCTCAAAGTTTTGTTTTATTCTAGGGTATCTGTTTTTTTTTTCAATTTTCAATTGTTTATTAGGGGCTTTTTTTGGGTTTTCCCTTTAAAAAAAAGGGGGAAAAAAAAAAAAACCCGCCCAAAGTTTTTTAAAAAAAAAGGCCCAATTTAATCGCGATGGTTGATTGGGAGTTAAGATTCTCTCTCT
>Ga0163217_1002818_pt1 | contig 14536 bp, 18 predicted proteins | sample SynspAceP_FD_185933 | JGI IMG/M metagenome (GOLD analysis project Ga0163217, IMG submission 185933) | Saline lake microbial communities from Ace Lake in Antarctica - Synechococcus sp. Ace-P (PacBio error correction) | ecosystem: Environmental > Aquatic > Non-marine Saline and Alkaline > Saline ... | reverse complement strand
GGTGCCGTTGGCCTCAGGCTTATCACCATGCCACGCCCGGACCATCAAAGTACGAGAGCAAAAGTACGGAGTGCAGGCGGCTGGGTCGACCGTGTGTTGTGTCGCGCCGAGGTGATGCCACGGATGCGCACGTTTATGGCCAGCTCCAGCGCAGGAGAAAGACCAGACACTGCAAAGCAGCTATCAGCCCACAGTATTACGCCTTGACAGCAGACTGATACAGAGACGGCGATCACGCCGCGGTTTGCGCGCACAGGAGTTGGTCGGGCAGGTGCACGGATTCTCGCGTCCTTGCCGTAATGGCGTCGGAACCGAATATCCGCGTGATTCCGTACCTCTGAAGCATGCTTGCCTGCGGCAATGGGTGTCCGGAGGTCCGGCTGATCCAATCGGGTGGCGGGTAGCATATCGGGGGGCTGCAAGTTATAGGCGTGGTTGGATCGGCGTTCGCCCATTCCAGCGCTATCGGCGTTCCACGGGATGCGCGCTGGCCTTGCGCCAGCGGAATGCAGGCGATATCCAGAATGGTGACGCCACCCCGATAGCTGATAGCGCCGACGGGCGAGGCGGTTCAACCAGCCCCAGCATTTCCGAATCATAGGTATACACCGGCCGGATGCAGCAGACGGTCAGGGTGCATTTAGGCAGGAAGGTCATGTTGAACACCGAAAAAACAGCCAGAGCCCAGAGTCAGCGTGGTTGAGGCAACGCGCCCGGATAAATGCGGGCACAGTATTAGAAACCGCACAGCGGGGTAATAGATGCGCCGACAGCAAACGTAATGATTGTGGGCTCCCAAGTGAGGTGTCATGACCTGCCAGTTTAAGGCCCAGCGCCGTGCCACGGTCAGACCACCAAGCAACCAATCAGAAAACCGAGGATCAGGCGATGGGCAGGCGGAAAAGATCCCTTGCGGTCCATAAGGTGGCCGCCAGCAAATACTGGATGGCGTGGGTATAGCCGCATTGCTCGCACCGAGAAGACGCAGCGCCATGCGGTATCCACGGTAAAAATGTGATTTGCACCACGCCAGAAGTGATTAAAGCCATCCGATGATCGCCATGACATCCAGCGATAGCACCGGACGCGGCGCTGGGCGATACCGGAATCAGGGTCGATACAATTACGCTGTGGCAGGAAGATGATGTACACTCGGGGTGGCCGAAACAGCCAGACAGATGTTTGCCACAGCAGCGGTTCACAGCGCCCGCTACTCGAGAATTACCGCCGCCGCAGTTCCAGCTCCGCAGAATGTGCCGGGTATCCGGGCGGAAAGCGAGACGATTTCATCAGCGCATGGCAGATGTACCAGCAGAAGATCGGATCTTGTTCAGCGCCTACCGTTGGCTGGGTAGCGATGGTACACCAGCTCACGCAGGCAGAAAGTGGCGGACTCGACGAGGTATTACCCGTAGCCAGAGTCGACCGGGCCCGGGCGAGACGTCGAGCTGCTCGCGGCGTTATAATGAACCAGCCAGCGTCCGGAGCGACTGCAAACACAAAGGCTGGAAAAGGTATGATCAGGCCACAACGTAGCGAGTAATAACAGCGACTCAAAGCGTGGGGAACACAGATCCCGGGTACCGTCATCTTAGGGTCAGGTACATAGCCGCGCTTCAGCCCGGAATGGCAACAGAAAATCAATCACCGGTGCTGTGCATGGTGAAGATTGGTTGTACAGGTAGGGCCTTGATGTCTGTCGGCAGGGCCAGTGCCGTACGCACCAGTCGCCCATACGCGCCCCAGAAAGAAGAAAGGCCGGTATGACAACGCGAGGCCTTACAGGTTCGTAGGTGTTTCGCCGGGCAGACGCAGCCGGTGTTCGTTACCCCTACCCGTTTCCAGCTCTCGCTGCGCGTTGATCGGGTTGGTTTTTGTGTCAGTCATCGGCTTGCGTCTCCTCCAGCCAGCTTGGTACGCTTTCCGGGCTCGTGGGCCTCGGACGGTGAATTGCATATGCGCCGATTGGCCACGCCGCAGAACTCGCTTGCAGCTGCCGTGATAGCGCCCTGGTGATTTCGGCTTTCCAGGCGCCAGGTATTGGTTTGCGCCGTGGGAACATGCATCTTGCCGCAAGACGCGCGTACCAGAACGCTCGTTGAATCACATCGAGGCTGGTAGATAAAGATCACAGGAAGCCGCGGATCTGCAAGTCGTCCTGCAACACGGATGCGGTCCGGGTAAACTGACCTCCACCACCACTGTGAGCGTTCACTTGATCGCACGCCTCCCCTCCGCGGGAGGCACGGCGCTGCGCTGACCCAGCGGTATGCCCACGGAACAAGAATGGCGGATGATGCTCACGTCGGTGCAGCCAACCGCACCGACCACCAACGGTTCTGCACGCGTTGCGCTTCCGGTCGCTGACCTGCCGGGTCGCGGGGCCATGCGTGTATCACAGCACCACCCGATCGCACAGGGTGAGAGGTGCTGCCCCACCTGGCCAGGCACGATTGCGCGCTTGGAGCCAGCCGGTTGCAACGAAGCAGGCCGGTACAACGCTGAGCAGCAAGGACGTGCAAGCAGCGCGGCGGCTGCTAACTTCTGTCCAGACAGCGCCCGGCCCGGGCAAGCAGACCCAAGACTCTCGAGGATTCACGATGGATTCGCGTTCCATTATCGCAAATGTCGATTACGCATCGTTCAACCTATGGTGATTCACTTTCGGTGGCGGCCTGGCTCGGTTTGATCGGCACGATATCTTTAACATATTGAGTTCGGTGATTTCTCTGGGCCCGCGCCGGCTGTGGCTGGCTGGCATAGGGGCGTTGCTCGGCACGGTGGATCTCCGGCCACTATCGGCCTGCTGGATTCTGATCTTGTCCGCAGTTCGCGGCTGATCACGGCCTGGGCCACGCTTTCTGGCCGTATGCTGCTGTCGGTGCACGACTGGCGTGAAGCGGCTGGGCAGCCCCGAGCATGAATCATGCCCTGGGGCTTGTACATGTCGCTGTTGGCGGCTTTTGCTGATCGCTTGGCGAGCTTCCTGGGCGGGGCAACTGGTCTAACATGCGAGTGGGTGTTGGCCGGAAAGACCGCGAGCGTGCGGCCCGTCAAATGAAGATCCAGCATACAAGAATCCTGAGCCTTTATGGCAGACCTCCACGGCGGTTTGGCCGGCATATCCAGATGATCGTGCATCAGCGCAGAGGCAAAAACCCCCACACCAGGACCAGAATGCGCAGCGGCTTGCCATTGGCCGTTCCAGGCCGCAGCACCAGCATCGAGTAAGCGTGTGCGACGATACCAAAGCTACTACAGCGTCAGCTTGGGCATCGCAGACCGGTGACGTAGTGATCCAACACAAACCAGCTAACTGCAAAAATCGCGCAAGCGGGCTAGCGGGATGTGGCAATGCGTGAGTAAAAACGAAAAACGCGCGATGGAATCGACGGTTTGGCGGCTCTTGATCGCAGAGCTGTCGCGGGAGGCGCCCGCAATCAAGTGCGGCAGGTACAGAGGCAAGCTCCCACGTAACAACAGGCGGCTATATGTACCAAGAAACAGAGCATCGCTTGCGGCAAACTCCGTGTAGGCATGGTTCGAGGACCCGATGTAGCAGGACTACAGTAGTTTTGTGATCGCCAGGGACTGGCTGCCGCGCCTAATGAACGCGACCGAAATGAAAGCACCAGCAAGCCATCGCGCGACACCAGGGGCCAGGCCCGAGCACAGCCACGGCCAGACCGACGATCGACGATGACAAGCACCAGTTCGCAGGACGCAGGGCCGCGCCAATAACACGCAATAGCCCGTATCAAGTAAGTAGATGGGGAATGCACTAAAGTTCAGGCGCGGCTTGATCAGACGTCAACTCGCTGGCTGCGGCTTTTACCCAGTCGATAGCTTGACCAGTTGTCTTTTGAGGCAACAGCGTTTGAAGGATAAATCCGGGTAACAGAAGTGGCTTGCGGCCAATCAGCCTCTGCACCGCGATCAGCAACAAAACGTCCGGCGAGATTGCCATGCCTGGCGACCACCACTGCAGTGCGAGAACAGCGTCGCCCCATCATCAGCAGCAAGGCCCGAAGAGCGATCCCCGATGATTCCGACCACTGGCCATGGATCCTTGTTTCACCCTTGGCAGGCCGGCCCGTGCTCAAGATTCTCTTCAGGTTGTGGGCATGAAGCGGGACCACTGACGTTCTCTGCGCAGGCCGGGCTGAGTCTCGGGCATTCCCAAATAGATCAGAGGATTGCCGCGGTTCCCGTTGTTCCGGCGCAAAAAGATTGCCGGCTTTGAGCTCATTGGCCAACACGGTGGATTGAAACGCTTCGGTTGCGCTGAACAGATCGCCTCAGGTGCGCAGGCAGTGCGGGCTTGCCACAATCGGCTTGGGCAATGGCATCGGGGAACTTGGACGGTGTGCGCGGTGCAGGGTGTCATCGGCAGTGATCGGGGACCGGCGGCATCACGAGCAGCGGCACGCCATTCGCCGTATGCGGATCAAGCAGCTTCGCCACACTACGTGGAAAACCTCCGGCATGGTCGCGCACGGTGGCATCGTCATCACCGCCAAGCGATCAACAGAATGCGCCGTTTCAGTCCAGCGCTCGGTGCTCGACTGTCAGCTTGGCCACGGTGGTTTTGAAGGTCGCCTCAACTGGCTATGGCGACCATTGCAGCATGATATCGAACAGCAGCGCTCAATTCGACGGGACACCATTGAATCCATCGACGGCGACAGGGACGCTCTTTGAGGTGTCCTTTGTCATACTGATTGCCGCCATGAACGGTGCGAATGTGTTGGGTTAAGTCTGGCAACGTCAATTGGTGATCGGCAGGAACCCATTGTTGCTGGCAGATACCGGCAAATATGTCGCAATTACCCGTCGGCACGAAAGGCCATGGGATCGTGCGGCCCGCCAAACTGCAGGGCCGCGTGTAAGTCATAGCGATCTGCGCATGATTCCGCGCCAGTGATCGAGTTAACCGCACCCAGGCCGAGTACCTTGAGAACCACTGATCGGTCGAAGCTGTCTTGACCTTTCCTGGCACATCTCAATTGCGTCGATGGCATATTGTGGATGTTATCGCCATGGATGGTGGTCATCTGACGCCGCGTGCACTTCGAGACGCGGTTGTGCGGTGAGAATAAGATGCCACGTTCTCGCAGTGGCTGCAGCCTTCAATGCGGCGAGCCGGTGTAACCGAGGTCGCACCCATGATCGACACGCGCTTCGGCGCGCGTTGATCAGGAAAATGATCGAGCGGCGACGGAGCACTGCAAGAGCCAAAATCCTTGAATGCCAGAGTCGGGCGTGGAACAGCTCCAGCACACTCGTGGCTCCCAGTTGCGCAGCGCCAATTGCTGCGTCGTTCGAATACGGCGTAGGATTTCCTCAAGAATCCGCGAAATCCTTGTCGCTGTACTCCTTCGACGTATGCCGATACTTGAGGCAGTCGTGATAGGGGGGCAGCCAGCCAGGAGCGTTTTTCTGGGGTAAAGCGCGAGATTTCCGCACATACAGGCCACCATCGGTAGCAGACAGCAGCGAAATCTCAAAATCAGGGCCGGTGCTTGGCCAGGTGCTTAATATAGCGCAGGTTTAAAAACCCTTCGGTTTTAGCTAGAGCTAGATAGCTTGAAGCTTTGAAGTTTTAAAACCTCCAGCTTGAGCTCCAGCTTCCAGGCCCTTTTTTAACTTCGTTGTTCAACCGGATCCGCATCGCCGGCCGGCGATATCGGTCCAGGCCTTCGAAGCGCCGATGGCATCGTTTCATTTTTCTGCTCGAGACGCGCGTGCGTCATGAGGTGGATGATCGGGCCAGCCGTTCGGGCTCTTCGCTTCCTTCTGCGGATGGATTCTGATATTGGACTCGCGCTCGGACAGGATGCTCGCGACCTTGGCAGCACGCGGGGCGATTCTTGGCCTGATATGCGCAGGTTAATAAGCGTTTCACCTCCCCAATCGACAGAAGCACCGAGCAGATCGGAAGCGAATGCGCCTGGATGCCAGGTGCGGTACGCCGGTTGTTCGATCGGGTGGTCAGGGTGCGCACCCATCAATGATGTCGGCAACGATGGACGACGCACGTGGCTTTCTGCGCCAGCGCCCGCCGAATACAGGTAGAACCACAGGCTCACCAATTAACCAATACGCGCGTTATCGCCGTTGACGTTTTGGGCGATTACAGCTTTGTCAGCGGGGATCGAGTCGGGTGCACGCGCAACTCGACCCCATTGGCCGTCCGACGGCATGCCCCAGTGCTTGATTACGGTACCGAAGGCTTCGGCGTAGTTTCACATCGGAGGTGGTCAGCTTGCTGTACCTCGGTGTAGGCCTTGTCGAACTGCAGGATGCACAGGCATGGAAGCCAGAATCGTCAGCTTTGCGCTGCCATCGATGCCTCCACGTTAAAGTCGGTCGCTCGATACCAGGCCTGCGCTCGGGCAGCACGTGGTATCGAAGTAGCCCTGTCGCGCATCTCGGTCAGATGAATTGCCGGTGCCGTTGATGATGCGCACCCAGTCGATCTGGTTGGCAGCCAGGCCTTCGCGCACGCTTGATATCGGATCCGCCCGCCACTGAAGCTCGAAGGCACCTCACCCTTCTCGCTGGCGGCGGCAGATCTCGTTACCGTGCACGGCCAATCAGCGCCGCTTGTGGGCAGTTGGACACGTCTTGCATGCCAAATGCCTGCGCCCTTCCGGGCAACGCCGTAACGCGATCATCGATGACGATATCGATCTCGGTTGTTGACGACCTCGAAACACAGTCGTCTGTCACCGGCGTGGTCCCAGCTTGCAGGCCGGGTTCAAATGCGGCAGCAATTGCGAACTTCATATCCGGGGCCGGAAGCGGGCAATTTCACGAGCATTGGTGCAAGGACATTTGAATGTGCCGCCAACGGGACGGGCCCCAAAACAGATTCCCACTTTAACCGGTTTCAAACTAAGACCCCTTTGGTCGCATGTTGATTGAGAAAGGAAAATATTGCTTGTCCGTTTACTTGGTTGGCCAGCGCTTTGCTGCCAATGCCCGCTGCGCTTGTACCCGGCCTCACACCATCTGGCATGAAGATTGCTGGCGTTGCTGACACCACCTGTGGCCCAGCGCGGAATGGTCCTTTGACCGTGGTTTACAGGTCAGGTTTCGATCTTGTTTGCCAGCTTGGCTTCAGTATCGCAGTTGCGGTCTTTGCGCACAGTTGATCCATGATCTTTGGCGGGCCTGTCCGGGGGCCGCTCGCGGGGAACGCGCATCCACCTCGATTACCGCGCATTCAACTATTGCCCTTCACTGTGGGCAGGCCGGCATGCCACATCCCACGCGGTGGGAAAAATTGGTTAGTGGGTCTTGGGCTTATTCCGGGTGCAAATCACCAGGTTGGTCTTTGGCAAAGGATTGATCACCTCGCTTCCGGCCGTCGGCGGCGAGATGGTCAGGTTACGCGGTTGGTCTGCCGCAGATCAGATAAAGGCGGCCCTGATCAGGAATTGGCCGTCACTGGCGTAGAGAATACGCCCGCTTTCATGTTGCACTGAGACGCCCGCCATGGGCGACTCAGAATGTTCTTGTGATCGCGACCGGGCAGATTCAATTTACTCAGCTGCTGCGGATCGATCCGCCGGCTCGGCCGCACGCTGTTGGTGGTTAGCGCCAGTAGCGCGCAGTATCGTTTCAGTCGATTGATCAGTCTCTTTACGCCGGACAGTTGCTGAAAGATGCCGCTCACAGGGGATGATGGGCTTGCGTGGATCTTGCAGCGCTGGCGCGGCCAGTGGGTATTAGTTCTGTTGGTCGGGACAGTCACCTGGTGCCCGCGCTTCTGCCCCGCGCAGTTCGGAGCCGTGGATGAGAATGGTGGCAAGCGTGCCGCATGTGTGCGGCGAGAGGGCTGTCGTACTTGCCTGGCTCGCGTGCATTGACCCGATGCCGAAGGTCTGACGAGTCATTCCCGGCCTGGCGGTAGGAACAGCACATCACTGGGCTGGCCGCACCGCAAGGGGCACGCCCGGCCGCAGATAGCGCTGACGACGATCGCTCCCCCAGCAGGTACCAGACGCTCTTGGTGCCCTTACCGGTCCAGCGATCAGCCCCTGGACGCAGATTCAGTGTCCAGCCGCAGCCGGTCGCTCACTGACCGTACGCCAGGGATAAACTCAGCATGCAGCGATCACGGCAGCCAAGGATTCTAGGGTCGGTGCCGCAGCAAGCGCTTCAGGTCCCTCGTCCGTGACTTGGGGCGCGGGCGGCGGAGCTTGGGCAGCGCTTATCGAGAGTGGCATTCTTCTGTGATCAGATTCTGACGCGCGCGCATGCGTAAAGCCCGCAGAGGACAGAGGCCGGGCCGTCGAGCGAGGCCTGTAGCCCTATCCCGATGGCCACCCAGATGCTCATCAGTCGCAGGCTGGCCTTGACAAAAACCCACTGCGCGCCGCAGCCAACTGCCAGTTGCTCAGGTCGTGCGATAGGCCTCCAGCGTCGGTCTGCCAGCCCACGGCTCAGCCAAAGGCTGTCAACATAGCGGCCCCACCGCGCTGCTCGGAGTCGTGTACTGGCTTTGGCATGGGATGCTGGTGCTGGCCCCCCCATTGGCACCCCCAAAAAAAAAACAGGGGGGGGGGGTTTTTTCCTGCAGATGTGAGGTCGCCGGGGTGGATCCCGGGCAAATAAAAAGCAGCCGAGGCTGGCCTTTTCTTGTACCAGAGCGAGCTGATCAGCCGCTTTTCTTGATACGTGCAGCGGCCGGACAGGGCGCGCAGGTAGTACAGCTTGCTTTCGACGTTCACCCCGCTTGAGGTCGGCTGTCGATCAGCGGCGTGTAGCTCTGGAAAGTAGCTCAACGCCTACACCGCGGGAGATCTTCGTGTACGGTGGAAGCGGAGTTCAACCCCGGTTACGCTTACCGATAAACACGCCTTCAACGGCTGCAGACGGCGAACGATCGCCTTCCTTACTTTAACTGAACGATACTGTGTACCGGAAGCGGACTCGGGTACTTTTTGCTCATCTGCTCAGCTTCGATTGGCATAATGTTGGCATTTTTAACTCTGACAGGTCGTTCGGGACTTGACTATGGTTTTATCGGTTTTTTACCGTTCGCGGATAAATTCGCCACGCTGTGCTGTCTTGCTCAGCTAGATATTTGAGCACGGCTGGCCGACGTTGCCAGGTTTGCCCAGGGATGTTGAGACGCCAGCGCGGAATCGTTCATGATGTACACTGAGCAGCCTCCGGCTACGCGGCCGCTCTCAACTCTTCGGCCGGGTGTATCGGACATCCAGCACCCTTCCGTAAAAGAATCTTTACGCTGAATCCGCATGACCAAGCACGCGGGGATGCCGGGTTACCGCGTCCAGGACGACCATGGGCAAGCTCACCGCGGACAACACATATCCCCAATGGAGATTTCTTTCATCGACACACTATCGATGTGCGTTCGTCGATTGGCTTGTTAGCGCCCGCATAACAGCACAGGTGTCCATCTCGGCCGGCTCTGCGTCCGTGCTGGGTCAGCGGCTGGCATGGGGTGACAGGTTAGTACCCTGGGCGCGAGGGCGCCTTCTGGCGGATTAGCCTCAATGGGGGCTTCCGCAGCGGCTCGACCTTCATCAGCATGCATTGACCACCCCCAAGGGCGGTCGTCGCGCGATGACGGTTCATGGGCATGCTCGCGCGGGTCTAGAACTCGACGCTCAACTGCCCCGCTTGAATGCCGCCCGTAACTATTCGGTCAACGCAGCAACATTCGGGGAACGCGTTCTACCACCGGCCCACACCGGTCAGATCCGAGCGTCCAATCCACCTGCATTCCAAACTGCTGCAGATCGCGGACTTCACGTACATATCCGGCGGTTTAGGGCAGCAAACGTTCACGGTGATCCAACTGGCCTCACAGGGCTTGGACGACATTCACTCATTGGGCGGTTTCAGCAGGTGGTCAGTACGACCAGCCTGTCCTTCGACGGTCAAAGCCTGCAAACGTCAGCTTATGCAGATAGAATCGCCCCTGTTCAAGACCGGGCAACGGCGTACGCGCCACACAGAGTCTCGTAATCACCAGTGCCAAAGCCTGATCTCGGTCGCCACCCTTTGAAGGTGACCACAGTACGGTTCTGACACCGGCTTCCAGAACCAGGTAACCGGTGCGTTGCTCTGCACCTTTTCTGAGTATCATCGGGATAGTTCGACGTTATCCAGTGGCCGTTTCGGATAGACTTTTACCGAACGCGATGCCGGACCCGATACATCTTGCGAGAACACAGAGTGTTCGCTCGATCAGGCTGGCTGGTCATATTCAGGCAGCGGCCTGATTTCCTTCAGCAGGAGCGGCAACGCGTTGAGAGGGCTGTGCACCCTGGCTTTCAGCAGTAGCTACCGCTCCTGGTTAACTGCAGGCGGTTTCAGCACCGTTGGCAGACGGGTGAAAAGCTACGCGCTTAACGAAACGGCCATCAGGCGTTGCGCTGTTGGCGACAGTCAGGTGATGAGGGGTCTGGAGCCAGCACGAGCTTAGACGATGGTTACCATGTGGACATTGTTTCCTTGTATTTGAGTAACCGCTCATTGATTCTTTACGGGCGGTGGGACCATGCGCGCAGGCGCAGCAAGACCCTTATACCCGAAAGGTCGAGTTTTTCTCTACGGAATATCGCGGCCATTGGAAAAACTGTTTTTGTACCCGCTGATACAGCGGCGTGGAATTTGAGGCATGGCCGCCGCCAGGGGGGCAACTACCACCGGCCGCCCCATGACCGCCCATCCCACCTGCGGCGCACTCAGTTGGCATACCCCTTGCCACTACTTTTCGTCATTTACTTGCATCTGATTTATGACTGCTTTGATAATCGGCCAATATCCTGAATCTGACGGACCGAACGCGGCAATGCGGCGCTTGCGCGACGCTGAGGATGTCGGGTTACGCACAGTTTCCTGCGGGGATCATGGCGTTGTGATCGCTTCTGACCTTTGAACTGCTTCTCGGCCCATGGGTCTGGCGTTTTCAATCTTATGCGATGGATTGATACATTGCTGATCGGCAGGTTGTCATCATCGAGGCCCAGCCCGCCCATGCCGCACGCTGTTGAACTGTCACGGAATCCTTAAGACCAAAGGCCTTGCCTTCTTGAGCTTTTGGCGTTCTCGCCTTGTCTTGTCGAGCTGGTGTTTCGGCACTGCGTCGATCGACTTGAGGCACGTACATGCGGGAATGCGCGAGGCGATACGATCTCAAATCGCGCTCGCGCATCTATCTTATACTCGCTCTCTGTTCCAGTGTATATGGTATCGGATATAGCTCGCTATCAGATACGACTAGTATAGATGGCCGCAACACGCGGGCATTCACCGTGACCTTGTCCAGAAATACACAGTCACGGGCAAGGGCTTATTGAAGCCTGGAGCGAGTGTGGTCGGAGCGTCCTGACGGTTCTGGCGTCGACCCGAACGAGGTATTCATTGGACCTTCGCGGCAGCCATGCACTGCGGATCTCTTTCCTATTGTCGGACGTCTCGCCAGACGACCGGTATCCGATGATCAGACATCATGGAACGGCTGCGTGGCTTCGGCAATGGCCGCCTTCCAACAATGGTACCGGGCTTTTTGGCCTGGTTGACGGGAAGAGGTGACGTCCTTATTAGGCCAGGGTTTCCACTGGCTTGATGGCCGCCGGGACGATGACGTCGGCAACTGACCACAAATAGATTTCTTCTTTGAGCTCAACGCAGGTGCTTGGCCAAGCTTGGCGACGAAGGTCGTCATTCCCAGGCGCCATGCAAAACCCGCATGGATCACCGAGGCGGCGTCACTGCAAGGTTCGGCCAACGGCCTCGCCACCATTACCGCTTCCAGCTCAGGCCTTGATGATCTTAGGAACGAACACCTGGCCCGGACGAACAGGCTCGGGAGATTCTGGCCCCGGAGCGCTGATCGACGCAAATGATCACCGGCAAGCGTGACCACGGGCAGCGCCGTCGGCCTCAGCAAGGGCATGCGGCACTTCGGACGGGTTTCTTTATATTGTCTTCAGTGAGCTTTGGGCGGCCGATCAACACCTTGGCGGCCATTGGTAAGGCAGTATCACGGTAGATTATGTCAAAATCAGGCAGTTCATAGAGATTTCCTGTCATTTGATCTGTGGGGGTGAAGCAATCAAGCGGCAAGGAGTTACCCGCGCACCCAACGGATTGAACAGGGAAGCGCTTTACCGCAGCCAGCTTGTGCCACACTTCGCGCTTTAATGATTCTCGACCGCAGCGACGTATGACAGCCCTTAACCAGGTCTGCTGGCGCAATCCTTATATCTGGGCGGCAAGTTTTATCAGTTTGCGTTGCAATGGGCAAGCGCCTGGGCCGTCAATATCAATCTGCTGCGTGCGATTGGAGTAGTAGCGCTGATTTGCCCGCGGGAAAGCATGTACGTGCAGCTGTTCACCGCCGACGGACTTCTCGCTCGGACCGTTCCAATTACTGCTCGCTTGGTTGCAACTGGCTAGGTGATTTGACAATTACCCTGGCGTTTCCATAATCAAGGACCGGTCACCACTGATACTTCGGCCTGTTTACCATTGGCGATGTTACGGATTGCGGCCTGGCTGTTTCCAGCCACGGCATACCTGGTGCCGTGAAGCATTCTGGTCGTCCGTACTGCTGTCGATCCTGGCTTACGGCATTCCCTGACCAGTCGCCGCTCGCAGGCCAGCCTGATGGCGATCCAGAATACAAGCTCGCACAAGATCCACCCGCTTCATTCGTACCTTCGCCTGCAGACATGGAACGCTGCTGTTCATTCCTGCTGTGTGGGAAAGTTTCTTGTGCCCGGCGCTGATGCCGCTTTCTGATTCCTGCGTACTGTTTGCCATGGGCGTGGTGCACAAGACCTTCTGTCATGCGTAGCTGGTGGCTGTTCGGCAATTCTGCTCTGGGGGCGCTTATTTCGCGGGGCTGGCAGCGGCAAGCAATGCCGATCGCTGGACAATGGGCGGACTTTCTGGTGCTGGGCACTGGCCTACTTTGTAGCCAGCTGGGTCCCGCGATTCGCTGACCTAGTATCCCAAATGCACCCCATTTTCCCGGCCATGGTAACACCTATGAACGAGACGCGCACTTTACCAGTTTCATGCTCTGGTAATGGCCTTATGATCGTTCCTTCCGCGTTTTTTCTCCAGCTCCAGAACAGCATGATGGCCTCAAAGCTTTCGGCTGGAAGACTGGTGTCGCAAGGAAGGCACAAAGACGCACCAGGGCGTGACTCAAAGACTGCTGGAGCGACCGACATGGACACTGACTCAGGCAACCTTAGTTGACGTTAGGCAACAACAACAATCGTCAATTAATCTACGACGGCTTACAAATTAGCCACTGGATGGATACGCCACCGCAGCATTCTGGAGAAGATGCAAGCCGGCATTGCCAATTGCCAACCACCTCCGGAGCATGACCATAATCATTCCCTGATCTTTAGGGAGAAATCAACCCCAAGACCACTAAGGCCGACATCTGCGCCCGACTGGAATTGCGTTCCACGTCAAAGTAATCATTCTTCAAGTCCCACTGAACAGATTAACTGCTCTAACCAGAAATGTACTAGGATCTGCGAGTGACGTCAAAGCAAATTTTCTGTCAAGCTAGAATTAAGGAGTGAACAACCAACAAATAGATAACAAATAGGACGACAAGTTGAGCAACGAAGAACTTAGCGCACCGTGGTGCGCGACAACGGGCCTGGCATGACCGCAGCGCAGAACATGCTTTGATGGGTATCCTTGATCTGGAAAAGATTGACACGTCCACCAGACTATCAGTGTTGGCCGCGCAACGAAGCCAGCTGCGGTATCGATCTGAATGAACAGTCTCACCACCATCAACATTCAGGGTTGGCACCTGCACCACACCCGCCTGCGAGTTGTATCCAGGTGACATAAAAACAACGTTCACCCGGCATTGGGTTGAACATTGCGCTGCCATCGCGCGACTGCGTCAAGCCGTGGCGAAACTGAGACCAACCAGAGGGTGATGACAGGCTTGCAAGGAGCCTACTTCGTACCGGAAAGCACGGCGCGCATTACCAGACTGTTCAAATTCAGAAAGGCAGAAACGCGCATTGCGATCGTGTGGATGAATACGGCGAGTGAATTGGCCATGGTTCAGCTTGGGAAGGGACATTCTTGAGAAGCATCGTCGGCGGAATTTCCACCGACATAGATTGCTACCCAGCCAGGACATTCGCATCCCCAGGCGAGCGATGGCACTGTCGCGGTGAATCGAGAGGCCAGGTAGCGCTGGTCGCCCGCATCCAAACCGGCAAACTGGACATTGGAAAACTTGCCGGCAAGACGGACAAAAGAAACCTTGAAATGGCTGGATAACGAGGCAAATCGGAAGGCATTCAGAACCCCAGAGCGTGTTGGCCTGGACCATCGGGAGCGCATTACCGCCATTGAAATTCTTGGCAAACCCAAGGGACCATATTTGGTCAAAAAGGCGTGCGCCCATTCTTGGACCGCCGCGGGCTTGGATTTTTTTTCGTCCCCCACCCAGGAAAAATTCTTTCCCCCTTTGGTGCTTTCTTTTTTTTTTTTTGTGGAA